>Ga0115550_1000146_pt1 | contig 66981 bp, 69 predicted proteins | sample COGITO_mtgs_1005_FD_87177 | JGI IMG/M metagenome (GOLD analysis project Ga0115550, IMG submission 87177) | Pelagic marine microbial communities from North Sea - COGITO_mtgs_100511 | ecosystem: Environmental > Aquatic > Marine > Epipelagic | place: Germany:Helgoland, sampling site Kabeltonne...
CCATTTCGCAGGACAAAATGTGCAGGTATTGGCCAGCAAACCGGCCCACGGCACCAATGCTGCCGCCATTTGGCCCAGTGCCAGCAAACCGGGACAGTTCGGCATATTTATTCCGAACCAAGGAATGAAACACGCACAGACGCTGGCAGATGCCAAGAGTCAACTCGACGCTTACAGTGCCAGCCAGCAAACTCGACAGCTCGAAGCCCGTTGGGGCGGCGCCGTCAGCGTGCTCGCAGAAAAACCGGCAGCTAACTTCGACCGCCCCGCGATTTGGCCCAGCGCCAGCAAACCCGGCAGCTTCGGTATCCATATTCCGGGCCAGGGTGCTCTTCGCGCAGAGGATCTGGCCAAAGCTGACAGCCTGTTTGCCAAAAATGATATTGCCGCCCGCCTGAGCGATGGTCAGCACATCAAGGTCAGCAGCACCAATCTGCCCGAGGCTGCACGCATATCACTTGAGCGGCAACACCAGATAGCCATCACTCCCATCACCATCAATGGCAAAGAGATAGCCTATCTGTTCAGTGGACAACAGCAGCTCAACCGCAATGTGCTCTTCTCATCCCACGGGAGCGGTGTCAATGAGGGGACCTTCACCAAGCCGGAAGGGATTGAATTTAATTTTGCCTCGACCCGTAACAACGTGCTGGTCTCCAACACCATGGCCTTTGCCGAGAAGCTGAAGGATGACCTGGTCGCTTTCCGGGATGAAAGCCAGATCTATGGCACCTTTAGCCGGGAGGCGACCAACTACCGGCTGGATGGCGGCATCCGTACCCAGCCCGAGCAGGCGGCCGAGCTGATCGGCAGAATGAACCGAGACGGAGCCGCACAACCATTTGACTTCGTGCTGCTCAACCGTGAAGCCGAAGGCGTTCATTTTGCCGATCTGCTGCAGGGGTTCAAGGACACGCTGAGTTGGCTGCCGGATCAGCTGGTCTGCCACTTCTGTCGCCCGCAGGATGAGAACAAGGGCCGCTTCAACGTCAGCAACAACTATCTGGGATGAGTCACGCCATGAACCTCTATACGACTCGCCTTGACGAACTGGCAACCCATCTCGGCATCGAACCCATCGAGCAAGATGAAGCAGGTCATGCCTGCCTCACACTGGACAAACTCTGGGCCATCCATCTGGCCCCACTCGACGGGGAGAGCATGGTCATGTTTCTGCGTGCGGGCGTGCTTGGCGGCGAAGCGCAGGCTCGCGAGCTGCTGCAGGATAACCTCTTCAGCCCCGAGCCCGACACTATCCGGGTTGCCCTGGGTCAGGACAATCACCTGATCCTCTGGTGCCAGCTGTCACTGGCGAAAGCCGAGGCACCGCAGCTCCAGCAGGCCTTGCAACAACTGGTAGCAAAAGCAGTGATGCTGGCTAGCGAAACGGGAGAAAGACCACGTGGCGACAGCATGCCAAGCCTGAGGGTGTAAAAATAGAGAAAGGCCACCGTACGGTGGCCTTTCAACTGCATGGCTCCCCACAAGCGCGGCACTCGCGACCAGACTCCATGCTTCTCTCACCAACCATGCATCCTCATCCACAACAGACCCCACCAACAAACAAGCTGAAATGGCGGCAATATGCCGTCACGCTGTGATCCTCTTCACGCTTCATGGCCGGATCCCGTCAAACTAGGAAATTTTCCTAATGCCACTAGGGATGGCTCTCACGCCATTTTCGCCGCGCCTCATTAAAGTCACGCTACCTGATGTAGTGACCCGACCCCCGCAGTGGCACAGGTTCGGGCATGGGTTCAATCGACAGGGGAGCGAGGTGCACAGTCCAACCTCTTTCTGTTGTCCTTTCCGTGGCGTGACCTCTGACACCAACCAAAAAATGAGGGGCGCGGCGGAAATACCGTCTATCTCGCAGAGGATGAACGAAGATGTTGAAATTTCTCCAACAGGTCCGGGTGCCGACCCTGGAACTGCCGGTCGAAGCCCGGCGCAAGCTCTGGTTCAAGCCGTTTATGCAATCTTATCTGGTTGTATTTATTGGCTATCTGACCATGTACCTGATCCGCAAGAACTTCAACATTGCGCAGAACGACATGATCCAGGAGTACGGTCTCTCCATGACCGAGCTTGGCATGATTGGCCTTGGCTTCTCCATCACCTACGGGGTGGGCAAGACGGTCGTCTCCTACTATGCCGATGGCAAGAACACCAAGCAGTTCCTGCCGCTGATGCTGATCCTCTCCGCCCTGTGCATGCTGGGCTTCAGTGCCAGCATGGGCGGCACGGGTTTCAGCCTCTACTTCATGATCTTCTTCTATGCCCTGAGCGGCTTCTTCCAGAGCTGTGGTGGCTCCTGCAGCTACTCCACCATCACCAAATGGACACCTCGCAACAAGCGCGGCACCTACCTCGGTATGTGGAACCTCTCCCACAACGTGGGCGGTGCCGGTGCGGCCGGTGTGGCGCTGTTCGGTGCCAACTACCTGTTCGATGGCAATGTGCTCGGCATGTTCATCTTCCCGTCCATGATCGCGCTGGTGGTCGGCTTTATCGGCCTGCGTTTTGGCAGCGATTCACCGGAAGCCTATGGCCTGGGCAAGGTAGAAGAGCTGTTTGACGAGGTGGCCAGTGAAGAAGACATCGCCACCGAAGAGCAGAAGCTGACCAAGGGTCAGATCTTCGTGAAGTACGTGCTGATGAACAAGGTGATCTGGCTGCTCTGCTTTGCCAACATCTTCCTCTACGTGGTGCGCATCGGTATCGACCAGTGGTCCACCGTGTACGCTCACCAAGAGCTGGGCTTCTCCAAGGAGATCGCCATCCAGGGCTTTACCTTCTTCGAAGTGGGCGCCCTGGTCGGCACCCTGATGTGGGGCTACCTCTCGGATCTGGCGAACGGTCGTCGCGGTCTGGTGGCCTGTGTGGCACTGGCGCTGATTATCGCCACTCTGGGTCTCTACCAGCATGCCACCACCCAGTTCATGTTCCTGGGCTCCCTGTTCCTACTGGGCTTCCTGGTGTTTGGTCCGCAACTGCTGATCGGCGTGGCCGCCGTGGGCTTTGTGCCCAAGCAGGGCATCAGCGTGGCCGATGGCGTCAAGGGTACCTTTGCCTACCTCATCGGTGACAGCTTCGCCAAACTGGGTCTGGGCATGATCGCCGATGGCACCCCCATCTTCGGTCTGACCGGCTGGGCCGGTACCTTCGCAGCGCTGGACATGGCCGCCGCCGCCTGTCTGGTGTTGATGGCCTGCGTGGCCGTGGCCGAGGAGCGCAAGATCCGCCGTATCAAGCGTGAACTGAAAGCCGCCGAGCTGGCGACCCAGTCAGCCTGAACCCGCGTTAACTGAATACAACCGGCCCCATCTTCTGGTGGGGCCGGTTTTTTTATTGCCACGCCCGCCGTCAGCAGATGAATCCAGATTCTCGCCATCCCTGTGCAAGCCAGCACCAAGATCCCATTTTTGCCCCACGTCTTTGGCAAAAGCCGCCCCTTGGCGCTATCTTGTTGCCCCACCGCCATTAGCTTCGAGAACCGATGAAGATCCTCGCCGTCACCGCCTGCCCCACCGGCATAGCCCACACCTATATGGCCGCAGAGGCGCTGCAAAAAGCCGCCGACAAGCTGGGGCTGAAGATCAAGGTTGAAACCCAGGGCGCCATGGGGCTGGAGAACATTCTCACCGCGCGGGACATCGCCAGCGCCGACCTGGTACTGATCGCCTCCGACATCGAGATAGAGCAGAAGGATCGCTTCCTCGGTTGCACGGTTCGCCAGGTATCGCTGGAATCCGTGCTGCTCAATGCCAGCGCCGTACTCAAAACCGCCACCGTCGGCGTCTGAATGCTCACCCGCGAGCTCACCTTCTTCTGCCGGCTAGGGCTGACCATCACCCAGGCCAAGCAGCTGAGTCGATTGGCCGGGCTGTTCAAATCCCATATCCAGCTTATCAATGTCACCCGCCGCCAACGCGTGGAGGCGACCAGCCAGCTTTCCCTACTCACCCTGGCTACCCAGCCCGGCGATCTCTGTCTGCTGCTTATCGAAGGGCTGGATGCGGAGCTGGCCCACATGGCCTTCACCTGCTGGTGCGTGGAACTGGGCCAGCCCCTTGGCAAACCGGGGAGCGCCGCCCCGGCCGAGCAGCGCCTTGGCCTCGCCCAGCCCGACTACTGTTTTTCCCTCGCCCAGCTGGGGCACGCGGCGGCATCGCTGGACAAATCCCTGGCCCTCAGGGTGCTGGTCGATCTCTTGCCCGCCGAGCTGGTACGCGACAGGCCAGCGCTTGAGCAGGCCATCGCCAAGCGCGAGCAGATCGCCGCCACCATCATACGGCCCGGCCTCGCCATGCCCCACGTGATCTGCCCCGCCATCCGCCAACCCGCGCTCTCGCTCTTGAGTTGCGCCGAACCCATCGAGTGGGGATCGGCGCTCGGGCCGGTGCAGACCATCATATTGCTGGCGATCCCGGCCGGGCTCGCCCCCGAGCAGTTGCGCCCCCTCACCCGGCTGGCTCGCGCCATGATGGACGAGGTGGTCAGCACGGCGCTCTTGCACGCAAGCTCGGCCCCCGCCCGTCAGGCCATCGTCATCGAAGGGCTGTTGAGTTAGGCGAACAAGACCGACCATGCCCCATGGCGGCGGCCCCCTGTGATACACTCCGGCATCCCCTGTTTTTGGTATGCATGCGATGAAATCTGCCCGCCCCCGTCTCTCCCTCCAAGGCCGCACGACCGCCGCTGAGCGCCCCCCACAAGATGACGCCAACCGGCCTGGTCTGACACGCTCACGGCCCGGCACCCGGCATGCACAGGCAGCTGAACAGGCCGGGCAGAAACCGCAGGTGGCACCCGCCGATCGCAAGTTGCTGCTGCTGAACAAGCCCTACATGGTGCTGTGCCAGTTCACCGACGAGGCGGGACGGGAGACCCTCAAGGATTACATCAAGGAGCCCGGCATCTATGCCGCCGGCAGGCTGGACCTCGACAGCGAAGGGCTCTTGCTGCTCACCAACGACGGCAAGCTGCAGGCTCGCCTCACCCAGCCGGGAGAGAAGACGCCCAAGACTTATTGGGTGCAGGTGGAAGGCATACCGAGCGAGGAGAAACTGGCCGCCCTGCGCGCCGGGGTTGAACTCAACGACGGCATGACACTGCCCGCCGAGGCAAGGCTCATGGATGAACCTGATGTGTGGCCACGCAATCCACCGATACGGATGCGCAAGGAGATCCCCACCCGCTGGCTCGAGATCAAAATCATCGAAGGGCGCAACCGGCAGGTGCGGCGGATGACGGCCCATATAGGCCACCCCACACTGCGCCTGATTCGCTACGCCATCGGCGACTGGACGCTCGATGGGCTGGCTCCCGGCGAAAGCCGCAGCCTGCCCGCCCCCGAACTGGCACCGGTATCACCTGCTCGTTCGCGCAAACCTCAAACCGGCAGTAGCACCGCCAAACCTGCGGGCGACAGACCACGCAGACCGGCCCAGTCCAGTCGGAAAAACCCGCCACGCAGCGCAGGCAAACCAGCCATTGACCAGGCTGGCTCTCGTCCCCCTGCCGAGAGCAAACCCCGCAGCAGCGGTCGCGGCACGGCCCGCCGTCCTGCCCGTCACACCACAGACAAGGAGTCATCATGATGGATCGCCCGCCGATGGAAGAGAGAATGCCGGCCAGATTGACGGTGGCGGCGCTGGTGCACTGGCAGGGTCGTTTCCTGCTGGTGGAAGAAGAGATCAAGGGCCAGCGCCGTTTCAATCAGCCTGCCGGCCATGTGGAACCGGGTGAAAACCTGATTGAAGCGGCCTGCCGCGAGCTCAAAGAAGAGACGGGACTGACCGCCACGCCCAGCGCCTGGCTCGGGGTCTATCTCTACAAACCGGCCGACAGCGAGGCCACCTTTGTGCGCACCGCCGTCATCTTCGACCTTGAAAAGGCGCCGGGTCAGCACCATCCAGAGGATCCTGACGGCGATGTGCTGGCCTGCCACTGGCTCACCCTGGAGGAGATAGCCGAGTGCAAACCGGCCCTGCGCAGTCCCCTGGTGTGGCAGTGCATTCAGGATTATCTGGGGGGCACCCGCTTGCCACTGTCGGCGCTCAAGGCCTTTATTTGAGAACCTGCCCGCGATCTTACTGCGAGGCCGTGATCAAGGCTCATGTGCTGCTCGCTTGTTTGTAATCAGGAAAGCTCATGTGTATTTACACACTCCGGTTCCTGCGCTGCTCTTTACCTTGCTGACGGCCTCTCGTGACAGATCGTGAACAGGCCATCTGAGGTCGTTTGGCACCATTTTTTCATCATGGTGCCGACAAACAGAAAAACGATTTCCTGCCTTGCTACCCCTCAAGGGGAAGCGGACAGGGAGATGTGACCGAGGGCGCAAAACTCTGGTAGAATACGCCCCGTTTAAACGAACTGGTAACTTCGACTAATGACAGACAACAGCCAAATCAAGGTGATCGTCGGCATGTCCGGCGGCGTGGATTCTTCCGTCTCGGCCTACCTGCTCCAGCAGCAGGGTTATCAGGTCGAAGGCTTGTTCATGAAGAACTGGGAAGAAGACGACACGGACGAGTACTGCTCTGCCTCCCAGGATTTGGCTGATGCCAAGGCCGTCTGCGACAAGCTGGGTATGAAGCTGCATACCATCAACTTCGCTGCCGAGTACTGGGACAATGTGTTCGAGCACTTCCTGGAAGAGTACAAGGCAGGCCGCACGCCGAACCCGGATATCCTGTGCAACAAGGAGATCAAGTTCAAGGCGTTCCTCGAATTTGCCGCCGAAGAGCTGGGTGCCACCTACATCGCCACCGGCCACTATGTGCGCCGTGACGACAGCACAGGCCACCCGCGCCTGCTGCGCGGTCTCGATACCAACAAGGATCAGAGCTACTTCCTCTACACCCTGAGCGAAAAGCAGGTGGGTCAGAGCCTGTTCCCGGTCGGGGATCTGGAGAAGCCGGAGGTGCGCCGCATCGCCGAGCAACTGGATCTCATCACCGCCAAGAAGAAAGACTCCACCGGTATCTGCTTCATCGGTGAGCGCAAATTCAAGGACTTCCTGGCCAAGTTCCTGCCCGCCCAGCCCGGCCCCATCGAAACCGTGGACGGCAAGGTGATCGGCGAGCATCAGGGCTTGATGTATCACACCCTGGGTCAGCGCAAGGGGCTCGGCATCGGTGGTCGCAAAGATGCCACCGAAGAGGCCTGGTACGTGGTGGACAAAGAGGTGGAGCGCAACGTGCTGGTGGTGGCGCAGGGCGAGCACCCGCGTCTCTACTCAGACGGCCTGATTGCCAGCCAGCTGCACTGGGTGGATCGCACCCCGATCCGCGCACCGCGTCGCTGCACCGTCAAGACACGCTATCGCCAGCAGGATATCCCCTGCCTCATTCAGCCCATCGATGACGAGACCATACGGGTCATCTTCGACGAGAAACAGGCAGCCGTGACTCCGGGTCAATCCGCCGTCTTTTATGACGGAGAAGTGTGCCTGGGCGGCGGCATCATCGAGCAGCGTTTCAGCCATCCGGTGTAAATCCTGACGGCGGTGACATCGATGATCGACAAATACCAGGGCTGAACCATGGCCTTTGCAAGCACACTGAAACAGTGCGTCAGCCATGCGGTTTGGGCCAACAAAGAAGGCAGCGAACGTGAGCGACCAATTCCAAGGCCGGATCATGGCCTGCTGCGGCATCAGCCGGTGAACCAACATAACAGGGCTGTGAAACGATGAGCGACAAATTTCAAGACAGAACCATGGCCTTTGCCGGCATCTGCCAGGCGGCCTATCTGGTACAAAAAGTGGCCCGTGATGGCACTTGCGATGAAGCGTCCCTGCGCGAGAGCCTGCAAAGCGTGCTGGTGACCGATCCCAAGCAGCCGCTGGAGGTGTTTGGCAACCATCTGGCCATTCGCGATGGCTACCGCGCCCTGGTCGAGCAACTGGGATCCGACGGCAGCCAGAAAAATGCCGAGCTGACCCGTTACGTGGTGAGCCTGATTGCGCTGGAGCGCAAGCTGGCCAAGCGCAAGGACATTCTCAACATGCTGGGGGAGCGAATCAGCCAGATCGGCCGCCAGCAACAGCATTTCGATCTGCTCGACGAGCAGATCCTGGCCAACATGGCGAGCATCTACAGCGATCTCATCAGCCCCATTGGGCCGCGCATCCAGATAGCGGGTACCCCGCTGTTCCTGCAGCAGCCCCTGGTGCAGCACAAGGTGCGCGCTCTGCTGCTGGCAGGCATTCGTGCCTGCGTGCTGTGGCGCCAGCTTGGCGGCAGCCGTACCCAGATCATCTTCGCTCGCAAGAAGATGGTCGAACTGGCCAAACGTTTCTAAGAATCGGCTCGAGCTCCGTCGTGAGAGGCCGGAAGCAAGGTGAAGAGGCAGCGCAGGTACCGGAGTTTATGTCGATAAATAAGGATGCCGAGCAGCACATGAGCCTTGATAACGGTCTCGTAACAGGAGCGCGAGTTGATGAGAATCCCCCACACCAATCATCAGGAGTTCACCCCATGGAGCTGTCCGCGCTGACTGCTGTTTCCCCGATTGACGGTCGTTATGGCGACAAGGCCGATGCCCTGCGCCCTATCTTCTCCGAATTCGGTCTGCTGCGTTTTCGCGTCGAAGTTGAGGTGCGCTGGTTGCAAAAACTGGCCAGCCACGTCGGGATCCCGGAAGTCCCTGCCCTGAGCGCGGCCGCCAACGCCCTGCTCGACGGTATTGTCAGCAACTTCAACGAGAGTGACGCCGCCCGTATCAAACAGATAGAGCGCACCACCAACCATGATGTGAAAGCGGTGGAGTACTTCCTCAAAGAGAAGGTGGAAGTGAACCCTGAGCTGGCCGCCGTCAGCGAATTCATTCACTTCGCCTGCACCTCGGAAGACATCAACAACAACTCCCACGGCCTGATGCTGAAAACAGCCCGTGACGAGGTCATCAAGCCTTACTGCGAGAAGCTGATCAGCGAGCTCAAGCGTCTGGCCCATGAGTACCGTGACATGCCGCTGCTGTCGCGCACCCACGGTCAGCCTGCCACCCCGAGCACCATGGGCAAAGAGATGGCCAACGTCGCCTATCGCCTGGAGCGCCAGTTCAAGCAGATCATGGCGGTGGAGATCCTCGGCAAGATCAACGGTGCCGTGGGCAACTACAACGCCCACGTCAGCGCCTACCCGGAAGTGGACTGGCACCAGTTCTCCGAGGAGTTCGTCACTTCCCTCGGCCTGAACTGGAACCCCTACACCACCCAGATCGAGCCCCACGACTATATTGCCGAGCTGTTCGACGCCATGGCCCGCTTCAACACCATCCTCATCGACTTCGATCGCGATGTGTGGGGTTATATCTCCCTGGGTCACTTCAAGCAGCGCACAGTAGCGGGCGAAATCGGCTCCTCCACCATGCCGCACAAGGTCAACCCCATCGACTTCGAGAACTCCGAAGGCAACCTGGGTCTGGCCAACGCCGTGTTCCAGCACCTGGCCTCCAAGCTGCCCATCTCCCGCTGGCAGCGAGACCTCACCGACTCGACCGTGCTGCGCAACCTGGGTGTGGCCGTCGGTTACTCCCTGATTGCCTATCAGGCGACCCTCAAGGGGATCTCCAAGCTGGAAGCCAACGCCGGTGCCATGGCCGCCGATCTGGATGCCAACTGGGAAGTGCTGGCCGAGCCGATCCAGACTGTGATGCGTCGCTACGGTATCGAGAAGCCCTACGAGAAGCTCAAAGAGCTGACCCGTGGTCGCCGCGTCGATGCCGAAGGCATGCGTACCTTTATCGACACCCTCGAGCTCCCCGAGCACGTGAAAGTCGAGCTGAAGAAGCTGACCCCGGCCAACTATATCGGTCAGGCCCAGCGTCTGGTGGATCTGCTGAAATAAGCCGATAACCTGATACATCAGGGGCCCTGTGCACATTGCGCAACAGGGCCCCTGTTATTTTTGACGGCCATACGTTTTGCCATACAAGAGGCCTTGCCCAAGGCCCGCAGCCATCTTGGGCAAGACCTCTCCTGACTCTTTCTGATCTTTTGACGAGAAGCACTATGTACGAACTCAATCTGGATATCCCTCACTTCCTCGAGCACTACTGGCAGAAACGCCCCCTCCTTATAAAAGGCGGCTTCACCGACTTTCAGGATCCCATCAGCCCCGACGAGCTGGCGGGTCTGGCCATGGAAGAGGTCATCGAATCCCGTCTGGTGACCCGCTTCGACGGCAAGTGGGAAGCGGCTCATGGCCCCTTCGAATCTTACGATCACCTGGGGGAAGAGAACTGGACTGTGCTGGTGCAGGCTTGCAACCACTGGGCCCCCGAGGTACACGAGCTGGCACTGCCGTTCCAGTTCATTCCGGGCTGGCGCTTTGACGATGTGATGGTGAGCTTCTCCACCCCTCATGGTGGTGTCGGCCCCCACATCGACAACTACGACGTCTTCATCACCCAGGGCCAGGGCAAGCGTCACTGGCGAGTGGGCGATGCCAAGCCTCTCAACGAGTTTGCCGCCCACGCCGCCCTACTGCATTGCGAGCCGTTCGAGGCGATCATCGACGTCATCATGGAGCCGGGCGACATCCTCTACATTCCGCCCGGATTCCCGCACGAAGGCTACGCCATCGAGCCCTCCATGAATTTCTCGGTAGGCTTCCGCGCGCCGGATGCCAAGGCACTCATCTCCTCCTTTGCCGATCACCTGATCGACAACGAAATGCGTACCGAGCGCTACAGCGATGGGGATCTCAAACCCTGCGTCCGTCACGGCGAGATCCAGCCCCATGAACTGCACCGCCTGCGCGAACTGATGCAGCAGGCTCTGGACGACGAGACCCTGTTCAAGGAGTGGTTTGGCACCATGATCTCCGAGGCCAAGCACGATCTGGACGTCAGCCCCATGGAACCTGACTACAGCGCCGAGGAAGTGGCCGACCTGCTGACCCAGGGCGAACCCGCCATCAAGGTGCCGGGCCTGCGCTCCGTCTGGTTCAGCGGCGAGAGCCGTACCTGCTATATCGACGGAGAAGCCTGGACCCTGCCGAGCGACGATGCGGCCGCCATCTCCCTGTTGTGTGACAAGGACATCATCACCCAGGCCGACATGGTGGAGCTTACCGATCAGGCCGGCTTCCTGCAGCTGCTGACCCGTCTGGTCAACCGCGGTTACTGGTTCTTCAGCTAGTCAGGCTGGCTGACAAAGACGAAAAAGGCGCCTTGATGGCGCCTTTCTTATTGCAGAAAGTTGATGCCTCCCTTATTTGCAGCATGGACCCGAGTCATGGTGACTACTCATGTCAAGCGATGGACAAGGGCATCATCCGCTACTTCGGAATAAATGCATTCTTGTAGAAGGATCGGAATCCATTATCCGGCACTTGAAACTCAACCCCATTGTGCAATGACAATGAGGCATCGCCAGTCTTATTCATAATTGCGCCATAGCGCGCATAACCACTTTTGCCATCGTGATACATAAAGTCCATCCGCGAAACCAGATCATTGGTTTTCTTGAACAACCTGCCGACAATCGGCGAGTCTGAGGACATGGGATTATTGATGGTCCGCAGTAATTTCATACTGGTATAATCACCATCGTCATCCTGGGTCAGCAGATAATGGTAGCGAGTCTCGGGAGCCTGCAGACCACCTAACCGATAGATCAAATTCACGTTAGTACCGAGTGCCAGTGCATTAAGGCCATAGGTTATCGGTGCATCGCGCTGACCGACAAAGTCAGATATTATCCTGCGTGCTACACCACCTTTCACTTGATAGATATGTCGGGTAGTAAAGATAAGGAACATGGTCTCATCAAGGCCATTGATGGCAACCACATCCAGCGGATATTCTTGCCATTCTAGATTTAATTGACTCGTCAGTTCATTGCTACTTGTCGGGGCATCTTCCAGATGAGACGTCAAGAAGGCGCGTGAAAAGCTTGAGTTGTTACTCAGCACCACAAATATTGCAGCGCGACTATTATTGCTTGCCTGACTCTCAACGGCATGTAAGCAGGTCTGCAAATCACTCCCCGGCCACCAGTTATTGATGGGTGTGTTGGCTCCCGCAGTGAAGAAATTCGATATATTTCCGTAACCTGGCTTCTGAATATTGGCAAAGTTATAAATCTTGCCATTTCTTGGGGAGGTTACCAATGCACCTGGCTGAGTATAAATCGGGTTATCATGATCAGCGATACTTGGGACGTAATCCCAATCGGTATTCATGGTCTTTGCATCAAATGCACATACCAGAGTTCGCTTCCAGTAACTGGATACCCGGCAAATATATGCACCAAGGTCTTCATACTCAAGCCCCCGTGGTTTAATATATTCATTGGTATATCTCGCGATCGGGGTAGGTTTGATATCTTCTTTTTTTAGTAACGTGTAGAGCCACTGGGCGATGGCCACCACTATGCCTATCACCGCAATAATAATCCCCAAGGGGCCGGCAATGGCAAACCCCATAAAAGAGGCAATGGCGACGCCCAACGCCACCGTGGCGACCAGCATGTTGATTGCCGCAAATATAATATCCCCAATATCCCCACCCTCGACAGCCTGATATAGGTTATACGCTGCCAAGGCCGCCCCCAGCGCTGCCAATCCAACAAAACATATATTGATAACCCGTGTAATATTTTGAGTGGCGAGAAACATCTTGCTGGCTATCTGCCGCTCTATCACATTCGTGAGATGCTCGCCTTTGGCTGCAAGGTTGCTCAAAAACTGACTGAATTTCCCCATATTAATGGCTATGCTATTTATGATTCCTTCACCATTGCCATAAATAAACATGGTCACTTTATCAAGGAACCGACCGAGCTGGATCACATTCAGTACCGTATCAAAAAGGGCCGCCCCCAACTCCATCAAAGGAACAGGGTTGCTCCATTCCTCCCGCTCGGTCGCCGTCAACCAGGTAAAGTTGCCTACTCCCAGCAACAAGGTGAACACGGAAAGAAATGAATCTGTGGAGAAGGCAGCGGGAGCCACACCGGAGAAGGCTGTGGGAGCCATACTGCCCGCCGCCCCTGCTAAAGCAGGATATCGTTGAATAATACGCTGCCGGGCATCCCCATCCTGCAAGGTGCTCGTTCTCAAGCTCATATTATTCAGTTCATTCCAGAAAACATCCGGACTATTTTGGTTGAAGAAATTGTTCCAGAAGGTGCGCTGAGTACCGCTTTCATTTCTCAGCAAGGTCACCACATCATCGAAATTTCTCCTGTTGGCCAGAACTGTGTATTTCTCGCTTTGGTGACCCCAGCTCATGTTCATGGCAAACCCGCTGTAAACAGAACCCGCCATGGTGCGTTCAAATGTTTGCAGCTCATCCTCGGTGATGCGACGACCGGATGAAATATTGAGTGCCCTTGTTTTATTGATGGTGTTATACACTTTCCACATCGCTTTTTCAAACGATGAGCCCGATCCCAGATACTCCTGAACTTTAAAAGAACTGATAAGTTCGTCTAGCACCTCATTATTGGAGTAGTGTTCGATAAGTTGACGAGCCCAACTTTCCCCCCCTGCTTTGTAGGTGGTTAACTTTCCATTTTGACAATAATGGGTGGCGACTGAGTATAGCTGATCGATAATCTCTTTAAATTGCGCCCCTTTTTCTGCTTGCTTAATATTCGCATTTACCTTCACCATATCCCAAGAGTTATACAGCTTCCGGTCAGCCACTGTGACATTAGTTTGCTTGCTATATGAGTGTTGCAACAAGCCACTTACATATTCAACCATGTTGTCAGTAAAATAGCGTCGATTGCTGGTGAAAATGGCGTTAACCGAGTTGATGCCATCACTCATTGTCAGCACCTTATCATTAGGCTTCATGCCAGCGCCCAAGTCTGCACTTAATGTGCCGTTCTGATACTGGAATTCGAACTTCATTAACTCTTGAAACATCACCTGGGCAAGATATTGAGCTTCATCAGTTTCTTGTACAAAGTTGACCCGATTCGAATCAACGGTAGGCTGGTTAGACGCCATCACGTAAAAGTCGATCTCATCCAGTTCAGCGAAAGTGCCACTATTCAGGATAGAAATGGCGGCCTTCACCGGGGCAGGAAAAACACTGCTCGCCGCCAAGCCAAGCAATGACATGGAAGAGAAAGTGAGGAAGTCGCGACGACCCTGTGAAACTTCACGATGAATAATCTCTGACAGTTTTTTCATATAATATATCTCTATCCGTGCTCTATGGTTTTCCAGATTGCTCAGTCTCTTCATACAATAGCCGGGCAGGTCATATCATCATGACTGAGCATATGAGTGTTTTTAGGATGACAGGTAAAAATAGGTGACCACATCAGCATAATTAATACGTAAGTAACAACTACACTACTGACATTTATAAAACAAAAGAAAATATAGATAATTAGAGCTACAGCAATCCAGCCACGCATCCTTGTTTGTATATTTTACAACCTACCTTCATATTCTCATTTGAGTCAAACATCAATAATGAGGTCAAACCAAAAAATGCTACCCGTTAGACAAAAACAGACTTTATTGCGGGAAAATTTGTAACAAGATATTGCGAAGGAAAAACCGCTTGAAAACAGGACTTCCCCCCAGGTCCGGTATTGGGTCAATGCTGCGGCATTGCTTGAAAAATCAGCGTAGCGTTTCCCCGAGACCAAAGGCTCCCGGGCACGCCTTCACCCATCCGGTTGCAAGGACGCGGAGCTCAGCCTCTGATGACAATGAAGGGGAAGGAAAAGGAAGAGAGGAAGCCAGATATAAAGAAGAAAGATCGCGTGCCCGGTCTTGATAACAAAACGGCAGCCTGAAGGCTGCCGTTCTTTGCTCATTGTTCTTCGGGGATCTCGTCAAACAGGGGGTGGTAGAGCACTTCGCCGGCCATGCCAGCCAGGCCACCTTCCTGCAGCTCCATCGCCAGAAAGCAGTCGGCGGGAACTTCATAGATGCAGTGCAGACCGAACTCACTGGCGGGACGAAAACCGAAGCGACCATAGTAGGTCGGATCGCCGAGCACCACCACCGCCTTCCAGTCCATCTCCAGCGCCGTATCCAGCCCCTCACGCACCAGATCCGAGCCGATACCCTGCCCCTGCCAGTCCGGATGGACGGCAACAGGCGCCAGACCGAGCCAAGGCCCTTCCATGCCGTTAATGGTGATCGGGCTCAGCATCAGGTGCCCCATGAACTCGTACTCTTCCTCTTCAACCATGGTCACCACGGCAGCGCCACATTCACGCAGGCGGTTGACCAGTTCGGCCTCATCGGAACGGCCAAAGGCGGCGCTCACCAGTTCATAGACCGGCAGCATGTCGCCGGGGCGCTCGGTTCTCAGCATACAGCGTTACTCCTCGTACAGCAGAGCGGGCATTATTCCACAAAGTGCCGGTCGGCCTGAGCACCTTTGTCCAGAAATGGGAGCGTGGACTCAGGAAAGCGAGCCGCAAACAGCCGCAGTACCCCTTGCAAGACCACCGGCGTCATGGCCGTGATGGCCTCACCGTAGGCCGCAAACAGCTCGGCATCGTCCTGTTCCAGCCGTGCCAGAGCAAGCTCGGGTCCCTGATGCCAGCGCCCGGCCAGCTCATCGATAAGCTCTGGCAGCTCCACCAGCAGCCAGAGCTGATGATAACGCCCCGCGACCTTAGCCCCATCACGCCCCCCTGCCGCGGGCAGCCCTGTGCGGCGCGCCATCTTGTCAATCCAGTCGAGCCGCTGTTGCCGCTGCGTGCGGGTGAGCAGAACGGGCCCCTGGCGCAGCAGGCTGGTCAGTTGCAGCAGGCAGGCAAGCCCCTGCTCGTCCCTGTCTTTTAGCAGCAAGCCACCCAGCAGATGCAACTGATCGGGCTCGACCTGCTCCAGCTGACTGAGCGGATGGCACACAATGTCGAGCAGGGCCCCACCATAGGGTGCTGCACCTGGCAAGGTGGGTATGCACTTGTCATCCAGAAACAGGGTGAGCTGCAACGAGCCGTCATGATCCAACCCGGCCTGTGCATCGGCACCATGCAAAATAGCCACGGCCACCCGCTCGTTCGCCAGCCAGGGCGCCAGTTGCTGCATCACTGGTTCGGGCAGGGGGATGGCCCTGTCCAGTCGCCAATAGCTCACCTCGCACGGCTGCTGGGCAGTTCGGGCGCGCAGCCCGCGATAGTGCATGCCGAGTTTGGCCATCACCCGACCGGAGGCGAGGTTGCCCGGCATGTGACGGGCGGTCAACGCCGGCAGTTGCAAGGTGTCGAACGCAAATGACTTGACCAGCTGCGCAGCCCGGGTAGCCAGCCCCCGGTTCTGCCAGGGGACGCCGACCCACCAGGCCAGCTCGCCGTTCCAGTGCAGCGAAATCACCCCGACCAGCGGGGCCACTTCAGCCCCCTGCGGCAGCGTCATGGCCCAGCTCCAGCCAAGCCCCAGCGCGCCCTTGCGCCCACTGCTGGCGAGCCAGTCACGGGCGCCTTCCGGTGGGTAAGGGTGAGGAATATTGAGGGTATAGCGGGAGAGCGCCTCGTCGGCGCAGTAGCGCACCACCTCGGCCTCGTCGTCGGCCAGCAATGGCCGCAACACCAGGGGGCAGCCAGAGGGTGACGCCAGACCGGATTCACGCAGCAGGGGCACGGCCAAGCGGCGGGCAAGCAGGCGCTTGAGCACGGCGCCCATGTCGTCATCCGCGGTCAGCACCAGATCAGCCCCGAGCGGCCCCAGGGTGAGCAGGCCGCTCTCCTTGGCCAGGGTCAGCAGAGAGGGGGACGCGCTGATCAGGATCTGACGGCTGGGGTCGAGATGAGGATCCGCGCTCAGATCGCCATCGAGCCAGGCTGCCAGCAGCCCGCTGGCGGACAAGATGCCATCAGGGGGACAGCCAGACCAGAGGTCAGCCCCCTGCCCCAGATGGGGTACGCTCTCTTTGCACAACAGCAGTTTCCAGCAATGACCCTGCTGCTGCCAGGCTTGCAGCACAGGAGACCAATGGGGTTGCCACAGCGCCCGCTCGATCAGTAGCTCCATCAGCTTGCCTGACAGGCTGCAGGCAGGCTCAGGTGGCGGGGATGTGCCTCAATGCGGGCGATCCAGGCCCGGATGGCAGGCCAGCCCTGCAAGGAGAAGATCCCCTCCTCCGCCACATGGGTGTAGGCATAGAGAGCCATGTCGGCGATGGTCGGCGTCTGCCCGCACAGGTAGGGACTCTGTTTCAACTGCTGCTCCATCACCGCCAACGCCTGCTCGCCACCGGCCTTGAGGCCATCGAGCCGTGCCTCCTGAGATTCCGGCCGCCCCAGATAGTGGACGATGAAGCGCGCCACGGCTATGTAGGGCTCGTGGCTGTACTGCTCGAAGAACAGCCACTTGAGCACCTCGGCCTGCTGGCGGGGATCCGCCGGCCAGAGCGTGGAGCCCTGCGCCAGATAGAAGAGGATGGCGTTGGATTCCGCCAACGTATCCCCTTCATCGATGGCCAGCACGGGGATCTTGCCGTTGGGATTCATGGACAGAAAGGCCGGGGTTTGGGTATCACCGGCCTGTATATCCACCGGTACCCAGGTCAGAGGCAGCTCGAGCCAACGGGCCAGCAGCCACACCTTGTAACAGTTGCCGGATCTCAGGTCGCCATACAGACGCATACAGACTCCTTGTCAGCGCAGGAGATTGAACAGGATAAAACAGACTCTCAGGGTGCCAGACGCTCTATGTGCCAGCCATTCCCCTCGCGGGTGTAGTAGAAGCGATCGTGCAGGCGATGCTCGCCTCCCTGCCAGAACTCTACCGTGTCGATCACCACCCGATAGCCGCCCCAGAAGCTCGGCAGCGGCACTTCACCATTGGCAAACTTCTGCTTGAGCTCGAGGAACTTGGCCTCCAGCACGCCGCGGGCCGAGATGCGGGTCGACTGCTTGGAAACCCAGGCAGCTATCTGGCTATCCTTGGGGCGACTGTGGAAGTACTTCATCACCTCGAAGGTGCTCATCTTCTCCACCCGGCCGGTGACGTGCACCTGGCGATCCAGGGTGTGCCAGGGGAAGAGCAGACTGATACGCGGGTTGCCTTCCAGCTGGTGTGCCTTGCGGCTGCCCATGTTGGTGTAGAACACCATACCCTGGGCATCATAGTGTTTGAGCAGCACGGTGCGCTGCCAGGGTTGCCCCTCGACATCCACGGTCGCCACCACCATGGCGGTGGGATCGGTCAACTTGGCCTCGCAGGCCTGGGCCAGCCACTTCTCGAACAGGGCCAGGGGGTCGGCCGGCAGATCGGCCCGGTGCAATCCGCCCCGGGTGTATTCACGGCGCAGATCAGCCACATCCATCATCTTGATTTTCCTTCTCTCTTTTTGCCGCCGATGCGGCCATGCGTGCTGGCATTGTGCGACGAGCACGCCATGGGTACAAGCCTCGGGGCGGCCAAATGCCAGCACCAAAAAAGAAAGGGAGGCTTGCGCCTCCCCTTTTCTGCCCACACCCGGCTGCGGGCTTATTGCTTGCCGGCAGCCGGTGGACAATGGGCAAGCATGCGCTGGTTAAACTCGGCCGCATAGGCCCTCAGCCTGGCCTGAGCCTCTTCCTGACCGGGTCTGATGACATCTCCCAGTCCATCGAGGTAGCGTACGCCACAACGCGCCTTGGCGGCTTCCTGCTCACTTGCCGCAATGCCGGGCGCCACTTCGCCGCGCCCGGCCCGCACTATCAGCCGGTAATCCTGCCTGGCAAGGCTGGCGCTGACCGTCTGCTCCAGGGTGTCGGCATCCGCCTGACATCCACCAAGCAGGGTAAGCAGCAGCAAGCCGGTGGCTCTCATGCCCGCCTCCTTTGCCAGCCGAACAGAGCCAGCGCCAGTGCCCAGAAGCCAAGAGAACCACCGCCACCACCACCCGAGCTGCCGCTACTTTGCGCGACCGGCAATTTGAGCGGGCTGATGGCGAAGAAGATATTGTCGCTACAGGCCACCTTCAGCCTGGCGCTGCTGGTGAGGTTGGTCGGCAGAGTCACGGTGGCCGAACCACTGTTGGGCTGGCTGCTGGCCAGGGTCGACCAGTTTGCCCCTTCATCCTGAGTCACGAACAGGTCTACCTTGCTGCAGTTGATAGGCGCAGCATTGGTGCCAGCCACATCCCAACTGACGGCCTGGCTGGCCCCCGGCGTCACCGTCACGCCCAACGGACTGGTCAGGCGGAAGGCGCTGCCGGTGTTGACCACCTGCACCTTCATATCATCGCTGGCGACGCCGCCCTGGCCATCACGCACAGTGAGCCGGAAGTTGAGCTCCCGGTTGGTGGTGGGCCAGGCTTCTCCCTTGGCCAGGGTACCTGTCAGCAAGGAGGGCAAGCTGGGCAGGATCCGCTCCGGCGAGCTGGTGGGCGAGACGAACCGGAACAGCGGGCGGGTACCATCGTCGATCATGTCGAGGGTACTGCTGGACTCGGTGCCCAGATCGATCTGCTCCCAGGTGTAGGTCAGGGGATCCTTGTCCAGATCCGCCCCTGCCCCTCTGAGCACAAAAGGGACATTGGCAGGAATGGCGTAATTGGCACCCGCTGCGGCCTGAGGTGAGTTGTTGCTGAGGCTCAGTGTGGTACCACAGGTCGGCACAGTGGCCATGTGCGCCCGCATCTGCTCGATGGATTTGCTGTGGAAATAGGGATCACCTTGCCGCTGGATGTTTTCATCCCCACAGATACCGGCATAGGCCATGATGGAAGTGCCGCTGCCCGGTTCCCAGGCCTGACTGGCTACCCGGTTGCCACCGCCGCAACTGTTGGTGGTACCGTTGAAGGTGTGGTCGGCACCGAACTGGTGGCCGATTTCGTGTGCCACATAGTCGATAAAGAAAGCATCTCCCACTGGGTTGGATGAGCCTGTCATGCCGTTCGATTTGGTGGCAGTACAGAGCACCCCCAATCCGGCCAGACCACCACCGCCGGTATTGACCACATGACCTATGTCGAATGGCCCCAGCGCCCCGCTAGGCAAGGTCTGCGCAGTGGCCTGTACCAGGCCGTTGACATTGAAATCCGTGTCGTCATTGCTGAACGGATCGCTCGCCGGATCGGTAAAGATGATGGCGTCATTGCCGCTGGCCAGCTGGAACTCGGCCCCCACGTCGCGCTGATATACCTCGTTCACCCGGTTGAGCAAGGTGGCAATCGCTCCCATGGTCAAGACCTTGGAGCCACCGTGGAACTGGGTATACTCTCCGGCTGCCGAGATGGCGATGGTATAGCGCTTGCGCTCGTTGCCATCCACCTGCACCTTGCGGGCCAGGGTGTTGGCGTCATGACCGATCACCTTGTCGGCCTCCTCTTCCAGCCGGCTGTAGGCATCCTGCTGGTAGTAGACGGCATAGCCTTCGGCATTGGGCAGCGGATCGACGAACACCATCTTGCCCTGATGGCTGAACATGGCGTGGAAGCCCTGCGGACCCAGATCGAAACGGCCCGTCTCTACCGGCGCAGCCGGATTATGACCCTTGAAGGTCAGGATATCGGGATACTTGACGACAAGATCTGCGGGCAGCAGGTCATAGGCCTGCAGCGCGAAGGTCACTTCCCCCCCGTCAGGCAGGGGCAAGGTCAGCTGGCGTCCCCCGGCCTGCAGTCCGGCAAAGTAATCGAGGGGCACCTTGGCCACTCGAAACTGGTTCGCCCGCACGTCATAACCGTCAGTCACCGTGGCGCGCGCCGCTACAGTGCTCCACTCATTGGCCGCAAGGCCACCAGAGCTCATCAGACTGGCCACAACCAGCGCCAGGGGCGAATATTTCATCAACTGCATCTTTTTAGTCCTTTTAAATGCACTCAGCTGAACAACCACCGGCATCATTTTCCTGCTGGTCCGATTAGTCCAGCGCCATCGTCTGTACATTCCCCGAATGGGGAGTGTTGCGCCAACCCTGTCTAACCCCTATCATTGCGCGGATTTATCAGTTTTAGAACCGCGCTCGATAGGGAGGCGGTTCATCTTTATCTGGCCAAGGTTAATCTCATGCTCAAGTCCCCACTGTTGCCCCGTTCCGGGGATCTGGTCGTTGCCATAGTTGACGATGTATTAGGCCAGGGTCTCACCCTGGACAGAGCCTATGCACGTCACTTCTCCGGCATCGAAATCAAGCCACAAGAACAGGCAAGGATTGCCCTGGTCACCGGCGACCTGCTGCGTCGCCTCAGCCTCTACTGCGCCCTGACCGGTATTCAGGTGCGTCAGGCCGAAAAAAACGTCTGGCCACTGCTGCACAGTTGGCACGCCTTCCACAAGATAGTTCAGTCCAACCACCCGACCCTGGATCGCTTCAACGAAGAGGCATTCCGTCGCCGCCTGACAGAAGCAAAGAAAAATCCGGTGCTGATGGATGGTTGCCCTGCCTGGCTGGAAAAGCTGGGCAGCGAGCAGTTGGGCGAGGCCTGGCCTGCAGAGCGCGCCGCCCTGGCCTGGATGCCCAAGCGTTACCTGAGGGTCAACACCCTCAAATGCACGCGGGAACAGCTGCAAGCCGCACTGGCCAAGGAGCAGGTCAACACTATTCCGGTTGAAGGGGTCACTACCGCCCTGCAGGTCACCTCTGATGCGGCCCTGTTTCGCACCAAGGCGTTTGCCGACGGCTGGTTCGAGCAGCAGGACGCAGGCTCCCAGCTGGTTGCAGCGGCGCTGGAAGTCACCCCTGGCATGCGAGTCATCGACGCCTGCGCCGGTGCCGGCGGCAAGACCCTGCACATCGCCGCCATGATGCAGGGCAAGGGCCGTCTGCTGGCAATGGATGTGGAAGAGTGGAAGCTGGAAAACCTCAAGCAGCGCGCCCGCCGTGCCGGTGCCCACAACGTGGAAACCCGCGTCATCGAGAGCAGCAAGACTGTCAAGCGCCTCAAAGGCACTGCCGATCGCGTACTGCTGGACGTGCCCTGCTCCGGTCTTGGCGTGCTCAAGCGCAATCCGGATGCCAAATGGCGCGACACCGCCGAGCGACTGCCGGTGCTGGTTGCCTTGCAAGAGGAGATACTGCAGCGTTACAGCCAGATGGTGAAGGTGGGTGGTCTGCTGGTCTATGCAACCTGCTCCATCCTGCCCCAGGAGAACCGTCAGCAAGTAGACAAGTTCCTGGCTGCCAACGACAACTATCGTCTGCGGGATGACCACACAGTCAGCCCGTCAGCGACCGGCTTTGACGGCTTCTATATGGCTCGCATCGAGCGCATCAGCTGATCCCGTCTGCCATGATAAAAAAAGGGGAGCCATTGGCTCCCCTTTTTGCATGATGCAGATGCGACCTTATTCGGCAGCAACGTCATCCTGCTTGTGCTTGGCGGCAGTTTCCTTGATCAGGGTCTGCAGCTCGCCGGCCTGGAACATCTCGATCAGGATATCGCAGCCACCGACCAGCTCACCCTCTACCCACAGTTGCGGGAAGGTGGGCCAGTTGGCGAACTTCGGCAACTCGGCACGGATATCCGGATTTTGCAGTATGTCGACATAAGCAAACGGCTCGCCACAGGACATCAGAGCCTGGGAGGCCTGGGCAGAGAAACCGCAGCTGGGTAGCTTGGGGGAACCCTTCATGTACAGGATGATGGGATTGTCAGCCAGCTGCTGTTTGATCTTTTCAATAGTTTCCATAGGTGCCTCACTAGAGCGATTTCGGCGGCCATTCTACTGCAATCCTTGCAGACCACAAACTGACAAACCGTCCTGGATGCAAGAAGTGATGAATCAATACGCCGTAGCTTGATCCGGATCATGGCAAGAATCAAGAGTTGTTAGCCCATCTTTGATGCTGGTACAATCGACGGGCTTTGGGCCATCTGGCCCCATCATTTCAAGAACAATTCTTTTCAAAATAGAAAAGAGTACGCAATGTCTTGCAACCGTCGCCTTCGCACGGCCAGCCAATGGAGAGTAGAAAATGGCTTTCGAACTTCCCGCTCTGCCCTACGCAATCAATGCCCTGGAACCGCACATCTCCCAGGAAACTCTGGAATATCATCACGGCAAGCACCACAACACCTACGTGGTCAACCTGAACAACCTGGTGCCAGGTACCGAGTTTGAAGGCAAGTCTCTGGAAGAGATCATCAAGACCTCCACTGGCGGCATCTTCAACAACGCCGCCCAGATCTGGAACCACACCTTCTACTGGCACTGCCTCTCCCCGAACGGTGGCAACGAGCCGACCGGCGCCCTGGCTGATGCCATCAACAAGGCGTTTGGCTCCTTCGCCGAGTTCAAGGATGCCTTCACCAAGTCTGCCATCGGCAACTTCGGTTCCAGCTGGACTTGGCTGGTGAAAAAAGCCGACGGCTCCCTGGCCATCGTCAACACTTCCAACGCCGGTTGCCCGCTGACCGAAGCCGGTACTACGCCGCTGCTGACCGTCGACCTGTGGGAACACGCCTACTACATCGATTTCCGCAACCTGCGTCCGAAGTACATGGAAACCTTCTGGACCCTGGTGAACTGGGAATTCGTGGCCAAGAACCTGGCTGCCTGATAGCCGCTTCTTGCCAAAACGCCCCGCACTGCGGGGCGTTTTTTTATGGCAGAAATGAGCCGGCAGCAGATATGAAAAAGGCGCCCGAAGGCGCCTGTTATCGATAGCCAGTGGCATCACTGATCTATCTCGTCCAGATAGTCATCCAGATTGGCATCGTCGGCGTTCTCCGCCGGCGTCTGCTTGAACTCGGTCTGACGACCGGTCACTTTGTTCTGGTTGTGCTGCAGATAGAAATCCTTGGTCAGGGCATAAGGATCGAGCGCGTTGTCGATGATCCTCTCCTGATCGATCAGTTTGGATCGGGTACCCAATCCATCCAGCATCCAGTGGGTGACTCGCAGCGGCAGCGTCAACAGGGCATAGGGGAAGTAGATGGTATCTATGGTATCCCCCACCAACTTGCGCGTCGTGGTAGGACCGTAGACGGGCACCATCAGATAGGCACCATCGCCGATGTCGGCACGACCCAGCACTGTATTGAGTTCCAGCTTGTCGCGTTCGAGCCCGGCATGCTTGGCCACATCGAAGATACCCAGCAAACCGATAGTGGTGTTGAGGGTAAAGCGGCCGAGGTTGGTTCCCGCGCCTTGCAAGTCACCGGTGATCAGGTGGTTGACCATGCTGCTCGGCTCGTTGAAGTTCTCAACCAGGTTCTCGATGCCATCCTTCATGCCTTGCGGAATATAGCGGGCATAGCCATGCACCACGGGGCGGGCCACATAGGGCTCCAGCACATCGTAGTTGACCACCCACATGGCCCGGTTTGCCCCCTGGAAGGGGTCGCGGCCATCGCTGGCAGTGCTGGTCGCCTCGGGCCGACCCGGTGCTTCATTGAGATCAAGACTCTCGGGGCCCGGCTTGGGTGGGCCACCCGCACAGCCTCCCAACAACAATGCAGCCATCAATGCCACTGAACGCACATACATATGGAAGTCCTAGTTTCTTATTGTGATTAATCCGAATTATAGGCACCCGCCCCATAGAGGGGCGGGGCAAAGGGGTATTAGAGGGCGTGATCGATACGGATGTCAATCGGCGCTGAAGGAATCGCATCCGTCGGGATAGATGTCGATACCCCTTCGAACGCCCCTTCCTTGTTCATCACGTTGCCGCCGCGAGAAAGCCGTGCCTTGAACTGCAGTTGCGGATAGGCGGAAAGCTTGCTGCCCTCCATCATGGCATCACCATCCCCCAGGGAAAGGGTGACAGGCAAAGTGGGTCCTGCGATGCGCTTCACGGCAATGGGCATGGGCGGTCCATTGGGCACCACGGCAAAAACGAACAGATGAGCATCTTCCGGCATCTGAATGCCGGCAGCCAGGGTGACATGGATCGGAAACTCCCCTTTCTTCACCTCCAGCTGTTGCCCCTGCTCATCACTCTTGTTGGCTGCACCAGGGGTCGTCACCGCTATGCCACGCTGTTTCAACTGCTGCTCGGCATAGTCGATGGAGCGCTCCACCATGGCGTAGCGGGTCGAACCCTTCTCCATCAGCGGCAGCATCTCGCGCCAGCGCATCAGCGCTGTCTTGAAGTCCTCTTTTTGCAGCGCCATGAAGGCATAGACGGAGCGGGCCTCTATGTTGGCCGGATCCAGCGCGATGGCGCTACGCAGCAGCTCATCGGCCTGGGCGTCATCCCCAGTCATCATCAGCGCCTGGGCGTAGGGCACGGCTACCATGGTCTTCTGCGGAGCCAGATCATAGGCGCGCTCAAGGGCCTCGCGGGCCATGTCAGGATCATTGCCATCCAGCGACAAACGACCCAGCAGCAGCCAGCCACGGTAATCATTCGGCTCGTCTTTAAGACGGGTACGCAACGCCAGCATGAAGTCCAGCAGGTCCTGCTCGGTCACCTGGGCATCCCGTTCGACCAGAATGCGGTTGCTCAGCTCACCCAGTCGACTGCTGGCATCCTGCCAGCGCTGGACTTCCTGCCAGGCGCCCAGCTTGTAATAGAGACCCAGACTCACCAGCACCAGCACCAGCACACCCGGGATCCAGATCAGACTCTTGCCGCCACGGGCGCTCTGCTCCACATCGGGGATGTCATCCAGCAGGCTGCGTTGCAGCTCGACCAGGGATTCCGGCTCCTCCGCCAATATTCCTTGCTCGCGCTCTTCGCCGATTTCCAGCAAACGCTGACGATAAAGCTGCTTGTTGAGAGCCGAACGGCTAATGCTCTGCTTGCCCTCACCACGCCACAGCGGCATCGCCAGGGTCAGACTCACCAACACCAGCAAGGCCGCGATCACAATCAAAAATGCGGTCATTGTTTCTCTTCCTCTTTGAGCAGGGCAGCCAGACGTTCCTGCTCCTGTGCGCTCAGGGCGCTATCCGCCTGTTTGGCCATGACAGGACGACGGCGACTGCGCACCACCACAGTGACGGCGCCAATGACGATGACCAACAGCGGGCCGAGCCAGAGGATCAGGGTCGACGCCATCAGCGGCGGATTATACAAAATGAAGTTGCCGTAGCGGGCGACCATGTAGTCCACCACTTCCTGCTTCTCCTTGCCCTCACGTACCATCTGGTAGGTCTTGTCCCGCAAGTCCTTGGCAAGCCCTGCATTGGAATCGGCGATGTCCTGGTTCTGACACTTGGGACAGCGCAACTCGCGGGTCAGCTCGCGAAAAGTCTGCTCTTGCGCGGGAGTGTCAAAGGTATAGACATCAATCGCAGCCAGGGCTTGTCCTGCGCCACCCAATCCTGCCAGCAACAGCAGGGAGGCAATCAGTGTTTTCATCAGGCGCCTTCTCATTTCATGGACTCGAAGATGGGCTTGAGGGTAGTGGCCCAGACTTGTGGATTCACATCCCCCACATGGCGATAGCGAATGATGCCCTGACTGTCGATAAAGAAGGTCTCGGGTGCCCCATAGACCCCCAAATCCAGCCCCAGCATGCCATCCGGGTCATACAAGTTGACCTGATAGGGATTGCCAAGCTCGGTCAACCAGCGGATGGCCTTGTCCCGCTCATCCTTGTAGTTCATGCCGACGATGGGGATGCCCTGCTCCGCCAGTTGCTTGAGGTAGGTGTGTTCGCCGTAGCAGGTCGGGCACCAGGTAGCCCAGACGTTGAGCAGCATGGGGCGCCCCTTGAGGATGCTGCGATCATGCTGCTTGTTCAGGTCGTAGATGTCCTGCAGGGTGAACACGGGCACCTCCTTGTCCACCATCACTGACTCGAGCTTGGTGGGGTCGGAATAGAGCCCTTTGAACAGGAAGACGGCACCCAACAGAAAAATAATGAAAGGGATCAGAAACAGCCAGGTTTTCTTGTTCATGCCTTGGCTTCCTCTTCACGACGGCCAAAACGGTAACGCTTGTCCAGCATGGCCAGCACGCCGCCAATGGCCATGAAGACGCCACCGAACCAGATCCAGCGCACGAAGGGTTTGTAATAAATCCGCACCGCCCAGGCGCCGTTGTCCAGCTGCTCGCCAAGGGCTGCATAGAGATCCCGGGTAAAACCGGCGTCAATCGCCGCTTCCGTCATCGGCATCCGGCTCACTGTGTACATCCGCTTCTCGGGTTTGAGCAGGGCCACCTGCTTGCCATCTTTGTGAACTTCCAGCACACCTTTGAAGCCGTCGTAGTTGGGGCCGTTCTTTTCCCGAATGCCGGTGAAAACAAACTCGTAATCGGCAAACTGCACCCTGTCACCGGCCTGCATGCGCAGATCTTTTTCGATGCTGTAGTTCTGGGTACAGGCGATACCTATGATGCTGACGGCCAGCCCCACGTGACCCAGGATCATGGCCCAATGGCTGTTGCCCAGCTTGCGCACCCCGGTGGCGAAGGGGTGCTTGTGGGTCGCGCGTACCCAGGTCTCCTGGATGCTGGTGATGATGATCCAGGTCCCCAGACCAATTCCCACAGCAGCCCAGGGTTTGAACGCCTCGGCCAGCCACAGTGGCAGCAAGATGGCGGCGACCAGACTCAGAACCAGGGCGAGGATCACCTTGCCCTTGAGTTCGCCCAGCCCCTGACGGCGCCAGCGAAACAGCGGGCCAACCCCCATAAGCAGGGCAAACGGAATAATCAGCCAGCTGTAGATGTGGTTGAAGAAGGGAGTGCCGATGGAGATGCTGCCAAGTCCCAGCTCCTTGTGCACCAGCGGCAACAGGGTGCCGAGCAGCACTGTCAGCAGACCCGCCACCAGCATGATGTTGTTGCCGAGTAGCAGGGTCTCGCGACTCCACAGCTCATGCTTGCCGTGACTCTTCACCTGCGAGCCCTTGAAGGCGAACAGCAGGAGCGAGCTGCCGATAACCGCCAGCAGGAAGCCCAGAATGAACAGGCCGCGGGTCGGGTCGGAGGCGAACGCATGCACCGACACCAATACGCCGGAACGCACCAGGAAGGTGCCGAGCAGGCTCAGGGAGAAGGCGGAGAGTGCCAGCAGCACTGTCCAGGCCTTGAAAGTGGCCCGCTTCTCGCTTACCGCCAGCGAGTGCAGCAGGGCAGTACCTGCCAGCCAGGGCATGAAGGAGGCGTTTTCTACCGGATCCCAAAACCACCAGCCACCCCAGCCGAGCTCGTAATAAGCCCACCAGGAGCCAAGCACTATGCCCAAGGTCAGGAAGACCCAGGCCGCCATGGTCCAGGGACGGGACCAGCGCGCCCAGGTGGCGTCGAGACGCCCCGTCATCAGGGAGGCGATGGCAAAGGCAAAGGCGACCGAGAAGCCCACATACCCCATGTAGAGCATGGGCGGATGGAAGATAAGACCCGGATCCTGCAACAAGGGGTTAAGATCGCGGCCATCCACAGGGAAGTAAGGCAGGGTCCGGGTGAAAGGGTCGGAGGTAAAGAGCACGAAGGCGGTGAAACCAACCGAGATAAGCCCCAGAACCCCGAGCACCCGCGCTACCGCATCGAGCGGCAGGCTGCGGCTGAACAGGGCCACCGCTGCCGTCCAGCCTGCCAGCGTCAGTACCCAGAGTAGCAAGGAGCCCTCATGGGCCCCCCAGACGGCAGAGATCCGATACGCCAGCGGCAAGAGGGTATTGGAGTTGGTGGCCACATACTGCACGGTAAAGTCGTGGTCGATAAAGGCCCAGGTCAGGCACAGAAACGACAGCAACAGCAGCAAGAACTGGGCATAGGCCAGCGGACGGGCGGTCGACATCATGCCAAGGCGCCCCCACTGAGCGCCGAGCAAGGGATAAACCCCCAGCAAAATGGCGGTGGCAAAGGCCAGGATCAGTGAAAACTGCCCTAATTCCGGGATCATTTCAGAGTTCCTTCAGGTTGAGTGACAGCACACACCTGTGCGCGGGTGAGAAACGATGAAAACGGTGAGCGGGTAGCCAGACTCATTGTTTGGCTCCTTTCAACTGCGCCTCGGTATATTCCGGCTTGAAATGCATACCATTGGTGGCATCGGCCACTTCCGGCGGCATGTAGTTTTCATCGTGCTTGGCCAGCACCTCGAACGCCTCCACCGTAGTGGCGTTCTTGAGAGTACCCTGGGCCACTATGCCCTGCCCTTCCCGGAACAAGTCCGGCAGTATGCCGTCAAACTCGACGGTCACCAGATGTCCGCCATTATCCACCAGCTTGAAGGCTACCTTGAGGCTTTGCTGATCTCGCAGCACTGAACCCGGTACCACCAGCCCACCAATACGCAGACGCTGCCCCTCTTCGGGCTTTATCTTGTCCGGTCCCTTGCCTTCTACCAGCTCACTCGGGGTGTAGAAGAGATCGATGTTCTGGCTGAGGGCGTAGAGCACCAGGCCGATCACGGCGGCCAAACCGGCACTGATCGCCAGTATGATGGTGAGGCGTTTTTTGCGTCTCGGGTTCATAGGGTGTTCTCCATCTGCTGGGCCGCCTTGCGGCGGGCCTCTCGCGCCTGCTTGCTACGCAACTCGCCAAGCAGGCTGCGGGTTTTTATACGGGTGGAAATGACGATGCCAACCAGGCAGATCAGGGTCAGACCAAAAGAGAGCCAGACATAGAAGGCGTAACCGCCCATCGCCATGAAGTCACTGAAAGAGGCAAAGTGCATGCTTACTTCTCCTGCTTGGCAAGATCGATGACCCAGGGGCGATGCCACTCCCGCATCAAGAGCTCGTTTCGAAAACGCATCAGGGTCAGGGCTCCAAGGAAGGCGGCAAACGCCAGTATCATGATGAGCAGCGGCCACAGCATCTCGGGGGAAATGGAGGGTTTGTCAAACTTGGTGATGCTGGCGCCCTGGTGCAAGGTGTTCCACCACTCCACCGAGTAGTGAATGATGGGCAGGTTGATCACCCCCACCAGTGCCAGAATGCCAGCGGCGCGGCCTGCCACCACCTTGTCGCTGAAAGCATTGTAAAGCGCGATCACACCAAGATAGAGAAACAGCAGAATAAGCTCCGAGGTGAGGCGCGCATCCCATACCCACCAGGTGCCCCACATGGGTTTGCCCCAGGCAGCACCGGTAAACAGCGCAATAAAGGTGAACACGGCACCGACCGGCGCAATGGCGGCCACCGTCATGTCGGCCATTCGCAGTTGCCACACCAGCCCGATAAAGGCGGCCACTGCCATGGTGGAATAGGCCCCCATGGAGAGAATGGCGGAGGGCACATGGATATAGATGATCCGGAAGGAGTCACCCTGCTGATAGTCGGCCGGCGCAAAGGCCAGCCCCCAGACAGTACCGATGATAAATGACAGCAGACTTGTCACGGCAAACCAGGGCAGCAAGGTCCCTGCCAGCCCATAGGCTCGCTCGGGTTTAGCGTAAGGGTGCAACCATTTCCACATAGCTCACAAAACCTTTTTGTTATTAATTGTTTGGCGAGGCCTACCATACTGACCTCGGGGTGACATCAAATACCCCGAAAGCAATAAGCGACCCTCTTCTTGATCCATCGCAACATTATTTTTCCACAATGACCCATCAGGAGCCCTGTGCTCATGTCCATCGTCAGTTCAGGCTGACCCTGAGCGACGCCGATACTGCCAGCGGGGTCAGGGTCAAAGCCCCCACCAGCATGGCGGCCAAAATAGCGAGCTGGCCAGCATAGGGCAAGCCCATCCCCGCCGCATCGATGGCAGAGGTGGCAAAAATCAGTACCGGAATATAGAGCGGCAGGATCAGCAGGCTCAGCAAGACACCGCCCTTGCGCAGCCCCACCGTCAGGGCGACGCCGACGGCCCCGAGCAGGCTCAGCACAGGGGTTCCCAGCGCCAGGGTCGCGACCACGGCCAGATAGGAGTTCATGTCCAGCGACAACAGGATGGCAAGCAGCGGTGAGATCAGCAGCAGTGGCAGCCCGGTCAGCAACCAGTGAGCGATCACTTTTGCCAGCGCCAGCAGCCCGAGGGGATGAGGCATCAGCATCATCTGCTCCAGCGCCCCATCGCTGAAATCATCCCGAAACAGCCGCTCAAGGGAGAGCATGGCCGCCAGCAAGGCGGCCACCCAGATGATACCAGGGGCAATGCGAGCCAGCAGCTTGGGCTCAGGGCCTATGCCGAGGGGAAACAGGGTGATGACGATCAGGAAAAACCAGAGCGGGTTTAAAATGTCGGAGCGCTGGCGCAGAGCAATCAGCAACTCGCGGTGAATAAGCTGGATTACGGCGCGCAACATCAAGCTACTCCTGCAGCAAAGGGGTCAGCGACAGGGTCTTCAACCGTCCCTGCATCAGAGTCATGTCCTGGTGGGTGGTGAGGATCACCATGCCTCCCCGCTCGGCGTGGGCCAGGAAGAGGCGTTCCAGTACCTTGACCCCCTGCTTGTCGATGGCGGTAAAGGGCTCATCCAGGATCCAGAGCGCCGGTTTATCACTGAGCCAAAGCCTTGCCAGTGCCACCCGGCGCTGCTGACCGGCGGAGAGTTGCCCGCTGGGATTGTCCTCGAAACCGGCAAGCCCAACTTGGGTCAGCACTCGCCACAGATCCACCCCGGTTTGGGTCGGATGATGCAGTTTCTGATAGAAGGCGAGATTTTCGAGCGGTGTCAGCGCCGCCTTGACACCGGGCTGATGGCCCAGATAGAGCAGGTTGGCATGATATTCATCGCGACAGTGGCGGATATTTTCGCCATTCCAGCACACTTCACCGGCAAACGGCTGGGACAGACCCGTCAAGAGGCGCAACAGGCTGGTCTTGCCCACGCCATTGGGACCTTCAATCTGCACCAGATCGCCGGGAGCCACCGCAAAGGAGAGGTGTTCAAACAGAGTGCGATCTTCACGCACGCAGCTCAGATTGTTAACTTGAAGCAGCATGAGGATGTAATCAGATGAAAAGAGGCGTCCTGCATATTAACACAGTATTAGAATGCGTCTTTTCAAAGATGCCAATTATCAGCAGGATTTGTGGGGAAGATCCCGCCTTTTCGGCGCGCAAAGCGGGAGATGAAAATCAGGAAGGCGAGCGCCTTCCCGATGATTTATGAGCGGCCTTTTCGCAATGAAATCAAGAGTTCAGCCTCGGCCTTTGGTAATTCGCACTCGTTCATGACCTCGTCGAGGTCGGCACCCAGCTCGACCATCTTGGCGGCACGGCTGTAAAGGCGGCGTTCCGGATCCTGCAGGGTCAGCTCCTGCTGGCGATCGTTGACCTGCTGCATGGCCCCTTCGACCGACTGCAAACGCTGGCCCATGCCGATGGCCCCCGTGTGCAGTTCCATCATCTGCTTGCGCAGACTCTCGAGCTGGCCTTGCAGCGTCTCCACCCTGGCCTCGGACTCTCGTTGGCCACGTCGGCTGCTGATCACCCCGTACAGGGCCAGCACCAACGCCAACAAGGACACCCCCAAGGCAGCTATTTCAATAATCAAAACATCACCTTTCTATCAGAGGGAACCAATATCTTCCCACTCTTCATCGGAGAGCAGCTTGTTCAGATCAACTAGGATCAGCAGTTGACCATCGCGGTTGCTGACACCCTGGATGAACTTGGCGCTCTCTTCGGTACCCACCGCAGGGGCGGCATCAATCTCGGAGGAACGCAGATAGACCACCTCGGCCACACTGTCGACCATGATGCCAATCACCTGCTTCTCCGCCTCGATGATGACGATGCGCGAGTTCTCGCTCACATCGCCGGAAGGCAGGCCGAAACGGGAACGGGTGTCGATGACGGTCACCACATTGCCGCGCAGGTTGATGATACCCAGCACATACTCGGGCGCACCCGGCACAGGGGCGATTTCGGTGTAGCGCAACACCTCCTGCACCTGCATCACGTTGATGCCGTAGGTTTCATTTTCCAGCTGGAAGGTGACCCATTGCAGCACTTCATCTTCGGCCAGATTCTGTGCAATATTGCGCTTTTCTGTCATGTTTTTATTCCTTTTATGAAAACGTCTACTGGTAAAACTAGCAATAAAACAGCACAAGTGCAGAAGTTATCAGCGACCTTCTATGTTGACCCCGCGCTCCAGCAACAGGAGCAATTCCCTGACATGCAGCAGGGCGCACATCTTCTCCTTGACCATGCCAGCCAGCCAGGGGCGTTTACCCTCCTGATGGCGCCATTTGACCTGATCACGATGCAATAACTCCGTGCCTTTCAGATGATGGCAGGCGAGCCCCCAGGGAGATTCACCCAACATGATCAGATACTTGTAATCCGGTATCTCCAGGTGCTGACCCGGCATCACCCACTGCGCGGTATCCACCACGTTCATCTTCTGCTCGCGGGAAGTCATGATGCCACGATACCAGTCGGGCTGGCCAAACAGCGACGAGACTTCGCCCATCTGATGGATCCCGCCAAGCTCGGTCAGGGGCACTGCAAAGGTGACGCCAGCCACTTCGAAGAACAGCGCCTGAAATTCCTTGCCGGTATCGATGTTTTCCCAAGTCGATGGTGCCACCTCTTCTTGAGGCGCCAGCTCTACCGTCGTTTCTGTCATCACCAGCGTTGACGGTTCGACCACCACCGGGGCCGGCATCTCCTCTGGCCAGACAGGCTCAACCGGCAACAAGGCATCTTCAGCCTCGATCTGCAAGGGCTCGCTGACGACCTCTTCATGGCTCAGGGCATCCATTTCAAACTGCACCTGACCCACCTGGGCGAGCAACTCGCTCAGCTGTTCGAGCCGTTCATCCGCTTCCAGATAGGGTTGAACGACTACCTCGGGAGCAGCCAGAGGTTGGCGTTGCAACAAGATCACGGGCGCAGGTTCAAGCTCTTCTGACGGCTCCGTCAGCAGGACCTCATCCAGCAACAGGGAATGGAAGTAATCATCCATTGCCCTCACTTGAGTTGTGTCTCTCATGATGTCACCTCATGAGCACGTTGACGCTCCTGGGCATCAAGATAGTTGAGCAAAGTCTCATAGGCATAAGTGCCGCGGCTGCTCGGCGAATAAATAGAAGGGGGAATGTGGAGCAAACTGGCATCCCGAAACTTGGTATCGATGGGGATGACGGCGTTCCATACGGCATCGCCATGTTGTTCCTTGATGGACTTCAGGGTCATCAGGGAGGCGCGGGTTCGCTTGTCAAACATGGTGGGGATCACGGTGAAGCGGAACTTCTCCCGCTTGGAGCGTTGCATGATTTCGAAAGTTTTCATCATCCGCTCCAGCCCCTTGAGCGCCAGAAATTCGGTTTGTACCGGTACCAGTATCCGATCACAGGCCGCCAGAGCGTTGACCATCATGACGCCCAACACCGGCGGGCAATCGATGAGCACATAGTCATACTGATCCTGAATACGCAGCAGGGCACGCTTGATCACCAATCCCATCCCTTCCCGGTTTCCCATCACCCGATCCAGGGTAGCCAATGTGATGGAAGCCGGCAGAAGATGGATATTTTCGAATTTGGTTCTCAGCGTCAGTTTATTGACCAGCTCGGCAGTAGGTTTGGCAGCCTGAAACAATTCATAGAGAGTGCCGTCCAGCCGGTCTGAATCAAAGTCGAGATATGCAGTCAGGGAAGCATGGGGATCAGTGTCAATCAATAGCACCCGCTGTCCGCGCTGAGCCAGAATACCGGCTAACGAGACCACTGTGGTGGTTTTACCGACCCCACCTTTTTGGTTGGCAACCGTCCAAACAATCACTGTATCAATCCTGCCTTGTTGTTATACGTATGCCACCACCTGGCAGAGTGATCACCTTGACCTCGCCTGCCTCGACTGCCTGTTGCACTGCGGGAACCGGCTCCACCGTCACAGGCTTGACGGGAGCGGGGGCGGGTGGCACCCAGGCGAACTTGGAAATAGCAACCACCACCTTGCGATTCTGTAAACGCCCCTGCTCGCTGTCATTCCCGGCAAAGGGAGAAAACTCGCCATAGGCCTCGTAAGCAAGCCGCTGGGGGGCAATCCCCTTGGCGATGAGAACCGTGAGCACGGCCTCCGCTCTTGCCGCTGACAACGTCCAGTTTGAGCGGAAAATTTCATTATTTATCTGCTGGTTATCTGTGTAGCCTCGCACTCTCACATAGTTATCGACCGGTTTGAGAATACTTGAAAGAGTATTGAGCACAGGCTCGGCATTAGTGCTCATAAAGGCACTGCCACTACCAAACAAGAGTCCAGAGCTCAGCTCTACCGTCAACCAGTTGTCATCCAGCGTGAGCTTGACTACCCCCGCCTCCACCAGTGAGCCCATGTTTTCCTGCAATTGGGTATCTATCGTCGCAAGAGTCGTACCATCTTGCTTGATGGGAACACCAGAGATGGGAGCAATCGAAGGAGAGTCTTGTCTGGCACTCTCCAGCACTGCAGATGCGGCAGAGACCTCGCCGTTCAACAGGGATGTCCCCAGCCCTTCCAGCAAGCCATCGCTGCGTGGCGGCATGACGCTGAAAGCCTGAGTCATGCCATCAATGACGGCGCGATACTTGTCCTTGTTGACCAGCGCCACCGAGTAGAGCACCACGAACAGAGCAAAGATCAGCGTCATATAGTCGGCATAGGAAACCAGCCATCGATCGAGGTGCTCTCGACCTTGCAGGTGCAAACGATAGCGCTTGCGCATGGCTACTCTCCTTTCAGATAAGCCTTCAACCGCCGTTCAACCTGCGGGCCATTTTCGCCGTGAGCAATCGCCATCAAACCTTCCAGCGTCATCTCCTGAAACAGAGCGTAATGATAGTGAAAGGCGCGCAGACGATTGGCAATCGGTAAATAAAAGAGGTTGGCAAAGCCGACCCCATAGATGGTGGCAACAAAGGCAACGGCAATTCCGGCACCAAGAGCAGCGGGATCTTCCAGATTGAACATGGCCTGGATCAGACCTATCACTGCACCTATGATGCCAATGGTCGGACTATATCCCCCCATGGCCTCAAAGACCCTGGCGGAGTGCTCGTTGCGCTCCTGCTCGATATCGATGTCCGCTTCCAGCAACATGCGGATATCCTCTATCGATACCCCGTCCACTATCATGGTGAGACCCTGACGGGTGAACTCGTCACTCTCCTGATCGGCCTGATTTTCCAGCGCCAACAGTCCCTGCTGGCGGGCAAATACCGCCCAGCCCTGCAGCCGCTCGGCTTGATTGAGCAGATCCCAGGCAGGAGGGATCAACATCCAGCGCAACTGCCTGATTGCTTCGAGCAGATATTTGCGTGGTGTCTGCAAAATGACCGCGCCCCAGGTGCCACCCACCACGATGACAAAGGCAGGGCCATCGAGCAGGGTGAGCAGGGTGCCGCCATGCCACAACTGGGCAATGGCAATGGCTCCCAACGCCAGGATCAGGCCGAACATGCCCATCTTTAGCGACCCAGCTCAACCAGAATACGCTGTGCCACCCGATCCAGCGGCAGTGATTCAGTAGCGATACCCGCCTTGGCGACAGCTTGCGGCATACCATATACGACACAGGACGCTTCATCCTGAGCCCAGATGGTAGACCCTTGCTCCTTGAGCAGGCGAGCACCATCCCGGCCATCGGCTCCCATGCCGGTCAACACTATGGCAAGCACCTTGTCGGCATAGGTTTTGGCCGCTGAAGCAAAGGTAATATCGACACAAGGCTTGTAGTTGACCTTGTCGTTACCCTCGACAATCCGGATACGGGCTCCGACACCACGCCCTTCCAGCAGCATCTGCTTGCCACCGGGCGCCAGATAGGCATGGCCGGGTTTGAGCACATCACCATCTTCCGCCTCTTTGACCCCGATCTGGCACAGGCCATTGAGACGAGCGGCAAAGGCGGCGGTAAAGGTCGCCGGCATATGCTGGATAAGCAATATGGGGTGAGGAAAATCAGCGGGCAGCTTGGTCAACACATTTTGCAGTGCAACCGGGCCGCCGGTGGAGGTACCGATAGCCACCAACTGATAAGTCTTGCCACTGCGCTTGAACGCCGCCGCTGGCACACTCCGCTGTGGCTCGGCCTGACGATCACCAGGACGTGACAGCGAACTGCCCAATGGGCTGCGAGCAGCAGGTTCCGGCGCTTTGGCTCGAGCCGGTGCCGCCATCAGGAAGCGCTTGCGCGAAATATCCTTGACCCGTTGTTGCAACAGCCGGATCGCCTCATCCTTGTCACGGGCAATGTCTTCAAATTTCTTGGGCAGAAAGTCGAGAGCACCGGCATCCAGCGCATCGAGCGTGGCCTTGGCCCCTTCATGGGTCAGAGAGGAGAACATCAGGATCGGAGTGGGACACTTGGCCATGATCTCGCGTACGGCGCTGATGCCATCCATCACGGGCATCTCTATGTCCATGGTGATCACATCAGGCCGCAGAGCCAGCGCTTTGTCTACTGCCTCCCGTCCATTTTGGGCCGTGTCTATCACCGTCAGCATGGGATCCTGATTGATGATTTCACTGACCCGGCGGCGGAAGAAGCTCGAATCGTCGACAACTAGTACCTTGACTGCCATTGTTATTTTTCTAACTCCTTGGGCCTGAGCTATCAATGTCTACGCGCATACGCTTTGAGCAGACTCGGCACATCCAGAATGAGTGCGATACCACCATCACTGGTGATAGTGGCCCCGGCCATGCCAGGGGTTCCTTGCAACAGGTTGTCCAGCGGCTTGATCACCACCTCTTCCTGGCCAATCAGGTTATCCACGACAAAACCTATCTGCTGGGTGCCAATCTGCACTATCACCACATGGCCCGTATCCTGCCGTGATTTCTTGTTCGTCCCTTTCACCAGCCACTTGTGCAGGTAAAAGAGCGGAATGGCCTTGTCACGCACTATGATAGTGAGCTGACCATCCACCACATTGGCCTTTTTGAGGTCCAGATGGAAAATCTCGTTCACACACCCCAGCGGCAAGGCAAACGTCTGTTCACCCACTTCCACCATCAGCGTCGGCAAGATAGCCAGCGTCAAAGGCACCTTGATCTCGAGGCGGGTCCCTTTACCCCAGGTTGAATCGATATAGACGGAGCCATTCAGGCTCACAATACTGGTTTTCACCACATCCATACCGACACCACGGCCTGAGATATCGGATATCTCTGATTTGGTAGAGAAACCAGGCGCAAAAATCAGGTTGTAGGCATCGTTGTCACTCATACGAGCCGCACTGTCTGCATCCAGCACACCACGACTGATGGCGATGGACTTAAGCTTCTCCGGATCCATGCCGGCACCATCATCCTCGATACAAAGCAGGATGTGGTCACCCTGCTGGGAGGCACTCAGGGTAATGGTGCCCTGACGTGGCTTGCCCGCTTTTTCACGAACATCCGGCATCTCGACCCCATGGTCACAGGAGTTGCGCACCAGGTGAACCAGCGGATCGGCCAGGGCCTCAACCAGGTTTTTATCCAAGTCAGTCTCTTCCCCGACCATCACCAGCTCAATGTCTTTCTTGAGAGTGCGAGCCAGATCGCGCACGACGCGCGGGAAGCGACCAAATACTTTTTTGATGGGCTGCATGCGGGTTTTCATTACCGCGCCTTGCAGATCGGCCGTCACCACGTCCAGGTTGGCAACCGCTTTTGACATATCTTCATCGTTGCTGGCGATGCCGAGGCTCACCAGACGATTACGAACCAGCACCAGCTCACCCACCATGTTCATGATGACGTCCAATGTCTTGGTATCTACCCGAACCGTGGTATCGCTTTGCACTGCATTTTCTGCCGGTGCTGACGGTTGTTTGACGGGGGCTGGTGCCGGTTTTGCGGCAGCAGCCGGCGCGGCGGCGGGTTTTGGTGTAGATGCAGGCGCAGGCGTCGGCTTGGCCGCGGGAGCAGCGTTCACCGTAGCTGCTGGTGTTGGGGCGGCGGCTACCGGTGCTGCAGGTGGCGTGATACTGGTTTTCGGTCCCTGGCCACGACCATGCAGCTCATCAAGCAGACGCTCGAACTCATCGTCATCGATAAGTTCGTCGACTTCTTTTTGTACCGACGTCAAGGGGTTGACCTCGAGGGCACCGCTATGCTGACCCTGACCATGCAACTGGTCGAGCAAGGCTTCGAACTCGTCGTCGGTGATGTCACCGGTGCCGGTCAATATGGAATTGGCAACCGGGGTCGGCGCGCCGCCAGCCCCATGCAATTCATCGAGCAAACGCTCGAACTCATCGGCAGAGATTTCATCGATGGAGCCGCCACCATTGACGGGCAATGGTGCAGCAACCGTCTCGGGTTCGGAAGCCACGGCAGCAGTCTCAATCGGTTCGGCCTCCTGGGCAGGGGCGTTATTGCCAGCGGAGGCTGTCAGCAGCTGCTCTTGCCCCTCGGGCTTGCAGAGCTCATGCAGATCATGCAGGATTTCGGCGGATGCAGGGCTTGGTGGTTCGCGATTCTGCACCTGGGCAAACATCACATTGATGGCGTCCAGTGCCTGCAAAATGACATCCATCAACTCGGCAGTGACGGTTCGCTTGCCATTGCGCAAGATGTCGAACACGTTTTCGGCACCGTGACAGACGTCTACCAATTCTCCCAGAGAGAGAAAACCGGCGCCGCCTTTAACGGTATGAAAGCCTCGAAATATGGCATTCAACAGATTCTTGTCATCGGGTCGCTTTTCCAAGTCGACCAGTTGTTCGGACAACTGTTCCAATATTTCGGATGCTTCGACCAAAAAGTCTTGCAGTATGTCTTCATCAACTTCGAAGGCCATGCGTCACTCCATTAGAATCCCAGGCTAGACAGCAGATCGTCCACATCATCCTGACCATTGACCACATCGGAACGCGTCTCAGGGTTCATGATGGGGCCTTCGGCTTCAATCCCGCTTACAGGAAGGCGTTGAGATGAATGCTCAGCCGCAGCCTCACCAAACATAGTCAGCATTTCTATTAATTTTGTTTCAACTTCCTGAACCAGCTTGATGACCTTGCGGATCATCTGGCCGGTCAAATCCTGAAAATCTTGCGCCATCAGAATTTCTGTCAGCAGTTGCCGTAATTTATCGGCATCAGATTCAGAAGCCTTAATAAAATCATCCAGTTGGTGACATAAAGACTTAAATTGTCCGACATTCATGTCCCTGCTCATCAGGGCATTCCAGTTGGGCAGAACCAGCTGAATATTGTCATTGAGCCGGTCAGCAATCGGCAGGCTGGCTTCCACCGCATCCATGGTGCGGTTGGCTGCCTTGTCAGTCATGTCGATAACGTAGCTGAGACGCTCCCGTGCATCGGGAATATCATGGGTCGCCAGGTCGGGGATCCGCGGATCCAGCCGGAAATCCTGTAGGGAATCATGCAGTTGTCGGGTCAGTTGACCCACTTTGTCAAAGAGAGCGGCGGCATTGGGGGCACATGCATCAGCAATGATGGTATCGGCCTGTTCAAATTCGCCTTGCTCAAGATGGGCAACAAGCATCCTTGCCTGATCGAGCGAAATCATTGCACTCGTTTTGGCCTTCATCCCTGCTGCTCCTTAGCCGATTCGTTCAAAGATTTTGTCGAGTTTCTCTTTGAGCGTTGCAGCGGTGAAAGGCTTGACGATATAGCCATTGACGCCCGCCTGGGCGGCTTCAATGATCTGTTCGCGCTTGGCTTCAGCCGTTACCATCAGCACCGGCAGATGCTTGAGTTTGTCATCGACGCGAATCGCCTTGAGCAAGTCGATACCTTGCATACCGGGCATGTTCCAGTCGGTGACCACGAACTGATAATCACCATTTTTCAACATTGGCAAGGCCGTGTTGCCGTCATCTGCTTCGTGGGTATTGTTAAATCCCAAGTCACGCAGCAAGTTCTTGATAATCCGGCGCATCGTTGAAAAATCGTCAACAATGAGGATTTTCATGTTCTTGTCCAAAATTCCCTCCTAAATAGCCGCCATAGCGGCTCACTTACATGATGCAGATCGCAGGTTTTGTTTTGCGGATTATGCCTTAGAGTTTTGTTTCAGTGTAGCTAGTACAAACACTTATACATGCCAATCTCTTAAACGAGCGCGTAATCTGTGCATCGCCTGACTATGTATCTGGCTCACACGAGACTCGCTTACGTTCAATACCTCGCCTATTTCACGCAAGTTCAGTTCTTCATCGTAGTAAAGGGAGAGCACCAACGCTTCCCGTTCCGGCAAGCGTCCAATGTGTTCGGCAAGAGCACCTTGAAAACGCTCGGCTGCCAGTTCGTCAAACCCACTGTTGCCTCCAGCATCGTCGGGATGACCAATCACATCCTCGCTGACCCCCAGGTCCTCGATGCCGATGATCTTGCCGCAGGAGACATCCTGCAGCATGGTGTGATACTCGCCGAGACTAACCCCCATCTGGACCGCCACCTCGGTATCGCGGGCATCACGGCCATGCGCTTGTTCAACATTTTCGATGGCTTCGGCGATGGCACGGCTGTTGCGATGCACGGAACGCGGCACCCAGTCGCCCCGCCGAATCTCGTCGAGCATGGAGCCACGGATGCGGATCCCAGCGTAGGTCTCAAAACTGGCGCCCTTGCTGCCGTCAAAGTTGCGGGAAGCTTCGAGCAGCCCAATCATACCTGCCTGGATCAGGTCATCCAGCAAGACACTGCTTGGCAGGCGAGCCAATAAATGCTGGGCAATCCGCTTCACCAGTGGAGCATGACGCTCGACCAGCACATAGGAATCCTGATGACGCAAGTACGCTTGGGCTTTATTCACGGGAACCTTCCTGTGCTATGACCGGCTTTTGCAGCAAATTTTCCAGGAAAAATTCGAGATGACCGCCGGGTTGGTTAGGAATGGGCCAGCTTGCCGCCTTGTTGGCGAGGGCGCGAAACGCCAGCGCTGCAGGTGACTTGGGGAAGGCTTCGACAATCAGCTTCTGCTTGCGCACGGCAGCCCGCAGGTTGGTGTCGTAAGGCACGCAGGCCACCAGCTCCAGCGAGGTGTCCAGAAAACGATCGGTTACCCGGGTCAGCTTGGCATAGAGCTCCTGCCCTTCGCGCAGGCTGCGCACCATATTGGCCACCACCTTGAAGCGAAACACGCCGTGATCCTTCGAGAGGATCTTGATCAGCGCATAGGCATCCGTGATGGAGGTAGGCTCGTCGCACACCACTATCATGATGTCCTGAGCGGCGCGAGTGAAACTCAGCACCATCTCGGAAATGCCAGCCGCCGTATCCACCATCAGGATATCGACCTGAGTCTTCATCTCGCTGAAGGCGCGGATAAGCTCGGCATGCTGCACCGGGGAGAGTTCCACCATGGACTGGGTACCTGATGTCGCCGGCACTATCATCATGCCGTAGGGCCCCTCGACTATGATGTCGTCTATGGTGCACTCGCCGGCCAGCACATGGGAGAGGTTGCGGTGTACCCGCAGCCCCAGCATGACGTCAACGTTAGCAAGGCCAAGGTCGGCGTCCAGCACCATCACCCGTTTGCCTTGGGCGGCCATGGCACCCGCCACGTTCAGGGTCACGTTGGTCTTGCCCACGCCCCCCTTGCCACCGGAAACGGCGATCACTTTTACTCGATTGTTTTGACGCATTTTGCGCAGACCACTCGCCTGATCCATATGTATGTTACTCATAAAACTCCGAATCTTCGGCCTCGCCAAAGCCTGCCCCCCAGAAATAGGGTTCTTCTGTTTCCTGCTCCAGCGAGCCCATGGCAGCCCCGACGAGCTGCGCCGCATTGGCAACTTGAATATCTTCCGGAACCCTTTGTCCATCAGTGATATAGCTGATGGGCAATGCATTCTGGATACACACGTTAATCACTTCGCCCAGATTCAGACTCTCATCCAATTTGGTAAGTATGCAGCCGCTTAATGGAATACGCCGGAAATGGTCTACCGCCTCCTGCATCACTCGACGCTGGGAAGTGGCTGACATCACCAGGTAGCTGCGGATGCGAACCTTGGCATTCTTGACCAGGGTATCGAGCTGCTCGGTCAGCCGTATATCCCGCTGCCCGACCCCTGCGGTATCGATGAGTACCAGCCGACGATGGCGGAACTGATAGAGGGCATTTGCCAGCTCTTCTGCATCCCTGACCTGCCGAACCGGACACCCCATGATGCGACCATAGGTCTGCAACTGTTCATGGGCACCAATCCGGTAGTTGTCCGTGGTGATGAGCGCCACCTGCTCGGCGCCATACTTCATGGCAAAACGAGCCGCCAATTTGGCGATGGTGGTGGTTTTGCCCACCCCGGTCGGTCCGAGCAGGGCAACGGCCCCACCCTGTCGTAAAATGTCGTCTTCGCTGATCTTGAGCTGGGCGGTCAGCACCTCGGCCAACTGGGCCATGGCCTGATGGATAGACATATCCTCAGGGATAAGGCCCGCCAGCTGATCGGCAAACGCATCGTCAAAGCCTATCTTCTTGAGTTCCTTGATGAGCAGGGCCCGCATAGGTTCACGGCGTTCCACTTCCTGCCACATCAGTCCGGAGATCTGGTGCTCAAGCAGTTTGCGAATGCTGGCCATCTCCTTGCGCATCCCTTCCATCTCCTGCTCTCGCGGCGCAGGCTGGGGAGCACGACCCGGGGTCGCCACTCTGGCTTTGGGCTTGGCGGGCTCGGGCGCAGCTCCCCACTGGCCCTGTTCGGCCAGGGTACGAGGCGCGGATCCGGCAGCCGCCATCGGGGCCCCACCGTTGAAACCGGCCGGGTTGGATGGATTCAGCTTCTGCTGGCGTGCCAGCAGCGCGGCCAGGGTATCGGCATAGTGTTCGTTCTGTTCCTTGGCCGGGGTGGGCACAGGGCGTGTCATCTGCCGCCCGGCAGACGAGATATTGACGCTCTCATCGTTCAACTGACGGCGAACCGGCGCATCTTTGGGTCCCGGAACCTGGGATTGATAATCGACAGCAGCGACTATCTCCACCCCTCCGGTGACTTTCTTGTTGGACATGATGACGGCATCGGGCCCGAGAGTCTCCTTGACCTCAGCCAGCGCCGTTCTCATATCCTTGGCAAAAAACCGCTTAATCTTCACCCGTCATCTCCGCTAACTAGTTCTGTCCTACCGCACTGACGATGCGGATTTGCTTGTCATCAGGCACTTCCTGATAAGACAGAACACGTAATCCAGGAATGGCATTCTTGACAAATTTCGCCAGGGTATTGCGCAGTATCCCTGATGTCAGAAGCACGGCCGGTTGGCCTTCCAGTTCTTGTCGTTGAGTGGCTTCCACCAGCGAGCGCTGCATCCGCTCCGCCAGGCCCGGCTCTATGCCAGCGCCATCACCACCCCCTGCCTGCAGGGATTGATGCAATATACGTTCCAATTCTGGCGACAATGTGATCACCGGTAACTCGGGATCCGGGCCGGCAATCTCCTGCACTATCAGGCGGCGCAGGGCGATACGGCAGGCGGCCGTGAGCACTTCCGGGTCCGGGCTGCGCGGGGCATATTCCACCAGGGTCTGCAGGATAGTGCGCATATCACGGATTGGCACGCCTTCATTGAGCAAATTCTGCAATACCTTCACCAGGTTACCCATGCTGATGACCTCGGGAACCAATCCTTCCACCAGTTTGCTCTGGTGCTTCCCTATCATGTCGAGCAGTTGCTGTACCTCGTCATGCCCCAGCAGCAAGGCGGCATGGTTGGAGAGGATCTGGCTCAAGTGGGTAGCGACCACTGTCGCGGTATCCACCACTGTATAACCCAGGGTCTGCGCCTGGGAGACCTGCTCCTTGGCAACCCACACTGCCTCCAGCCCGAAGGCGGGATCCCGGGTGGCAATGCCCTGGATCTGGCCGAACACCTGGCCCGGGTTGATGGCCATCTCCTTATCATGGTAAACATTGGCCTCGCCGGTACTGACGCCCATCAAGGTGATGCGGTATTGATTGGGCGCCAGATCCAGATTGTCCCGAATATGTACGGCAGGTACCAGAAAGCCGAGCTCCTGAGAAAGTTTCTTGCGCACCCCTTTGATCCGGCTGAGCAGTTCCCCGCCCTGATTGCGATCCACCAGAGGGATGAGCTGATAGCCCACCTCCAGCCCGATAATATCCACCGGCATCACATCGTCCCAGCTCAGCTCTTTCTGCTCATGAGGCTGCTCTGAAGTAGCAGGCATCAGCTCGCCCTTGGCGGCCTTGGCCGCAGCACGTTTCTCACGGCGCAGCAGCCACCAGGCTCCGGTGGCAGAGATGGCTCCCAGGCTCAGGAAAGCAAAATGTGGCATGCCAGGAACCAGCCCCATCATCAGCAGGATGCCGGCCGAGATGGTCAGTGCCTTGGGATTGTCAAACAACTGACCCAGTACCGCCGTGCCCATGTCCTGATCCGTATTCTGCCGGGTCACTATGATGGCAGCGGCGATGGAGAGCAGCAGGGAGGGGATCTGGGCAACCAGACCGTCACCAATGGCAAGCAGGGTATATATTTCAGCCGCTTCACCAAAGGTGAGCTGGTGCTGCATCATGCCGATGATGAAACCGCCGATGATGTTGATAAAGAGGATCATGATGCCCGCGATAGCATCCCCTTTCACAAATTTGGAGGCACCGTCCATGGAGCCGTAGAAGTCGGCTTCCTGGGTCACATCCTGACGACGTTTTTTGGCATCTTCCTGGTTGATGAGACCAGCGTTCAAATCCGCGTCGATGGCCATCTGTTTGCCGGGCATGGCATCCAGGGTGAAACGGGCGCTCACCTCTGCGATCCGACCCGCACCCTTGGTGATGACCACAAAGTTGATGATCATCAGGATCGTAAAGACGATGATACCGACCGCATAGTTGCCGCCGATCACCACGTTGCCGAACGCCTCGATCACATGACCGGCTGCAGCGCTGCCATTATGACCTTCCAGCAAGACCACCCGGGTTGACGCCACGTTGAGCGCCAGACGCAGCAAGGTAGCGAGCAGCAAAACGGTTGGAAAGGCAGCAAATTCGAGGGGGCGACGGGTATAGACGGCGACCAGCAAGACCACGATGGAAAGCGCAATATTGAAGGAAAAGAGGACATCCAGCATCAGCGGCGGGATGGGCAGCACGACCATACCAAGAGACGCAAGCACCAGCAGCGGTGTCCCCACCCCCTTGGTCAGCAATCCCCTGTGCTCTTTCAATCGGCCCAATGATGCCTGGAATTTCATCGTTTTTCTCAATCTTAAACTGCTGGTATCCGATTAAAGCAAACATCAAGCCAACAATTCAATGCATTGATTTTAAATGATTTTATTTTGACTGCGTCAGAAGTTTGTCATTTTCGAAATTCGGGCGGAATGGGCAGATCCTTGGCGATCGGATTGGGGCGCCGGCCGCTGCCACGACGGAATTTTTTGAGCTGATAAATATAAGCCAACACTTGGGCCACGGCGGCAAACAGGCCTTCCGGGATCTCGTGCCCAATCTCGGTGGAGTGAAAGATGGCTCGGGTGAGTGCCGGGGACGGCATGATGGGGATCTCGTACTCCCTGGCTATCTCCCTGATCTTCATTGCGATTTCATCTGTCCCCTTGGCGACTACCTTGGGCGCGGCACCCGGCTTGGCAATGTCGTATTTGAGCGCAACCGAGTAGTGGGTCGGGTTGGTGATGATGACGTCTGCCTTTGGCACATCTCCCATCATGCGTCGCATCGCCATCTGCATCTGCAACTGCCGTATCCGTCCCTTCACCTCGGGTTTACCTTCGCTGTCCTTGAATTCGTCTTTCACTTCCTGCTTGGTCATCTTGAGCTGGCGGGTGTGGTTCCAGGTCTGGAAGGGTACATCTATGGCCACTATGGGGATGAGAGCACAACAGAGGATGATCAGCATCCACAGCAGCAGGTCCAGCGCATCTATGATGCCCCCGGGAAACCCCTCCATGGAGAGGTTGAGCAGATGGTTGAACTGGCTCGACAACATCCACCAGGCAAACAAACTGATGAAGACCACCTTGGCAATGGACTTGACCAGTTCGATCAGGGACTGCACCCCGAACATCCGCTTGATGCCGCTGAGCGGGCTCAGCTTGCTCCACTTTGGCATCATGGCCTCGGAGGAGAAATTCATCCCCCCCAGCAGGGTATTGCCGACGAAAGCCGCTATGGCCACCAGCATGAACAGCAGGCCAAGCGGATAGACAAGCTCCCTTAGCAAGGCCGGCAACATGGCGCCCATGGCGTTGGGATCAAAAGCCTGATCCCGGTCCAGAGTGAAGCCAATGGTGAGGATCTTGACCATGGCGCCGGCCAGACTCTCCTTGACCATCAGCAGACCGAAAACAGCTGCCAGCAGGACGCTGGCGGTACCCAGCTCCTTGGAGCGTGCAATCTGCCCTTTTTCCCGGGCCTGTTGCAGTCGTTTGCCCGTGGGTTGTTCGGTACGTTCCTGATCGGTATCAGCCATCTTGCTGACCTCCGCAACGCCGGACGCAGCTCAGCGGCACTCGCCTCCAGAGGAAGTGAAGCTGTTCGGTATCAAGCCACGCGCAATCAACCATTCTGATCACCGAAGCACTGGACATTAATCAGCTCGCAGCTGGTCTCCTGCACCCGCTCCCACATGGAATCGAAGTGACCGAGAAAACCGCCTATGGTGAGCCAGAGAATGAAGAGGCCGGACATCATGCTGACCGCAAAACCGATACTGAAGATATTGAGCTGAGGGGCTGCCCGGGTCATGACACCGAACGCAAAGTTGATGAGCAACAGCGCGACTATGGCCGACAGCGCCATCACCAGAGAGGCCTGGTACATGATCCCCAAAAAACCGACCAGACTGCGGATGGCAGGCAGAGTGAGCCCGGCATCGGAGACCGGCAAGGTCTCGAAACTCAGCACGACCATGCGCAGCATGATGAGGTGACCATCTACCGCCAGAAACACCAAGGTTGCCAGCATCAGGTAGAACTGGCCTACCACAGGGGCCGACTGGCCATTCATGGGGTCCACCAGGGTCGCAAAGCCCAGACTGGTCTGCATGGCGATGACCTGGCCGGCCATCACGAAGCTCTCCATCAGAAACTGGGTCATCAGGCCGAGGGCAATGCCGATGAGCAGCTGCTGGGTCAATACCAGAAAACTGCCGACGGAGAACAGCTCAACCTTGGGCATGGGAGGCAACAAGGGGGCGATCATGAAGGTCAGTGCCAGCGCCAGCCCGATGCGGATCCGGGCTGGCGTCAGCCGACTGCCAAACACCGCCATCACCATCAAGAGACCGCTCACCCGCGCCAACGGCCAAAGTATGGAAGACAACCACTCCATGATAAGAGCGGTTGTATAGGTCATACTGCCGCCTCGGAAGCCTGCTGACATACCAGCAGCAGTGAGTTGTCAGACGGCAATCCTGGCAGCGTCGTGGAGTGCATCATCCCACCACCTCGGGAATTTGACTCACCATCAGCAGGAAGAAATCCATCAGGCTCTGCAAGCCCCAGTGTGCCCCCGCCCCCAGTGCAAACAGGGTGACGATGAGACGAGGCAGGAAGCTCAAGGTCTGTTCGTTGATGGAGGTAGCGGCCTGAAAGATGGCCACCACCAGACCTATCATCAAACTCGGTAAAATCACGGCGCACACCATGATAGTCACCAGCCAGAGTGCCTCACGGAATACGTCGACAAAGGTTTCCGGACTCATGCTGCTTGCTCCTTGCGTTTGTCCGACTTAACCACCGGCGCCCAGGCCGAAACTGTTGGCCAGAGAGCCCAGTATCAGGTTCCAGCCATCCACCATGACGAACAACATCAACTTGAATGGCAGGGAAACCAGCATGGGTGACAGCATCATCATACCCATGGCCATCAGGATACTGGCCACCACCAGATCGATCACAAGGAAGGGCAAAAACAGCATAAAACCTATCTGGAAGGCGGTCTTCAGCTCGCTGGTCACAAACGCCGGGATCAGCACTCGCAGTGGCACCTCGGCGGGTTTATCCACCTGCACGTCGGCGATTTCCATGAAGGTATTGAGATCCTTTATCCGGGTCTGGGAGAGCATGAACTGATGGATGGGCAGTTCGGCCTTCTCCAGCGCCTCCCTGGCCTGAATGGTCTCGGCCAGATAGGGTTGAAGCGCCTCGTCGTTGATACGATCCAGCACGGGGGACATGATGAAAAACGACATGAAGAGGGCAATGCCGATCAACACCTGGTTGGAGGGGCTCTGCTGCAAACCGATCGCCTGGCGCAATATGCCAAGCACTATGATGATGCGGGTAAACGAGGTCATCATGATGACAACCGCAGGCAAGAAAGAGAGCGCCGTCATCAGCGCCAGCACTTGCAGGGTCAGGCTGTATTCCTGACTGCCATCCGCCAGGGTCTTGATGGTCACGGCCGACATGCCATCCTGGGCCAACGCCAGCGGCGAGAACAGCGCCAGCGTTGATAACAGGCCGACCAGCAGCCCCATTGGTAACCTCAAGCCGTTAGCTTTTTTCATGTTTGCCCATCAATTTGCCAAGTTGCTGGGAAAACGCCTGGGGCTGGCTCTCGTCCAGCGGCGTATCCAGGCGATAGAGAAAATTGACCTGCTGCGGTGTCACCCCGATCAACAACTGCTGTTCACCTACCTTGACCACCAGCAGCTTCTCTTTATAACCCACAGGCAGGCTGGCGATGACACGCATCTGACCGCCCCCCATGGCGTTGGCTATCTTGCTCTTCTTGAGCAGAAAGCCCAGCACCAGGATGAGGCCGATCACCATCAGGCTGGAGAGCAACCAGGAGGTGAGGCTGGGAGGATTGGCTCCCGCCCCCGGATTGGCCAGTACAGGGCAGGACAACAAGAGTAACGGGAGCGCGCGGATCATGTGAGTTTCTGGATCCTGTCGGCCTGAGTGATGATGACATCGGTCAGCGCAATGGTGCTGGTCATTTGAGTTTCTTGATCCTTTCAATCTGGCTGATGACATCGGTCAGACGAATACCGAACTTGTCGTTTACTACCACCACTTCACCGTGGGCGATCAGGGTGCCGTTGACCAGCACGTCCAGCGGCTCACCCGCCACCCGATCCAGCTCCACCACAGAGCCCTGGTTCAGTTGCAGCAAGTTACGGATGCTGATCTGGCTGCGGCCCACTTCCATGGCGATGGTGACCGGAATATCCAGAATGGTATCGAGTTTGCGTCGCTCCTCGGCACTGATGGGGGCGTCATCGGTGAGCTCTTCAAGGGGAGCGGGTTTGGCTTCGGCAATCACCTGCTCTTCCAGTGCGGCTGCCCAGGCGTCCGCCATCAGATCCTCTTCATCAGTTCCGCTCATCTTGCTTCCTTATGCTAATTCGTGACCATCTGTCGTGACAGACTGTCGATTATCGCTGTTGATCTTCGATGCTGCGCTCGAGCTCTTCCAGCTCGGCCTCACCATCGATACGTATGCCGCCCCGGGTCACCAGATGCATCTCTGTCTTGACCCCTTCAGGGCGCTTGAGTTTGTCGGTAATCTTGAGGGCCACGTTATCCTTGGTCCGCCCCATCTTGGCATGGAAGGTGGGCAAATCTTCCACATAGACCAGCAGGTTCTCAGGCATCTCCACCGGGATTATGTCACCGGGCTTGAGCTCCATCAGCTCGCGCAGTGTCAGATCCGTCTCCAGCAGCTTGGCTCTGAGCTCGACCTTGACGTCCATGATCTCGTCGCGCAGCGCCTTGCTCCAGCGTACGTCCGTGTCCCCCTTGTCGCTCTGCACACCGGCATCCAGCAGTTCGCGGATGGGCTCCAGCATGGAGTAAGGCATGGCGACGTGAAAGTCACCGCCGCCCCCATCGAGCTCTATGTGGAAGGAGCTCACCACTATCACCTCGGTGGGACTGACGATGTTGGCCATGGCAGGGTTCACCTCGGAGTCGAGGTATTCGAAGCCCACGTCCATGACGGGGGCCCAGGCGTCCTTGTAATCCTCAAATACCAGCTTGAGCAGCATCTGTATGATGCGCCGCTCGGTGGGTGTGAACTCGCGACCCTCGATCTTGGCGTGGTAGCGACCATCGCCGCCAAAGAAGTTTTCCACCAGGATGAAGACCAGTCGGGCCTCCATGGTGATGAGCGCCGTGCCCTTGAGCGGACGGAAACGCACCATGTTCAGGCTGGTCGGCACGAACAGTGTGTGTACGTATTCGCCGAATTTGAGCATCTGCACGCCGTTGATGGAAACCTCGGCGGTACGGCGCATCATGTTGAACAGGCTGATCCGCATGTGACGGGCAAAGCGCTCGTTCACCAGCTCCAGGGTCGGCATACGGCCACGGACGATGCGGTCCTGGGAGGAGAAGTCAAACTGGGCAACACCGGGATCCCCCGCTGCGCCTATCTCTTCCTCTTCGACATCATCGACACCGTGCAAGAGGGCATCAATTTCGTCCTGACTTAACAGATCGCTCACGCTTCACCTTTATTGCATTACAAAGCCGGTAAACAGCACTTGTTCGATAACGGGGGAAGAGACCAGGTCACCCAGTACCCGACGGCACTCTTCCAGTGAATCCTTGCGCAGCTTCTCCTTGCCTTCGAAGGTCATCAGCTGCTCGCTGGTGGCGGCACTGAAAATCCGCAGCAAGGTGCCTTCAATCAGGGGGATATTTTGCTTGGCCAGGTTCTCGTCGGCGGTGCCACGCACCATCAGCTGCACCTTGATCTGCACCAGCCGATCCCGCTGCCCGCCCGAGACGTTGAACACGAAGGGACGCGGCATGCCCACATAGAGCGAAGGTTTCGGTGCCGTATCTTTCGGCTTGGCATCTGCCCCCTCGGCAGCAGCATCCGCAGCCGGCTTGTCAGAGCCGGAGAGCATGAACCAGGCACCAGCACCGCCACCCGCCAGCACTATCACTGCCAGGGCGATGATCATGATCAGCTTCTTTTTCTTGCCTGCCGCCGGATCTTTAAGCGTCAGTTCGTTGTCATCTGCCATCCCTTGTCCACCCTAGTCTCAAACTTGTTCGATATCATAAACTTACTCAGGCTGGCATCAAGCATAGAAATCAATTCCGGCGTCGTTTGTCGATTCCATCGACAAACGACTGCCTGCCGCCGTGACCTCTGCCTCAGTTTGGCCTGTTTCGGAAAACGATCCGCTGCCATGTTGACCTGACTGGCCCTGGCCGGAAAAAGCTGACTGTCCCTGAGACTGCTGCTGTGGCTGTTGTTGTACCAGAGTCTGACCAAGCTGGATGCCCTGTCCGGCCAGCATATCACGCAGGCGGGGCATGGCTTGCTCCAGCATTTCGCGAGTCTGCCCATGCTGCACCACAAAGTGCACGTTGGCTTGGTTATCGGACCCCATCTGGATCTGGATTTTCATCTTACCAAGACCCAGGGGATCGAGCTGGATCTCCGCCTGCTGCAACTTGTCCGTCAGCATCAGGTTTACCTTCTGATGCAACTGGGCAGGGGTCTCCGGACTGGCCAGCTTGAGGTGAGCCAAATGCTGGGGATCCCGCCGCGCCGATATGTCTGTGATCGGCTTGCTGTCATTGTTCACGGCCTGGGGCTGGCTGTTCTGCTGCACCTGCTGGCTGTGGTTGTTGTCCTGAGTAGTGGACTCTGTGCCCAGAGCGCTGTTTCTGCCAAGCTCGGCCACCTTCTGCTTCACATCCAGTTTGACGTCCGCCTTGGTCTTGGGCGAATCACTCGCTTCCATCTGCTTGAGACCGGCCGACAAGGCGTTCAATGATGCTTGCGGCCCTTGTGATTCACTGCTGGCCAGCGCCTGTTGCGGCGCCGTCAATACGGGCTCGGCAGCTTGTGCAACCGGTGTCGTCTGAGCGCCTGTCGCCATGCTGGATACAACAGCCTGGCTATCTGACTTGGCGGCAGGGGCAGCCTTGGCTTGCTCACCTTCTTCAGTGACAGCCTGGGTCTGTGCGGCATCAGTCGAGGTTGTAGTGCCACTGTCGGCCCGGCCCAATCCCTCTTCAAACGCCCTGGTGGCGCCAGCCTGAGCAGGCACGGCCTGATTCATGGTGTGCAGGGGCGATGGCTTTTCAGTCCCCTCCTTGTGACCCATAGGGGGGATGGCGGGTTTGGAGCTGCCATCGGCCTCGACAGGATTGTTCCCCTCGCCTTTGGCAACCTTTTCCACCGCTTCGGTCGGCAACACCTTGCTCAGCAAGGCGGTCCGTTCAGCACCGGAAAGTGCGGCCCTGCCGCCCTTGTCGGCACTCGCCGTATCTTTGTCCTTTTTATCACCCTTCAGCTCAGCCGCCATGGCCGCGAACATATCCCCATCCACGGCTTCGGTGGCGGGCGTTTCATCGTTTGCAGCCGCGGCCCCTGTATCCGCTCCCTTGAGCAGGCTGACCGCCTGTTGCGCCAGCAAGGCGGCGTCTCTGGACGCGGCCTGCTTGCCATCACCTTGTTTGCCGTCAAGCGCCAGCGCATCGGCAGATGCAGTGGCCTCACCTTCTTGCGGCAACATATTGCCGTCACCTTCCACAGCCGGGGCAAGGTTGAGAACGGCGGGGGAGACGAGACTGGTATCCTGCTTGAGGGCGTCTTGCAGACGCTGCAAGAAATCAATGGGAGAGGCACTGCTCTCAGCCTCTTCCATTTTTTTCTCCTTGCCGTCCGTGGCGGCCGTCTCCCCTGTGGTATCCGCCAAAGATTTGGCATCACCATGCTTGCGACCTTCCCCCTTGTCAGTGAAGACCTTTTCCTTGGCGAGCGGATCAGGGGCAACTTGCTCACCGGCAGCCACTTTGCTGCCCTGCCTGGCACCAGTTGCCTTATCCGTCTGCTGGGTCTTGGCCATCACCTCGGAAAAGCCCCCCTTCAGATCGCTCTGCGAGGCCTGATCACCTTTATCGGACGATGAGATGAGCGGCGCGTTTTTATCGGCAGGGGTCGTAGCCGAAGCGGAGGGGGTATTGGTTAACAGTGTCTGCATCATGATGAAGGTCCCTGACGGCAATCGGGTTCGGGTGCAGCCCTCACGCGAAAGAGAAGGGTGAGGCGCACACTGGATGGTCAGAATAAAGCAAGTTACAGGCCAGAATGATGAAAACGGCGCAGCATGGCGTACTCATCCAGCATCTTCTGCTCCTGACGCTGAGCCTTCTGCTGCTCACGCCCGGCCTGCTTGGCCAGCAACAACTCCACCGCCTTGCGCCTCTGCTGGGCTGACAGCCACTCTTGCCGTCGCAGCTCCAGCGCCTGACGCACTTGCCGCACCCCTTCATACTGCTGGGTGGCCGCCTGTTCGAGCTTGCTGATAAAAGCGTGATACTGGGCATTCTGCTGGGCGCCTATGCCCTGCAAGCCACGGTCGGTCCACTGTTGATGGTAAATCTGGCGGTACTGATTGAGCGCTTCCTGCTGCTCCATGAAGATTTTCAGATCCTGCTGGGCCTTGGCCAGTGCCAACCCTGCCTGCTGTTCGGCCTCAAGCAACCGCTCGGACAACATCACCAACCCTTTACTCATGAGCGCGCTCCACCCTTACTACATCGTCAACGCATCAGTGGCATGGCCACCAGTTGCAGGGATTGCAGGCCCTCATCATAGTGAATGACCTCGCGCATACCCTGTTGCAAGAACTGATCCAGATAAGGTTTGTGAACGATGGCACGGTCGATGCGAGGGTCAGACCCCTGGCTGTAAGCACCTATGGTGATGAGATCCCGGTTCTGCTGATAGAGGGAGTAAAACTGCTTTAGAGTGCGCGCCAAATCCATGTGTTCGGGTGAGGTAACCATGGGCATGACACGACTGATGGATTTTTCAATATCGATGGCCGGATAGTGGCCTGCATCGGCCAGCTCCCGCGACAGGACTATGTGACCATCGAGGATGGCCCGCGCCGCATCGGCGATGGGATCCTGCAAGTCATCCCCCTCGGTCAATACAGTGAAAAACGCCGTAATGGAGCCCTGACCATCGCTACCGTTGCCTGCTCGCTCCACCAGCGCCGGTAATTTGGCAAAGACCGACGGCGGATAGCCCTTGGTCGCCGGCGGCTCACCCACCGCCAGTGCGATTTCCCGCTGGGCCTGGGCATAGCGGGTAAGGGAGTCCATCAGCAGCAGCACATTGAGGCCCTGATCGCGAAAATACTCGGCGATGGCGAGCGCCGTCTCGCACCCCTTGAGACGCATCAGGGGTGAGGCATCGGCCGGTGCCGCCACCACCACGGAGCGGGCTCGCCCCTCCTCCCCCAATATGTCCTCGATAAACTCTTTCACTTCCCGGCCCCGTTCACCGATGAGGCCCACCACCACCACATCCGCCACCGAGCCGCGTGTCATCATGCCGAGCAACACGGATTTACCGACGCCGGAACCGGCAAACAGTCCCATCCGCTGGCCCTGCCCTACCGTCAGCACGGCATTGATGGCGCGCACCCCTACGTCCATCGGTTGATGGATGGGGCGTCGGGAGAGCGGGTTGATACGGTGCTGGGCAAACTGCACCGTCTGGGACGAGAGGATGGGACCAAGCCCGTCCAGCGGCTGGCCTATGCCGTCGATGACCCGCCCGAGCAGGTTCATGCCGACCGGAATGCCGTGCTCTTCGGTCATGGGCACCACACGGGCGCCAGGAATGACCCCCTTGAGCTGTTCGCTTGGCATCAGGAACAGGCGATCGCCGGAAAAGCCCACCACCTCGGCCTCCAACTCGCCATCCTGGGTATCGATGCGACAGAGGGCGCCGATGGCCGCGCGGCAGCCAATGGCCTCCAGCGTGAGTCCCACCACCCGGGTCAATTTACCGGCGACGGGCGGCTTGGGCGCGGTATCGCGGACCCGATACCCTTGCAACCGAGTGAGTAACGAGCCGCTCATCTGGCCTCCTGAGAGAGAAAAAGGTCAACCGGGCCCGCTGGCGCCAGTCCGGTGTCAATTATTCGGCAAGTCCCGAGTCGCATTGTCTCGCAAGAAACTGCGCAGCAGCTGATCGATACGCCCCTGCAGGGTCAAATCGACGCTGGAAAGCTCGGTCGCCAGTTGCAGATCACCGGGGGAGAGAGTGGGATCGCTTTGCAACCGCCAGTGACGCTTGGCGCACTCTTCCACCCCGAACGCCTGCTCGACCCGGGCAATGTCATCGGGATGCAGCATCAGGGTGACGCCCTGCTCGGCGGCCGGCAACAAGGCCAGCCCCTGCTTGAGCGCTTCCAGCAGGATACGGGGCGAGGTCTCTGCCTCGTGCCGCATGAGGGTGCGGGCCAGTTGCATCACCAGCGAGATGAGCTGCTGCTCCACCGCCTGATCCAGCTCATGGAGAGGATTGGCAAGGCGGTCAATCAGCGACTGCCAATGGGCCATCTGCTGATCCACCTGCTCGCGGGCCAGAGCCAGCCCCTCCTCCTTGCCCTGCTCGAGCCCGGCCTGGTGGCCTTGTTGCAAGCCTTCCAGCTTGCCCTCCTCCAGTCCCTTGGCAAATCCGGTGGCCTGACCTTCGGCCATGCCTTCATCCCAGGCGGCCTGACGGATGGCTTCCAGCTCTTCTGCCGTTATGCTGGGGGTGGGTTCGGGAACCGGTTCTTCCACCGGCACTTCTTCTTCCTGCTGATACCAGTCGGGAGAATAACCCAGAGCATTGGTCTCGACCGCGGCCTCGACTTCCATCTCCGGCCAGCCCCACGCCTCGACCCGGGTATCATCCCCGTCAGGGCGAACATAACCACGCAGCTTGTTGTTCATGCTTTAAATACGCCCCTCGCCACGGTCAGATACGGGCCAACGAAACCGAACACTTGATGGTTCATGGTTTAGAGGAACTCCTCGCCGCCACCGGCGCCCAGCATGATCTCGCCGGCATCCGCCAGACGGCGGGCGATGGAGAGGATCTCTTTCTGGGCAGCTTCCACCTCGGAGACCCGGATTGGCCCCATGGCCTCCAGATCGTCCGCCAGCATCTCAGCAGCCCGCTTGGACATGTTCTTGAAAATCTTCTCGCGCATCTGATCGTCCGAGCCCTTGAGCGCCCGTTGCAGCAGCTCGCCCGGCACCTCCCGCAGCATGGTCTGGATACCGCGGTCGTCCACGTCGATGAGGTTCTCGAACACGAACATCAAATCCTGGATCTGCTGGCTCATCTCTTCGTCCGACTCGCGGATGGAGTCCATCAGCTGGCCTTCGATGTTGGTATCCAGGTAGTTCATGATGTTGGCTGCCGCCTTCAGGCCGCCCATCTTGGCTGCCTGGGCACCCGCCGCACCGGCGAACTGTTTCTCCATGATGTCGTTCAACTCTTGCAACGCCGCCGGTTGCACCTCTTCCAGGTTGGCGATCCGCATCACCAGATCCAGGCGCACCTGCTCCGGGAACTGGCTCAGGATCTCGGCCGACTGCTCAGGCTCCAGATAGGACAATACGATTGTCTGGATCTGCGGGTGTTCGTTCAGGATGATGCTGGCCACCTGGCGTGCATCCATCCACTTGAGGGAGTCGAGGCCGCGGGAGCCCGAACCCAATATGATTTGATCCACCAGGTTGCTGGCTTTGTCTTCGCCAAGGGCCGCCACCAGCGCCTTGCGCACGAAGTCTTCGCTGCCGATGCCGATGTTGGTGTACTTCTGGATATCGTCGATGAATTGACGATGCACCGCCGCCACCCGATCGTGGCTGAAGTCAGACATGGAGGCCATCGACATACCGAGTCGCTGTACCTGCTTGGGCTCAAGGTGACGGAAGATCTGGGCAGCATCCTCTTCATTGAGGCTCAGCATCAATACGGCCGCCATCTCCATCCCGCTCATCTGATCCAGGATCAGGCGCTGTCCCTCGGTAATGTCATTACCGGTGACTTGGGTCTTAATTTCTTCAGGCATCTTTGTTGCTTACCCATTCTTTAATGACCTGTGCGGCCAGATCCGGTTCGTTCGCCACCAGCGCACGTACCGCCTTGAGCAGATCCTCGTCACGGTGCAGATCCGGCAGTTTCAGATGGCCGTCACGTACCCCGAATACCGGCTCGGACTCGGCCTGAGCGGCCAGCAGACTGAGCTCGTCATCCCCACCCAGCACTATGCTGTTGTCCAGATCCAGATCCCCTTCCGGTCGTGCATCCGGGTAAAGCAGACGCTTGAGCATGGGGCGTACCACTGTGACAATCAATACGATAATCACCAGCACTGACGCTGCTATGCGCACCGCACGCCAGAACCAGGGTTGCTCGTAGATGGGCGCGTCGGCCACATTTTCAAGCTCGGGACGGTTGAACGGAATGGCGACCACTTCCAGAGTATCACCGCGGGTCACATCAAAGCCAAGCCCGCCGCTCAACAGACGACGCAGGGTATCGAGTTCGGCCTGGGAACGGGCCTCACGGGTGACGGCGCCATCGGCACCGGCGATGGACTTGTAATCCACGGCTACCGAGACTGTCATGCGGCGAATGCCCCCCATCTGGCGGCGAATATGGCTGACGGTGGTATCCAGTTCGAAGTTGCGGGTTGCTTCCTTGCGGGAACGACCGGAGGAAGAGGCGGCTCCGCCATCCCCGCCTGCGGCTTCCTCGGGAATATTCGAGGCCGCGGGTGGCTGATTGGTGAGAGCACCCGGCACACCGCCGTTGCTGCCGCTGGCACTGTTCTCTTCCAGCGTCATCTCGGAACGCACGGCAGGCAGGTCCGGGTTATAGGTCTTGCGGCTCTGCTCCTGCTGGGAGAAGTCGAGGGAGAGGTCAACCTCCGCCGTATAATTGTCGGCGCCCAGTACGGGTATCAGGATGGCGTCAATTTTTTGTTTGTATTCCACTTCCTGCTTCTGCTGCATCGCAAACTCCTTGCGGGTCTGGGCAGAGACAGGATCTTGCGAACCGGAATTGAGCAGGCGACCGTTCTGATCGGTCACAGTGACACGGGTCGGCTCCAGGCCATGTACGGCGGAGGCGACCATGTCGACGATGGAATCCACTTCCCCCTGACCAAGGGCATTGCCCTTGAGGCTCAGCACCACGGTCGCACTGGGTTTGCGCTCGTTGCGGGCGAATACGTTGTCCTTGGGAATGGCCAGCAGCACCTGGGCCTTGGCCACGTTCTGGAACTGCTCGATGGCGCTCGCCAGCTGGCGCTCACGGCTTAACTTGAGGCGCTCCGTCTCCATGCGCTGGCTGACGCCAAAGCTGGAATCCTTGAGCAGGATGGACTCGCCATCGTTGCTGGCATCGGTATTGGTGGCAAGGCCGGCGCGGGTCAGGCGCAGGCGGATATCGGCATATTTTTCGGCGCTGACCAGCACGCTCTTGCCATCCACCTCATAGGGAATCTTCTGGGCGTCAAGGTAGTCCAGGGTCTTGACCAGCTCCTGGGTGCTGTAGGTGCCAAGGGGACGCATGTCCGGCTCCTTGCCCCACAACAGGATGAAAACGGCGATCGCCAGACAGATGGCCAGCCCCAGGATCAGGGTAATTTGCCGCAGCACATCCGTGTTGGACAGGAAGCCGAGAGCTGAACTCTTTTGCTCGTTCTCATCGAGGGCAGCGGAGCTCTCCTCGTTGATCAGCAGTTCGCCATTTTGGTCAGTAGCCACGATTTATGTCCTTATTGCTGACATGTGCATGATATTCAGTAATCTCTTATACCGGCATGTTCATGATGGTCTTGTAGGCATCGACCATCTTGTTGCGCACCTGCACCGTTGCCTCGAAGGCGATAGAGGATTTCTGGCCGGCGATCATCACATCGGACAGATCGACTGACTTGTCGCCCATATCGAAACGGGTGCGCAGATCATTGGCGGCGCCTTGCAGTTCGTTGACGTTGCCGAGCGCCTGCTGCAGCAACTGACCAAAGTCAGAGGTGACCTGACGACCGGGCTGAGTCAGCGGCGTGGCGCCAGCTTCAACCTTGAGAGCCTGCATCTCTTGCATCAGGCTGCTTGCACTAATTTCCATATCTCATCCCCAGACAAATCATTGACGCTGGCATCCAATAAGCAATTAGAGTGCCAATGCGTTAGGAGTGGCGTGAGGATGCGTGGCCAGACCAGAGCAGGCGGATTCGACAAGGACTGATGGCTCTGATTAAATCTGGTGTTGACGCCCACTTTTAATGGTTGGCAAGGAGTCATCTCTGGATTATCGCAAACCTGTGTTCAAGGCGATGGACTACATAAGCCAGCATCTGGATCACAATCCCAGTCTGGATGAGGTCGCGACGGCGGCCGCCACCTCCACCTTTCACTTTCACCGCATTTTCAAGACGATGGTCGGAGAGACTATCGCCGGCTTTACCCGGCGCCTGCGCATGGAACGTGCGGCCCGTCGCTTGCTGGCCGCACCGCAGAGTGATATCACCACCCTTGCGATCGCAGCCGGGTTCTCCAGCTCCCAGAATTTCGCCAAAGCCTTTCGCCTGCACTTCGCCATGAGCCCCTCGGAATACCGCCAGCAACAAGGGGGAAACTGGAAAAGCAAGATTGGAAACGATTCTCTTCCCTTTGAAACCTATGATGGCCTGGTCATGCACCCGGTCACTGAACACCAGGGTCTGTTGCAGGGGGCGAGCGTCAAGCAGATGCCCGCCCGGCGCGTTGCATATATGCGCCGCATGGGTCCTTATGGCAAGGAAACCTGCGAGCAAGCGCATCGGGATTTACTCGCACTGTTCGCGTCAGACGAGGCGATGACACCGGCAGGCACCTTGAGTCTCTATTGGGATATACCCGACATCACCGATGAGACGCGTTGTCGCACAGACATCTGCATTGAATTGGGCCCCGGAATCCACGCAGGGCGCCAGTTAACCACCCAGACCATCGCCGCTGGCCCCTATGCGGTATGCCAGTTTATCGCTCGCGGCGATCAACTGGTCACCACTTGGGAGATGGCGTTTGGCTGGCTGGTGAGCAAAGGGCTGAGCTGCGACGACCGTCCGTGTTACGAGCAATACCACGCGGGCACTGACCCCGACCGGGATCATTACGTGTTTGATATCTGTATCCCGCTTATCAACCCATAAGCCGATACCCCATTTCCATTCACCCTCTTCGGTGCCTTCGGGCGCCGAAGCGACGGAGTCATGCCCATGAATGTCAAAACGCTGTTTCTTGCCAGCCTGCTGGTGAGCCTTCCGATGGCAGCCAATGCCCAGTCACAGAGCCAGACCCTGATCTTTGGCGGCACCATCTACAGCGGCGATCCGGCGAACCCTCACCCGGAGGCAGTCGGTATTGAAGGTAAAAAGATCGTGGCGGTCGGCAGTTACCAGGAGGTCAGTGCCCGGCTCGGCAGCCATGCCAACCAGATTGATCTGAAAGGAAAGTATCTGATGCCGGGACTCATCGACAGTCATGTGCATGCGGCCTTTGCCGGATTTCAGGCCATGACGGTTAACTTTCCCGATGCCATGAGTCAGGTTAAGCAACTGCAACAATTTCTGACCAGCAGCCAGGATGACCCCCGTCTGACACTCGGTGACGTGCAGCTATACAGCAATGTCTCGCTCGATTACTGGCATCAGCTACCCCTGCTCGATCAGGTGTTCAATGGCCCGCAATACCAGCAAATCCCCGTGGTGCTGGCCGGATCGGATGCCCACACAGGTTGGGCCAATCAGGCCATGCTGCGCAAGGCAGGCATTGATGGCGAGGCCCTTGCCGGTCGTTATGCCCCATTGAAAGGCAATTTTGGCCTCACCCCATCCGGCCAGCTGAATGGCTTTGCCTCGGAAGGTGGCTGGGATGCCATCCTCAAGGCGCTGCCACCCGTCAGCGACGAGACGATTGCCAGTGCCATCATGACTGCCGCCAAGCAGCTCAATCAGGTTGGCATTACCGCCTGGATGGACCCTATCAGCAATATTCGCCCCCTCGCGCCCATCTTCAACGCCGAGCCGGATCACCGTGACACCGGCCTGCTCCCGGCTTACAGCATGCTATCGCGGGAAGGCAAGCTGACCGGGCATGTATCCGCCCTGGCTCTGGTGGGGATCAACGCCTCTCCCGCCATCATTGATGACGTCCTGGCGCTCCAGCGGCAGTTCCAAGATGCCCCGGATGTCAAACTGGTGGGGATCAAGATCCTGCAAGATGGAGTCATCGAGTTTCCATCCCAGACCGCCAAGTTGAGTGAGCCCTATCTCAACCGCCCCGGTTACAGCGGCAGAGACGATCTGGACAAGCAGCGCTTCAACGAGCTGATCCGCACGGCGGATGCCCATCAACTGATCGCTCATTTCCACGCCATCGGCGATCGCGCCGTCCGTGAATCCCTCGATGCCATCGCCTATGCACGGGCCCACAATGAAGATCGCCGCCTGCTGCACAGCATCACCCATCTGGAAGTGGTGAGCCCGGCCAGCATTGCTCGTTTCAAACCACTCAATGTGGCTGCCTCAATGCAACTGTTGTGGGCCGGGAAAAACGTGGCGACCACCATGCTGCTGGAGGGGAAAGTGCCCCCTGCCCTGCTGGCCCGTCTCTATCCGGCAGGCAGCCTGCTGCAAAGCGGCGCCATTCTCGCCGGTGCCAGTGACTGGCCGGTATCCAGCCCCAACCCCTTCCTTGCGATATATACCGCGATCACCCGCCAGGGCGAACTTGGCTTGCTGCCCCCCGCCAGCGAGCAGATCAGCCGCCAGGCTATCTTGCAGGCTTACACGCTCAACGCCGCCAAGGTGATTGGACAGGAGAAACAGACAGGCTCGATCAGCGTAGGCAAGAGTGCTGATCTGGTATTGCTGGATCGCAATCTGGAGCAGGTTGCGAGCGAGCAGATCAAGGATACCAAGGTGCTGTGGACCATGTTCAAAGGCAAACGGGTCTATCAGGCCCTCTAATCCAGAGAGAGGAAAAAGGCCCACTATGCGGGCCTTCATGAATAGGTCATGGCAAAATCATTACCTGCTGTGACCAGCTGATAACGACTCGATTATCGGCTTTTTTCAGTCAGATCCTTGTCCACCCAGTATTTGGATCCCGAGATGCTGGCATCGAGCAGCAGCCCCGTCTCGCCGATCTGATAGATGGCCATGCCGCCATTGTACTTGGCGGTGAGTCCGGCGCTCTCCTTGCCCGCTACCGCCCCCACCTCTGAGGTCGCCTCCCAGCCCTTGGTCACGAAGGCATCGAACCTGGCCTTGTCTTCAAACAGGATCACCTGCTGGTAGAACTTGCCGCCAAGGCCGGCCGAAAGGCCTGCGCCCAGCATTTTCATGTAGGTGTGCTGGCCGCTGCCGCGATTGATCGCCACCCCTGCCCCCTGATTGGTTTGCAACATCAGGGAGAACTTGCGTGAATCGAACACCGCATAGCCATACGCCCGGTCAAACAACAACTTGGCAGAGGGTTGTTCGTTGAACAGCCTCACCAGGGCTGTGTCGGCCATGGTATCGAGGGCGAGTCGCGCTTCTGGCGCCGTCTTGGGCTCACGCATCTCGTCGAGCTTCTTGTCGGCTACCACCAGCCACTCCTTGCCGGTTGCTATGCTCTTGTCGGTCCAGGCCCCGGCGGTATTGAACGCCTCCGAGCCCCACTGGGAGACGGACGCCCAGGTCGCCTTGGAGAAATCGGTCACGCTCCGCCACGCCTCCTTGCTGGTGTCGCTCACAGCCGTGCCAAGGTCGGCGGCGGCCTCCTTTACCTTGGCCCAATCGGCCAGGATGGGGGTCGAGGCCAGCGCCAATGTCGTTGCCAATACCAGGAATCGAATCTTCATGGGTTCTCCACCATCTGTGATGAGCTGACCCTCACAGTAGCAGAATAAGGGACCGCCGGATAAGTGTGAGGCCCACAACACCAGTCAGTGGATGACGCACGGCCTGACCTCACATGAACACCTGAGCACCCAATCCGGTATCCGGGATGCCCGGCAAGCCTGGCTGAAAGGGTCAGTTCCCCCATGACGGCGCTGACGTTATTCCTTGTCGCAGCAGGCGTTGGCAGGCAGAACATGGGGAGAACAACTGGACTCGGCACGCATCATGCCGCATGCCTCGGGGTGACCGGCGCAGCACTCCTCCGTGAGGTAGCCTATCAATGCCAGCATGAGAGGGATGTTGGCGCGATAACGCAGGAAGCGACCCTCTTGCTCCACCGACAGCAAGCCGGCGTGCAACATGGCCTTGAGGTGAAATGACAGTGTGTTGGGGGCGATATCGAGACTGCTGGAAAGCTCCCCGGCCACCCGTCCCTCCAGGCCCGCTTTCACCAGCAGACGCCAGACATCGAGCCGAATGCCGGAGGAGAGGGATTCAAACACCTTGGTGGCCATCGCTTTGTTCATGTCATTCACCTTGAATTTTCATCAATAACTCATTATTTCAGCAAGATACGTACGATTAACATGCGTGAGACAAGCAGCTCGTCCCTCCCGGGAACGAGCACTGATCGTTGCACAGCCAGACCCAACCATCTTGCGACCAGCGCACTGTAACAGGGCCTTCATCCCTGATATGCAATGAAAACACATGTTTTATTCATTTGCATACCCTGATTGTCCGGCGTATAAGTGGCATATGCCAAATAGGAGTGCTTATGCCCAGACCCAAGATTGCCCGCCAGATCTGTGGCCGCCCCGCCAACAGCTGCTTCAAACCCAATGGCCGCCCCATGCACCAGCTGGAACAGGTCGCCCTCGCTGCCGACGAATTCGAGGCACTGCGCCTGGTGGACCTGGAAGGCATGCAGCAACAGGAGGCCGCCGTCGTGATGGGGGTCTCTCGTCAGACCCTGGCCAACATCCTTAAAAAAGCCCGCTACAAGGTGGTGGACTGTCTGAGCCAGGGCAAAGCCTTGATGATGCAGGCGAGCGACCCCGATACCAGTGGAGACATATCCCAATGAATACAGAACATGGCCTGATGATGGCGCCAGCAGCCAACCGCGCCGTCATGCTGACCCGGGGCCAGCTGGCCAGTCACTTTACCCGCGCCGAACAGCTGCAAATAGTCAGCCCCGAGGGCACTGTGCTCGCCACCCTGCCCAACCCGGCAGCCGGTGAGGGTTGTGGCGGCAAACAGGCGCTGCTGGTCACCCTCAAGGCTCATCAAGTCAACCAGGTAGTAGTAAGCAATATCGGTGAGCGGATGCTGGGGCGCTTGTTGACCGGCGGCATGCAGGTGGTGCAGTGTCGCTCGGCGCGACTGCCGTGGCCGGCACTGCTGGCTGAGGGCAATTTGCAACCTCTGACCGAGCCAAGCCAGGGCCGCAGGTCACAGCACCATGCTGGCAAACCCGTCATCCACGCCATCAAGCGCGATGGCCATGACGGCGCTGAGCGTCCCCCTTGTCAGGGAGGCTGCTGCGGCGAAAGGAACACAGGGTGCCACAACACCAAGGAGGCAAACTCATGTCACTGCTGCTGATCACCATACTGGCCGCCTTTGTGTTGATCGTCGTCATGGGCTCCCTGCTCTGGTGGCGCCAGTACAGGCTGGCACAAAAGCGCGCGGATAAAGCGGTGCGCCCCTGTGGCTGCGCGAGCGCCTGTGCCGATCACCTCTACCAGATAAGCGAACCAGGGCCCAAGTAGAAAGGTGAGAAGCGGCGAGACTGGGGCAAATTGCTGACATCAGTGGCTTGAACCGCAGCCAGGTCTCGAGAGATCGCTGCCGACCTGGCTGGTGGCGGGCTCCTGATACTGCTGATGTATGGTGCGAAACGCCTCCTTGTTGCGAAGCGCGGCTTCCACGCAGACGGGGTCAAACTGGCTGCCGGCATGCTCCTCCAGATAGGCAAACGCCCTGTCAAACGGCCAGGCCTGCTTGTAGGGGCGCTCGCTGGTGAGAGCATCGAACACATCTGCCACCGCGACGATACGCGCCGCCAGCGGAATAGCCTCCCCCGCCAGCCCCTCCGGGTAACCGGTGCCGTCAAAACGCTCATGATGGAAGGCGATGATATGGGTCAGCATGTCGGTATGGTGAATGCCATCAAGGCCAAATTCACTGATCATCAGGGCAATCATCTCCCGCCCCTTGCCGGGGTGGATCTTCATGATCTCGAACTCTTCCGGCGTCAGCTTGCCCGGTTTGAGCAAGATGGCATCAGGCACCGCAATCTTGCCGATGTCGTGCAGCTCGGAGAAGAGGTAGATAAACTCCACCTCCTCGTCGCTGAGCGAATGGCGCGTCGCCACAGAGCGGGCGATCAGCCGGGAGTAGGCCGACATCCGGTGCAGATGGTTGGCGGTTTCCTCATCCCGATAACGGCTGAACTCCCGCGCCGTGGTGAGGGCGCCGCCAAGGGTCTGAATGGAGAAAAATTCCACCGCTATGATGGCCGACAGCACCTGGGCATAGGCTGACAACTCGCTGCGAATAGGCTCCCTGAAGTAACCCGGCTCCATCGCATCGCAAAACAGAAAGCCGAACAGCTTGCTGTTGAACAGCAGCGGCTCCGTATAGCTGGAGGCATACCCCGCTTCCAGCAGCTTGCGGCTGTGCTCCGAGCTCGACCCCAGCAGGGAGTCCAGACTGTCGAGCACCCTGGGCTGTTTGTGTTCCGCCAGATAGCGCAGGGAGGGCACCTCGCTCAGTTTGACCTCGTACTGCACCAGAGGAGAGCTCCCCTCAGTGCTGTGGGCAAAGGTCTTGAGCCTGTCTGTATGCGGGTCATAGATAGCGATGGCCACCCGGCTCAACTTCTCAAAGCGCTGCCTGAGCGTGGCATGCACATGCTGCATTCTCTCGCCAAATGAGCTTTCCATCCCGTCCTCCCTGCTGGTGTGCCTGTTGGGAGTATAGTGACGCCCATCAGCAGCCCCCCATCTCGTTAACTGAAAACTCAACAAGATGTGAGCGGGTCGACGATTCGGCTGACCCCGTCGAGACGCACCCAAAAGGGGTAGCCTGGCTGGCGCAGTACTTGGGTGCTGTGTAGGGGAATCTGCCTCCGCCAGAGATATTGTTCCGTTCTACCGTACTGGCTGTATAGTTTTTGGTTAGCCATTCCGGTAAAATCCGCGCCCTTATAAGAGAGCCACCTAAGAGTGATTGAGCGATGTCCAACACAAAACAGGCCCCCAAAGTAGGATTCGTCTCCTTGGGTTGCCCCAAAAACCTGGTCGATTCAGAGCGCATCCTGACCCAGCTGCGTACCGAAGGGTACGATGTGGTGCCCAGCTATGACGATGCGGAGCTGGTGGTGGTCAACACCTGCGGCTTTATCGACAGCGCGGTACAAGAGTCGCTGGAAGCGATCGGCGAGGCCCTGGCTGAAAACGGCAAGGTGATCGTCACCGGCTGCCTTGGCGCCAAAGAGAACCAGATCCGCGAGATCCACCCCAAGGTGCTCGAGATCACCGGCCCCCATGCCTATGAAGAGGTGCTGGGTCACGTCCACAAATACGTGGCCAAACCGACCCACAACCCCTTCACCAGTCTGGTGCCGGCCCACGGCGTCAAGCTGACTCCGCGCCACTACG
>Ga0115550_1000157_pt1 | contig 63455 bp, 64 predicted proteins | sample COGITO_mtgs_1005_FD_87177 | JGI IMG/M metagenome (GOLD analysis project Ga0115550, IMG submission 87177) | Pelagic marine microbial communities from North Sea - COGITO_mtgs_100511 | ecosystem: Environmental > Aquatic > Marine > Epipelagic | place: Germany:Helgoland, sampling site Kabeltonne...
GCTGGCAAGACAACATTATTCAATGTTATTGCCGGCTTGTATAAACCAGATAGTGGCACAGTCCAGCTTGATGGTCAGGATATTACAGGGCTTGCGCCGCATGAGTTATTTGCGCGCGGTCTGCTGCGTACCTTTCAGATTGCGCATGAATTTTCATCGCTAACAGTGCGTGAAAATCTTATGATGGTGCCGCAAAATCAGTCAGGTGAACGTCTGATGGATGCGTGGCTCCAGCCAGCAAAAATCAGACAGGAAGAAGCAGCGCTGATTACCAAAGCAAATGAGGTCATATCGTTTCTACAACTAGACCTTGTTGCAAATGAGCGCGCTGGCAATCTATCTGGTGGCCAGAAGAAGCTACTGGAACTTGGCAGAACGATGATGACGGATGCAAAGATTGTCTTTCTTGATGAAGTGGGTGCAGGGGTAAACCGGACACTATTAAACCATATCGGTGATTCAATTTTGCGCCTCAATCGTGAGCAGGGATATACTTTTTGTATGATCGAACATGATATGGAATTTATTAGCCGGCTGTGTGACCCCGTAATTGTAATGGCCGAAGGCAGTGTTCTGGCGACAGGCAGCGCAGCTGAAATCCGAAATAATGATGATGTGATCGAAGCCTATCTTGGCACGGGTTTGAAAAACACTAAACGCGCATAACATGCCGCGCAGACAGTCAAATATAAGAGGGGCATAAGTAGGGTGAGCTTTCTAATCGGGGAAAATATGACAGGCGGTTATGGCAGTGTGGATATTCTGCATAGCTGTACGGTTGGCGTTGAACGCGGCGAAATCGCAGTTGTTGTTGGTCCGAACGGGGCTGGCAAATCAACAGCCATGAAAGCGATGTTCGGAATGTTGGCATTGCGTGGTGGCCGGGTCATCATGAAGGGGGAGGATATTACCGCCCTCAAGCCGCAGGAACGTGTCCTCAGAGGGATGGGGTTTGTACCACAGACACAAAATGTATTCCCCTCTATGACCGTTGAAGAAAATCTGGAAATGGGCGCTTTTATCCGGCGCGATGATGTTGCTGAGACGATGGGGCAGGTGTTTGACCTTTTCCCTATCCTCAAAGATAAGCGGCATCAGCCTGCAGGTGAATTATCCGGCGGGCAGCGCCAGCAGGTGGCTGTTGGACGCGCCCTTATGACGCGCCCCGACGTGCTGATGCTTGACGAGCCGACAGCCGGTGTCTCACCCATTGTGATGGATGAGCTGTTTGACCGGATTATCGAAATTGCCCGCACAGGCATTGCTATTCTAATGGTTGAACAGAATGCCAAACAGGCCCTTGCGATAGCTGACAAAGGCTATGTGCTCGTACAAGGGGCAAATCGTTATACAGATACAGGTGAGGCGTTGTTGGAGAATCCAGATGTCCGCCGCGCATTTTTGGGAGGGTAGGAGATGATGGATATCCTCAATGCATTAACCGTTATTGGTAATTTTGTGCTTATTCCTGGCCTTGCCTATGGCAGTCAGCTAGCGCTTGGGGCGCTTGGGGTAACATTGGTTTACTCAGTGCTACGATTTTCTAATTTTGCCCATGGAGAGATGATGTCTTTCGGGGCAATGCTATCTGTGTTGGTAACGTTCTGGTTGCAGAGTGCAGGCATTGGCTTAGGTCTCTTGCCCACCGCCCTGATTGCCCTTCCTGTATCTATTCTGGGAACGATTCTATTATGTCTACTGATTGACCGTCTGGTGTATCGGTATTACCGGCAGACAAGAGCGCCTAATGTTACCTATCTGATTGTATCGATTGGGGTAATGTTTACCATTGGCGGCCTTGTGCGTTTCATTATTGGACCATCTGATAGAATCTTTACTGATGGTAGCCGGTTTATCATCAAGGCGCGCAGCTTCAAAGAAATGACCGGCCTTAATGAGGGCCTTGCCATTAAGATGACGCAAGGCGTAACGCTCGCAACAGCAATTGTGATTGTGATTGCCGTGTTCTGGTTCTTGAATAAGACGCGAACGGGTAAATCCATGCGGGCTTATTCTGATAATGAAGATCTAGCGCTGCTATCGGGAATTAATCCTGAGCGTGTTGTGATGATAACATGGGTTATTGCTGCTGCGCTTGCCGCCATAGCCGGCACGCTTTACGGGCTTGATAAAAGTTTTAAACCCTTTACCTTCCTGCAGCTTCTTCTGCCAATTTTTGCAGCAGCTATTGTAGGCGGTGTTGGCAGTCCGGTTGGGGCTATTGCCGGTGGGTTTGTGATTGCCTTCTCTGAATTATTTATCACCTTTGCTTACAAAAAAGTGCTGACATATCTTCTGCCAGAAAGTCTGGCACCAGAAAGCTTGATGCAGCTGCTCTCAACAGAATATAAAATTGCGCTCTCATTTATCATTCTGGTGATTGTATTGCTGATCAGGCCAACTGGTCTGTTTAGCGGAAAGACATTATGATGGAACAGTATAGAACACCTCTTATGTTTGCCATGATGGCAGCGTTGCTTGCAATTGTCGGCATTTTCCAGAGCTGGAATGTGGCTCTTACGATTGTCAATTTATGCCTGATTTCATCCATTATGACGCTGGGTGTAAACATCCAGTGGGGATATGCTGGTCTGGTGAATTTTGGCATGATGGGCTTTACCGCTCTCGGCGGTCTAGCAGCTGTTCTGATCGCCATGCCACCTGTTCCTGAAGCCTGGGCAGCAGGCGGAAGCGGCGTGATGGCAGGGCTTGTGATTATCATTGCTACTGCCATTGTCAGCCTGCTGATTTGGAAACAGCTTAAAGGTCGCGGCGCCAAACGTTACTGGTTAACAGCCCTGAGCATTGTTATTGGTGTTGTGATTATGCGGCTGGTTGCTGACCCGTCGATTGCCGCAATTGAATCGGTTGAATCAGCCAGGACAGGGTATCTGGGCGGGTTCGGCCTGCCGGTTACGCTCTCATGGATTGCCGGCGGGTTTGTTGCAGCGGGGGCGGCATTTGTTATTGGTCGTATTTCGCTTGGCCTGCGGTCTGATTATCTAGCTATTGCAACGCTCGGTATTTCAGAAATTGTGATTTATGTGCTGAAAAATGAAGACTGGCTTGCGCGCGGCGTAAAAAATATTAATGGTTTGCCGCGCCCTGTGCCCTACGAAATTGAGCTGCAGGCATCGCAGTGGGTAGTCCAGCTTGCTGATATGCTGGGCGCGTCTGTTGTTGATGTATCAACAATTACGGTGAAGCTCTCTTATGCTGGTCTGTTTACCATTGTGTTGTTGATATTTCTGTGGCTTTCCGAAGTCGCATTACGCTCCCCATGGGGCCGGATGATGCGGGCTATCCGTGATAATGAAGTTGCGGCCAATGCGATGGGCAAACACGTTACTGCCCATCATTTGCAGGTGTTTATTTTAGGCTCTGCCATGGTTGGTGTTGCTGGTGCAATGCTGACAACATTAGATGGGCAATTTACCCCGGCATCTTATCAGCCACTGCGCTTTACCTTCCTTATCTGGGTTATGGTGATTGTTGGTGGGTCAGGGAATAATTTTGGCTCTGTGCTGGGTGGCTTTATTGTCTGGTTTTTCTGGATTGAGTCAGAGCCGCTTGGCCTTTGGTTTATCTCTACAATTACAGCAGGCCTTGCTGATGGCAGCGCTTTGAAAACGCAGCTGGTTGAAAATGCAGCGCATATGCGTCTTATGACGATGGGGATTATCCTGCTTGTTATGTTGCGATTTGCGCCGCAAGGTCTCTTGCCGGAACAAAAACGATAACGGCAAAAACTCACCATAGAATAAAGGGTGAAATAATGACGAAAATTGGATTTATTGGTCTGGGTAATGTGGGCGCAAAACTGTCAGGGTCGTTGTTGCGGAACGGTACGGATTTGATGGTGCGCGATCTTGATAAGGGTGCCGCCGCGCCTCTTCTGGCAGCAGGTGCTGTCTGGGCTGATAGCCCGAAACAGATGGCAGAGTTGTGCGATATCATTATCACCTGCCTGCCGTCACCGACGATTAGTGCTGCTGTTCTTGAGGCAGAAGACGGCCTGTTAGCAGGCTTTGGTCCGGGAAAAATCTGGGCAGAGATGAGCACCACCGACGAGACAGAAATACACCGGCTTGCTGCCCTGATTGCCAAGACAGGGGGGCGGTCTGTTGATTGTCCTGTGTCTGGTGGATGTCATCGCGCGGCAACAGGTAATATTTCTATTTTTGCTGGGTGCGACAGGGACGTTTTCGATAATATGCTGCCACATCTTACCAAGATGGGGCGGCGTATTTTGCATACAGGTCCTCTCGGCTCGGCAACAGTTTTGAAAGTTGTGACTAATTATCTGGCAACAGCAAATCTTGTCTCTGTATCAGAAGCATTATCGACCTGTGCTGCTGCGGGCATGGATTTAAAAACAAGTTATGAAGCTATCAAGATTTCATCCGGCACCTCATTTGTTCATGAAACTGAAAGTCAGGTCATTCTGAATGGTAGCCGTGATATTTCTTTTACGATGGATCTGGTGCTGAAAGATGTCAGTCTGTTTGCTGATGTTGCAAAACGAGCTGGCCTATCGCTGGAAGTGGCACCGTTGCTTGTAGAAATTTTCAAAGACGGTATTGCCCGTTATGGCGAGCGGGAATTTTCCCCAAACATCATCCGCCGTATCGAAGAGCCTGCCGGACTGAATATAAGGGCTGATGGATTTCCAGCAGATATTGAAGATGATGAGCCTGAAGAGCCGGGCTATGAGGTCATTCTTTAACAAAAAAATTCATTAGCTGTTTTGGCTAGAATGTGACGTTCAGGCCGGTAAATAACATGGTGTTTTTTTGTCCCTCTTGATTGTCCCAATTCCTGTGCCGCGATGCAGAGGCAAACATCGTTGCGTGCTGGTTAAGGGCGGCATGATAATCGAGTTGCAGCGTTTGATGCCGGCTCTTAACAGCAAAATCAAAGGTATCATCAATGTTACGATGTCTATCTGATGAGGTATAGCCTTTGATGGAATGCTGGGTCATCTGGCCTTTGGTTACCGCAAGCGGCATCTGGTAGGAAACAGAGAGTTTGTCGCCTGCCAGCATGGCATCGCCGCGGGATAGGCTGAAATGGTTGTGTGAGTAAAGCTGTCTTAAGAGAAGACAGCTCGTCATAAGCGCTCACAGAATGGCCCAGTTAATAAGTTTATTCTAATAAAAAGAGCAGAAAAAATGAATTAAGACCTTACCCAAGGCAGGCCGGCTGCAACCCAGCCCTCCGGATAGGCTTCCCATCCGCCTGTAATATTACAAGCACTCTCAAACCCTGCTTGCATGAGAAACTCACACGCTTTGGCAGAACGAATGCCGCTTTTGCACAGCACAAAAACAGGTGTGTCCAGAGTAATTTTTTCAGAAACCTCACTCAGAAATTGTTGATTGAGGGTACCATCGCTTCGCAACAACTCAACAAATATAGCCTTTTTTCCAATGGCAGATAAATCAGGAATACCGTCCTTGTCCCATTCTGAGGTGGCACGACAATCGAGCAATATTGCTTTTTCATCCGTGGTGAGGATGTCATAGACTTCACGCGATAATGCTGCAGTGGCTGGTTCAAACATCTCGTCTTCCCCTTTCAACAAGGAACAGATAGCTTCACTTAAACGCTTAATACTTGTTGAAGTAAGGTTAGCAGGGCAGGATATTACCTGCAATGTTCGTGTGTTCACTTTATGTAAAAGTCCGATTTTGAAACGCTACCCATCATAGCTGCTGCCAGAAGGAGCCATAATATGTTTAGAGGTCTTACCGTCACGAAATCTGATGATGGCGTGGTGAGCGCGTCTATCGGTCAGTTGGATGATAGCTTTCTGCCCGAAGAGGGCGAGGTCACCATCAAAGTTCATTATGCAGGCCTGAATTATAAAGATGGGTTATGTCTGAATGGTCTGGGCGCGTTGATACGGGACTATCCACGTATTCCGGGTGTTGAATGTGCTGGTGAGGTTCTTGAAAGTCGTGATGATCGCTACAAGCCCGGCGATAAGGTTGTGATGACGGGGTGGCGGTTTGGCGAGACATGGCATGGCGGGTTTGCCGAAAAAGCCAAGGTAAAGGCTGACTGGCTTGTCCCGCTAGCCGATGGACTTAGCTTGCGCCAGTCGATGATTCTCGGCACAGCTGCCTTGACTGCTATTCTGGGTCTTCAGGCGCTTGAGAAATGTGGCATTAGGAAGGATTCAGGTGAAGTCCTTGTAACCGGTGCTGCCGGCGGTGTGGGATCGTTAAGTGTTCTTCTTCTGGCGGCTCACGGTTATGAAGTTGCTGCTGTTTCAGGCCGGATTAAAGAGGCTGGCGCCTACTTAACAGCGCTTGGAGCGCAAACGCTTGTGCCACGCGCTGAGCTTGCTGAGCCAGCGAAAAAACCGCTGGAATCAGCCCGTTGGGCAGGATGTATTGATAATGTAGGCGGCCCGATGCTTGGCCGGATCATCGGCCAGTTAAAATATGGCGGTACGGTTGCCTCAATCGGAAATGCCGGCGGCAATGATTTACCTGCCAGCATTCTGCCGTTCTTGTTACGGGGCGTTAATGTGCTGGGAATTGATTCTGTGTTTCAGCCATACCAGTCATGTGTGAATGGCTGGAATCGTCTGGTAGCCGAATTTCCGCTGGATAGGCTTGAGGAAATGGCAACTGAGATCACACTTGATGAGCTTCCGGAAGCCGGAAAAAAGATTCTTGAGGGGCAGACGAAAGGGCGATGGATTATCGCTCTCTAGTCCTATTTTCTGATATCTGAAGGAAAGGGCTTAATCTGACGGGTTACAGAAAACCACCACGGCTAGATTAGGATGACTGAGCGGGTCGAACGGCGCCAATATGAGGCAGGTTGCGACCTTGCTGGGCATAATCAATGCCATATCCGATAACAAATTCATCGGGAATATCAAACCCTGTCCAATGGACATTAACATCAACCTCGCGGCGCGATGGTTTATTCAGCAATGCACAGACAGTCAGGCTGGCAGGCTGGCGGGTGGCAAGTATTTTCAAGACTTGGGATAATGTATGGCCGGTATCAATAATATCTTCGACAACCAGAACATCTCTGTTCTTAATATTTGTTTCAAGGTCTTTCAGAATCCGGACCTGACGACTTGATTCCATTTTATTGCCATAGCTGGAGACAGTCAGAAAATCGACCTCAACAGGAAGATTGATACGCCGCACGAGGTCAGCAATAAAGACAAAAGAACCGCGCAGAAGACCTATCACAACAAGTTGGTTCGTCGATGAGTAATGTTCGGTTATCTGATGCGCTAGTTTGTTAACGCGTGCTGTAATTTCTGTCTCGGAAATCAGAATATCAACGCGGTCGTTAGAAACAAGAACGGACATACAATTTCCTTTTTGTGAAACTAGGCCGGTAATGCGGGCGGCTGATAATATCAGATATAGCCCTAATCCGCATTTTGCTTGTGAACATTACACTGCTCGCTTGCCGAACAAAAGAGGCCTTGAAGGATTTATTCCACTAATCTTAGCGCGGCAGGGACTTGACCGGTATGGCAAGCTGTCTAGTGTGGAGAGCCTAGATAAATAGTAATTCAAAGAAGGACGGACGAGATGGCAAAAGTAGCATTTTTGGGACTTGGTGTGATGGGATATCCAATGGCAGGGCATCTGGCAGCAGCAGGGCATGATGTCACTGTCTATAACCGGACATCTGCAAAAGCTGATGCGTGGCATAAACAGCATGGCGGGGCTGTTGCCACAACACCGGCAGATGCGGCGCGCGGCGCTGAATTTGTTTTCTCATGCGTTGGGGATGATGCTGATATCATATCTGTGACAAGCGCGGAGCACGGCGCTTTCTCAGCAATGTCAGCTAATGCTATCTTTATTGATAATACAACCGCATCAGCTGATGTTGCACGTGAGCTTTATGCCGCAGCTAAGGAGGCAGGCCTGCATTTCATTGATGCGCCTGTTTCGGGTGGTCAGGCTGGGGCAGAAAACGGCAAGTTAACAGTAATGTGCGGCGGTGATGATGCAGCGTTTTCGCGTGCTGAGCCGCTAATGTCCTGCTACGGGGCGCGCGTCACGCATATGGGCGCTACAGGCTCAGGTCAGCTCACAAAGATGGTGAACCAGATTTGTATTGCCGGTCTTGTGCAAGGACTGTCTGAAGCCTTGAATTTTGGCAAACAGGCAGACCTTGATCTAGAGAAGGTTTTGGGCGTGATTTCAGGCGGCGCCGCACAGAGCTGGCAGATGGAAAATCGGGGCTCAACAATGGCGCGCGATGAGTTTGATTTCGGGTTTGCGGTTGACTGGATGCGCAAAGACCTGCGGATTTGCCTTGCTGAGGCTGCCAATAATGGCGCAGAGCTTCCCGTAACAGCGCTTGTGGCCCAGTTCTATGCAGCCTTGTCTTATCAGGGTCTTGGCAGAAATGACACATCAGCGCTTATCCGTTTATTACGCCGATAGCATCACCGCGTTTAAAAATAATCTGTTGCGGACAAAAAAGGCAGGGGTTATAGCGCCCCTGCCTTTTTTACTATCATGAGTGGCTTGCAAGTCTAGTCTTAGACGCCGCCAATAACCATCAGCTTGATTTCCATGAATTCATCAATCCCGTATTTCGAGCCCTCGCGGCCAAGGCCTGATGCCTTGACGCCGCCAAACGGGCCAACTTCTGATGAATAGGCGCCTGTATTGGACACGACCATGCCATATTCCAGCGCTTCTGATACGCGGAAAATCCGTGAGACGTCCTTTGTGAAGAAATAAGCTGCCAAGCCAAAGATTGTATCATTGGCAGCTGCGATAGCCTCTTCTTCCTTGTCGAACTTAAACAGTGCTGCGACAGGGCCGAATGTTTCTTCTGAGAAGAGCTGCATATCACGCGTTGCGCCGGTTAGTACGGTTGGCTGATAGAATGTGCCCCCTTTTTCATGCGGCTTTCCGCCGGTAACCACAACACCACCCTTGGCGGTAGCATCCGCGATATGACGCTCAATTTTATCAAAGCCCTGCTGGTCAATAATAGGGCCTTGCACAACCCCCTCTTCAAAGCCGTCACCGACTTTCATTTCGGCAACTTTTTCTGCCAGAGCGGCAACAAATTTATCATGGATTCCTGACTGCACAAACATCCGGTTAGCACAAACACATGTCTGGCCGGCATTCCGGTATTTCGATGCAATCGCCCCTTCAACAGCTTCAGTGAGATCAGCATCATCAAAGACAATCAGCGGGGCGTTTCCGCCAAGCTCAAGGCTGATTTTTTTGATTGTATCAGCAGATTGGCGCATCAGAATACGGCCAACCTCAGTTGAACCAGTAAAGGTGATTTTGCGCACCCGCTCATCAGCACAGAGCGTCTCGCCCATTGCTGGTGCATCCATCCCTGTGACGATATTGATAACGCCCTTTGGAAAGCCTGCACGGCGGGCAAGTTCTGCAAGTGCGAGCGCTGAGAGCGGGGTCTGTTCTGCTGGTTTCAGAACACAGGTACAGCCAGCAGCAATGCCAGGTGAGACTTTGCGCGTAATCATCGCATTCGGGAAATTCCACGGGGTAATCGCCCCAAACACGCCAATGGGCTGTTTCAGAACGATGAATTTTTTATCCGGAAACGGGCTTTCCAGCACATCGCCAGTGACCCGGCGGGCTTCTTCGGCAAACCAGTCAATAAAGCTTGTCCCATAAAGAATTTCACCTTTGGCTTCAGCGAGTGGCTTGCCCATCTCAGCAGTAAGGATAGCGGCAAGGTCGTCAATATTCTCAAGGCATAGATCATTCCATTTGCGCAAAATAGCTGACCGTTCTTTGGCGGTTGTGGCTGCCCAGCTATGGCGGGCTGTGTCTGCTGCATCAATGGCGCGCGCAATATCATCCGCCCCGCAATCAGCTACTTCAGCAATTATTTCACCGTTCGCAGGGTTCCTGACAGCAAATGTCTTGCCGTTTGGCGCTGCGGTAAACACGCCATCAATAAACGCATTTGTTTGTAGCAATGTTGGGTCGTTCAATATAAGTGAAGCCGACATGATAAAATCCCCAAAAATGAGTTAAGAAGAAGGTTTGATGGCATCAGGCCTAGAGGCCTTTATTGTCTGGATATGTCTTGCTCACAATAAATATGATGCTGGACATAAGGCAGTAAAGCACTGCGCAGACTGGTATTATGCTCAGGAACGTAAAAAGTAATATAGCGCCAAAATCAGGCTCCCTATGAGGCCCAATTTCGGCGCTATGATTATGTTATTTCATGCGTGATGCAACATTTTCCCAGTTAACAAGGTTATCAAGGAAGTTAGCAAGATAGACTGGCCGCTTATTGCGGAAATCAATGTAGTAGGAATGCTCCCATACATCACAGCCAAGCAACGCATTTTCACCAAAACAAAGCGGGTTTACCCCGTTTTCAGTTTTTGTCACGCTGAGCTCGCCATCTGCCTTTTGCACAAGCCAGCACCAGCCTGAACCAAACTGGCCAATGCCTGCTGCGGTAAAGGCTTCTTTGAAAGCATCTACAGAACCAAACTGCTCTGTGAGAGCTGATTCAAGCTCGGACGGCATAGCTCTGCCTGTTGGCCCCATCATTTCCCAGAACTGGACATGGTTCCAATGCTGTGAGGCATTGTTAAACACACCATTTTGAGCAATAGCGCCGGCATCGTATGTTCCGGTGATGATCTCCTCAAGAGATTTATCTTCCCACTGTGTTCCCGCAATCAACTTATTGCCGTTATCTACATAGGCCTTGTGATGCAGATCATGGTGGAATTCTAATGTTTCTTTACTCATGCCTGAGGTTTCTAACGCATCATAGGCATAAGGCAAATTTGGTAAATCAAATGCCATTGTCATGTCTCCCTCTTGAAACTTTTTAGTGGATGCTATGGTGAAATAGCGGAAAAATTATTCAAACTGCTTTTAGGGTAATTACCCTAAGCTTACTTTATACGACCTTGCATGCGCGCCAGATGGCAAAAACGAAAGACCGATCGCACGGCTTAGAATATAGGCTAAAATTTTGCGTCTTAACACTCTAAAGTGAATGTCAGTTCCGTTTCTTGCCGGCTTGGCCTTAAAAGTCAGTCGAATGAAAACGTTAATGATAGTATTATATAGCGGCGTTCAATTCTCATTATGAGAGCCTTGTTTCTGCCCTAAAGCTGACTGAATTCTGCCCTTCTTTTTACTGTACAACATAAGCTGAGGAAAAGGGTATGGCTCTTCATGCGGATAGGCCCACCAAGATTAATGTTGAGGATGTTATTATGATTGCTTTATTTGCAGGCTTTGTCTTCGTTGCCGGGGTCACATCAGACGGATATAGAGAATTCTCCCATCATTCAAATGGGAATAGTGACTATGAATTAGCCTTTGTTGACCAGTGCAATACCGGTGAGCATGGCTCAGGATACGCGCTGGCCCCGTTAAAATTTGTGATGCTCAAGCAAAAAAATCATGACGGCACGATAGGCTCTGTTTGCACCGAGTAAGGTGTAAGCAAAAATCTACAGCTTGCGCCGCGCCATGGCTGATACGCGCAGCCGCAAAGCATTCAGCCTGATGAATCCATGGGCATCATGATGATCATAATCAGCAGCACCTTCTTCAAACGTCACTAATTCTTCTGAATAGAGAGAATTGGGTGAGGTGCGGCTTGTGATCATAATATTGCCTTTATAGAGCTTGGCCTGGACTTCGCCATTCACCATGTCTTGGCTTGCATCAATGGCGGCCTGCAACATTTTGCGCTCAGGTGAAAACCAAAACCCGTTATAGATTATTTCGGCATAACGGGGCATTAGCTCATCTTTTAGATGGGCGGCTTCTCTATCAAGGGTGATGCTCTCCATCGCACGGCGCATCGCAAGCAGGACAGTCCCGCCCGGTGTTTCATAAATACCGCGTGATTTCATCCCAACAAAGCGATTTTCAACAAGGTCAAGACGCCCAATACCGTTCATGCCGCCGAGCCTATTTAACTCAGTTAGCAAGGTTGCTGGCGACATCGCTTTTCTGTTCAGCGCAACAGGATCGCCGCCTTTGAAGGTAAGGGAAATTTCGGTTGCTGTATCGGGGGCATTTTCTGGGGCTACTGTGCGCGAGAAAATATATTCTTCAGCTGCTACAGCCGGGTCTTCTAATACTTTTCCTTCTGCTGAGATATGTAGCAGGTTAGCATCTACACTGAATGGCGCTTCGCCGCGCTTATCTTTTGGAACAGGTATTTGATTAGCTTCTGCATAGGCGATCAGTTTTGTGCGAGATGATAAATCCCATTCCCGCCACGGAGCAATGACCTTAATATCAGGCTGCAGGGCATAATAGCCAAGTTCGAAACGGACCTGATCATTTCCTTTGCCTGTTGCGCCATGCGATACAGCATCAGCGCCAAGCTCGCGGGCGATTTCGATCTGGCGCTTGGCAATGAGCGGCCGGGCAATGGATGTGCCGAGCAGATACTGGCCTTCATAAAGGGCATTCGCCCGAAACATCGGAAAGACATAATCAGACACAAATTCTTCGCGTAAATCTTCAATGAAGATATTTTTGATCCCCATCATTTCGGCTTTGGCACGCGCTGGCTCGATATCTTCGCCCTGACCAAGATCAGCTGTGAAGGTAATCACCTCGCATTTATATTCTTCCTGCAACCATTTCAGGATGACTGATGTATCCAGACCGCCTGAATAGGCAAGGACAACCTTTTTAATTTTTTGCTCGCTCATCGTCTGTGCCTCTGCTTTTGTCGTACTGGTATACTGGCAGTTCTTTTAGCCTACTTCATTGCAAACCGCAAAGCCGCTTTGGGCTATAATGTCTCGCGCAAATATGGCCCTGGCTTCTGCGAGAGCGATCGGAGCGCGCCAATTAGCCCAAGAAGAGTGGTTGCGCCGCTGCCAATAAAGGCTGTGAGGATGACTGTCTGCATATCAAGAATAAACTCAGCCTTAAGAAATAGTGAAATAAGCGCCCAGCTTGCAGCTGTCCCAATAAGGCATGCAACAAGAGCTGTCAGCAGTCCAAGAAGGCTATATTCAAATAGCCATGCAAACATGATATCACGGCGTGTTGCGCCAAGTGTTTTCAAAATTATACTATCTGAGAGGCGTTGCGATTCGGAAATAGCAACAGTACCCGCCAGCACCGCCATGCCTGATATCATCGTTACTAGTGCTGTTATCTGTATTGCCTGACCGAGAAGGGTTAGAATTTCCACGGCCTTTCCAACAGCTTCTTTCACAGAAATTGCTGAGATGTTTGAAAAGCTTGTACTTATCACCTGTTCTATCTCAGACGCTGTTTTATCATCATCTGAGAGCGTTGTGGCAAGCCAGCTATGAGGCGCTTTATCCACCAGCCCGGGCGATGCAATAAACAGAAAATTAATATTGAAGCTTTCCCATGTAATCTGCCGCGTGCTGGCAATGGTCATGGTGATATCACGGCCCAGAATATTTAAGCCGATTGTATCGCCAAGGGATAAGCCAAAATCAACAAACATATCATGGCTTACCGAGACAAGCGGCGGTCCTTGATAGTCTTTATCCCACCAATCTCCCTCGACAATTTCAACGCCGTGAGGGGGTTCTGGTGACCATGTTAGCGCACGGTCGCCATTAAGGATCCAGGCAGACCCTTCCGGCGGCTCAATATCAGCTGATGAAACACCTTTGACTGCGGTAACCCGGCCTCTTAACATGGGCGTTTTATTGATCAATGTTGCAGGCCCGCCAGTTGTTTCTGCTAAGGCAAGGAACGGTGTGATTTGGTCAGGCTGAATATCAATAAAAAACCAGTCAGGGGCTTTATCGGCCGCTTGTGAATTTAGCTGGCTGGTCAAATTGAACTGGCTAAGTGTCACAGTAACAAGAACAGATAAGCCAAGACCAAATGAAATCACGATAGCGCGTAAGGGCGATCCGGCGCGGGTAATAGCCGATAAGCCAATGCGGATAGGAACATAAGCGGGGCTGCGCACCCGCCGCAGCACAGCTAAAACGGCCTCTGCTAATCCTGCCAAAAGAAGGAGGCTTGCAAATGTGCCGCCCATAAATGAAAGCGAAAGAGCAATATTGCCGGTTGCTATAAGGGCCAGCCCCAGAAGCGCTAGGCTGCCTGCTGCCACTGCCAGAACAGCGCCAATGCCGGGCCATTTTGAGGGCAGCATAACGCGGGTGCGGAACAAAAAGGCAGCCCGAATGTGGCGGGTTTGTGCAAGCGGCCAGACCGCAAAGACAAAGGTTGTCAGAAGCCCAAAACAGGCTGCAACAAATAAGGGGCGAATATAAATACCCTTCACAAGGGTAACGCCGGCATAATCACCGAGTAAAAACTGGGCCAGTGCCGGCGAGATTATCGCCAGCAATAATCCGCCAAAAACCCCGATAGCTGCCATTGCCATGACCTGCATAATATAAATTCGGAAAATCAAAGCCGAGGATGCACCAAGGCATTTAAGAGTGGCAATGACATACATCCGGCTTGTCATCCACGCCCTCACAGCACCGCCAACACCAAGGCCGCCGATCAGCAAGGCTGTCAGGCCAACAAGGGTAAGGAAAAGCTCTCCGCGAGTGATAAAACGATCAATGCCAGGCGCCGCATTGGCTGTGGTACGCAATCTAACATGGGTATCTGATAGCGCCTCTGTGATGCGTGCTTCACGTGCCGCGCTGACAGTTTGTTCTGGCAGAATAAACCGGCTGCGATATGTGATAAAGGCGCCCGGACGCCGTAGGGCTGTTGCTGTCAGTGTATCCATATTGACCAGAACGCGCGGTCCAAAGCTGATGAAGCTTATGGAGCGGTCCGGCTCATATAGCAAGAAGGCGGAAATGCGTAACGTTGCATCCCCAAGCCGCACAGTATCACCAACCACAAGCCCCAGCGCCCGCCCCAGCGCTTCATCAATCACAATGTTATTATCTGATAAGGCCTTCTCCAGACTGAGGCCATCGGATAATTCTGCCTGCCCTACGAGCGGCCAGGCATTATCAACCGCCTTTAATTCAACGAGTTTGCGCCGACCATCCAGCGTATTCAGCATTGCGCGCATCTGAATGACGTCGCTACTCTGCCCAAGGGATGATAATTCTGTGCGCAGAGCGGTATCTGGCGGCGTATGCTGGCTAGATAACTCAAAATCGCCACCAAGTAAGCTGCGGGCATTTTCAGTAATTCCCGCGCGCATTGAGGCAGCAATAGACCCAACAGCGCCGATGGCTGCCACGCCCAACATTAGGGCAGCAAGAAAGACCCTGAACCTAGCAACAGAGCCGCGCATCTCGGGCCGTGCAAACTGCCACGCAAGATGCCAGCTTACCGGTGCGCTACTAATGTGGTCAGGCTTCATCGTGCCGCACCTGTGTTTTTGGACGCCTTATCAGTTGGGCTGTTCATCATATCATCTTTTATGCGGCCATCTTCGATACGCAAAATACGCGTGCATCTGCGCGCTAATGCTTCATCATGGGTAATCAGCACAAGACTTGCCGATACCTGTTTTGCTGCTGCAAAGAGCTGGTCGATAACGCGTTGACCTGTTGCACTATCAAGATTGCCGGTTGGCTCATCAGCAAGCAGAATGGTCGGGCGCGGGGCAATCGCGCGCGCAATGGCAACACGTTGTTGCTCACCGCCGGAAAGTTGATCTGGCAGATGCGTGAGGCGGTGCCCTAGCCCAACAGATCGGAGCGCTTCTGCGGCCCGCGCTTCGGCATCTTTATGTCCTGCCAGTTCCAACGGGACGCAGACATTCTGCACAGCTGTCATTGAGGGGATAAGCCGGAAGGCCTGAAAAATGATACCAACATTATCACGCCGCAAGCCAGCAAGACTGTCTTCATCCATATGGGTGATATCATGTCCTGCTAAGTCTGCTGTGCCGGAAGTTAATTGCTCGAGCCCAGACATCACCATAAGCAGGCTTGTCTTGCCAGCGCCGCTTGGACCAAGCACAGCTATTGTTTGACCTTGTGGCACCCGAAGCGTGATATTACTCAGAATATCAACGCGCCCCTGAGCGCCATCAAATGACAGGCTTGCCTCTGACAGAGCAATGACGTCCTGCACCGAAGATTTATCGTCAGCAGCGTTATGCTGTGTCATTTTTTTGGGTCGTGAGACGGTCATTGTAATAAAAAACCCTGCCTACAGGGGATGAAATGCCCTGCATAGATGTTACATTAAGGGCTAATAAAGCAATCACGCCCATTTATGATATGGAGTGTGAAGAGGATAATGCCAAGGTGCAAAAAGCGTATAATAACAATATAACCTATAATAGCCATATAGATGGCCGGCGCACGGGAATATGGATGGCGTTGCGTGCCTTGTTTGCGGCTCTCTTTTTTCTATCTGGGGCGAATGCTATCGCACAACCGGTAAAGATAATGGTGTTTGGCGATAGCCTTGTTGCAGGGTTTGGCTTGCCACCTGGGGCGGCTTTCCCTGATATTCTCGCGCAAAATCTCATCCAGCAAGGGTATCAGAATGAGATGATAAATGCTGGCGTATCAGGTGATACCACCGCTGGCGGGGTAACGCGAATAGACTGGGCGCTTGCTGACAGACCAGACGCTGTTGTGCTGGTTCTGGGCGGTAATGATATGCTGCGCGGTTTGCGGCCTGCGGCGAGCGAGCAGAATTTACGGATAATCCTTAGCCGGCTTGCTGATGAGGGTGTACCGGTTTTATTATGCGGTATGCTGGCGCCTGAAAATCTGGGAGCAGATTATGCAGCAGAATTTAACCCGCTTTACCCCCGGCTTGCAGCCGAGTTCACCACATTTTTTATGCCATTCTTCTTGCAGGATGTTGCCTTGGTGCCAGCTCTTAATCAGCCAGATGGGCTGCATCCCAATAGTTCTGGCATTGATGTTATTATTCAGAATTTGATGCCAGAGCTTCTGGCTCTTCTCGCGTCTGTTGGCGAGAAGAAAGGCTGATAATGATATCTCAGAATATTGTTCGATTATTGGGATATGGCGGCGCCGTCCCGTTTTTAGGTGGCGCGATATTGCTCACATCTGATAGCCAGCTACCAGGCATAGAGACACGCACGGCCCTGCTATATTATGGGGCTGTTATTCTAAGCTTTCTAGGCGGACTTCAGTGGGGCCGGATAGCCTCCAGCACGCATCACTCACGCTCCTCAGATACAGCATTTCTTGTCTGGTCTGTTGTGCCGCCGCTGATAGCATGGGCAGCTCTTCTTGCCGGAGAGGTAGCCGGCGTTATCGTTATGATTGGCTGTTTTTGCAGCGCCTATATTATCGATAGGCGACTATGTGTGGCTGGTGAGTGGCAGGAATGGATGGGGGAGCTTCGCCGAAACCTTACAGTGGCGGCCTGTGTGAGCCTTGCACTACTTCTGGTTTAACCAAAAGCAGGCAAGCCTTTATTTCACAAGGAGGCTGAAGACCCGGCCAAATGGGCCCGCTAGACGGATATCACCTTCATTCACTGAGAATACAATACATTCACCATCAGCATCGGCGACAGGTTTATGTACCTCGCCTGCTTCCTGAACAGCAATATCACCCGGCCCAAAGGTACCACTTTCATCTGAAAATCCGCCCGCTAACACCAAAGTGATTTCAGAACCGGTGTGGCTATGTGATGGCACCGCTCTGCTCGGCTGGATACGATAAATGGTTGCACGCATGTCAGACTGGCTGAATTTTACATCATGGCGGGCAATGCCAATCCCAGCACTGCGCCAGCTTTTGGTGCAAGTTAAATCAGGAATATAGTCTGAGATCGGGCGCGGCAGGAAGCTATTTTCTGAATGAGTTACCTTTTGCAGCGGCTCTTCATCTTCAGCAATGGCGCTCATTACTTTATCTAATGCATCTTCTGACAAAGATACCGGCTCACATTCTTCAAGAAGAATACCGCCAAGTTGCATGAGCATCTGCATTGTCTTGGCACTTTCTGGGTTCATTGCCAGATGTGTTTCAATGAGAATCTCAAGAGGCTGCGAGAGTGCGCCAGCTGCATAATCGACCAGCAGCGCGTCAAGCACTTGATTGTTAAGCGAAACCTGATCGTTCATTACGGTGTTATTCCTTCATCTTTATCTATTTGCGCACGCATTCGATTGAGCGCGAGCCTTATCCGAGATTTAACAGTGCCAAGCGCAACACCGCTCTCTTCTGCTATCTCTCTGTGACTCTTCTCTTCGTAGTACGCAGAAAAGATCATTTTGGCTTGCTCTTCTGGCAAGTTTTTCAAAGCGTGGCGAATTTTCTTCTCTTGTTGCATGCGCGCGACCTGAATTTCGCCTGTTTCGATGCTTTCAGGCATCACGGCTGGATCGGTCATATCAGGCAAGGGGCGGTTTTCGCGCCGAAGTCTGTCGATGCGTTTATTGCGGGCGATTGTGAAAATCCAAGTACTTGCCGCTGATTGTCGTGGGTCATAGGTTTCAGCGCGCCGCCAGACCATAATCATAGCTTCTTGAGCAATTTCTTCTGCCAGCGACATGTCGGTGCCAAATCGCAGCAAGAATGACTTCACCCGCGGGGCAAAATAGTCAAAAAGTTCTGCAAAAGCGGATTTGTCACGGTCGCGTCCAACGCGAACGAGCAATTCATCCCATGTCGACAATTTCTTAGAATTGTCGTTCATCAAGCTGGTTCCCATCGTTTGATCTACCGTTTCTTGTGGCTTGAAAACAAGCTGAAAGTGATTAGATCCACTGACTACGTCGACTTTTAACTCAGAAATTATCATTTCAGAACCGAATAAAGTGTTTTATTTAACTGCTGTATCGTGCGTTAGATCGTTTTTTGCCTCTTAAATGCCACTTTATCGCATTAAACATGCTATGATGCTCTTGCGTGTTTCACTTAGTTTTGCGATTTTAGCACGCAAGAACTACTCATCTTTTCACCCTTCGGCAAAGTCGGACGCATGTTCGCTAGAGAAGAAACTATGAACGCCCAACGTTTTTCCCCCGTCCTAACTTATTTATTTCCTATCTTTTTAGTGCTGTTGGCCTGCTTTTCGTTTGAGGTTCGTGCTGAGCCAAAAAAGCTGGAAGATTTTAAAGACTGGTCTGTCTACAAAAAAGACACTGATGCAGGCCGTGTGTGTTTCATGTCGAGTGTCCCCAAAAAGCTCCGAGGTGATTATAATCGGGCTAATCGCGGTGATACCCGAATATTTATCTCACACGGCCCGGGAAAGTCAGAGCGCGATGTCGTCTCTGTAATTGCCGGTTACCGTTATTTGAACCAGAGCACAGTCACATTTGAGATTGATAAACGAAAGACGCCGCTCTTCACGCTTGAGAATAGAGCCTGGTCTCAGGGACCAGAAGATGACCAGAAGCTCATTGTTGCAATGAAGCGTGGCGCCAAGCTCATCATCACCGGAACATCAAGCCGCAATAATAAGACGGTTGATGAATATTCTCTGAGTGGCTTCACCAAGGCAAAGGCATTTCTGGATCGCGCTTGTCCATGAGCGAGCTAAGCGACGGGCCTGGGGCTGAAACCATCGTTAGTGAAAATGCCCCCACTGAATTGCTACGCCGTTCATTGCTAAGCTTTGAGCCTGACGCCCTTGAAGCTGAAATGATAGCTCTTGGTTTGCCAAAATTCAGAGCGCGCCAGCTTTGGGGCTGGGTTTGGCGCCATGGTGTTACTGATTTTTCAGACATGACTGATTTGGGCAAGCCCTTGCAGGCGCTTTTGTCCGAGCGGTTTCATGTTGATAGGCCAGCAGTTTCGCGCCGGCAGGATTCATCTGACGGAACAATTAAGTGGCTCATAAAGCTTAGTGATGGTCAGGAAGCAGAGACTGTCTATATTCCCGATGATGGCAGAGGCACATTATGCATCTCTAGCCAGATTGGTTGTACCCTTACCTGTTCGTTCTGCCATACCGGCACCCAGCGCCTTGTGCGTAATCTTAGCATAGATGAAATTTGTGGCCAGATATTGCTGGCAATGGATGAATTGGGAGACTGGCCTGCGACAAGGCCGGGGCGGCGCCTCACGAATATTGTGCTGATGGGGATGGGTGAGCCTCTTTATAATTACGATTATGTTGCGTCTGCGATGCGCATTATCATGAGCAATGAAGGCGTTGGGGTTTCCAAGCGGCGCATTACCTTATCTACATCTGGCATTGTGCCTGAAATTACACGTTGTGGTAATGATCTCGGGGTTAACCTTGCTATTTCATTGCATGCGGTGCGCGATGAGCTTCGGAATACACTTGTGCCAATCAACCGGAAATATAATCTGAAAACGCTGATTGATACGGTGCGTGCTTATCCAGGCCTGTCCAATGCCCGCCGTGTGACATGGGAATATGTCATGATAGATGGAGTGAATGATAGTGAAGCTGATGCGCGCGCTTTGGTGCGTTTGATTAGCGGCATTCCGTCGAAAATCAATCTGATACCCTTTAATCCATGGCCCGGCACAGACTATAAATGCTCAAACGATGAGACCATTGATAAATTTGCGAAAATTGTAATGAAGGCGGGCTATGCCTCGCCTGTTCGCACGCCTCGAGGCCGGGATATTCTAGCGGCCTGCGGTCAATTAAAATCTGATTCTGTGCGGTTGCGGGCCTCCCAGATGGCAGCGGTTCGCGACGCTGAAGTGGTTCACTCCTAGAGCACCAGATATTGGTTTCACGCAGGTTCCTGCAAAAACTGTATTTAAGCAGACCCATTTGCCTTGAAACTGTCAAGATTGATGCTTACATTCAAGTCTACGGAAAGAATAGCGACAGAGCTTTAGACGTGAAGAGCTGTCATAACAATAAAATTTCAGGAGTTTTACCATGCTAGATAATCGCTTCGCGTCACCTGCTGCCGCTCAGAGTGCTGCTGTTGATGCAGGTCTGCGCAGCTATATGCTTGGTGTCTATAACCATATGACAACGGCACTTGGCATAACCGGTTTTGCTGCTTTTGGTATGAAATTAGCTGTGATGGCTAACCCGGCCCTTGGTCAGGTTCTGTTCACAGCGCCGATGATTTATGTCTTGATGTTTGCACCATTTGGCATGGTTATGTGGCTGAGTATGCGTATTAATACAATGTCAGCAACTAAGGCACGGTCCTTGTTCTACATCTATGCAGTGATGATGGGTGTGTCTTTGACCACTGTTTTGTTTGCCTATACAGGGGCTAGTGTTGCCCGCGCCTTCTTCATTACAGCAGGCGCTTTTGCGGCATTGTCTATTTATGGCTACACAACAAAGCGTGACCTGACGGCTCTTGGCGCATTTCTGATTGTCGGCCTTGTCGGGCTTATTCTTGCCTCTGTCGTCAATATGTTTGTTGCTTCATCGCAGTTTGAATTTTTGATTTCTATTGTTGGTGTTCTGTTGTTTGCAGGCCTTACCGCCTACGACACACAGAAAATTAAATCGATGTATTCAGCACGTGATGACAAGACAACAGCGGCGCGTAAATCTATTTTTGGTGCGTTAACGCTTTACCTTGATTTCATCAATATGTTCTTGATGATGCTGCGTCTCTTCGGAAATCGCGAATAGTCTTTTAGACATCATACATAAAACGTTATTTTTGCCCGGACAGCTATCTGTCTGGGCATTTTTTATGCTATCTTTAAGAAGGCGTGTTATGAAACTTGGTTTCATATTCTTTTCATTAGCTTACAGGATGTAGATCATAATGGCTGAAACAGCCTTCTTCCTCTCAGACTATCTCGGCCAGCAAGAATTTGAAGGCCATATTTCAAGCGAGGGATGCCGCGCTATTCTCAGCCTTGCCTCTGCGTCAGTGAAAATTGCTGCATTATCCCGCCAGAACGGTCTGGGGGAGCAGTTGGGTGCCGTGCTTGGCGGTGAAAATGCTGACGGCGATGAGCAGAAGGCCCTTGATGTTGCAGCTGATGAGCTTATCGAAGAGGCTCTTCGCACGGCTTCTGTTGCTGCCTATCTCTCAGAAGAGCGCGAAGGCGCTGTCATGCTTTCTGATAAGGGCACACTTCTGGTAGCATGCGATCCGCTTGATGGGTCATCTAACATTGATACTAATTTGACGGTTGGTACGATTTTCTCGCTCCTGCCTTTTGATGGCAGCACGCTACTAATGCCCGGCGATATGCAGATAGCATCCGGATTTTTTGCCTATGGTCCGCAAACCACATTGCTGCTGACTGTTGGGAATGGGGTGGAAGCGTTCTGTCTTGATGGCACGGGCGATTATCGCCGAATGGACTGGCAGGTTGCCATCCCGCGTACCACGTCTGAATTTGCCATTAATGCGTCGAACAGCCGCCACTGGCAGACGGCTGTAAGCGATTATATTTCCGATTTGCTGGCGGGAAAAACAGGTCCACGCGGCAAAAATTTCAATATGCGCTGGGCAGGCTCGCTGGTAGCTGACGCCTTCCGTATTTTCCGTCGTGGTGGTATTTTCTTATATCCGTCTGACCAGCGTGATGGATATGAACAGGGCCGACTAAGGCTAGTTTATGAGGCACATCCTATCGCGTTTCTGGTAGAGCAGGCGGGCGGTGTTGCTTATGATGGACAAATCCGTATTCTTGAGATAACGCCAGATGAGCTGCATCAGCGCGTGCCGCTCATCTTTGGTTCATCCGATGAAGTTGACCTGCTATGCAAGGGCGCGTAAATCAAAAGAGGGCACTGTTCCTGCCCGCTTAAATGCCTGACTGAATTATGATTAAAAGGATGCTGAAATGCTTGTTACTTTACGCCAACTTCTGGACCACGCAGCTGAACAGAGTTACGGCGTGCCAGCCTTCAACATCAATAATATGGAACAGGGGCTTGCCATTCTAAAGGCTGCAGACAAGCATGATGCGCCGGTTATTATTCAGGCAAGCCGCGGCGCGCGCTCCTATGCAGGTGACCTTATTCTTCAGTCCCTTATCAAGGGACTAGATGCAATGTTCCCTCATATTCCTATCTGCATGCATCAGGATCATGGAAATTCAGCGGCGACCTGCATGACAGCTATCCAATATGGATTTACCTCGGTGATGATGGACGGCTCTTTAGAAGCCGATAGCAAGACACCTGCTTCATATGATTATAACGCATCTATTACCCGTGATGTGACCGTCATGGCGCATCATGGCGGTGTATCGGTTGAGGGCGAGCTCGGCGTACTTGGCAGCCTTGAGACAGGAATGGGTGACAAAGAAGATGGTCACGGCGCTGAAGGAAAGCTATCCGAAGATCAGCTGTTAACAGACCCGCTACAGGCGGTTGAGTTTGTCAAAGATACAAAGGTAGATGCGCTTGCTATTGCGATGGGTACAAGTCATGGCGCTTATAAATTTTCGCGGAAACCTGATGGTGATATTTTGGCTATGCATGTCATCGAAGAAATTCACCGGCGTCTTCCAAACACCCATCTTGTGATGCATGGCTCATCATCTGTGCCACAGGCGTTACAGGAAATCTTTAATGAGTTTGGTGGCGAAATGCCTCAGACCTATGGTGTTCCTATCGAAGAGATCGAACGCGGTATCAAAAATGGTGTACGCAAAGTAAATATTGATACTGATTGCCGGCTTGCAATGGCAGGGGCTATCCGCAAAGTTGCGTCTGAAAATAAGGGTGAGTTTGATGTGCGCAAATTCATGAAGCCTGCACAAGAAGCTATGGAAGCTGTCTGTGCCGATCGGTTCCAGCGTTTTGGGACAGCAGGAAACGCCCATAAAATCGCGCCTATTTCTCTGAGTGATATGGCGGCCCGTTATGCATCTGGCAGTCTTGACCCTGTTATCAGCTAGGCTGTTATCTTAAATTTTTTCCTCGGCATCCAAAGTTGCCCGCAAGCCAGACCGGTAGTCGGGGTAGCGTAAATCTATGCCCAGTTCTAGCTCTCTTACAACTGAGCGTACCCGCCTGCGAGAGATATAAAATGTGCGTGCCATCGGGGTTAAATCAGCCTCTTCAAACGGCACGGGAACAGGCGGCGTCACGCCAATAAGCTCTGCTGCATAACAGATAACATCAGCCTGAGCGGCAGGTTCATTATCGCATAAATTAATAATCCGGCGGCGGCGCGGTTTTTCCATTGCCGCTATGATAATGCGGCTAATGTCATCTTGATGAATACGGTTAAAGAAATGACCGGGCTTATCAATGATACGACTGCGACCGTCGCGTAAGGCGGCAAAAGGGCTGCGGTTCGGGCCATAAATACCGGCAACCCGGAAAATTTCAGCACCCGTTACCTCATCCCATTCCTGTTCTGCCTTCCAGCGTGCGATACCGCGCGCTGTTGCAGGTTTTGGCACCGTTGTCTCATCAACCCAACGATTAGGTTGGCTAGGGTAAACGGATGTTGCAGAAATATATCCTATCCAACCGGAAAACTGTTTAAGAATATTCCTGTATTGTTTGAGGACGGGGTCATTACATTTAATCGGGGCAATAGTTGAGATGATGATTTGAGAATCTAACAAATGAGCCTCAATCTCATTTGTAAAACTATCCACATCGAAAGGCAGAATCTTCCAGGTGCAATTCCCGGGAGGTGAAATCTTCTTAGGGTTTCTGCTAGTTCCTACGATGTCCCATCCAATTAAGTTTAGTTGGTGAGCAAGATGGAGGCCAACATAACCCAAGCCAAAGATAAATGCTGTTTTTTTTCTCACAAAACTTTACACGGCTACTTTCGAATGGTTCCAATAACCCATTAGTTTTAAGGACCCAAATATGACAAAGCCAAAGGAAAATGTGCTTAGGACTGTGTTTGTAAAAAACGGAATCCCTGCGTAATAGCAAATAATTAATCCTTCAAGAGACTTCGGATACAAACCACCTGAAAGCCAGACACCGAAATTTGTTATGGCGAAAAACAGTCCGCTGGAGACCATAGCGAGACTAGCAAAACGTTTCATGCCTAGACTCACCTTTTTAAACACAGAGGTAAGCAGATAAACAACAAGAACAGAAAAATACACCCATATCATACTTGAGTGCATGCCTATCAAGATATCGGATAGCAACATGGCTCCTAAAGGAACTGACAATGATACAATACGATCTTTAAAAAGGTAGGGAGAAAAAATAGCAACAGCAATTACAGGGGTAAAGTTAGGCGGGTGAGGAATAACCCTACTTAGTACAAGTAAAGTTAAAATTGAGAAAAACCCTAAAATAAAATTTTTCTTATCAAACATTTTCACTCCATTTTGTTCTTGCTTATTTTAGATGCTAAAGTGTTAACATAAAATGATACGAGTAGTTATACAGTGTTTTATCTGAGTTGCTAAGGCAAGTTAAAATCACGCTTCAATGTTATGTAAGCGTTTCGCCCAGCAGTGTTATAACCTCTGGTAACTTCATATGTGGCATCAAACAGATTATTAAAACTAAACTCTAAGTGAGTCATGTCATTCAGAGTGTAATTGATAAATGAGTCAAATTTAACATAGCTAGACATTGCACCACCTACACCTAGACGTTTTCCAGAAAATGTAGACTTACCGCTAAATTCAAACTTACCAGTTGATTTTGATATTCTAGCAGAGCCAAAATATTTGGCTCTCTTTTGAAGCAATATAGGTTTTGAGGCACTGTTGACTTTCTTAGGCTCCTGGAAAGTTGCACTAATAGTGTACAGGTAATCGTTGAATTTACCTTCAATATTTAATTCAAGCCCCTGATTTTTCTGTTGCCCAGTATTAATATTATAGAACAGCGAACTGTCATATTCGATAGCGTTTGATGTTTTAGTTGAGAACACGGTAGCTCTAGCTAAGATATCTAAGTCTGAGTAAGTAACGGATGCTTCCTTTGTTGTGTGTTCTTCAGCTCTAAGATTTGAGTTTTGACTGTAGCTGTAGGCATCAGGAGCTCTGAAACCTGTAGAATGTGTTAGTGCTATTCTCCATTCATTAGACAGTTGATACCCGTAACCCAATAGGTCAGAAGTTTCTGAAGATGTTTTTGTAACGCCATCATTATAATAATAATCGATTTTATCGTATCTCACATTGCTTTGTATCGAATGCTTGCCCGAATTAATGCTGTATCCGATGAAAGGAGAAATATTGTTTCTATTTGAGGTTGTAGCATCGCGATCATAAGCACTGTAAGCACCCTCAATTCCGGTAGTTATTTCATGAGTTGCCTCTGTAAAAGATAAGGTCGAAGAATTAATCAAACTATATGAGTTTTGTTCTCCCTCTGTTACATCATAATAGTAGCTTGCTGCAGAATTAGCACCCATTCCATCAATGAAGTCTTTGTACGTCAGCCTCGAAAAATTGTAATTTGCTGAGAGGTCTAACCAATTTTGTTTTCTAATTTTATATTTAAAATTATGGCTTTCTGTGTTGGTGTGTAATTCATGCAATCCCGTAGGTGACACATAAGCATTATCTTGTTCTAAGCGACTCTCAGAAATGCGACTTGTCCAAGTTATGTTGGCTCCATTATTTAAGAATTTATTAACGGTAAGTGCAACGTTTTCACGAACATAACCATCTTTATCAGAGTTTGTTGTATTGCCACTTAAAGAGTCGTATCCGTCAGTATTGATGTCGGATGCAAAAATAGAAATATCAACATCTCCCAAATTCTTTGAGACCCCAACATTCAGCTCGGTAGTATTGAAGCTTCCATGTTTAACTGAGGCATAACCAGTATCTTTTAGGGCTGATGTCTTTGTGATTATATTTATTACGCCTCCAATAGCATTTTCTCCATAAAGTGCAGATGCATTGCCTTTGAGAAGCTCGATTTTCTTAATTTGACTTAAGGGAATATCAACGGCTTTGGGGTATCCGGAGTGGTCAACCTGCGATTTGATGCCATCAATTAATATGACAACGTTTGTACTTGCTTGTCCTCTCATGAATATAAAGGGTGATGAACCTGGTCCCCCACTATATGTAACTTCTATACCAGATTTTTGTGATATAAGTTCACCGAAATTTGTTGCCGATGAAGTCTCTATTTCACTCTCACTTATTACATCAGCGCTAAGCAAAACGTTTTCCAACGGTGTCCTATTGAATGTTGTGATAGAGGCAGCCTTATTAATGACCAGATAATCGATTGTTCCATCTATCTGAATTTTATCTTCAGCTATTACAGAACTTGAAATTATGGAAGTCAAAAAAGGGATAGCTATTATTAGCTTTGAAACGTTCATTCTAAAAACCACTCAGTGTTGCCAATGCGAAAGGCACATTGGCGGTGAAAACTATTCACCTAAGCGGAATTTTCGCTGTAATTTCCATACCTCGTGGAAAGAACATGGTGAGTTATCGGCAGGTCTCCTGACTTATGGATCTCAGCACTGACAGGCCTTCCCATCGTAAAGACAGTGGCAATGTATCTCAGCACTCACCAATTACAGTTGCGAGGACAGTCACAGAATTTCTTCAATAAGATTACTGTGTTCCCTATTAATCGCCGAAGCGAACCGATAATTAATAAATGGGCTTTTATATAAGAAATCACGTTTACAAACCGACGACATTTATTTATCTGGCGACATTTAATAGTTTTAGTTGGAAAATTTAAAATTCAGGCCGTTTTTTAGGAACAGATATTTTGAACGAGCGAGACAAAAGCATAGGGTCAAGACGTTTGGTACCCCAATTAATCCGCCAATCAAGGTGCGGGCCCGTTGAACGACCAGTTGAGCCAACCGTGCCAATCACCTGTCCTCTGCTAACAGTATCGCCTTCAGTTACAGTCATTGTTTTCAGGTGTGAGTAAGTAGAGTTCAGATAATATCCATGGTCTATGATAATTGTTCCACCGGTAAAATAGAGATCAGACGCCATTGATATAACACCATCAGCGCTCGCAGTCACAGGCGTGCCCTCAGCTGCCGCGATATCAATGCCGTAATGAGGCTGCCGTGGTTTGCCATTTAAAATTCTCTGACTACCATAGATGCCAGTAATGCGACCGGGTGACGGCCAGTCAAAGCCGTTATGCACCGCATCATCTGACAGGCTAAACATCGCACGGGCTTGTATCACATCAGCACGATCTTTTTTAATCCGTGCAATCGTCTCTTCGGGCGGCGTTACAAAATTTTTATTCAGCCCATCAATCCGCTGAATATCATAATCGCGTATCGACGGCGTGATGACATGGTCGCTTGTTTGTCCTGCAGCGTCCGTTAGCGTCAGAGTAACCGGTGCTGTATCATCACGGTGAAATCCGATCACCAGAAAACCGCGCGGCGTAACAGGTAGGAGACTTCCATCACGGCTAGCTGAAAAACCGTCTGCCAGCTGAAAGACCACTAAACCTCCTTGCGTTGCCTCGCCCCGAACAAGGCTCAGCGGGGGCTCGGCTGCCACGGCACGCGCCGATAATAGCAGGGCAAAAACAAGCGCCAGACATATCTTTACAGACGACATAAGAGGGGGTTCTTTTCGACAGAAAGAAAAAGGGTGTAAAAGCGGTTATCCATTGCTTGACAATCTGCCCATCGCTCCGTTTAACAAGAGATATCATTGTAGCAGATTCAGTTAACCCGGAATAGAATTATCATATGTCATCATCATCCACCCATGAAAAAATTGTTGTTATTGGCGCAGGCGCCGCAGGCCTAACAGCCGCTATCTATGCAGCGCGCGCAAATATGAAGCCGGTTGTTTATGCTGGCTTGCAACCGGGAGGCCAGTTAACCATCACAACAGATGTTGAAAATTATCCCGGCTTTGCTGATGTCGTTCAAGGCCCATGGCTAATGGAGCAAATGCAGGCTCAGGCAGAAAATGTTGGCGCTCGGGTGATGTATGACATCATTACCAACATTGATGCCTCATCGCGGCCCTACACATTAACCTGTGATTCAGGCACTGTTATCACAGCTGATTCTATTGTTTTGGCAACTGGCGCGCAGGCCCGCTGGCTAGGATTAGAGGCCGAGAAGACCTTTAATGGCCGCGGCGTATCTGCCTGTGCAACCTGTGACGGCTTTTTCTATCGTGATAAGGATGTAGCAGTTGTTGGCGGCGGGAATACAGCTGTTGAGGAAGCGCTCTATCTTGCCAATATCTGTAAGTCAGTTACCCTTATCCATCGCCGCGATTCTTTGCGGGCCGAGCAGATTATGCAAGACAGGCTACTCTCTCATCCTAAAATTACAATGAAGTGGAACCGGACGGTTACCGATATCCTTGGTGATGAGAGCGGTGTCACAGGTGTCAGACTATCAGCAACAGATGGCGGCCAAGATGAAGATATTGCAGCGCATGGCCTGTTTGTTGCCATCGGGCATGACCCCGCAACATCCGCGTTTAGCTCTGCTGTAAGCCTTGATGATGAAGGTTATATCATTGTAGAGACTGGCACGACCCGGACATCTGTTGATGGTATTTTTGCTGCAGGTGATTGCGTTGATAAAATTTACCGGCAGGCTGTAACAGCCGCAGGTATGGGCTGTATGGCAGCTCTTGATGCAGAACGTTGGATTTCAAGTCAGGAGAACTAGCGTAAGCAACGAACAGGTTGTGATAAGCTAGCTATTCTGCGGCGGCTGTAGTGAGCGTCTTTGGGCGTTCATCAATCATTAGATTGATGATGAACGCAAAAACGCCAGAGCCAATGATAATCCACCACATCAAATCATATGATCCGAGGTTGTCGTAAATCCATCCGCCTAGCCATGCCCCCAGAAAAGAGCCAATCTGGTGCGAAAAGAAGGTAACGCCATAAAGCATTGATAAAAAAGCAGGGCCAAAAAATACCACGATAAGACCGCTGGTCAATGGAATGGTGCCAAGCCATAATAGTCCCATCGCCGCGCCGAATAATAGAGCTGTCATAGGCGAGGGCGGTAGTATCAGAAAGCCTATGATTATCACTGAGCGCATTAAATATAGCCATGCCAGAAGTTTTGCCTTGGAAACAAAACTACCTAGCCAGCCAGCAAGAAGTGAGCCGATAATATTAAATAAGCCAACCAGCCCAAGCGCCCAACTGGCGATTTCGGGGCCAATTCCGGCATCCTGCAAGTAGGTCGGAAGATGGGTTGCAATAAAGACCACCTGAATGCCACAGACAAAAAATCCGACTGTGAGTAACAGGTAATCGGTGCTGGAGAGAGCTGTTTTCAGCATGCCATTCATGGTTATGTTAGCAATATCGGCTGTCCGAACCTCACGTACCTTCTCGTCGCGCGCCATTAGAAGGCATGATGCCAGCATCGAGGCAGATAGCCCGGACAGAAGCAACAAAGATACCTGCCAGCCATATCCATCAATAAAAATCTGCGTAACCGGCAAGACAGCAAACTGCCCGAATGAGCCGATACTTGTAACCATGCCAAGCGCAAGAGAGCGCTTTTCAGGTGCAACCGCCCGCGCAACAGCTCCCAGCGCAATTGATACTCCTGCACTGCCAAGGCCGATGCCGATCATCAACTGCCCCATCATCAGGCCGCTCGGGCTTACAAAGCTTGCCATCACGACCAGACCACCAGCATAGAAAAGAGTGCCAATCGCGGCCACGCGCCCGGCGCCAAATTTATCGGCAAGAGCGCCAGCAAAAGGTGATGCTATGCCCCATAATAGATTTTGAAGGGCGAGTGCGAGTGAAAAGACTTCCCGGCCTGTTCCAAGAGCTTCGGTCACTGGAAGCAGAAATAATCCAAAAGATTGACGGATGCCCAGAGTGACCATGACCAGAAAGGCAGCTGCCATCAAAAGAAGCGTCCACGGTCGCCGGGAATCAGAACTCGTCATATCCTTACACACTCACTGCTAGGGAAAAAATAAAGTGACCCTAGCATTGTATAAGCTAATAAGTCTTGCCTTGAATTTATTCAGAACTGAGGAGCCTGATTTCAGTTGCTTGAGGCCCCTTGCCTTCGTCAGTTATGTTGAGAAGTAGTTCTTGTCCTTGAATAAGGTTATGGATGCCACAACTGCGAAGGGTGCGCAGATGGACAAAAACATCCTGCTGGTCTTGGTCTACTTCGATAAAGCCATATCCTTTAAATGTATTGAAGAATTTGACTATTCCTTGAACCTCATCCTGACCGGGGGCGGTGTTTTTGGGAACAGAGTCTGCTTGTGCGCGCTGGATAGACAGAATTTCACGAATGACCGAGCCGCGCTCATTTTCCGTAATGACAACAGCTAACCTATCGCCGGGAAATTCTGAAACGAGACCAAATCTGTCTAATGCTGAATGATGAAGAAAAATTTCATCTTCGCCAATATGAACAAAGCCATAGCCTTTACGTTCATTATACCAGACCACCAAACCATCTTGTTTATTCACGTCATCCATCTGGAAACCATCCTTACTAGAACACAGTATGCATGTTAATTACATTAATAAATCAATTATTAGATGTATCATGACGTAATTAACATCTTGGATCAAGACACAGTATCTGCCTGAAATTAAGACCTCTAAAAAACGTATGAAAGGAATTTAGGAGTTAATAAGCGAGCGCATCGGTTGCGTGGCTGAGAGCGTCGTTCACAGCCATGCGCCATGATGTGATGTCTGAGGCTGACTGTGCGGCGCTGCAATGTGAGATACCACGTGATGCATTCACAACTCCGCCTGTTAGCTTGCCCTGATTATCACGGATGAGACCGGCAAGGGCATCGGCTGCTGAGGCGCCTTGTGCGCCGTAGCCTGGGATAAGAAAGGGAGCTGTTGGCAGTTCTGTGCGCAAGGCGCGGGCTTCATCTGGTCCTGTTGCACCTGCCACGATGCCGATAGATGAAAACCCAGCCGCAGCATCTATATGGTCTGTTACAACAGGCGCAATAAGGCGGGCAAGATGGGCCCAGATAGGTGTGCCGCTTGCATCTAATTGCTGTAAATCGCGAGAGCCTGCATTGCTGGTGCGCGCCAGAATGAAAAGTCCGGCGCCAACCTCTGATGCCTGCGTAATAAACGGCATCAGGCTATCAAGGCCAAGATAGGGGTTGATGGTAACCGCATCAGACGGGAAAGGAGCATCAGGGCCAAGCCATGCTGATGCATAGGCTTCTGCTGTTGACCCAATATCACCGCGCTTGGCGTCCATGATAACAAGCAGGCCAGCTGCCCGCGCCTTGCGCGCTATCTGGGCTAATACCTGCATGCCGCCCGGTCCATGCTGCTCAAACAAAGCTGCCTGCGGTTTGACCGCCGGCACTTTGCCTGTTGCAGCTTCGATAAGCTCTGAGCAGAAAGCCTCTAGGTGAATAAGGGCTTCTGGTGAGCCAGGGACAGCATCAGTGCCGCCAAATAGCGGGTGCATCAAACCAGGGTGTGGGTCGATGCCGACACATAAAACATTTCCTGTTTCGGTTATCTTGGCAGCAAGACGGGCCGCAAATGATGCAAGGGGCGGGCTCATATTAGGTAATGCCCAACGCTTCGCGATAGGTTGTGAGCAATGTGTCCTGTTCTGAGAGTAAGTCTCTATCCATGGCCCGCATTTTTACAATCTGGCGCATGATTTTTGGCTCAAAGCCTGATGCCTTGGCTTCATAATATATATCTTTAATGTCGGCCATAAGAGCGCGTTTTTCTTCTTCGAGACGCTCAACGCGTTCAATATATTGGCGTAGCTGATCTGCGCCAGCTGTCGGGCTAATATCCATGAGGCGAAAACTCCTTATCTGTATCTGTCATAGTGGTCAAATGAGTGGTTAGTCATGTTTGGTGTCAGCAAAAGCCTGTTTTTGTGCGGCGGTTGCTTCGGTTTGGTGTGCTGCGCGCCACTCGTCATAATCCATGCCATAAACATAAGCGCGCGCTTCTTGTTTGGAGAGCGCGATGCCTTTGGTGTCTGCAGCGTCCTGAACCCAGCGCGACAGGCAGTTCCGGCAAAACCCTGTTAGCGTCATCATATCGATATTCTGAACATCGGTCCGGCTTTGCAAATGGTCCCGTAATACCCTGAAGGCAGCTGCTTGAAGTTCAATTTCTGTATCTGCATCAAACTGTGGAATGTCTGCCATGCTATTTATCCGTGCTAGAGTGATGGGCCGCAACCCTGTTTCAGGACATGTTTAACCATAAAGAACAGCTCCTGCCAAATGGCAATTTCCTCTATCGCAAGCAAGATTGTATCGTTGGAGGCTGTCATGGCTTTTAGCACAAAAACAAGAAGTATGAAAATCTTTGCCTCAGCTAACTTTTTAAGATAAAAACGATTTGGTAATGATTCCCCGTTAAGGACGCGATGTTATGGCAGAGCAGGATAAGCAGATTGTGCAGAGCGCATCGAAGTTTGAGCGCATCCGCAAAGCACATCAGAGCGAAGTTGCAGAAGATTATGTTGAGATGATAGCCGACCTTATCGATGAGACGGGGGAGGCGCGCGCTGTTGACCTTGCGGCGCGGTTTGGTGTGACAAGCCCAACAGTCAATGCCACTATTCAGCGGTTGCAGCGCGAAGGTCTTGTTATCTCAAAACCCTATCGGTCAATTTTCCTAACTGATAATGGCCGGGCGTTGGCAGAATCATCCAAACAGCGGCATGATGTTGTCCGCAATTTTCTCATTGAAATTGGGGTTGAGCCGTCTGTAGCCGAAGAAGATGCAGAGGGTGTTGAGCACCATGTCAGCCCTGAAACGCTCGAAAAATTCTCTGAGTTCTTAAAAAAATCAGGCCATTAAGATGCCTTGCCTACTCAACAACCCAGAAATCTATCGTCCGGTTTTTAGCAGCGCTTATAGGCGTTGATGATGTGGCTACGGGGCCCCGCGGATTGGCAAGGAACGCAGGCGGGCGCTCTGCTGTTCCGGTCATCACCAGAAGCGGGCGCGGCGTATCTTCTGCCACCGGGTATGAGCGCGCATAATGATTGCCAGCAAGGCTTGCATCACTGCCGGCTTGAAGATTAATGGCGATGCTAAATCTATCGCGCATCTCACGGAAATGCCACTGCATGAGAGCCGCCTCCGCACGGTGATGGGCAACAAGCGTACGCGCGCCTGTTTGGCTCATCACAGCCTGGGCGTCTTGTGCCAGAGCCTCCCAGCCACGCAACCGGCGAAGCGGGTCTGACTTCGGCGTGAGGATACCGAGGCTCCCCATGCCAAGGCAGATTGTTATGGCGCCTGATAGAATAAAATTAACACTGAGTGTTACGCCGGCAAGCCGCTTTGTTCTGGCGTGCCTGTCCAACAGCAGACGCGCAACAAGGATTGTGCCAGCCGGAAAGGCAGCAACAGCCCAGTTTGCATTTGCCTCTCGCAAGACAGCCTGAAGGCAGATTACACCCAGCACAGGAAGGGCAAACCAGCGAAGTAGCGTGAATTTCTGCCTATCCTTAGATGGAGCAGATACAAATCCCCCCAGAAGAAGGAGGAAGGCAAGAGGACCGAAGACAAAGAACTGAGCGCCGAGAAAGTGAAGCAGGTTCATAACAGATAGCTGGGCTCTATCGAGGTCAGCATTATCTCCGACATGAGCAACGGTAACAAAATCATTGCTCAGGTTGAAGATGATTGTTGGGCTGGCAAAAATAGCTGTGCAACAGGTAAAGACAAGAAAGGCCATAAGCCGCGTTTTCGTGCGCCATTCACAGGAAAATAATAGCCATCCTGCAAACCCTGCCAGAAAATATAATCCGGCATATTTACCAAGGCTTGCCATGCCGATAAAAGCGCCCGCAGCTGCACTATATCGATAGAGCCTGTCGGGGTATGATTGTGCCACACACAGACAAGCAAGCGCAGCTGACCAGAATACAAGCATGACGCTGTCAGTTGACATAATAAAACTGCCTAGCCCGACGGCTGGTAGGCTGGCCCAGACAAGGGCTGTTAGCCGGCCTGTGCGTGCGTCAAATAATGCGCCCGCAGCTATCCAGAGCAGAGCGGCGGTGACAAGGTGAAGCACAGCACTAAGGCTTCGCACAGCAGCAGCAGAACTACCAAGTAACCAGTCTGAACCTGATAATAACCACGCAATAAGAGGCGGCTTCGAGTAATATCCTAACTGCGGTGTTTGCCCCCATAACCAATATTGTGCCTCATCAACGCCCAAATCGAGCGGCGAGACAAAAATGGCTATCATACGGATCACGAAAAGAATTGCCAGAATAAAGGCCGTCAGAAACGGTGTTGATAAGCCGCCCATAATACCCTTTCCTGTCTTCTTATATTAACCCAGCAAATGCCTGCACTCATGCACGCTAGACAGTCTAATGATACACATCATGTGTCAACAGCCAAGCAGGCTGCAAAGAGGGTGGCTGAGATGTTTTTTTTCGTCCAACAGATGAAGTTTTACGATCTGTCTGCTATGTCTAGAACAAAGCCCGTCAGGGTGACCGCATTATGATACATGCAAGTTTGGATAAAAAAGGAAGTAAGGTGTATGTCTGCACAGGATGCCGCAACCGAAATTATAGATGAATTTTCGTTCTTTGATGATTGGGCAGATAGATATCAGCATCTGATTGACCAAGGACGCCGTCTTGGGCCTATTCGCGATGAATGGCGCAGTGAGACACACAAGCTAAAGGGCTGCCAGTCAACGGTCTATTTTGGCGCGTCACTTGATGAAGGCGGGTTGGTACAATTTTCAGCTGAATCAGATGCTGCGATTGTTCAGGGGCTGATTGCTTTGTTGCTGCGCGTCTATTCAGGGCGTACGCCACAGGATATTTTGGCAACAGATGCAAGCTTTCTTGCTGAGATTGGTCTTGATAAACATCTGTCGGCCACCCGTAAAAATGGCATGGCAAGTATGCTTGATGCGATTAAAATGTCAGCCCATGGTTATGCGGCGTAACAGACACGATACGCTCTTATGCATCTATAGCGCGGCAACATTTGTATCTGGCGTGCGCTCGGCGCGCGGTGTTTTGCCATAAATCTCGCGGTAGCATTTTGAAAAATGCGAGGCAGAAACAAACCCGCATGCGAGCGCGATTGATAGAATAGACATTGATGTTTGTCGCAATAGATGGCGCGCCCGCGCAAGCCTTAGATTGAGGTAGTAGCGCGTTGGCGTTGTTGACAGATATTTCCGGAAAAGGCGTTCTAGCTGGCGTGTTGACAGACTAGCCTTCTGTGCCAGTTCTGTCTGAGAGAGCGGCTCTTCCAAAAAATGCTCCATGAACCCGACAACAGCTAGTAATTTTGGATGCGACACCCCAAGCCGAGAGCGTAATTCCATGCGCTGTCTATCGCTTGGCTCGCGAATTCTGTCATGAATAAACTGGTCTGACACCTGAGCGGCAAGGGTTTGCCCGTGAACCTGAGAAATTAGATACAGAACCATATCAAGAGACGCTGTTCCGCCAGAGCAGGTGATTCGCGAATCATCAATTTCAAACAGCTCATTGGTGATATCGAGATGCGGAAATTCTTCGGCGAGTCCGTCAATATTCTCCCAATGGATGGTACATCTTCGCTCATCCAGCAATCCTGCTGCTGCCATCAGATAAGTGCCGGTGCATATAGCACCAACAATCGCACCATTTCTGTCAAGGCGCCGGATAACATTTAAGGTTTCCTTGGTTGATTGTGTCTTCACATCGAGTCCAGCACAGGCAAAGACAAGCCGGCAATCCTGCAGAAGCTCTGGCCCGCCGTCAGTACTCACAACAACCCCATTGGACGCGATGACCGTCTCACCTGTGGAGCCGGCAATCACCCATGAGAAAAGCTCGCATCCTGACATTCGGTTTGCTGACCGAAGCGGTTCAATAGCGCAGGAAAAGGCTACCATCGAAAAATTGGGGACTAAAAGAAAGCCAACTTTCAACGCTCCTGCACTTTTACTTGCATGGAGCATGTTGCGGATTTTCTCGTCTTTCATCATAGACTGCATTATGATTCTGCTCACACCTAGAAGACTATTTTGAACCATGGCGCAAAACTTCGAGCGCTAAAAGAAAAAAAATCCAAAAATAGACGGTTTTTTATCAATGCGTGTCGCCCTGTGGAAATGATGAGGCTGTGATTACGGGCTTGGTGGTTGTATCATGCTGTAAAAAGGCAGTTATTTTTTACCGTCCTTCTCGCAGTCATTAAATCTAGAATATGCCCGAACTTACACTACCAAAGCAGCAAGGCGCGGGCGAAACACTTATCAGGGGATCAGCTTAATGTCAGACATCGATATCGCACGGGCCGCACGTCCAAAACCAATTTCGGAAATTGGCGATGCGCTCTCCATTCCGGCATCTGCCCTGAAACCATATGGCCATGATAAGGCCAAGATTGATCTTGACTGGATTGCCGAACAGGAAGGCAAGCCAGACGCAAAGCTGGTTCTTGTTACCGCGATTAATCCGACACCAGCTGGCGAAGGCAAGACCACAACAACAGTTGGGCTTGGTGATGGTTTGAACGCGATTGGTGAGAAGGCGGTTATCTGTCTTCGTGAACCATCGCTTGGCCCATGCTTTGGAATGAAAGGCGGGGCGGCAGGCGGCGGTTATGCTCAGGTTATTCCGATGGAGGATATTAATCTGCATTTCACAGGCGATTTTCATGCCATCACCTCAGCCCATAATCTGTTATCAGCAATGCTGGATAACCATATTTATTGGGGCAATGAAGAACAGATCGACATCCGCCGGATTGTCTGGCGGCGTGTGCTTGATATGAATGATAGAGCGCTTCGCCAGAATGTTGTTAATCTTGGTGGTGTGGCAAACGGATTTCCGCGCGAAACCGGCTTTGATATTACGGTTGCCAGTGAAATTATGGCTATCTTGTGTCTGGCACTCAACCTTACAGACCTAAAAGACCGTCTTGGTAAGATTATCGTTGGCTATCGCCGTGATAAAACAGCTGTTACCTGCAGTGACATCAAGGCCGATGGTGCGATGACGGTGCTCTTAAAAGAAGCGATGCAGCCTAATCTGGTTCAGACGCTGGAAAATAATCCTGCCCTTATTCATGGCGGTCCATTTGCGAATATCGCACATGGCTGTAATTCTGTCATTGCAACGCGCGCTGCCCTTAAAATGGCAGATTATGTTGTTACAGAAGCTGGCTTTGGAGCGGATCTCGGCGCTGAAAAATTCTTTGATATTAAATGCCGTAAAGCAGGATTAACGCCGCATTGCGTTGTTCTTGTTGCAACAGTGCGGGCGCTCAAAATGAATGGTGGCTTAGCCAAGGATGAGCTGGGAAGTGAAAATCTTCCCGCCCTCGAAAAAGGGTCTGTAAACCTGCTTCGTCACATTGAAAATATCAAACAGTTCGGCGTTCCTGTGATTGTTGCTATCAATCATTTTGTGACAGACACAGATGCAGAAGTTGATGCAATCACGGCAGCAGTAGCTGAGGTTGGCGCAGAAGCAATAAGATGTGAGCACTGGGCAAAAGGGTCTGAGGGCACCATAGAACTTGCAACCCGTGTGAAAGAAATCTGTGAGGGTGATACAGCACAATTTGCGCCACTTTATAGCGATGATATGCCCTTATTTGATAAAATTAAGACAGTGGCAACACGCATCTATCGTGCAGATGATGTGGCAGCAGATAAGCGGATACGTGACCAGTTGCGTGAATGGGAAGCTGCTGGCTTTGGTCATCTGCCAGTCTGTATGGCAAAGACACAATATTCATTCTCAACAGACCCTAATTTGCGGGGTGCGCCAACAGGCCATATCGTGCCGGTAAGAGAAGTCAGATTATCGGCTGGTGCTGGGTTTATCGTAGTTATCTGCGGCGATATCATGACGATGCCGGGCCTACCAAGGGTGCCAGCGGCTGAAACAATTGGGCTTGATGAGATGGGCCAAATTCAGGGCCTCTTCTAACAAGCGTGACGATGCGGCATGCTGGCATAGGGCGCAGAACTCTGCTAGCGTGCCGACTATGATGAATAAGGCTGGTCACACCATTACCGAGCGTCAGGTTATAACATCTGCAGCAAATGCAGATGTTAAACTGTTGCGTTCTTTGCATGAACGCAAATTCCGAAAACAGACAGGATGGTTTCTGGCCGAAGGTCTGCGGATCTGTACTGAGGCCCTTGCACAAGACTTTGCCCCACAACGGCTTGTTTTCGCCGAAGGCCATGAACAGGATAGTCTGATTGCCCCGCTGATTGCGGCATGTAAGAAACAGGGCGGACGTGTGCTGTGCGTAAAGCCTGCCCTGCTTGAGCGGATTAGCCGCAAAGATAACCCACAAATGGTCATTGGCGCTTTCGATCAAAAATGGTCAGATATTGCCGAGGTCACACCACAACAGGATGCCTGCTGGATAGCCCTTGACCGCGTGCGCGATCCTGGAAATCTGGGCACCATCATGCGAACAGCTGATGCTGTTGGCGCGGTAGGCGTTATATTAATTGATGATTGTACAGACCCTTTCTCGCTCGAAGCTGTGCGGGCATCAATGGGGGCTGTCTTCAATGTAAAAATTGTCAAAGTGACAACAGCGGCCTTTACAAGCTTTGCCTCACACTGGCCAGCACAGATTATTGGTACCGCACTGCCGGCGTCTAAAGATTACCGGATGGCGGCATGGCAGCGCCCCTCTATTCTGCTGATGGGAAATGAGCAATCAGGATTAACAGACGAGCTTATCGATGTTGCCACGGATGTTATTCGCCTGCCGATGCGCGGTCAGTCAGATAGTCTCAATCTTGCTGTGGCTACCGGTATTTGTTTGTATGAGATGTATCGAGACTGCCCTGAATAGGCGACATCTTCTAGCTAGTTTCATGCCCTGACCAGCGGACATAAAGTGCCTGACCAATAGCGCGGCCTGCCTCCCGCTCTTCACGAATAGCAAGCTCGCCTGCCTGCAATATACCGCCCATACCAGCCAACGCATCGCCAACAGCAGACTGCACAGCAGACGTTGAGGTGCGAATAGCATAAATCGTTGCAATGAACAGCAGGGGCGTGTCCGAAAGTAACGCACGGCAGCCTGCCAGAAGGTCTGGTAAATGTTCTTCAAGCCGCCATACCTCGCCCTTGGGGCCGCGGCCATATTTGGGTGGGTCCAGCATGATGCCATCATAATGACGACCTCTTCGGATTTCGCGTTCGACAAATCGGCTGGCATCATCGGTGATAAACCGAATAGGGGCATCGCTTAACGCTGATAGGTCTCGATTTTCAAACGCCTGTGCAACTGCTTTTTTGCTGGCATCAAGATGGGTGACTTCAGCCCCTGCCTGAGCGGCATGCAGGCTGGCAAGGCCGGAATAAGCAAATAGGTTCAGCAGACGCGGCGCGCGCTGATGCCGGCTTCGAAATGCCTTAATCTGATCTGCTGTCCAGAGCCAGTGTGGCGATTGTTCGGGAAAAAAGCCAAGATGACGAAAGGGTGTTGGCTGGGCGACAAACCGCAAATCCTCATAGCTCATCTCCCAGCTTTCTGGCAGTGCTGGTGAAAGCTGCCAGCGGCCCCGTCCATCACTTGCCTCATCATTATCATCACTCCGGTCTGAGGCAAAAATACCATCAACATGTGACCATTCAGAGTCGTCAAGAAACGGCGCCCACAATGCTTGTGCTTCTGGGCGAATAAAACGGTATGGCCCAAATGCCTCTAGCTTGCGACCATGGCCACTATCCAGAAGGGTGTAGGCAGGCCAGTTTTCAGGAAATAATATATGATGAATAGGCGAAGAATTTATCATGATAACACGTAGTCTATCCTGTGTTTAGAGATGGTATGCTATTGGGCGGCTAAAATAGCGTCTATTGGCTGGTCGGCTGATACACCACAATAATGGATTTGATGCCACAGCCCCATAAATAAAAGCCGCCATGAGAGCATAGCAGTATTGCTGCCTGCGCTGGCAAGAACCTGATGAATATCTGAAGCAGATACGAGCGATTCAATCAGCGGCTGGCGGGTAAGAAGCGGGGCGATGATATCCGACTTTTCGGCTATCCAGTCACCAACCGGTACGCTAAAGCCACGTTTGCGCTGAAATGGTTCTGCTTCTGGCAGTTGTGTTTCTAGCCACTGCTTGAGCAGATATTTGCCCTGCCGCCCACGTATCTTTGCTGATGCGCGGAGGTGATAGCCGTAAGGTGACATTACCTTGTCAATAAAGGGGGTGCGCCCTTCCACACCGTAGCGCATCAGGCATCTATCAAGCTTTACCAGAAGATTATCTGGCAGCCATGTCTGGCTATCGACTCGTTGCAAGTGCCGCAGGGCCGATGAGGGACGTAGCAGCTTATCGGCAAAGGAGGGCGGGGGGAAGGCTATGCTGAGGGCGTGCTGGCGTTCCTGCAGGCCGGCTGCAATATCCTGGTGCAGAATGCCTGCCTTAAGCGCTGGGCCGGCCCGCATCAGAGGTTTTGCCCCAAGCAGCCTGCGGCCTGCGCGATAGCGCCCATAACCGGCAAAAAATTCATCCCCGCCTTCGCCAGATAAAACGACTTTGACATCGCGTGATGCACGTTCCGCAAGGCACAGGGTAGGCAGGATAGCATAATCAGCTGCCGGCTCATCACATGCGAGAGCTGCCAGACCAGCCTGTTGCCAGAACATCTCTCTATCATAGGTAATTTCGATAAATTCAGCGCCAGTCTTGCGGGCAATAAGACGCGCTTTTTCAGTTTCATCAGCAACCGTATGGCTATCAAAGCGCAAGCTATAGGCGGTGACGGCTGTATCGTTTAGGCGTGCCATCATGGCAAGCAAGGCGCTACTATCAACACCGCCAGATAGAAACATACCAAAAGGAACATCAGAAAGCTGATGGTGATACACGCTGTCTTCAAGCAGCTGGTCAAGCGTTTCTGGTGTTGCGGCATGCTGCCCGGTCGGCGCGTCAAGCGGTCTGTCATAATAGCGCGCTATTATGCGGCCATGTTCAATCGTTATTATTTCGCCCGGCTGAAGTTTTTTAATTTGTCCCCATATCCCTGTTTGTTCTGCGGCACGGTGGGCGTCATATTGCCGGTCAAGTACCATGGCAGCTGATATCAGGTTTGGCGCAGTGCGAGCCGTGCAGGCAGTGGCAAGCGCGGCTGGTTCAGACGCAAAAAACAGCCCTTCGCCCGTTTCCAGATAATAAAGCGGCTTGATCCCAAAGGCATCTCGAACAAGACACCCCCTTTCTTCTGCGCCATTATAAAGAGCAAGAGCGTACATGCCGCGCAAAGAGCGGGCAAAATCGGCGCCGCCCTGTAACCATAGCGGTAATGCCACTTCACAATCTGACCGCGTCGCATACTCAAATATTGTCTGAGCGCGTAGTGCCTCATAATTATAAATCTCGCCATTGGCGACCAACATGGCGTCTGCGCTACCGGATTGAGTGGATGGCAGGCGGTGGATGAAAGGCTGTGCGCCGCCTTCAATATCAATAATAGAAAGACGGGTATGAACAAATCCAGCGCGCCCTATTTCATGCACCGCACTACCATCAGGACCGCGATGATGCAGACCGCGCCGTATCTCTTCAAGAAAACCTGCAGGAGCCTGTCCCTTGGGCGTGAGGAAATAGCCACCAATCCCACACATTAGCGTGCAACCCCGCTCAAGAATGACATCCAATCAGACGTTACTTTTTCTGGATTAAACAACCTATTCCAACTTTGATAGGCAGCCTTGCCGAGCTTTTGGGCGGTCTGTTTGCTGGCGATCAGATTGCCGATTTCATCTGCTAGTGCCGCCGCATCATCCAGTGGTACAAGCACGCCGTCACTGCCATCTTTGATATGTTCAACAGCCCCATCCGAGCGGGTCGCAATCACTGGCTTTCCGGCTGCAAAGGCTTCGGCAATCACATTGCCAAAGGGCTCATGCCGTGAAGGACATACAAACAGGTCTGCTGCGGCTATCACACATTCCGGCGCTGTCTGCCAGCCAAGAAAACGGACCCGGTCGCGCAGGCCAAGCTCATCTGTTAGCGCTTCAAGACGGTTTCGCTCCGGCCCCTCACCAGCAAGCCACAAGATACCGTCTTTGGTACGGGCGAGTGCGAGGAGTAAGGTGTCGAACCCTTTATTCTGATGCAGCCTGCCGAGTGCCACAATAAGCGGCTCTTTTTCAGGCGTGTTAAAATCAGCGCGCAGCAGAGCGGGGCGCTGGGGAGCGGGCACGAAATTGACCTGATGATGAACGCGGTCTGCCGGCCAGCCTTGCTGGATAAGCCAGTCAGCGATGCCGCGCGTATTGCCAACCAACCAGTCACATTCGCGGTAATATTTTAGATTATAATAACCGCCCAAGCGGGCAACATGTGTCCAGCTCCCCGCAGGTGTGAAGTCTGTTGCCCGGTTCATCCAGCTCATGACAACAGACGGCTCAAACGCTTTTATCTGGCGGGCAAGCTGATAGCTATCAAGGGGCTTAAGGAGCGGGCGGAAATGGCATGTATGAGGCGTAATGCCAGCCGCTGAAAGCCGGTCTATCCGCGCCTTATAGGGCTTGATAGAAAGTGCTTGGCTCATCTCTGCGTGATGAAACCTATCAGCAAGACGTTCGAAAAATAACTCAGCCCCGCCATGTTCTGCTCCTGCCATTAGCTGGTACAAGCGAAGCTTGGATGAAGAAGAGGACATAAACGGGCTCATAATAAAAATAGGCCAGCAAGGGCGGTGTTATCGCCTCGCTGATTATAGCTGTATATAGGTTGCTTTTACTTCGGTATAGGATTCAAGCGCATAAAGCGAGCCTTCACGCCCCATACCTGATTGCTTCGAGCCGCCAAATGGCAGGCCTGGCGGAATAAGATTGTAGCTATTCACCCAGATATTACCGGCTTCTAAGTGACCGGCAACACGGTGGGCACGGGTCAAATCACTGGTGACAATGCCAGCGCCAAGACCGTAATGAGTATTATTCGCCCGCCGGACAGCATCATCTTCATCTGTGAATCTGAGGATAGACATTACAGGGCCAAAAATTTCATCTGTGACACATGCCATCTCATCAGTGCAGCCTGTCAGGACGGTTGGCGCCATATAATAGCCGCCTTCAACGCCGGCGGGGTGAAGGCGGGTGCCACCTGCCGCGATAATAGCGCCTTGTTGTTGTGCTACCGCAACATCGCCCAGCACCTTGATTAAATGTTCTTCAGAAACAATTGCCCCCATTTGCATATCAGGGCTCATTGGATCGCCAACGTGCATTTCAGCGGCGCGTGCGCTGACCGCCTGAATAAATTTATCGGCAATGCTGTCTTCTACAAAAACGCGCGTTGCATTAGAGCAGACTTCGCCAGCGGTATAAAAATTTGCATCAAGGGCAAGCTGTACGGCAAGATCAAAATCAGCATCTGCAAACACCAGAAGTGGCGCTTTTCCGCCCAGCTCAAGAGTGACCTTTTTCAGGCTTGCAGCAGATTGCGCCACTATCAGCTTGCCTGTATCTACCCCGCCCGTCAGAGAGACTTTGGCAATACCCCGATGCGCGCATATCGCCTGCCCAATGACATGATCGCCATGCAAAACCTGAAATAACCCATCTGGCATGCCTGCTTCGCGGCAAATAGCTGCCAGCGCATTTGCTGTCAGAGGTGTTTCTTCGGACGGCTTTAGAATAAAGGCATTGCCGGCAGCAAGAGCTGGTGCTGCTTTCCATGACGCAACCTGTATTGGATAATTCCATGCCCCGATACCGGCGCAGACACCAAGCGGCACACGTTCAGTATAGGCAATTGCATCTGGCCAGCGATGGGATGTGCCATGAGCTGTTGCACAGGCGGCAGCAAAAAAAGCAAAACTTTCTGCGCCGGACGGCACATCAGCGCTCACAGCTTCACTATAAAGTTTACCAACATCAAGGACTTCAAGCCGGGATAATACATCAACATGCTCTGTTATCAGGCGGGCAACATGGCTCAAAATTTCGGCACGTTCATGGGCTGCGCGCGCCGCCCAGTCCTTCTGGGCAGTAGCGGCATATCGAACAGCATCATCCAGCATTTCAGGGCTTGCAGGCTCAATAGACGCAATGACAGTGCCTGTTGCCGGATTGATTTTCGGCATCGCAGGAAGCGGGCTTTTGACAGCAGCACCGTTGATGATGGAGGAAAGCTGTACGCCCTCTTGTTCCAAGTGAGCAAAAATATCCATCAGGCCTGACATCTGCCTTTATCCTTATCAAAAATGACTTACTATCTGGGGCGCTTATTTTTCTTGCACCTGTTTATGAAACAAGTCAAACCTAGAGCTCAGCAGAACAGTTTGTTTGGTGATGAAAAAATGGATCAAACGCTCCCATTATCCCAAGAGATAGCCCGTCGCCAGATGGCGGCTCTGTTTCGCATTGTTGCCCGCGAAGGGCTGCATGAGGGTATCTCTAATCATTTCAGCTATGCATTGAGTGATGATGGCCAGACATTCTTGATGAACCCTTACGGGGTCCATTTTAGCCAGATGAAATCAAGTGACCTTCTGCTGATTGATAATCATTCGCCGCCTGACCCATCTTCGCCGCATATTGATATCACCGCTCTATCCATTCATGGCGCATTGCATAAAGCTCATCCTGCATCGCGCTGCCTTATTCATCTTCATCCTCATTATGCAACAGCGCTATTGAGCCTTGCAGCGCCAGATTTGCCGCCTATCGACCAGACCAGTGCACGGTTTTTCAATCGGCTTTCATGGGATATTGGCTTTGATGGCATGGGGATAGGCGATGAAGGTCATCGCCTTGCACGCCAATTGGGCAATCATCGCTGTTTAATGATGGGCAATCACGGCATTCTCATTGCAGCAGAAACACCAGCGCTTGCCTGGGATTTAGCCTTTCATCTTGAACGGGCTTGTAAAAATTATATCACGGCTTTGTCAGCTGGCAGACCGCTCTCTCTTTTGGCTGATGACGTTGCTGAAAAGACAGCGCAGCAATGGGAAGATTATGACAGGACATCAGACTTCCAGCAGCAGCATCTTGATGCCATGATGGCAGTGTTAGATGCCGAAAACCCGGGATATGCGTCATGACAATTGTGATACCGCCCTCTTATATGATTTCAGCAGCGCAGCAGGTTGATGTCGGTGTGGGCTGTCTTGCCCGCCTGCCTGACTGGCTAAAGTCTGTTGGCTCATCCCGCCCGTTGCTGATAATGGATAGTTTTTTTGCGCGCCATGATGCTGGCAAGACTATTATCGGCCAGCTTCAAGCAGACGCAGAACTGCATGTTATCGAAGCGCCGCAAGGTGAGCCTAAAATGGCATACCTCGAAGATATGCTGATAACAGCGCGGTCTGTTTCATGTGATGCTGTTATCGGGATTGGCGGCGGGTCTGTTCTGGATAGTGCAAAAATTATTGGCATTTGCCTTGGTGCTGACAAGCCGGTTGCGCATTATGAAATGATTAAAAATCCACTTCCCGCTCATACCGTGCCGCGTGCCATGGTGCCGACAACTGCTGGAACAGGTTCTGAAGCCTCATCAACCAATATTCTGGCACTTGAAAATGGTCAGAAAGGCTGGGTCTGGGGTCCGGAAACAAAACCTGACATGGTGTTTCTGGATGCTGAACTTTTAGTATCGCTCCCCCATGATCTGACAATCTGGACAGGCATGGACGCGATTATTCATGCGTTTGAATCTGCGGTAAATAAATTCACCCACGCAGGCGCACAATTTTATGCACATCATGCCCTTCGGCTGGCGGCAACAGCCCTGCCACGATGTGCTGATAATAGTGATGACCGTGAGGCACGGCAGGATATGTTGCTGGCGAGTTATTATGCAGGACGATCCCTTGATATGTGCTCTGCTTCGCTTGCGCATTGGATGAGCCATGCCATAGCGGGTATCAAGCCTGTTCACCATGGATTGGCAACAGCGCTGAGTTTTGAGATTTGCCTGCCGCATCTGCTTGCAGCCAACCCATCTGCCGGGGAGGCTGCGGCACAGGCGTTTGGGGCAGAGTCTGCTGCTGCATTGCCTGACTATCTCAGCCAGTTTTTTGCACGTATTGGGCTTGAGCGCAAACTCCCCGATAGTTTCAGCATGGTAACAGCCGATGATATTTTTGTAGCGCTTCAAACGCCAGAGACAGAAAGCATCCGGTTATCATGCCCTATATATCCAGATGATGAATTAGCCAGACGTTATGCTGATGCCCTTGCCGCGCTCTCATAATAGGGAAAGCTGTCTCTAAAAGTCGTAAATAGAACATTATTTGGCATTTTAAGACTAATTGAGCCGCGCCAATAGCGCAGTGTCATTCTTATGGTTAGACGAAATTCATCTCAAAAACGGGCCGTTTCAGCGTCTGGTTCTGCTGTTCTGCGGTCACCCGCCGGCCTTTCGCAACCGGCTTTCCGCCCGCCCATATCGCCGTTTCCGCCAACCCCTTTGTTAGCAGAAGAGCAGATAGAGCAGATCCATAAAGCATCTATGACAATTCTTAGCCAGCATGGTGTTGAAGTCATGAGCCCGCGTGCGCGCGCGCTCTATCGCAAGGCTGGCGCAGAGGTGGATGACGCGTCAGAAACTGTCCGAATGGATGAAGCGCTGGTAGCTGCCTTGCTCGCTTCTGCTCCTGAAACATTCATGCTTACGCCAACAAACCCTGATCGGGCGCTGATGATTGGCGGCAATCACCTCCATTTTGGGATGGTGTCGGGCGCTCCAAATGTTCACTGCGCAATAAAGGGGCGCCGGTCGGGGAATTTTGCTGATTATCAGAACTTTATAAAATTAGGGCAGTCATTTAATGCCATACATTTTTTTGGCAATCAGACGCTTGCGCCTAATGATCTGGCGGTAAATACCCGCCATCTTGATACAACTCTTGTTAATCTGACCTGTGCTGACAAAGTGTTTTTGTGCATGTCCATTGGCGAGAAGCGGGTGCGTGATACAGCTGAGATGATAGCCCTTGCGCGCGGCTTAACGATGGATGAGCTGGCAGAAAGCCCAAGCTGTATCACAAACATCAATATTAATAGCCCGCGTAAATTAGATAGCGAGATGTCAGATGCGCTGATTATGCTTGCCTCGCTTGGACAGGCTGTGGTTGTAACGCCCTTCACGTTGATGGGTGCGATGACACCGGTGAGTTTCGCCGGCGCGCTTGCCCAGCAGAATGCCGAAGCGCTTCTTGGCATTTGCCTTACCCAGATTGTACGCAAAGGGGCTCCTGTTGTTTATGGCGGGTTTACCAGCAATGTTGATATGAAATCAGGCGCGCCTGCTTTTGGGACGCCGGAAAATGTCCGCGCGAACATCGCCGGTGGCCAGCTTGCGCGTCATTATGGCCTGCCATATCGCACCAGTGCCTGCTCAGCCTCTAATCTGGTTGATGCTCAGGCTATATGGGAAACACAGATGGCGTTGTGGGGGGCTGTTCAGGGGCATGGAAATTTGATTTATCATGCTGCTGGCTGGCAGGAAGGCGGACTTGTTGCATGCTATGAAAAACTAGTGGTTGATGTAGAAATGCTACAGGCAATGAGTGCGATTCTTGCGCCTGTTATCGTATCAGATGACGAGCTTGCCCTATCAGCTCATGATGAAGTGGCTCCGGGAGGACATTTCTTTGGCGCAAGTCATACATTAGAGCGTTTCCGTGATGCCTTTTACACACCCCTCTTATCGGACTGGTCAAATTTCGAGGCATGGCAGGCAAATGGGGCACAAAGCGCTACGGAACGGGCAACCCCTATTTGGCAATCTGTATTGGCAGACTTTGAGCCGCCGGCGCTTGATATTGCCCGTATCGAAGCGCTAGAGGCATTTGTTGCGCGCCGAAAAGAAGAGATTGGAACGGGTGAGCTATAGAAGCCTTTTGATGTCTTATCGTTAGATAAGATACTTGTGAGCCAGATTGGGGTGCGAGGGTGGTGTGCTAGAGTGAGTTGTATCTTTTCACGGCCTTCTTTAAAGTGAGCATCTCTGATAGAAATATTTTTTATTATCACCGATGTGATGCTTATACTAGGAGGCTTAAAAGATGGCGGCTTATTGGATTGTTCGTGTGAATGTGCTGAATGCTGAGAAGATACAGGCTTATGCCCCATTAGCGGCAGCAGCGGTCGAAGCTCTTGGCGGTAAATATCTTGCCAGAGGCGGCAGTTACGATACCAAAGAAGGCGCAGAATATGTGCGTAATGTTGTTGTTGAATGGCCCTCTTTAGAGACTGCGCAACAGGCTTATGACAGCCCTGAATATAAACGTGCTCTTGATGCTCTTGATGATGGTGCAGACCGTCTCTTCGTGATTGTCGAAGGGCTGTAGTCTGCCGGCCATCACCTAGGCGCGCGAGCGCATCAGACGGTGCATCAGGACGCTTACAATGAAGGACCCAACACCCATTAGCCCCATTGCAATAGCCCAGGCGGTGAGCGACTGCTCGCCGCCATTCTGATCCAGAAGCCAGCCGGCTACTGGCCCGCCAAGTGCGCCGCCCCCAAATCCGATCATAGAATGAACAGCCAGAAGAGCTCCCCTGTCGTGAGGCGAGGCACTTTCAACTGTACCGGCTGTCAGCGACGCACTATCCAGCATGATAGTGATGTTAAATAAGCCTGCAGCAATGACCAATAACCAGAAATCAATATAGCCTGCCAGACCAAAGGCTGCTGACACACAAACAGTCAAAAGGCCGTAGAGGCGGATCATCCGGGCTCGTCCAAAGCGCATGCAAAATTTTGCGCCCAGAACCGAAGATATCATGCCCATAAACGCCATTACAGAGACGATGGTTGAAATAGACATAGAGGAGAGACCGGTCGTGTGATAGCCGCCTACAAACAGCAGAAAGGCAAAGAGCCATGAGCGAAACGCAAAGAGCTCATAGCTATGTGCACCATAGGAAAAAATATAAAATAGTGCGCGTTGATTGCGCAAAGCTGGTCTGAAATCCAGCGGGTGCCTGATGGGTGTGCCTGCTTCTTGTTCAACAGCCTTCGGGGCAACACATAGCCCAACACCAAAAAGCGCGATAAAACTAGCAACCGCACTTATGATAAACGCTGTCCGAGCATCTGTGAAACTATACAGCCAGCCCATTACAAGAAAGGACATGCCCGATCCGATACCAAAGCTTGATGTGTAATAGGGGAGTAGGCGCAATCTTGTATCATCATCAAGCCGGGCATTTAGAATTTGCAGGCCGGGCATGTAAGTTCCTGCCAAGCCAGCCCCAACAAGCGCCCATGAAAGGCAGGCTGTCCAGAAGTCAGTTGCAAACACGGCAAAGCATAAACAGCCAACTCCGCCAAGGAAGGCTGAAAAAAGATAGATGTGGCGCGCATCCATTCTATCTGTGATGCCAACAAGGAAGGGTGTTGCACACACATAACCCATGAAATATGCACCGCTAATCCAGCCGACCTGATAATTCGTTAATAGCCATTCAGTCTGGAGCGTCACAAGATAGATAGGCCAGGCAGCAAAACTCAGTAAGCTAAAGACTTCAGCGATGCACACTATCACAAGTAAAAACACTGGTTTGCGGGTGCTAAATGAGAGAACTGCTGGAAACATAGAGAATTAAATACAGGAAATGTGACGGCTCGTGTATAGAATTTAAGGGAGATGGTATTTCTTGCGCCCAGATTTGTTCCTATAGGCACCTCATTTACATGATTCATAACATAAAATTGTTTTTTTCAGTGGCTAGTTGGGCGCTTGCATTGCCTGTTGTTTTGTTAGCAAACCAGCTAGCGATACCTGTCTTAAGGGTGCTACAGGATGCAGCCCTCATTTCTTTTGCCAGTCTGCTTATGGTGGCAATGCTCGGTCTGAGAGCACAGACGCTCATTGTCACAATTATTTTGTTCGGCCTTGGCTTTTTACTGCTTCCAGATATTCCCTCTCTTGGTGAGTTAAGAGAGGCTGGCGCGTTTGTTCTGATTTTCGCCTGTCTAATGCCGACCTTGGCGCTGGTGCGTGCAACAGCCATGACAATGCCGTCTGTCTGGCGCACGCAAAAAGCGCTTGGCGCGTTATCGCCTGAACATTCAGCCTCTGGACTTCAGCTTGCCAGTCACATGCTTGGGGGAGTGATGAATACAGGCAGTTTTGCACTGGTGGCGGCCAGCTTGCCCGATGATGCAGATGAGCGCCGCCGCCGTGTTGCGGCCGAAGCAGCGCTGAGGGGTATGAATTCATCGGTTGTCTGGTCTCCCTTCTTTATTGGATTTGCTGTTGCGGGCGCCTATCTTCCTAGCGGTTTTGCCATTGGCGCCATCGGGTTCGGGGTTGTAACAGCTATTTTATTTTACGTGATTACGGCTGCCTGTGCTGCGCCGGCCACGGCTCGTTTTGCCTTCATTCAGTCCTTGCAGCCATTGCGTCCGGTCGGGCTGAGGCTTGCTGTGGCGATAGGCAGTGTTGTACTTGTCTCTGCGATCACAGGTCTGACAGCTCTTTATGCAGTTGTGCTTACGATGCCTATCCTATGTCTTATTCAGATGGTGCGCCGGCCAAATACTGGCCGCGCTATTCTGAGTCATTTTGCTACCCTTCAGAAACAGTCAGGCGATGAGCTTCTGATTATATCTGTTTCAATGATTATCGCTGCGTTAGCGCATAACTCACAAGTCCTGCCTGAGCTAGCGACAATGGTGTTTGGCGGCACATTGCCTGTCTGGCAGATGATATGGGTCTTACCAGTTTTTGTCTGGTTCGGGTCTATCTTTGGTGTTCATCCGGTAATTTCATCAGCCCCGCTACTGGCGCTATTTTCACCGCACCTGACTGTGTTTGACGCGATGTTCATTATGCAAGGTCACATGATTGGCTGGTCAACAGGGACCATGTCATCAATCGCGTCACTATCGGTTATTACCGTTGCCGATCAATTCGGGCTGCGGCCTGCCCAGCTCGCCTTTGGGCGCAATCTGATGGCATCGGGCGGGCTTGCTATCGGTGGCGGCGGTCTCTGGGCGCTGGTCTATATTATCTTAACCTAGCCTGTCGGCCATAAAAAAACCCGGCATAACGAAACCGCATGCCGGGTTAAAATTTGTGTGTATAAGCAAAAGATTAACCGCCGAGGAACAACCGGCCTACATCTGGGTTAGTCAGCAGGTCATCGCCCATATCTGCCATAGCTGTCTCTCCCGATACCAGCACATAGCCAATATCAGCAAACTCAAGGCCCTTCTTGGCATTCTGCTCAACCATGATAATCGTCTTTCCATCACGACGCTGTAGGTCATCCAGAATTTCAAAGACCATATCAATAAAGCGTGGCTCAAGACCGATTGATGGTTCATCAACCAGAAGAACATCAGGGTTCATAACCAGTGCCCGCGAAATTTCAAGCAAACGGCGCTCACCACCGGACAGAACACCAGCTGGCTTATCGCGGCGTTCGGCAAGGCGTGAATATTTATCAAACACCATTTCAGCAGCTATTTTTGCTTCTGCTGGTTTATTTTTCAAAAAGCCACCCATCAGCAAGTTTTCTTCGACAGTCATGCCTGGAAAAACTGACTTATCCTGCAGAATATAGGCAATCCCAGCTTCTGCTAGTTTCTGTGATGGCGTAAGGTGTGTTACATCCTTACCCTTCACAGAAATTTTGCCTGAGAAGATATTGGTAAAGCCAAAGATAGAATGCAGGACTGTAGATTTGCCAGCACCGTTTGGACCAATAAGACATAAAGACTGGCCCTGACCAATTTGTAATGTGAAGTTATGGAGAATTTCCATCTTGCCATAGCCAGCATTCAAATTGTCTATCGACAGAAACGGCTCGTTCTTTGCCAGCTTGCCTAGCTTTTCAAGGCTTGGTGCCTCGCCAGCGATGCTTGCTGCTTCTTTTACAACCTGATCAACTGACATTACAACGTCAACTGAACCCATCCCATAGCCACTAATCTGTTTGGCTGAAGCTTTCTTGGATTTTTTTGCTGCCGGCTTTTTTGCAGCCGTTTTCTTAGTAACAGCTTTCTTGGTTACGACCTTAGCCTTTGTAGCTTTTTTCTTAGACGCTACTTTAGGAGCGGCAGCTTTTTTTGCAGCTGCCTTTTTTGCAACAAGTTTCTTTTCAGCAATAGCTGCTTTTGGAGCGGCTTTTTTCTTTGTTGCCGCTGATTTTTTTGCGGGTGCCTTAGCCATTAGTGACCTCCAAGATATGCATCAATTACACGCTGGTCAGATTGCAGCTCTTCAGGCTTACCATCTGCTAGCATCTTGCCGTTTGACAGACAATAAATATGCTCTGCCAGATTCATAATCACCCGCATATTATGTTCAATTACACACAAGGTGATGCCAAGTTCTTGATTTGCTTTATGAAGACGATCAATAAGGCCGTTAATCAAGGTTGGGTTAATACCGGCGGTTGGTTCATCCAAAAGCAAAACCTTTGGTTGGTTCATAAGAGCCATCGCAAACTCTAGAAGCTTTTGTTGACCAAAAGACAAATCACCTGATATTAGGTTTCTTTTTGAATAAAGGCCGACAAACTCTAATAGATGCTCTGCACGTTCCCGAATTTCACCGCGCCGACTTGCAAATAGTCCACTTCGTGAGCCCTTTCGGTGCGACACAGAAATTTGCATATTGTCGACGCAGTCCATTTTTGTATAAATCCGGGTCTGCTGAAAGGTTCTCAGCATGCCTAGGCGTGCAATATCACCAACTACCAAATTAGATATTTCTTGTCCGTCAAATTTAATCGAACCACTATCAATAGGATGATAGCCAACAATTGAATTGAACAGAGTTGTTTTACCACATCCGTTTGGTCCAATGATTCCTGTGATACTTCCCTCTTTTACGGAGATGGAAATATCCACATTTGCTTTCACGCCTCCATAGGCTTTTGAGACATTATCTACTGTAATGATATCAGACATTATTTTGCCTCCGACTTAGACGTTTTTTGTGACTCGTCGACCACAATACCAAACATCTCTGGATATTTAGTTTGCAACCAACCCATGAGGCCTTGCTGGAAATAAACAATGTTTATTATCAGAATTAGACCAAGAGCCACCCATTGGAGGTTCAACAGGTATGTCCATGTTGTCTCTTTAATGACATGGAAAATAATTGCGCCAATAACAGGCCCCCAAAGAGTTCCTTTACCGCCAAGCAACACCATAGCAACCATGAAAATTCCAAATGTCGGGATAGGGTAGGCAACTTCTTTATCAATGAAGCCTGCCATATTACCGGCAATCGCGCCAATACAACCCATGAAGAATGCAGCAATGCCCCATCCAATCTGCTTATAAATTAAGGTTGGAATGCCCATGGCTTCAGCTTTATCTTCATCATCTCTGATTGCGTTAATTGCCAAACCAAACTGGGTAGAATAAAGCCACCGCAGTAGGAAGTGAGCCAAAGCCGCAAGAATAAAACAGAGAATATAGAAGAAGGTTGACCTAAACTCAATTTCGCCTGGGAACAGAGGCATCGAAATACCAGATGCACCGCCCACATAATCCATAGTGATCGTTAGTTCTGCTGCCGCAATGGCAAGACCAAGTGAACCAATCGCAAAATATGGGCCACGCAATCCGAACATGAACGTACTAAAAATAAGGGATAAGAGAAGCGCGCCGATACCGGCACAAATAATCCCAAGGTAAAGCCCAGAGAAATATTCTGAATCTGTGAATTCAGGCTTAATTGACCCCATCGCAGATGTATATTCCGCCATTCCGCCATCATAGAACATCGTGACTTGGACGATTGCAGAGATATACATCCCTGCGCCAAAAAAGGTGATGTTTCCAAGTGAGTTGTAACCCATCTGTCCACCAAGAATATCCCAGGTTGAGGCCATTAAAACCATCATCCAAAGATAGGCTATTGAGAGTGTATAATCGGGGAATATAATCGGACCGAAGACACCAAATAAAGCGAGGCCGCCATATGTAATAAGGGTGTTTTTCTTTATCATTATCTTACAACCTGCCTGTTGCGTTTCATTGAAATCTGTCTCCAGATAAGAACCATTAGGAGTATGCTAACCGGTGCAGCAACTTCGTAAGCTGTGCCAATTATCATGCCAACATATTTTTCGAAAAGCCCGATGCCAAATGCTGCGGTTATAACCCCTGGCAGATTACCAAGCCCAGCTGCTGTTACAATCGCGAAAGACCGAACAGAGTAGGTGATGCCGTAGAATGGCTGAATAACCCAGATAATGGATACAAGGACGCCAGCGGCACCGCATAAGGCTGAATTGAGTGCAAATGTGAACGCATAAACTTTATCTGTATCTATCCCTAGAACACGTGCGGCGCGCGGGTCTTGAGCTGTTGCGCGAATTGCCTGGCCGGCACGTGATTTCTTCATGAAAATCACAACGGTTAAGGCGATGACTGCAGCAAGCCCAAGAGAAATAACCTTGGACGATGGTATTGTTACCATGTTGTCGAAGAAATCCCAGTTGGGAAGTTCCATATCAATCGTCTGAACTTCTGGTCCAAAAACCAAGTTCATTACCTGTTGCATCAAGAGCGAGAGGCCAAAAGTAGCAAGCAGAGACACGAACATATCTTGGTCGAGAATCCGTCTTATCATAAGGGCATAAATACCCCATCCATAAACGAACATAAAGACTATGACGATAATAAGAATGAGAGGAAGAGGGACGTTTGCGCTTGAGAGCGCAAGGGCTAAATACCCACCCATAATAACAAAATCGCCTTGTGCGAGGTTTTTAATATTCATCACCCCCCAAACGAGAGCGAGGCCATATGCGCTCAAAGCAAATACAGCGCCCACAAAAATACCCTCAAGAATAACTTGAACGTTAATGATTGGGGCCCACACAAAAAGCAATTGTAGATTGTCTAGCATGACCATCTCCAGGGAAATCAGAAAAAAAAGGGAAAGAATGAGGGAAAACCTTAACGGTCTTCCCTCACAATTAGACAGTATTAGTAGGATACATTCCGTGGGAATGTCATATCCTTGAAAGACTCGACCAATGAGTAGCTGGCGTCTGAACCAATCTGACGCATGAACATTGGCTTCGCGATATTGTTACCATTCTCAGAGAACTTAATGTCGCCGTAGAATGTTTCCATTTCTACTGCAGCAATAGCATCTCTTACAGCATCTTTATCAAGGCTGTTAGCGGCTTCAAAAGCTTCTTTCCAGACATAAACTGCTGCAGAGGCCTGTGCTGACTGATATGGCACAGACGTGTAGGATGGATATGCTTTTTTGAAGTTAGTATTCCATTCGCCAGCAGACCCAAACATTGAGTCAGACTTTGACAGAGTTTCAACCCACTGTGTCGGACACAAGAAACCTGTTGCTGCTTTCGGGAACTTCTCATGTACTTTAGCAGCTTCACAATGTGTCATTGCAATCATCGGCACATTGACTTTCATTTCATCAATCTGACGTGCTGCTGTTGCTGCACCTTTTGAGTGACCAGAAATAATAAGAATGTCTGGCTTCAGTGCTTTCACTTTTGTGAGAGTTGTTGACATGTCTGACAAGTCAGCTGGAAGCTGGTCATCAATAATGATTTTCATGCCATATTCATTTAACTTATCAACAACACCTGCGCGAACGTCCATTGAGAACGGGTCGCCTTCAAATGCCATTGCAACACGAACTTCAGAAGGGTCTCTGAAATTCTTCTTGCGTTCTTCTGCAGCCATGTCAACAGCAGTAGCTAAGTATTGCTCAGATGTTGAAAGCACAGCGAACAGATACTTATAGCCTTGAGTGAAGAGTGAGCGCGATGCGCCTTCAGCTTCAACCATAGGAACACCGAACTTTTCAGAAACAGGCGCAATCGCCTTAGTCATTCCTGAGCTGTATGGTCCAAGCATATATTGAACACCATCCTGCTGGATAAGGCGCTCAGCAAGCTGTGCACCACGAGCAGGTGTTGATTCATCGTCATAATAAGTTACGGCAAGCTTGTAGCTTTTGCCATCGACCTTTACACCGCCAGCATCATTGATGGTTTTGACAGCAAAGTCATAACCGCGCTGGGTGTGTAAACCGTTTGTTGCATATTTACCAGTCAGTGAGATAGATGAACCGAGGATGATTGTATCCCCGTCTACCTTTGCCACTGCGGGTGTGATGGCGGATGCCGTAGCAAGTGCGCATACACCTGCGACTGTCATCAGAGCACGCATCTTCATGTTTTCCTCCACTAAAAAGATGTTTAGAAATTTAGTCTTATAGAACTCAGTGATAAATCAAAAGTAAATATTACCTATTTGGAAACTAATTTTTTCCATTATGGAAACATTCTGTTTTTTTATGAAGAAATTTGCGTTTTTGTCTTGCTAAATAGCAATAAGTATTAATCAAGAAGGACTAGAATAATAGATAATCCTAAAAGAGCTATGGAACTTGCTTCGATTCTTGTGATGCGTTCTTTGAATATAAGAGCAGAGACCCCGAGTGTAATGAGGAGCTCAACTTGCCCGACCGCTCTCACAGATGCCACATTATGGAGTGAGAAGGCGATGAACCAGCAGGCTGTGGTGATTGCGCCAAACAGGCCGACGGGCCAGACACGTCGCCAATGGATAAATGACAGCGTCAATTCACGCCGTGCGATAAATAATAGGGCTATCCCCATAATAACTGTCTGAAGCAAGGTTGATGTGGCTGCCGATAGTGACGCCCGCAAAATAACATCACCTGACGGCAAGGCATCAGTTGCTGCCCGAAAGCTCACCGTGGAAAGCCCGAGAAACGCGCCTGCGGCAAGCCCGAGAAGAGTTTGGTAGGAGGTAAAGGCAGTGATTAGCCCTTTCATGCCAGCTTCTGACTTATGAAAGGAGAGCATCAGAACTGCCACAACACCGAGCCCGATTGCCAAACCAACCTGAAGGCTCACAACTTCGCCAATAATCAGGGCTTCAAAAATAGCTGCCTGCAAAACTTCAGTCTTGGAAAAGGCTGTCCCTGCTGCAAAATTCCGGTGATTGAATAATGTGATAAGGGCAACAGTAAAAATTACTTGGGTTAATCCGCCAATCGATACCCACAACCAGAAATCAGCTGTGAAGGTGGGGAGTGACTGGCCGGTATAGTAAACCCAGGCCGCAAGCCAAATAAGCGCAAAGGGCAGTGCGTAGGAGAAGCGGATATAACTCGCCCCAAAATCCCCAAGCACAGATTTCATTTGCTTCTGACCAGCAGAGCGTAATGTCTGGGTTGTCGCTGCAACAAGCGTAAGCACTATCCAAATTGACATAAGATTTAGGCTCCTAATGCCCTAGCGCGGCACATCGCCGGCAAGTGTTATCCGGTGTAACAATCGCCGATAGCCATGATAATCATTAACAGGGTAATGCAATACACACCGATTATCCCAGAGCGCAACATCGCCAGTCTTCCAGACAAGACGGCATTGGAATTCTTCTCGTATAATATGCTGATAAAGATAGGAGAGGAGGCCAGCGCTTTCATCGCTCGTCCATCCCTCAAAATGAGAGGCATGGCCTTCATTCACAAACAACGCCTTTCTGCCTGTTTCAGGGTGGGTGCGCACAACAGGGTGGATTCCCACAAGCTGGGCTTCATCAACATTAGCACCGTTTTCTGCAATGCGGTTAACCCGCGTTGCAGCTGCTTTTCCCTTGCCAGATATGCAAACAACTTTCAGGCCGCGCAAGGCCTCCTTCATGCCTTCGGATAGTGTTTCATAGGCACGATATTGATTTGAAAATAATGTATCACCGCCAATCGGAGGTAGCTCGCGGGCATGCAGCATCGTCGCCATTGGTGGTTGTGGCTGATAGGTTGTATCAGAATGCCATAAGCCGCCAAAATTCACAGTTTCATCTTCGCGCTTTAGCACAGGTGTTATCATATCAAAACCATCAAGCCCGTTCAGCAGGGGATAGGGCTGGGGAGAGCCTATGCGTGTGGCAAAATCAAGCTGTTGCTGGGGGGTGAGGGTCTGGTCTCGGATAACAATAACGATATGCTCCAGCCAGAGTGCGCGGATTTCTGCCATCTCTGCGTTAGATAAAGGCTGAGAAATATCGATATCATAGATAATAGCGCCCAGTGCGGGACTTATTTTTTCACTACGCATTATGCGGCTCCCTAGCTTTTCTTACCTAACACAGTCTCCACTTTTCGTCAGAAGACCGAGAAAAGCAATCACCTATCGGCAAAATGGTTATCTGTATTTTTTACCTGAAGAGACAGAATGCCATATTTCTATAATACTATAGAGAATACTATATCGTATGGGTGACTTATAGGGCGCAATTCTGTATCAAAGGGAAAGCGTGTATGATGTTTCATCGCAGACAACAAGGTGTATCATTTCTCATGAAAGTTTTGGTTACAGGTGCGGCCGGATTTATTGGCATGCACACAGTCATCCGGTTATTGAATGATGGTCATGAAGTTATTGGGCTTGATAATCTCAATGATTATTATGATGTAAATTTGAAGCGTGCGCGCCTGACCCATATTGGTGCGCCAAACCAGTTTAGCTTTTGTGAAGGCGATCTTGCTGATAATGATGCCGTAACCGAGCTCTTTCAGAGCCACCGCCCGCAGGTTGTGATTAATCTTGCCGCACAAGCTGGTGTCCGTTACAGCCTTGAAAATCCACATTCTTATATTCAGGCGAATGTTTTGGGTTTTACGAACATTCTGGAAGCCTGCCGTCATTACGATGTTGAAAATCTCATCTTTTCGAGCTCCTCGTCTGTTTACGGGCTGAATACCTCTATCCCTTTTTCTGAAGCGAGCAGCGCTAATCATCCGCTTGCTTTATATGGTGCAACAAAAAAGGCTAATGAGATGATGGCGCATTCCTATGCGCATTTATTTGGTCTTCCCTGCACAGGACTTCGGTTTTTCACTGTTTATGGCCCGTGGGGCCGGCCTGATATGGCACTCTTTTTATTCACTAAGGCTGTTCTTGCAGGCGAGCCGTTAGATGTTTTCAATCATGGGAAGATGGTTCGGGACTTCACCTATATTGATGATATTGTCGAAGGCGTTGTGCGGCTAGTCTCCAAGCCAGCAACAGCTGATGAGACTTTTGATACAAGCGCGCCAAATCCTGCGGCAAGTACAGCGCCCTATAGGCTTTTTAATGTCGGGAATGGTCAGCCGACACCCTTGATGGATTATATTGCGGCAATTGAAGATGCTACAGGCAAGAAAGCAATAATGAATTATCTTCCTATGCAGGCAGGTGACGTCATGACAACATCAGCTGATACAACATTACTTGGCGACTGGGTTGGGTTTAAGCCCGACACGCCTGTAGCAGAGGGGGTTGCCCGCTTTGTTGCGTGGTATCGTGATTACTATAACGGCTAACAAATAATTCAGCTGTCTGACATGCAGGGGATGAGTAGGTAAGGCTATACGTGAAAAATTGGAGATATCATGATGATTGCGGCCCTCATTCAGAAAGTTGATGCGGCTCAAACATGTCATAATAGCCTGACAGACAGACAATGGCTGCAGCCGCTATCCGGGCGCTGGTATGTGATAGCTGTTATTATTGCGACGAGCATTGCTGCTTATATGAATTATTATGTGCGTGCGAGCCAATATGATATTTGGCAGCAAAATCCTGAGATATTTGCTTTGGATGACGGAATGCAGCTCTTTACAACAGCTGATGCGGGCTATTTTATTGGCTTGGCACAGTCGATTAAACGCGATGGAAATTTTCAGACCTTTAATGAAAAGCGACTCTATCCTACAAACATAAACAGCATGCAGCTTGCCTCGCCGCCAGCATCTATTTTCGACGCACCGCTTCTCTCTTCTCTCATTGCGATTGTTGCAGATGGTTATTCTTCCAAAGCGCTTCTGAAAGCGGCTCACTGGCTAATTCCTGTGACCGCGGCAGTCACAGCCCTGTTTATTGTTTTTGCCTTTGGCTCAGTTGGTTACTGGCTGGAGGGCGCTCTGGCTGCTGCAGGTGGGGGATTGTCGCTTGCCTATATGACGCGTTCTGGTGCGGGGCGGATTGATACAGACCAGCTAAATCTCGGTTTTTTCTATCTCATGTTCGGGCTGGTTATTTTTGCTGCCCGCGCAAAATCATTGCGTACCTCACTTGCCCTTGCGGTGCTTGCAGGTGCTGTGATGTGGGTTTTTAATTGGTGGTATGCCAAACCTCTGTTTGGTTGGGCCTTTCTGATTGCGCTGGTATGGCTGTCTGCTGTGTGTCACCGAGACTGGAAGCGCAGCTTTTATCAAGCAGCTCTTTTCTGTCTGCTAAGTGGCCTTTTGTGGGGTAAGATCGGGATTGGTCAGGGCTATTACCTCTCAGAATTAGGGTTTGGTGGGCTTGTCTTCCCTAATTCCTTTGTAACGATTACAGAGCTTACCGTTCTGCCTTTTCTGGAGGTTCTTGAGCGTGTTTCAGGGTCGTTTTGGCTTGGCATGGTCGGTGTTATCGCTGTTGGGTTATGGTCTATCCGCCATCCGGTACTTGCCATAGTATTTGTGCCTGCAGCTGCCTTCATGTTTTTGAATTTTTACTTTGGCACGCGCACAATTTTCTACTCAGCGCCGTTCTTGTGGTTCGGGCTGGCCTGGGCCTTGGTGACAGGCGTAAGAGCGCTTCTTCAGATATTGAAAACGGGCAAAGCTTTGCAGTATGTAGCAATAAGCACATCTGTGGTTTTTGGTTTTATGGTTATCTGGGTCTCTAGCCCAATAGATTATCTTGTGCGCCCTTCTTTTCCTAAACCAGCCTTAGAAGGATTAAGCTCACTTGCCACGCTGCCATCAGATGAGCAGACAGTTGTCGCATCCTGGTGGGATAATGGCTATGCGTCAGTTCTGTTAAATAATTTTAATGTTCTTCATGATGGCGGCGGGCAGAATACGCCTGTTACACATTATGTTGCACGGGCCTTAATGGCCAATAGCCAGTCTGAGGCAGCCAGCATATTAACTTATTTTTCTGAGAATGGGATGGAGGATTTTAAGGTCAGTATTGCCGGTGACAAAAATTTTGATACTAAACTTGGCCTTTATCAAAAAACAAAGCCTCAGCAGGCTATTTATATGGTGTTAAGTGACCAGCTGGCAGATTGGATGCCCTCTATTTCAAAGGTAGGGTTATGGGACCCCACCAAAGGAGTGCATACTTTTCCTGCAGGCACAAAACCGGAAGATGGCATTGGGTACAAATATCTTAAATGTGACCCGATGCAAAAGCCAGATATCATCCAATGCGCTGGCAGGTCGTTTAATCTGAAAACAGGCATGGTTGGTAAAAAGCCATTTTTAGCAGGCCTTATTCAGATGCAAGATGGCACTAGAACGGTCCAACGAGACTATAAGAATGACAGAGCGCCCTTTATTATGCATCTCATAAAACGCGGCGATAACGCGCCGCAGATATTCCTAGCTCATAGGAGGCTGTTCAATACTGTCTTTCACCAAATGTTTTATCTCAATGAAGTGAATAAGCAGTTTTTTGAGCCAGTCCTTGTGAGCAACCCTGCCTTTAAGGTGTTCAAGGTTAAATAATGGCGGGCTATGTAACAGCTCAGCTTTTGAAACCTGCCGGGTTATCAGATTGCCATCGCCAGACATCCTGACACATCTTGTCGACACCACGTTTTGCATGCCAGCCAAGTAGGGTTTTTGCCTTTGTTGCATCGGCAAAAAAACTATCAATATCGCCAGCACGGCGCGGCATGATTTGATAGTTAATCTGCTGTCCAGATGCCGTTTCAAAAGCGGCAATCATTTCTAAAACTGAATGGCCGCGGCCTGTGCCTAAATTAATGATTTCAGCGCCTGAGTGGTGCAAGGCGTAGTCGAGAGCTGCTGCATGCCCTTCTGCTAAGTCGGTTATATGGATATAGTCTCGAATACCTGTCCCATCGGGCGTATTATAATCATTGCCAAAAACCAAAACTTTAGCACGCTGACCGATTGCTACCTGAGCGATATAAGGCACTAAGTTATTCGGAATACCGTGTGGAGCTTCGCCAATTTCACCTGATTTATGAGCGCCTACTGGATTGAAATAACGCAGCAGTATCGCTGATTTACCATCGCCTGTTGCAGACCAGTCAGATAGTATTTGCTCATTAAAATACTTTGTTCGCCCATAAGGGTTAACCGGAGTGCAGGGATGTTCTTCATCGTAAGGCAGATAATGCGGCACGCCATAAACAGTTGCAGATGATGAAAACACGATGGTTTTACATTCGTGCCTATCCATCGCTTTCAGCAATTCGATGGTGCTACAGATATTCTGTTCGTAGTAGGAGAGAGGTAATGTTTCAGATTCTGCAACTGCTTTAAGACCAGCAAAATGAAGCACAGCTTCGGGCTTGAATGACTGAAAAATCTCATGCAAGGCCACCTCATCTGAAACGTTTGCAGACGTAGTGGAAAAGCTGTGATTAGACAGGTGGGCAACGCGCTCCAGACAAACAGGAGAGGCATTGACAAAATTATCTATCACATAGACCTCATGGCCTCCTGCGAGTAGATCCAGCATTGTGTGCGAACCAATATAGCCTGCTCCGCCGGTGACTAATATACGCATTTTGAATAACCTCTTAACCTTGCTATAGAACTGAATAAATCGACTATTAGCTTTAGAAGTTTATTGCATAAAATAACTTTTATTGCATAGCCCCCTAGCGGCTTATTGAGGCGTAAGGTAAGTTAAACTTGGTTTTCTTTACTCTCGTTACAGAGAATAGTAGGGGATACAAAAATGTTCTACCTCTTATTATTTAGGGTA
>Ga0115550_1000158_pt1 | contig 63425 bp, 53 predicted proteins | sample COGITO_mtgs_1005_FD_87177 | JGI IMG/M metagenome (GOLD analysis project Ga0115550, IMG submission 87177) | Pelagic marine microbial communities from North Sea - COGITO_mtgs_100511 | ecosystem: Environmental > Aquatic > Marine > Epipelagic | place: Germany:Helgoland, sampling site Kabeltonne...
TCGTTGCCAGAATAAACCTCTATTCCGATCCCATCCCGACCAGAGCCAACATCACTCGCCACAATGTACTTTTCGATTTTTGAATGTTCATCCATGCTCGTTACTCAACGATTCCCACATAACAGTATTTTTTCAAAGGCAAAGAACCCGCAAGACGCAAATTCGATTGCCTTCTTTCATGAATTTTACTCAGAAGAAGTTAACCTTTAACCCTCGTTAATTCAACCGCTTCCAGACATATTTACCAAAATAGGAAAGTGCTGGAACGGTTTCGCGCCCGCAAGACGGGGATTAAAAAACTCATGAGGAATGCTATAGGTTAATTCAGTCTTTATTGTTGCTGGATAGCTTTGGAAATTTGGAGATGTATACCCAAAATCATTGACGATTCGGGTAGGCGACGAGGGCGCGAGACTGGAGCGCCTATCCGGATCTTCAATGCTTGTGGTTTTATATGAAAATAAACGGCGCAATAGCGCCGTTTCGTTACCAGAGACTGGTCAGTCGCTACAGCTATTTAACTAACAAACTGCCCCATCAGGAAGACACCGCTATAACCTAAGCTATAAGCAAACAGTAAATAACCCGCCATCTTAAAATAACTGCCAAAAGTCAGTTCTTTAATTTTGCTCATAGCGATAATACCGGCAGCCGAACCGATGATCAGAATGGAACCGCCTACACCAGTGGCATAGGTCAACATCAGCCACTCGCCGGTGCTCATGGTTAAATTTGCTTTGAGTAAAGCGGCGGTCAGCGGCACGTTGTCTATCAGCGAAGAAGCAATCCCCATCAGATAATTGGCTTCAAATGGCGGTAATACCGCATATAAATTAGTGAAATTATTTAAGAAACCAATTTCTTTCAGAATACCGACTAACAGCAGTACGCCTAAGAAGAACAACAAAGTTTCAAATTCCACTTCGCGCACATAATTCAGAATACTTTGGGTGGTCTTTTTGCGTAGTAAAAACTGTGCGCTTAAAAACATAATGCCCAGACCAAACAGGAAGGTCAGCACTGGCGGGATTTGGAACAGAATATTAAAGAGTAACGTTGCAGCAATAGTAGCAACAAAAATGCCAGCAATAGCCGCATCAGCTTTTTCTATGGGTTTGCGATTTTTCTCAATCACAATCCGGTTGGTGAGGCCGCGGGATAATAAAATGGCGAGCACTGCGGCGGCAAAAAACGACGGTACGACCAGCATCAGCAAGTTCGCGATGGTAACTTTACCTGCAAGGAAGAACATCAAGGTTGTCACATCACCGGTGATCAACGACACCCCACCACTGTTAACCGCAAAAATAATGATAGTGGCGTATTTAATCAGTTTTTTCGCTTCCATTTTGATACTGGCAACCACGGCAATAGACACTAAAGTCGCGGTGACATTATCGGCAAAAGAAGAGAACACAAAGGCAAAGGCGGCCACAATAAACATCAAACGCCGCTCAGAAAGTTCCGCTGGCAACATCCGCTGCACTAACTGCGCAATAAAACCTTTGCTGTTAAGATAAGCAACAAAAGTCATAGTTGACATCAAGAACAGCCATAAAGTCGCTATTTCTAATAGGTTATGGTTTAGTTGCTCACTGACTTCGGCACTTGTAGCGCCGTGCATTGGAAAGATAAAGGCTAAAATCCAGCACAGAGTACCGAAAAAAAGTGTCGTTTTTGCCTTGTTTACGTGGATAATATCCTCTATAACGATCAGCACAAAGGCAAGGGCCACCAAGCCCAGAATTACCGTACTTAACATAAAATTTCACCAGCTTATTGTGAGTGGGAGCGGACTATTGGCGGGGCGGCATTCTATCACCGCCCACCACTTCGCACTACCCACAACTGGTCATACTTTGGTCGATACCCCTTAATTTTTTAACGAAAAGTTACGAGTTCATGCTGCAAGCAAAAAAAATCATTAAATGTCTGGACGACCACTGGCCGGTTTTAGAAACACTGGTCAGTCGCAGTACCTTGGGCAGTTTCAGTTTTCAGGACGTACAAGCGCTTATTCAGCGCCATTCGCCAAACCTCAGTAGCGAGCAGGTATTCCGGGAAGCACAACGGCTATTGCAACACGAGGTTTTGATCCCACTGGCGAAATCCAGTCAGTTGGAACTGAATCGTGCAGTACTGGAGTTTGTGCAATTTTTAACGCAGGAACATCAGCTCGGTACCGTTGGCGATATTCAAAGCCGGATTGAAGACTTAGACCGGCTGCGCGGCAAGTTAAAAATTGCCGCCGACACCAAAGACGTCAGTGAAATGCGTCGTTTTATCCGCTTAATGGATGAACGGGTGCGTGAAGTGGTGAAACATTTTCGCAAAAACGAAAGTGCCATTATGCATCTGGTGGAAAAAGCCAAAGCCGACGACGCTAAACTGAGTCTCGCCAAGCGTTATAGCGCGGTGATGGAAGCTTTTGACGAGTATATCGAGCCGGTTTTGCAGATGATCGATATTAATGCGCCCTTTCAGCACAGCATGCAGGCGCTGGAACATCAGCTGAGCGAGCTTATTCTCAATATCGAACAAACCGGCTTTTTGCAAAGTGAAAAAGAACCGTTGGTGCAGCTGCGCACCCGCTTGCTCGATATGAATCAGATTGGCCGTGAAGCACTCATTCGAAGCACCGATGTGCTGATGCCGCTGCGCGAAGAACTGCGTAAAAACACCCTGATTTCGCGTAACGCCAGTGCGTTGTTGGCGCATTTGCGCAAAAAAGGCCTGGAACCAACGCTTGAGCAGTTGGTACCAAAATTCAGCTCGGATCATCAAAAATTTAGCTTAGGCTCGGCCAATCAGATCACCAGTTATATGGCGGAACTGGTGGATTATCAGGACGAAGCTTATCAAATGCCAGAGCAGGTAGATCCGGGTGATAACGCCAATATCCGGGTGCCGGATTTGGCCGAGGTGTTAAAATCGGCTCGCACTCAAAAAGCCAATACTGATTTATCGAAATGGCTGGCCAAAAGCTACCCGCAATTGCCAGTTGATGAATTGTTATTTTTATATCAGGAGCTTAGCCGCGCCCCTACCCTGAAACTTCAGCACCTTGAGCAATACTCAACGCTTGAAGTGAACGGCTATCGCCTGACGCTCCACCCTTTTGTGCCCACTGCAACTTCCGGAACTTAATGCATGCAGATTGAATTGGAACAATTAACCCAACTGGCTGAAATTCATAAAAAACTCAGCACCGGTTATCATATCAGCGAGCAGGATTTTGCCCTCTGGCAAGAGCTCGATACCAACGAAGAGGCCTATGCTGCGCTCTTTACTGCGCTTGGCAATCAACTTAAACGCGACAGCCGTGGTTATTTTCATTTTGATGTTGATGACGCCACCGTCAATATGGGGAAAATTTCACGGTTATTTGCACTGACCACCTATGCCTTAGTCGAGTTTTTCGCCGACCAGGGTCAGGATCCATTGCGTGCTTTGTTTGAAGTGGAAATCAGCCACGAAATTCTCGCTAGCATTTTGCAGCAGCAATATCATTTGTTTGAGCAGCTGGAAGTGTTTTCCGCCACCGACTTAAAACGTGAAGTGATGAACCGGATGTTGCGCTACGGTTTTGCTAAAGCGCAGGGTGAACATTTTAAATTATTGTCACCGGTGTACAGATACCTGGATGCATTAATGGCAGTAGACCAACTTGCTGAATTCCCGGGTGAATCTGCCACGTCATCATCTACCTCAAACCAGGAGCAAGCCGATGTCTGAGTTATACGGCTTAACCAAGCTGGCGCTTCTCAACACCGCCGGCTACGCCAAATGTGTCATTCCGCTGGATAATTCCGCCTCCATTTGTGCACCAAACAATACCGGTAAAAGTTCGGTGATCAATGCGCTGCAGTTTCCGCTGATCAACGATTTACGGCTGACCGAATGGGACGGCCACGATCTGGACGAAACCCGTAAATTCTATTTTGGTACCGATCAAAGTTACATTCTGCTGGAAGCCAACTTGCCAAACGGCCCGGTGGTGATTGGTGTGGCGGGTCTTGGTAAAATTGCTGGTTATCAGTACCAGTATTTTTGCTACAACGGCAAGCTGAACCTCGACCATTACTTAGTAAACAACAGCATTATCAAATACAACAAGCTGGACCATCATTTACGCCAACTCGGCTTTGATCCGCTGGAGCTTAAACCGTCTGAGCTGAACTCGATGCTGACCGGCGGTGCCACGCCTTATGACAGCAAAATTAACCTGCGGATGATCCCGCTGACCAACGTGAGCGATGCGCCGGTCTACAAAGACATTTTCCGCCGTATTTTGAACCTGCACCGCCTGACGGCGCAGGACGTCAAACGTTTATTGCTGCCAGTATTTGCGCGGCACTTAAGCGACCCGAAAGTCGATTTTTATACCGTTTGGCACAATGCGTTTGAAAAGGTTAACCGTGACCGGCGCGAGCTGAAAGCGCTGGAAAATCAACAGCAAGCGGTGGAAGCTTTAGAAAACCTGATTGATAACCGCTCAGTACTCAAAGGCCGGTTAGCGGCTTATGCGCCAAAACTCGACCGCGCTTTGGTCGAATTTCAGAGTTACCTTGAAGATCAACAGGCTGAACTTGCCGGCAGTTTAGAAGAGCTGCACCGCGAAAAGAGTCAACTTGAAGACAAACAACGCTTATACGTTGGCCAAATTAAAGAACTCTCAGGCCGTAAACTGGAACTACAACAATGGTTTACTGAGCACGATACGCTGGCGCAGCGCTTTGGCCTGACGAATTTGGCAACCTTACAGTCGAATCTGACCAATATCCGCCAGAGTTATGAATCACTCAGTCACAGCCTGCAAGGCGCGGCCAATCTCAATCCGGTGACCTTGGCGCATCAGCAAGCGCAAACACAAAAACAGCTGAAAAGCTTAAAGTTGCAGCTGAAAAACCTCGAATACAATCTGTATTCAAGGCTGCGCGAAGATTTATCGTTGCCGGAAGTGCAGCAGCTGATTAAAGCGCTGAATCCGGATTTATTGTCGTTATCGACCGCGACCGGTGGTGATGTACACATTACCGACGACGATGCTTTTGGCGAGCAGTTATCTGCCCTTGCTGATTGTTTCCGGCAGGGTAAATTGCACCTCAAAGGCGCGGTGATTGATTTAGCGCATTTATCAGCGCCGGATATGACCGGGGTTGAAGGCAAAATTCAACTCAAAGAGCAAATTGAAGCGCTGCAACTGACCCTGGCAACTTTAGAGCAACAAGAAGAAGTGGCGCAGGACTTAGCCGGTAAAACCCGCGAAAAAGAGCGGTTATACGCCGATATGCTGCAAGCCGAAGAAGATTTAAAACGGTTTGCGCGTTTCGAGCAAATGCGTGAACTGCGGGATCCACAGCAAGATTTAGTCGATGAGCTGGACCGCGAAGAAGAAATTCTGCACGAGCAACTTTCAGAAGTGCAGCACAAAGCCAGCAGTTTGTCGGACCGCCGTAATCTGGTGACCAACAAACAAGATCAGCTAAAACGGCAGTTAGAACGCATTGAACACGAGAAAAAAGAACGGATTGATTTCCAGCTCGATTTCTATAGCGGCCGCGTTACGCCTTATCCGATTGAAATTACACTGGAATATGACAATCTGGCTGACGAGTTACGCTCTTACAATAAACATTGTCAGGAACTGAAACTGTTAGAAATCAACGTTAAAAATACCTATTTGTTTATTTTTAACGCCGGCATCAGCAAGTTTGAAGCTGAAACTGACGAAGACGCCAAGTATCAGAAACTTATTCAAGCGTTCCACCACCTGGATAAAGAACGTGAAGCCATTGAGCGGCGTGCCCGCGTCGCTTTAACCGAAGTGGCATCGACCCTCAAAGGTCTGCGTTCGGATTTAGACCGGCTACACCGCGAGCTCAATAGCTTTAACCGCGGCATTTGGCGCCATCAGATTTCGAACTTACAGGATTTTAAAATCGAAATTGTTGATCGCAAACTATTAGTTGGTCATATCGATACCATCCTGACCACGTCGGACGCTTATCAGCAAGGTGATACGTTAGATTTATTAGCGCCTGGGGTGACCACCGACGAGCGCGAAATTAACGCCGCCAAAGATTATTTAATTCAGGCAGCCAGTGACAAAGCCGGTCTGACGTTGTCGGATTTATTCGATATCCGCTTTAAAGTGGTCAATCGCGCCGGTGATGTCGAGTATTTTGATAAAATTGACTCAGCGGGTTCGAACGGCACCCGAATTACCATTAAGTTATTGTGTGGCATGCTATTTATCCGTCAGCTGCTGGCTGAGCGTGAACGTGGTAAATACCGGATCCCGATTTATATCGACGAAGCGGCCGACATCGACCCGCACAACCAGCAGGCCTTGATTGAAACCGCGCTGAACTTTGGATTTGTACCAATTTTCGCCTCGGTGAAACCGCAAACCAGCTGCCGGTACATAGTGCCAATTCGCACCGTGAAAAACGGCGCCCAGAACTGGGTCGATGAAAAAGACTGGATCATCTGCGAGCAAATCAGTCAGCTGGATCAAATTCTGCAGGCTGAAGCGGTTGCGGTTGATACCAAAGCGACTGAAGCAGCAGCTGCTGCAGCCACAAACGACGAAACGCCTGTTGTATAAGGTGTTAATTCAGTCAGTCTGATTGCAGGATAGGAACTTTCAGGCTCATACTCGCTCTGAGTTGAGCCTGAATTCACATCTGCAGCGAAGCTGCGCCCTTTTTCGCAGTCACATGGAGTGATCATTATTTTTTCTGCTTTAGCCAAGCGCTGTTATGGGTTGTTGCTACTTTTTACCTTGGCAACCTTAGTACCAGCCATCGCCTATGCCGCCAATCGCATCGAACTTTCCGGTGTCACCGGCGAGCGTAAACAAAATATCGAGCTTTATTTATCATCGATTGCCGCTAGCGAAATCAACCCATCCGCCCGTTTTAAAAACCGGGTCAACCGCGATATCAAACTGGCGCTACGTGGCCTTGGTTATTATCAGGTGGTGGTCGATTTTGAAGATCAACACAAAGGCAAAGATTACATACTTCGAGCCAACATCACTGCCAACAAATATGTCTACATCAACATCAACGACATCCGCATTATTGGTGGTGCCGCCAACGACACCCAATTTCTGCAACTGCTGAAAAACGCGGCGCCAAAAAAAGGCGAACGACTGCATCATGGCAAATATGAAAACTATAAAAGCGAGCTATTGAGCCTGGCCAATCGCAAAGGTTTTTTTGACGCCAAATTTGAACGTACGGAGCTCATCGTTACTCCAGGCGATCGCCGCGGTACGGTGAAATTGTTTTTTAATAGCGGTGTGCGCTACAAATTTGGCGATATTACCTTTCATGGCAGCCAGATTAATCGCGGTCGTTTACGCTCTTTGTTGACCTTTCGTAAAGGCGATGATTATTCCGCCCGTTTATTGGGTGAACTCAGTCAGGCGCTTAGTAGCACCAACTGGTTTAGCAGTATTAACCTGGAAGCCGATGTCGAAAACCGCAAAGATGGTGTGCTGCCGCTGCGGGTGGAACTGGCACCTTCGATGCGAAATATTGTCGAAGCCGGTATTGGTTATGTCAGTTACACCACCGATAGCAAAGGGATCCGACTCAAAGGCAAATGGGACAAACCCTGGCTCAACGATCGCGGCCATAGTTTATCCAGCGAACTGGCCCTATCGACTCCAGAGAAAAAACTGGAAACCCGCTACAAATTGCCGCTGCGCAATGTCACCAACGATTATTATCAGTTCACGTTTCGCTATACCGATCTAAAAGATCCAGATACGGATACCGATAGTCAGGAAATTAATCTGGCTGCAGAGCGGAATTGGTTGTTAAAAAGTGGCTGGAACCGCACAGCATCACTGCGCGCTTTGTATGAAAACTTTATTCAGGGCAGTCAGGATGATCAGTCCATTTTGCTGTTGCCGGGATTGAGTTTTAGTCGCGGCACCAATGATGGCTCTCATATGCCGCAGACAGCCGACTTTTACTCCTTGTCGATGGAAGTGGCCAATAAAGCACTGGCTTCAGATACCGATTTTGTCATCTTTCGCGGCCGCGCTGGCTGGATTGGTCATTGGACCGCTGATCAGCGTTGGTTGGTTCGTGTTGATGGCGGAGTGATTTTACAAGAGCAAGTGCTGAATATTCCTCCGTCAATGCGCTTTTTTGCTGGGGGTGACAACAGTTTGCGTGGTTTTGCTTATAAAGAAGTTGCACCGCTGGATGACAAAAACCTATTTTTAGGCGGCACCCGCCTCGCCACAGCCAATCTGGAATATCAGTACCGACTGCAAGGCGATTGGTGGCTGGCACTATTTACCGACTATGGTAGCGCCTGGAATGACCAACCAGATTGGCAACACAGCGTTGGCATCGGTGCGCGCTGGGCCTCGCCGATTGGCCCGTTACGCATCGATGTGGCATATCCAGTCAACAGTGACATAAACAGTGGCTTGCGGCTGCATTTTACGTTAGGGCCAGAATTATGAAAGTGCGCTGGTATTGGCTGAAATCAACCTTATTAACGCTACTGATGTTGATTTTGGTGGTGCTGGCGATTGCCGGCACCAATTTAAGTTTACAGCTCGCCCGTTTGATATTGCCGCAATTTGTCAGTGGTTTGCAATTTGCAGCAGTCAGCGGTGATCTGTGGCGCGGCGCGGTGTTTGAACAGCTGGAATATCAGACCAAAACAGCAAAAATCAGCATCCAGCGGCTGGAAACCCGATTGGACTGGCGTTGTTTTAGCGGCCGGCTGTTATGTCTGGATTATCTGACCTTAACCGGTAGCAAAGTCGAAATATTGGCGGCTGCGGCTGAACCATCGACCGCCACGTCTGATAGCACTGATGTAGCAGCTACCCAAACCAGCCCACTCTGGTCGCTTCGGGTCGATGCGCTGACCAGCAACGATTTCAGTTTTAACCTACCCACACTGCAAGGCCAGATCACCCGCTTAAAAAGTGCCGGACGTTTTGCCGGGAAGCAACTCACGTTGGACGCCACCCACATTCAAGGCGTGCGGCTGTTGAGCAGCGCTAAAACCACCAAAGACGACACGCCATTTCGGCTGCCGGATTTAACCACGCTGAAATTGCCAATCGCTATCGACCTTGGCGCATTGCAACTTGATGATGTCAGCCTGCAACACACAGGCGTCCAGCCCGAACCGCCAGCATTGCAGCTAAAAAAGCTGAAAATGTCAGCCAGTTTGCAACAACAGCGTTGGCAATTGCAGCTTAGCGAAGTCGTCGCCACAGCTCCGGCCCTGATCGCCAACGCCAAATTGGACTGGCAACAGGAAGGTGCAGGTTCGCTGACCGGCGACTTTAGGGCTGAACTGCCTGAACTCGTGCCGAACCAAAACTTCAACGGAACCCTTAGCGGTCCACTGGACAAACTGCGGTTGCAATTACAGCTAGCAGGCACGCAGCAAGCCAATGTCAATGCAACGTTTGACATCACTCAGCCACAACTGCCGTTTAGCCTGCAGCTCAAAGCAGACGCCCTGCACTGGCCATTGGTGGAAGCAGCCAATGCCACTTATCACGCCAGCAGTGTATTGCTGGACGTTGCAGGCAGTCTGGATCAGCAACAATTTAGCGGCAGCTTGAAAGCGACACTGCCAGATTTACCCAATAGTGCCCTGCAAATACGCGGCTTGTACCAAAACACATCAAAACAGTTAGTGCTGGATGAACTGCAAATTCAAACGCTCAATGGCAGTGCAATCGTCAAAGGGCTTTATGATCTGCAGCAACAACAACTCAATAGTCAAGTGCAGCTAAAAGCCATTCAACCCGGTCTGTATTGGAGCGATTATGCTGGCGAATTTAGCGGTAGCTTTCACCTGGGCGCAGCGCTGCAGCCTAAGCTGGCGCTGGAGATCGGTGGTTTAGATATCACCGGTCATATTCGTGACCTACCGCTTAAGTTAACAGGCGGGTTTAAGGCCAGCCAGCAAACCGACCATTGGCGGCTGAATACCGAACAACTGCTGTTAAGCCATGGCCCAAATCAGCTGAGTATCAGCGGCGGCCTGGAACAACAATGGCAGCTGGCAGTGAAGGTCAATATCAGCGATCTCGCGGCGTCCCTGTCACAAAGTGAAGGCCAGATTGTCGGTGAAATGAACGTCAGCGGCCCGGCGGCTGAGCCGGATCTTGCGTTATTGCTCACTGGTAACAATCTGAACTATCAGGATGATTACGCGCTCAGTCGCATTGAACTCAAAGCAAAAATTGTCGATTGGGGCAAAAAAGCCAGCAGTATGTCGCTGATTGCCAAACAAGGTCAGGCGCCAGGGTTGCAATTGCAACAACTGGATTGGCAACTCAGTGGCAACCGGCTACAGCACGACAGCCATCTATTGCTCGATAGCCATCAACTACACGCCGCACTGGCGATGACCGGTCAGCTGCAAGCCGATAGCTGGCAGGCGCAGTGGCAGGAATTGCGCTTAAAATCGGATTTAGGCGACTGGCAGCTCAATCAGCCGACCCAAAGCAACTGGTCGCTGGCTAAACAGCAGTTATCAGTCAGCGCATTTTGCCTCGAAGACCAAGCTGCGGCACTTTGTATCCAACCATTACAAGACGCATCACTGAAAAAAGCTCAGTTGCAGTTGGCGCTTAGCAACTTTGAACTGGCATCCGTCAATCCGCTGTTGGCTGACGAGCAAAGCCTCAGCGGCGCCATTGATGGTGATATTAAAATCAACTGGCAGCAAGGTCAGTTACCGACGGCACAGCTGAACTTACAAGGCGGCGCCGGTAAGATGGAATATCAAAGCACGTCCTTGCTGCAAATTCCGTGGCAGCAATTGTTGATTGAGGCAAGTCTGAACCCGCAGCAGCTGAGTGCCAAGCTGCAATTTAAGTTTGTCGATGACCAGGCCGCCAATGTGCAATTTGGCCTGACCGCGCTCGATACATCAGACAAACAACTGGACGCCAGACTGCAGTTAAATCAATTTGATTTGGCCTTTTTACAGCCCATTTTCAGTGAATTCAGTCAGTTCAGCGCCGTACTAAATGGCGATGTGCGCGCCAGCGGTGCTCTGGCCAATCCATTATTGCAAGGCCAAATTCAGCTGGAAAACCTCAGCTTAAATGGCCGCCAGGCACCGATGGAAATCAATGAATCGAGCTTAACGCTGGCCTTTGCCGATCGCAAAGCCTTGTTATCCGGCGCCTTGCGCACCCCGGAAGGGCCGCTCAATATTAGTGGCGACGCCGACTGGCAGGTGCCTAACGGCTGGTTTGGTAGCGTGCAACTGTCCGGGCAAAAACTGAAATTGCATTTGCCCAATGCCAGTTTTAGTTTCAGCCCGGATTTATTATTCAGCGCTGAACCACATGGCGGCCTGCTCAGCGGCGAAGTGTTGCTGGAAAACGGCAAAATGGAAGTCGATGCCCTGCCAGAAAACGCCATTCGGGTCTCGGACGATGAAGTGATCCGCACTGCAGCTATCGTCGACAGCTCAGGGTTACCACCGTGGAAACTCAGTTCTGACGTGCGGTTAACGTTGGGTGAAAACGTGCGACTGGCCGCTTTTGGCCTCAAAACCAAATTAGAAGGTGTGCTGCGCATTCGCCAACAAGGTTTGGTGCCAACCATTCATGGCCAGGTCGCACTGCGCGACGGTACTTTCCGCGCTTATGGCCAGGACTTGCAACTACGCAAAGGCAAACTCACCTTTAACGGTCCGGCCGATCAACCACTGATGGCAATCGAAGCCATCCGTAATCCGGAAAAAACCGAAGATGGCGTAATTGCTGGTATCCAGGTCGACGGTCTCACCGATAATCCGGTGATTAAAGTGTTCTCCACCCCGGCCAAACCCCAAGCTAACGCCCTGGCCTATTTACTATTAGGCCGCGATTTAACCAGCAGCAGCTCCGATAAATCCGTCACCACCAGCCTCATCGGCATCGGCATCGCCAGCAGCGGCAAATTAGTCGGCCAGCTCGGTGAAGTGTTCGGCCTGCGCGAACTCAGCCTCGACACCGCCGGCAGCGGCGACACTTCCAAAGTCATGGTCAGCGGTTATTTGTCACCCAAATTACAACTCAAATACGGCGTCGGTATTTTTAACCAGGTCGGCGAATTCACCCTGCGCTACCGCCTGGCGCGCAAGTTGTTTTTAGAGGCGGTGAGTGGATTGAATGATTCGGTGGATATGCTTTATCAGGTGGAGTTTGATTGAGGTTGGTGTGCCGCCAATCGTTCATATGAAATATGTGCGATGACGCTACGCTTATCGCACCTACGGTGAAAATAACACTTTGTTTTAAATATAAAAACGTAGGTCGGATAAACGCGAAGCGTGCCATCCGACAGCTGTTCGGCTTACATAGTCATTGCACGCGGTGGATGGCGCTACGCTTATCCACCCTACGGTGAAAATAACACAGCAATGGCCGTTGCTTACTTGCCATGTTACGGTTTATTTGCTTTAACACTTAACTTCTCTGACACAAAATGTGCCCGCGAACTTGAATTGACTGGCATATGTTGAGCCTTGCACCAGTGAAGTAGCTCGTCAATATCGACATTTACCCTTTTGACAATCTTGCCCGCTGCGCGAATGTCACTTATTGCGGTGTTTGCATTTTTTTTCCATTCGTCGTAACTATCATCTAAATTCGCACGATCATCGGCGATTTTTTTTAACCGCGCCCAGCTTTCAGGTTGAAACCAAGCTATACCGATGACGATCTCATGGTCTTGCATGAAACCTCCTATATGGAAAACCATCATACCCGCCACACAGGCGAGCAACTTGTTGTGATTCCGGCAGCCGCAGGCCCCGGTATGAGGCACTAATTAACTGTTACAAGGGTTAACCAAGGATGTAAGCACTTGAGCTTCCCACATATCGTTCATTTTCAGATAGATCCTAGTAATCTAAGAAAAATGACATAATTTTACTGCTTTTATCAGAGGCGAAAGTTCAGTTATTGCCCGTTCATCCTGATACCAAATGATGTAGGTATAATCCCATTCTTCGGTAATGACGCAATCGAGTTCGGTAATGACGAACATTGAAAATTGCGAAGCGTCTTTGTTCAATGCTTCTTCGAAACTTGGCAGAGCTGCGCTAACGTCAATGACCGCGACCAGTTTTTCTTTATCCCTATCAGCTTTTTCAAGCAGGTATCTTTGGCTTAGCAAGATTATTAATTGATTAAAACGCTGCCATTCCGACTCGGTGACTTCATTTAACTTGTGGAGATTTTCCTGACCTAGCCAACCAGGCCAAAGTGAGACGAATTCCTTCTTGAATTCAGATTTTACTTCACAATCTTCAAAATACCGGTGATACATTGCCTTCCTTTAGTGAATAGCACCTGCAGCAAAGTTAGCAACCGAGCCGCCGTCTAACAGTGAACTGACGTTCGAGATGTCTATTTAAGCGTTAAGGCTTTGGCTTTTTGCTGCATGCCTTTAATTGACTCTTCCATCTTTGTTTTGCAATGAGGAATTTCCGTGTATGGCGCTATAGTTTCCAAGTTTTTTACAAATTCAGAGTTGGGCTTATCTTTTGCATATTCGTTGATGGCGCAATAGCAAAGCTCAGAGGCAATACTTTCAGATACAGGAGTAATAGCGATCATCTCATTTCGCAAGGATTCTTGGCTCTTTTTGGCAGCAAGTCCCTGCTGTTCGTAGTCTGTGGCTGCGGGGAAAACAATTGCACTTCTGCATGCGTTTATAGCCTCATAGAAATTTTTATAGTTCCAATCGCTTTGATATTCGGCTGAAATTACCGATGAAGTTATGAAAAGTGTAGCGATGAGCAAGAGTTTTAACATTTTGTGTCCGTAATTTCGTGTCTGACAGCGATAAAGTGTAACCAAATGGTAAATAAAAACAAAGAGTATTTAAAGTCGGACAGTCATATCAATGCGCTTTTCCCGCAACTGATGTCGCCAGGTTTTCATAGTACCTGGCGCGCTCGGCATTTCCCTTGGCTAGATACAAAAGCCGCAATTCTTCAAAAATATAGCCTTTGCGATCGCCAGCTACTTCACTTTCACTTTCCAGGCGCAGCTGGATTGCCATGGCTTCATCCGTTTGGTTCAAGACTCGCAGCACCCTAGCGATTTGCCAATGGGCATCACGAATAGCTTTTGCAGTTCCGCCGTTTTGTCGCAGCGACAAGGCTTGTTTGAAATGCGTTAAGGCTTCATCAAAGCGTTTAAGTTCGAAGAGTGCCTCACCCATATTGTTAAGCACGGAGGCCTTCCAGCGCTTGGCTTCTGGCTGCTCGGACGCTTCAACCAGCGCCAGTGCTTCTTGCCCCCTCGCCAATTGCTCTAGCGGTTCCTTATCCACGAACACGAACATATGCACGGCATCGATGGCGAGGCCATCAAGCTTGGCTTCTTTGGCGACGGCGAGTGCTTTGGTAAAAGCGGCGCGAGCCAGTTGGTTCGACTCGGGCGTTTGCGATACCGCGCTGTGCTGATGTGAAGCATAACTACGACCAAGTTCCAGCCAATACCGAACCTGTGCTTCAGCGCTGGCTGCTGGTATCTGCAACTCAATTGCCCGAAGCACTGCACGAGCCTGCTCAAAATCTTTTCGCAGCATGTAAGTTCGGGCAAGCTGGGTCTGCAAAATCAAAGCGTTATCACCCACTGCAGTGTTTAGCGCCAAACGAAAGCGTTTTTCGCTAAGCTCAGGATTGCTAAAATCCCAAAGTTGAGCGACATCAACGGCCAACGCAGCCCTTGGCATAAGACAGATGATTGAGATGAAGGCGATTGTACGAAGTATGTTAAGTTCCTGACGGCTAAACATATTGACTCCCAACGAGGTGTAAATCTTATTTTTCTACAGCAAAAAACTTGCGAGTTCTAGCGTTTTTCATGGTAATCGATGGGCCAAGCTAACTGAAATTTAGGGTCAGATCAAAATTGAACGGTATCTTCGCGTCTTGCACAAAAATGTCTATCTAGTCGCCATAACGGCTGGATGGCAGCATAAGCAGACCGTCTGCGGCATGGGTGAAGTCGGGATCTCAGCAAGTCAGCAATCTGACTTGCTGCCGACTGAACGTGTTTTGCACTGCAATACACCGGAACGCCGCAGAAAAGCCTACACGGATGTATTCACGGCGTGTCAGCGTTGCTGTCACCCGTGCCGCTCATCACTATCAACCAACTAACAACAAGACACTGGTTCTACAATAAAAATGTAGAACATGCTACAAAATAGCCGGTGGATTTAGTTTTGTTGCGCTATTTAGAGAGACTTATCCAGAAAAGATCTGCAAATACCGATCTTTGAATTTTTTCTTTACAGACTTGAATTTGAGGCTAGAAAACCAATATATCTTATGAGGTTAAGCAACCGCTTAGTTTTACTCTTGACTAAAACCGAAACCGCATAAGGATTTATTGAGCATGAGTATAAAACCTGGACCAAAACCGAAAAAAAATGACGGTACGCCAGATGAAAGAAGGCGTGTGACACCAGAAAACCAGCCGAAGCACCCTGATTTAAAGCCGCACAAGCATAAACAGTAATTTTATTTAAAGACTCTGTAGCCAGAGTCTTTTTTACAACTTGTTTACGGTTTTTTAGGGCATCACATTAGGCCTTTCACTTTGAAATCCTATTTTAACTGGCGCAAAGTGTCTTGGCGGCCGTGCAGCACACGAATAATTTCAATCTGGTTGGCGGTCACCCGATAGAACAAAGTGTGGCTTTGGATGGGGAAGCTTCTGATCTCAGGTCGAAGTTCTGGACGCTCGACACCGACGAGTGGTTGTTCGGTAAGTAACAAAAATTGATTTTTAAAAACAGTAAGATAGCTATCAGCTTGCGCATGCCCCCACTGCCGCAATCCATATTGGTAGATATCTTTCAGGTCCAGTTTAGCCGCTGGCGCAATTATGAGCATATAAGCCGGCATCTGGTTAACTTTTTATATCGTCAAACAATAAATCCAGCGCTGCCTTTGATTCAATCGCGATGCCTTCGCCACGCTCCAATTGCTCGGTACCAACGTTTAATTGTTCGCGTAGGCGAGCCAGTTTCACTTCGTGGATCCAGTCTTCGTGAGTGTCCATAAAACGTAAGGCTTCGCGGATGACTTCGCTGGCATTGTTGTATAAGCCACTGTCAACTTTGGCTTTAATGCGAGCCTCTAATTCAGGCGTCAGGGACACGTGCATGATGACCTCCGAAGGTAAACATTCATCTTGATCATGCTAGGTTCGGCGACAAAGATTGTCAAACTATGTCGCATGACCACGAGGATTCTACTTTGTATTAGTGTTAGATATGATGCAATTCATGAAATGCTACAAAATCAGATGTCACAACGGCTTCAACAACAACAAATGCTGATACCGCCCCAAAGACGCATAAGGTTCGGTGCGGTTGTACTTCAGTTCCACTTCCAGCAACTTATCAAATTGTGTTTCCTGCTCGGATCGGTCACGCAGATAATCGTGAAAACAGCGTACGCCGGTTTTACTGTGCAGGGTAAAGCCTTGCTGCTGGCACCAGGCGACGACGTCCAGCGGATTCAGCGGTTGTTGCGGGCTTAAACTGACTTTCTTTTTGTAGACTAAATCACGCAGCACATAGTTAAAATTGCCGTACACAATATTGGAAAAACGCTTGGCATCGACGTTATAAAACATCAGCGATAAAGCGCCGCCCGGCGCCACCAGCTGATATAAATCGGCAATGGCAGCTTGTGGATCGGCCAGCCATTCCAGCACCGCATGGCAGAGTACCATCGGATATTGTTGCTGCTCCGGTATTAACTGCTGCAACCCCAGATTAGCAAAGCTTACCTGTGCCGCAAGCCCTTGCTCGGCGGCGTTGGCTTGCGCCATTTGCAGCATTTCCAATGATAAATCGGTCAACCGCACCTGATGGCCACGTGCCGCCAGCCACAACGCCAGCTGACCTTGCCCGGCGCCGACATCCAGAATTTGCGTTGGTGTGGCTAAAGGTGCAAATTCAGCAAGATCGCGCTGTAACACCAACTGGCGCAAGCGGCCTTTAGTGGTCTGATAAATATTCTGCTGGAATTTGGCGGCGATGCTGTCAAAATTGCGGTCAGTGCTTTTTTTAGTCATAGGTTTTAGTCATAAAGTTATGGAATTTCCTGTCAAACTGTTACTGACGCCGGTGATGATTATCTGGGCGCTGCTGCTATTTACCCTGCTCCAGCAGTGGCGGGCGCAATTACCGCAACAACGGTGGCTTCCACGCGCGGCGTCTTTTACTTTCCTGCTATTTTGGCTGTTTTGCACCAAGCCGCTGGTAGACCAATTAGCCAAACCGCTGGAACTGGCTTATCCGGCTTTTGCCGCTAATTCAACAAATTCAGTAAAACCAGCGCTAATGCATATTCTGGTGCTCGGCTGCAGTCATCAGGACAGCAGCTTTTTACCCCTGACCAGCAAAGCTGAACCTTGTACTTTGGCCAGGTTAAGCGAAGCCGTCCGCCTCTGGCATCTGTATCCACAAGCGGTGCTGCATGTCAGTGGCCATATCAACGATCGTAGCCAGTCTCATACCGATTTTGCCCGGCAATATGCCATTGCCATGGGCGTGGCACCAGCAAAAATTGTCAGTCACAGTGCGGCCAGCAATACCAGAGGCGAAGTGCAAGCCTTTATTGCCGCTATCAATCAACAGCCGGCGGCTTTGGTGACTTCTGCCATGCATATGCCGCGTACCTGCAACTGGTTTGCGCATTATGGTGGCCAAGTGATTGCAGCCCCTACCGACTTTCATGTGCGACGCCTGACCGGTGATATCGGTTGGCAAGGTTGGTTGCCAACTGCACAAAGCCTGAATACTTTAAGTTATGCCCTGTATGAATATATGGGACTGGTACAGCAGTATATTCAGATATCCAGTGATGCCGCCAACAGCTACAATACCAATATCAGCACCGCGTCTGCTGTTAGCGGCTGTCAGCAACCGCTTTAGCCATATTCATTAGCTACAAACTCAAGCCGGATTAGGCACATCAATAAAACAGATTTCAATCCCGGTTTGTGCCGCGAGCCACTGCCCCAGCGCCTGAATACCATAACGCTCGGTGGCATGATGGCCAGCGGCAATAAAATGAATGCCGAGCTCATCTGCACAGTGAATGGTTTGCTCGGATACTTCGCCACTGAAAAACAACTCGGCGCCGGCATCGGCTGCTGCCTGAATATAACCTTGCCCGCCGCCACTGCACCAGGCGATGGTATGAACCTGACTGCCACCAGCTGCATGCAGCAACGGCGCACGCCCTAACAACTGCTCAAGTTGCGCAGCAATGTCGTCGGCACTGACAGGGACCGCAACATCACCCAGCATCACCACGCCGCGTGGTTCAACCGTTTGCAGCGCCCGGATATTGGTGAAGCCGAGCAATTGACCCAGCTGGGCGTTATTGCCAAGGGTTGGATGTACATCGAGCGGAAGATGATAAGCCAACAAGCTGATGTCATGGCGCAGCAGGCTTTGCAGGCGACGTTTTTTCATGCCGGTAATTTCACTGGCTTCGCCTTTCCAGAAATAACCGTGATGCACCAGAATCGCATCGGCATTGGCGGCAATGGCCGCATCCAGTAATTTTTGACAGGCCGTCACACCCGTCACCACTTTTTTGATTTGGTTTTTACCTTCAACCTGCAATCCGTTTGGGCAATAATCTTTGATACTGCTGCTTACAAGTTCGGTATTCAATAATTGCACCAGGGCGCTCAGGCTAATTTGTGCTTGGGTCATATCGACTCCTTCGATGCTGATTCGGCAAGCTGTTGTTGCAGCGCTGCTAATTTGGTTTTGGCTTCAATCCACTGTCCCATAAAACGGGTACTGCGGTGATGATGAAATCTGAGCATGGCGCCATAAAAATGCTGCGCCCGATGCGCAGTTAAGTGCTGGCGCACATGTTCCAGCTGCTGCCAAATGGCAGGTTCCAGCACTGAACGGGCAAAGTTTTGCTGCAAAATCTGATAACCAAGCTGTTGTTTGGTATGCCAAAGCTGCTCGTCCTGATACAGCTGCACCGCCGCCGCTGCAATTTCCTCTGGATTTTCAGCCAATAACCCGGCCCAAGTATCACTCCTTTTCTCTTCATTGCAGCTGTCGGCACACATGCCCTCAGCGCCAATCGCGGTTGTCACGCTGGGCGTACCAGTTTGCATCGCATCAATAAACTTACCTTTAAGCCCGGCACCAAACTGCAGTGGCGCCAGACAAACCCTGGCTTGTTGTAACACCTGATGCGCGTTTTCAGCCCAACCTTTAATCAAAAAACCTTGTTTCGGTGCATGTAACGCAGTGGCTTTGGGTGGTGGATAAGCGCCATAAATATGCAACTCGACGCCGGGCAACTGTGCCCTAATCAGCGGCCAAATCTGTTGCTTTAACCACAACACACTTTGCCAGTTCGGCTCATGTCGGAAATTACCGATGCTGATAAAATGCTGGCGTTCGCTAAAGTCAGCGCCAGGCGCCAGCAATGGCTCGTCAAGTAAAAATGGACAGTACATCAGCTGACTAGCCGGCACCTGAAATTGCTCGGTTAACAACGTCATTTCAGCGCGTGAGATAGTCAAAGTCACATCACAGCGCAAGATGGCCGCAATTTCCCGCTGCGCCATTTCACTATATAAATCAGTTTGTTGTAGCGGCCGTTTTGCCGTATAAGCTTGCTGGCGTGCCTGACGCAGGCAGTGTAAATCTTCACTATCGAGTAACCGTAGCGCTTGCGGACAAGCCGCTTCCACCCGCCAGCCGAATTGCTCTTCCAGCATAAAACGGTCAAATAGCACCACATTGGGTTGCACTTCGCCAAGCCACTGGTCAAATGCATCGTCGTTGAGCGGGATCTGCTTTTCTTCAATCTGCCATTGTTGTAATTCAAAACGATGCGGGCCCGGCTCGGCTGGACTGGCAAAAATAATCTGCCAGCCTTGTTGCCGGTACAGCTGCAACAAGCTCAGCATCCGCCGTCCGGCCGCTGATGAATCAGGCTCAGGCCAGACATAACCCAGTACCACTAATAACATATGTTGAGTACCCTACTCGATGGCCAGTTTTGGCGCATTCTACCTTGGCAGCAGGAAAGCACCAAACTGACCTTGGCGGCAGGACTGTCAACAGTGGTATGATGAGTTTCATCCAGCGCTAATGAGCCACTATGAGCCCACTATGAGTTCCAAAGAAAAAAATTACCATCCCACCGAAGAACAACTGCATTGCCTCAGTCATGCCGCTGCTGCAGCCCTGAGTTTAGTCGGTTGTGCTTTACTCGTCGCCAAAAGCTGGCAGCTGGGTGGTCAGGCCTTATTCGCTAGCCTGGCCTTTGGTCTTAGTCTATTTTTATTATATCTATCATCAAGTTGCTATCACGGGTCAAAACAACCAGAGCGTAAAGCACTATGGCGAAAACTGGATCACGCCGCCATCTACGTGCTGATCGCTGGCAGTTATACGCCCTTTACGCTGATTAGCATGCGCGACAGCTGGGGGTTCTGGCTAGTCGCCGTGGTCTGGGGCGTCGCGATTATCGGCGTGTTGCTGGAATTTGTCGCTCATTTGAAATTTCAAAAACTGAGCCTGGTACTTTATCTGGTGATGGGCTGGCTGGCATTAGTTGCCGCTAATCCACTGATGCAAACTGTGCCTACTGAAGGCTTGTGGTGGTTATTGGCCGGTGGTTTATGTTATTCATTTGGGGTGATTTTTTACCTCTGGCATTCGCTATTTTTGCACCATGTGATTTGGCACCTATGGGTGGTTGCCGGCAGCGTATGCCACTTTATCTCAATTTATTTTTACGTGCTGTAACCTGCGTTGCAGCTTTGAACAGCGGTTCAGGTCAAGCTCGGCAGTCTGGGTAACGTTACCCAAAAACAACTGCCCTGCTGTTCCTGACTGACAAAGCCGATTTGCCCCTGATGGCTTTCAATAATTTTTTTACAAATGGTCAGGCCAAGACCAGTGCCTTCCTGGGTCCGGCTGTCGGACGCATCGGCCTGACTAAACTTATCAAACACCCGTAGATGAAACGATTCCGGAATACCAACACCTTGATCAGTGATCGCCATTTTCACTTGTTGTTCGTCACCACTTAATTCCACTAACACCGCACCGCCCTGATGCGAGAATTTCATCGCATTTGATAATAAGTTATCCAGCACCTGCCGAATGCGCAGAGCATCAACATTGACCGTCAGTGGTGTCGCCAAATCAGCCTCTAAACGCACACTGACCTGATATTTATGGGCATAGGCATTGCTGGCGCTGATCGCCTGCTGCACTAAATCAACCAAGTCCACTGGCTTTAATTGCAGCACAAACTTACCGGCTTCAAATTTTTGTACATCCAATAAATCATTGATAATGCTTGATAGTCTTTCGCAGTTATTCACAGCAGTTTGAATGAGCAACTGGTAAGGATCAGAGCCCGGCTCCACCACGCGCTGCGCAATTAAGCCAACCGCACCCCGAATAGAAGTTAACGGCGTACGCAATTCATGCGACACCACTGAAATAAATTCATCTTTAAGTTTGTCGAGGCGTTTCAGCTCGCGGTTGGCTTTGGCCACTTCCTGCAGGCTTTTTTCTAATTGTTTACTGCGCAATGATAACGTTAACGAGCTTTCCTCCAGCGCACTGGTGCGCTCGGCGACCTTGGTTTCTAATATTAATTGCGCTTTTGCCCGCTCCTGCACCGAGTTCTGCAATAACCGATTGATTTGCCGCACATGCCTTAAACGATATTGATGCCCGGCCAAAATCAGCAGCAAAGTCGCAAGCCCCATCAGCACCTGTACCGTGCGGTATTGCCACCAGGGCGGGAGCACTTGCAGCGGAATTTCGACGGTTTTATCGCTGAACAAACCATGATTGTTGGAGCCTTTGACTTCCAGTACATACTCACCGCCCGGTAAATTTGAATAATAGGCCGCGCGTTTATCGGATTGTAAAATCCAGTCACTGTCAAAACCACGCAACCGGTATAAAAACTGATTGCGACTAACATCATGATAATCCAGGCTGGCAAATTTAAACTCAACGCTGCTGTCGGTCGGCTTTAGCACAATAGCCGGCCAATCTTTGCTATGGGCCAGCATCGGCAATGGCTGATGATTAATCAAAATTTCCGGCACTGCCACCGTTGGCGGCAAATCGTTGACCCATAATAACGACGGCTCGACGATCGCAAGACCTGCAATACTGCCGAGATAGAGCCTACCGGCACCATCGTTATGAATAGCTTTAAACACCAACTCCGTCGCCACCAGGCCGTCCTGATGGGTAAAAGTGATAAAACGCGAGCTGCTCGCAGGTTTTAATGTTAAGCCTTTGGCCGACAATAACCAGACATTGCTGTCGGCATCGGTATGGGCCCCCACGATATTGTGGGTTAACAATCCGGAGCGACCGTCCCACAATTGCTGGGTGGCGGTTTGTGGCTGATACACCACCAGGCCTTGTTCAGTACAAATCAAGATACTGTCGGTTGGGCCTTTTTCCACGCATTGCACATCCTGGCTTGGTAGGATTAAACCGGAACTTTTATCTTCACTGACGTGGCGAATGGCACCGGTACTGACGGTGATTTGAAACAAGCCGGAATAACGGGTACCCACCCATAATAAATCGCCTTGTAGCAGCAACGCCTGCACCGCGTCACCGACTTTTTGTTGCAGTACTTCACGTAAAAACGCCTGTGTCTGGTTCGTTGCCGGATCCCACAACATGACCCCTTCGCCCCATAACCCAAACCAGAACTGACCGTTTTGTGTGATCAACAGATCACGAATATTGTCACTCCTGGCCTTCGCTGCTATGAATGGCTGATCTACAAGCTGTAGTTGATCCAAATCCGCGTCATATTGAAATAATCCAACATCAGTCGCGGCGTACACTCGCCCCTGTTTGTCGGCACGAATGGTATTGACCCGCCCAGAAGTTTGATAACGCTGCATCGTTTCCAACTGGCGATTGACCCGATACAGGTATTCAGCGCTGCCAAGCCATAACTCGTCGCCCAGACTAAACACCGAGGTCACGGTAAACTCAAGATTTTCAACAGGTTCTTTTGGCAATAACGAAGTTAACGACGAAAATGCCGACGCACTGTGCCTGGCATAAAACAAGCCGTTTTCGCGGGATCCCAGCCACAATACACCAGTCCTGTCGATAAACATCGCACGGATATTGACCGTTGGTAACAATGAATCTTGTTTGCGAAATTTCTGGAATTTTAGTTGCCTTGGATTAAACCGAAACAAACCATTGTAGGTACCGAGTAACAAATTACCATCAGTATCAAAGAGTAAGTGGTTGATTATCGGGGTGGTCATCGTATCAGCTGCGGGAACAGGCGTCACCGATCCGGTGGCCGCATCAAGACTGAGCAAGCCGCGGCGGGTTCCAAGCCACAGCATATTGCTGCTGGTCGCCATGGCACGAATTTCATTATCACGGCTGCCAGCAACCGCATTGGGATACGGCAACACCGCCGGGCACAAGCCACTTTGTTCCCGCCAGCAATGCAAACCTTCGGCAGTCCCAATCCAGATGGTGCCGTCAGCAGTTTGTTGTAAACTCCAGATCCGTTGGTGCTTTAAGGGTTGTGCCGAATTCGCCGCGCCAATCCGGATCATTTTGCCATCGCGGTCTAAACGGCTCAGCCCATTGGTGGTACCAATCCAGATATCACCGGCCTGATCCTGAAACAAGGTCTGGACCTGCATTCCGGCAATGCCGTTGGCTGAGCTTTCATCCACCACATAACGATTTAACCGGCCGGTGACAGCGTCAATGCGGCTGAGGCCATAACCCCAGGTGCCGGCCCAAATATTATTTTCGCGATCAATCAGCAATACGCCGACATCCTGGTGACCCAGATGCTGCAATTCACTGGCGGTAAGCAGCGGAAACTCGGAAAAACTATAACCGTCGTATCTTAATAAACCTGAATTGGTGGAGGTGAGCCAAATGTAGCCATGTTGATCCTGCGCCACACTGTAAATGGTGGCGTTTGGCAGTCCATCATCGACACCAATCCGTTTAAATTCGGTATAGCCAAATGCCACTGAAGAAAAAAACGTCAGTGACAGCAAAAAACCAAACAGTAATTGGATCCAACTTAGACCCGGACGATGAGAATTCAGTATGACCTCCGCATGTCTTTCCTGAACCGGCAAGTGAATACGGACCAGGCCGCCGCACAACAGAACTTTTGTATAACCCGATTCATGGGACAGCCCGTTTTACCTTAGCACAGCAAACAGCGCTTTACAGGCTCAGGCAATTAATTTCGTCCGCTTACTTTCGCCAACCGTTGCAATCCCCTAAAATCGCCCCATCTTAGCGAATAACAATTTATTTTTGCCGACCTTCCGGAGTTTTTATGTCAAATCCACAACACAGCCGTTTAATGATTTTGGGCTCTGGCCCTGCAGGTTATACGGCTGCGGTTTATGCCGCCCGCGCCAACTTAAATCCGGTGTTGATCACCGGTATGCAACAAGGCGGTCAGTTGACCACGACCACTGAAGTCGAAAACTGGCCAGGTGACCCACACGGTTTGACCGGCCCGGCGCTGATGGAGCGGATGCGCGAACACGCCGAAACTTTTAATACCCAAATTATTTTCGACCATATTCACACAGTGGACCTGAAACAACGCCCGTTTACGCTCACTGGCGACAACGGTGTGTACACCTGTGATGCATTAATTATTGCCACCGGTGCTTCGGCCAAATACCTGGGTCTGGAATCTGAACAAAAATTCAGTGGCCGTGGTGTGTCAGCCTGTGCAACTTGTGATGGTTTTTTCTACCGTAATCAGAAAGTTGCCGTTGTAGGTGGTGGTAATACCGCCGTTGAAGAGGCGCTGTATTTGTCGAACATCGCTGCTGAAGTGCATTTAATTCACCGCCGTGACAGCTTCAAAGCAGAAAAAATTCTGGTCGACCGCTTAAATGCCAAAGTTGCCACAGGCAATATCGTACTGCATACCCATCGCCAACTCGATGAAGTGCTGGGTGATGATATGGGCGTGACCGGAGTGCGCTTAACGTCCACCAAAGGCGAAAATGATGAAGAACTGGCGTTACAAGGCGTATTTATCGCGATTGGTCATCAGCCAAATACCGACATTTTTGCCGGTCAGTTGGAAATGAAAGGCGGTTACCTGATGGTGAAAAGCGGCATTGAAGGCAATGCCACTCAGACCAGTATTGAAGGCGTATTTGCTGCCGGTGATGTGTCTGATCACATTTATCGTCAGGCCATTACCTCAGCCGGTACCGGCTGTATGGCGGCGCTTGATGCAGAACGGTATCTGGACGCATTAAGCAAATAATTGTCTATTGTCGCTGTCCGGGATTTTGATGCCGATTTACCTGCCTGAATTGACGGCGGATCCATTGTGGTTTCCGCCGTTGCACTCAACGCTGAAAAATCCAGACGGTTTGCTGGCGATGGGCGGCGACTTATCGGTAGCAAGATTACATCAAGCTTATCGCTGCGGCATCTTCCCCTGGTTTAGCGACGGCGATCCACTGTTGTGGTGGTCGCCATCAACCCGCGCTGTCTTCGCCCCAGGCGACTTGCAGCTCAATCGCAGCTTGCGCAAATCTCAAAAACAACAACAATTTCGTTACAGCAGGAATATGGCGTTTGCACAGGTCATTGCCCAATGCGCGGCATTGCCCCGGCGCAATCAGGCCGGTACCTGGATTGTCGGTGAGATGCAGCAAGCCTATCTGGCATTACATCAGGCAGGCCTGGCACACAGTATTGAAGTCTGGCACGACGATGTGCTGGTCGGCGGTTTGTACGGTGTGGTGATCGGCGGTTTGTTTTGTGGTGAATCGATGTTTAATCTGCAGCCGAATACCGCAAAATTAGCGCTTTGTATGTTGCAACAACAATTATCCGGCTACTCTGAAGGCTGGATTGACTGCCAGATGCCCAATCCGTTTTTATTACAATTGGGTGTTCAGCCGTTACCGAAGGCCAGGTATCTGAAGTTATTGCAACAGTTGCGTGATGCACCGGTACCAGCAACCGCCTGGGCGCCTGCTGAACTGGAGTTTTACTGATGGATTTACGACAAATTCAGTTAGGACTCACCGCCGAACACAGCTGTAGCTACTTAGCTGAGCAGTCCGAACGACTGGTGTTTACCCTACCCGACCAGCCATTGAGCCCGGCAGTCTATCAACAACTGATGAACTACAATTTTCGCCGCACCGGCCAGCAACTCTACCGGCCTTATTGCAGTCGTTGTCAGGCTTGCCAGGCGGTTCGTATTGCAGCTGAACACTTTGTCAGCAGCCCTTCGCAGCGCAAATTACTGAAAAAAGCCCAAAAAGCTCACTGGCATTACCGAGTGATCCCAGCCGGTGACGCTATGCAATATTTTGATTTATATCAGCAATATATTCGGGGTAAGCATGCGGGCGGCGTCATGGATCCACCGGATCCGGAGCATTTGTACTCGATGTTTCACTGCGATTGGCTGGATATCCTGGTGTTGGAGCAATATCAGCAGGAGCAGCTCGTTGGCGTGATGATCCTCGACCAATTACCGGATGGCCTGTCAGCGGTTTATAGCTTTTATCAGCCAGACAGCAAGTTAGCGCTTGGGAAGTTAGCCATTCTGGCGGCACTTGATTACCTCGCCGCCCAGCCTTTGGCTCAGTTATATCTCGGTTACTACATTTTAGAATGCCAAAAAATGGCCTACAAAGCTGATTTTGGTCCACAACAACGACTGATCGCAGGTAATTGGCAGTCTTTTGATTAAAAAGACCCGAGTTGCTTTACTTATCCTCGTGATTTCGGCACAATCTGCGCAGTTTTTTTCCAGTTTAAACATATTTTTCTAAAGGGGCTCGTACGCTGCATGGCGAAAGAAGACGTGATTGAAATGCAAGGCACAATTTTGGATACCTTGCCAAATACAATGTTCCGGGTCGAACTCGAAAATGGTCACGTGGTTATCGCGCACATTTCGGGTAAAATGCGGAAAAACTACATCCGTATTCTGACCGGCGATAAAGTCACTGTAGAACTGACGCCATACGATTTGACCAAAGGTCGGATCGTATTCCGTCAACGTTAAGTGGATAAAGCCTGGTCACTGTTGCATAAAACAAACTAAGCTGCACTAACGTAAAAAAACACCCGGTATCACCGGGTGTTTTTTTGTTTGTTTTTTTCAGTGGATCAACAGCGGCGCTGCTAAGAAAACCTACAAAGAGACGACTAGCTTATGGCATAAGCTAATCGTTTTTTATCTTCTCGAAGGCTAGCTCGAAGACTAGGCAGGTACTGCCGAATCGAGATAATCAAAACTCAGTTCGTTATCCACCAGATCAATTCTGACATCCCCGCCGTGTAACAAGCGACCAAATAAAATTTCATTGGCCAGCGGCTTTTTCAGCTGTTCCTGGATCACCCGGGCCATCGGTCTGGCGCCCATCGCTTGGTCATAACCTTTATCAGCTAACCAAGCGCGTGCAGCCGACGACAGCTCCATCGATACTTGCTTCTTATCAAGCTGTACCTGCAAATCACAAATAAACTTATCAACAATTTGCAGAATAATATCGCGTGATAAATGCTTAAACCAAATGATGCCATCAAGCCGGTTTCGAAACTCCGGGCTAAAAGTCCGGTTGATTTCTTTGAGTGCATCAAAACTATGGTCTTGTTGTTTAAAACCAATGGTTTTACGCACAGTTTCCTGGACACCAGCGTTGGTGGTCATCACCAGTACGACATTACGAAAATCGATTTTACGGCCGTTGTTATCCGTTAAGGTGCCATGATCCATTACCTGCAACAAGATGTTGTAGATATCGGAATGGGCTTTTTCGATTTCATCCAATAACACCACTGAATAAGGGTGTTTGGAAACCGCATCCGTTAACAGGCCGCCTTGATCAAAACCTACATAGCCAGGAGGCGCACCAATCAATCGGCTAATCGAATGCCGCTCCATATACTCGGACATATCAAAACGCAGCAGCTCCACGCCCATGATTTTTGCCAGTTGCTTGGTGACTTCGGTTTTACCCACACCCGTCGGCCCGGCAAACAGGAAATTACCAATTGGCTTTTCTTCATTACCAAGACCAGAGCGTGACAACCGGATAGCAGAGGTCAGCACTTCAATCGGTTCATTCTGTCCGAATACCACCAGCTTTAAATTACGGTCTAAATTGGCCAGCACGTCTTTATCCGAAGCTGACACTGACTTTTCCGGAATACGCGCCATTTTGGCAATCACATGCTCAATCTCTGGCACGTTGATGACTTTTTTGCGTTTAGACAATGGCAACAAACGCTGACTGGCGCCCGCTTCATCAATTACATCAATGGCTTTGTCCGGCAGATGCCGCTCGTTGATGTACTTCGCAGAAAGCTCCGCCGCCGCCCGTAAGGCTTTTTGGGTGTAACGCACACCATGATGCGCTTCGTAGCGTTCTTTTAAGCCCTGCAGAATTTGCGTGGTGTCGTCAACGCTGGGTTCACTGATATCAATTTTTTGAAAGCGGCGAACCAAGGCGGTATCTTTTTCAAAAATGCTTTTAAATTCCTGATAAGTGGTAGAACCGATACAACGCAAGCGGCCGCTGGATAACAGTGGCTTAATCAAGTTGGACGCGTCCATCACACCGCCAGAAGCGGCACCGGCGCCAATCACCGTATGAATTTCGTCGATAAACAACACCGCGTCTTTTTCCCGTTCGATTTCTTTTAATAACGACTTCAGCCGTTTTTCAAAGTCACCGCGGTATTTAGTGCCAGCCAGCAGTGCGCCCATATCCAGTGAATAAATGGTGGCATTGGCAATAACTTCCGGCACCTGGTTTTGCACAATCCGATACGCTAAACCTTCGGCAATGGCGGTTTTACCGACCCCGGCTTCACCCACTAACAGCGGGTTGTTTTTCTTGCGGCGGCACAGCACCTGAATCGTCCGCTCCAGCTCATTGTCGCGGCCAACCAGCGGATCAATCTGGCCATTTTTGGCTAACACGTTCAGATTGGCGGTAAAGTTTTCGAGATATTTATTATCTTCAACACCGACATCGGACGAGTCTTCGTGTTGCTCGTCACTCGGTTCAATTTTGTCGGCTTTAATCACGCCGTGAGAAATGTAATTGACGATATCCAGCCGGCTGATATCAATTTTTTTCAGTAAATAAACGGCTTGTGATTCCTGTTCACTAAAAATAGCCACCAGCACATTGGCGCCAGTCACTTCGGCTTTGCCGGACGATTGCACATGGAAAACGGCACGTTGTAACACACGCTGAAAACCAAGTGTTGGCTGGGTATCTCGGTCTAAATCGCCATCCGGAATTAACGGTGTGGTTGAATCGATAAAAGTAGATAATTCACTGCGCAGCCGGTCAATATTGGCGCCACAGGATTTTAAGGCATCACCGGCGGCTGGATTATCCAATAATGCTAACAGCAGATGTTCGACGGTCATATATTCGTGGCGGCGTTCCCTGGCAAACCGAAATGCCAGATTCAGCGTCAACTCAAGATCTTTATTTAACATGCACAGCTCCTAATCCACCTGAGTTACTAACTGATATCCCCGTCATCCTTGAAGATACGGGGTTGTTGGCCGCCTTCACTCACCCCAGTCACATAGGACTACTATGTTCCCAGGGATTCGCTCAGTTGCCGCCTACCCGAATCTTCAATGATTTTGGGTATATATTCATCATCCTTAATGATTTTGGGTATAAGTACCGGCTAAGCCCGTTCCATCGTGCACAACAGCGGATGTTCGTGCTCTTTGGCATAACTGCTGACCTGTTGTACTTTGGTCTCGGCGATTTCAGCAGTGAACACACCACAATTCGCTTTGCCCTCGTAATGCACCTTTAACATGATCTCACTGGCTTGTTCATACTGTAGGTTAAAAAAACGGGTTAGCACATCGATGACAAAATCCATTGGGGTGTAATCATCATTGTGCAGAACCACTTTGTACATTGGAGGTGGTTCAACTTTCTGTCGGATTAACTCCGCTAAGCCTTCGCCCTGTCCTTTGGTCTGTTTGATGCCGCTCATAAACTATAGTCACGCCTGGTTGATCCATCAAAGGATGTGGAGGTTATATCTACGCTTTTCAATCTTGATTAGTTCGGTAAAAAACTTGACTAGCTGAACAAATTATCTACAGTAACTAATGGAGCTTGAAAAAGCTTTGACGTTGTCATCTTAGAATACAGAAATTAGCTAACTAAGAGAAGGAAGTATGTAGTATGGCTACCGGTAAAGTGAAATGGTTTAATAATGCCAAAGGATTTGGGTTCATTCGTGAAGATGGTCGTGACGAAGACATTTTCGCCCATTACTCAACCATTAGCATGGACGGCTACCGCACGTTGAAAGCTGGCCAGGATGTAACCTTTGAATTGTCAGAGGGCCCCAAAGGCCTGCACGCAGTGAATATTGCCCTGCCAGAAGACGGCAAGCAGGAATAACACTGCTCCAGTTAGTGACAGGCAGCAGCCATGCAGGGGGACCTGCCTGACACTCATTCCAGATTGATTTTGCTATCATCTGTTGTTCTTCTTTCATTGCTCTTCTTCTTTTTTGCTCTGTGAGTATTCTTTGTAATTTCTTATCAGTACTGATGATACTGCGTAACGCTCGGACTTATTTCAGAGGTTATTTCAGAGGTTATTTCAAAGGTTACTTCAAAGGTTACTTCACTTTAATTTCCATAAAAAAATCCGGTGTTGCCACCGGATTTTTTAGAGTACTTCACAGTTAAATGCAGAAATTACACTGCAGCCAGCGCATCATTTAAAGTTGCACTTGGACGCATCGCTGCGGTTGCTTTGGCATCGTCTAACCGGTAATAACCACCAATGTCGACCACTTTGCCTTGAACTGAATTAAGTTCATGCACAATTTTCGCTTCGTTTTCAACCAGCGTTGCCGCTAAAGGTGCAAAACGTTGTTGCAGCGCGACATCGGCAGTTTGACCAGCTAATGCCTGTGCCCAGTACATCGCCAGATAAAAATGGCTACCACGGTTATCCAACTGACCCAGTTTGCGGGTTGGCGACTTGTCAGTATCAAGGAACTTGGCAGTTGCCTGGTCTAAAGTATCCGCCAGCACTTTCGCGCCTTTGTTACCTGCAACCTGGCTTAAATGCTCCAGCGACGCCGCTAACGCCAGGAATTCGCCTAAAGAATCCCAACGTAAGTGGTTTTCTTCGACAAATTGCTCCACGTGTTTTGGCGCAGAGCCGCCAGCGCCCGTTTCAAATAAACCACCGCCGTTCATCAGCGGCACCACTGACAACATTTTAGCGCTGGTGCCTAATTCGAGGATTGGGAACAAATCTGTCAGATAATCGCGCAATACGTTACCGGTGACAGAAATGGTATCCAGACCTTGTTTGATCCGCACCAGACTGGCTTTGGTCGCCTGCTCTGGCGTCATAATGGTGATATCAAGACCAGCAGTGTCATGTTGCGCTAGGTAAGTGTTCACTTTAGTGATCAGCTGTGCATCATGGGCACGCGCTGCATCTAACCAGAAAATGGCTGGAGTGTTGCTCAGACGTGCGCGGCTCACTGCTAATTTTACCCAGTCCTGAATGGGTGCATCTTTGGTCTGACACATCCGCCAAATATCACCGGCTTCAACTTTGTGCGACATCAGCACTGTGCCTGCAGCATCAACCACATTCACCACGCCAGCAGCTGGAATGACAAATGTTTTGTCATGCGAGCCGTATTCTTCCGCTTTTTGCGCCATCAAGCCAACATTCGGTACTGAGCCCATGGTTTTCGGGTCAAAAGCACCGTTTTCTTTACAGAAATTGATGGTTTCCTGATACACACCGGCGTAACAACGATCCGGGATCACAAATTTAGTATCTTTTAACTTGCCGTCCGGGCCCCACATCTGACCTGAAGTACGAATTGCAGCAGGCATTGAAGCATCGATGATTACATCGCTTGGCACGTGCAGGTTAGTGATACCTTTGTCGGAATTCACCATCGCAAGTAGCGGTTGTGCGGCATAAACGGCAGCGATATCCGCTTCAATTTCAGCGCGTTTGTCAGCTGGTAGTTGCTGGATTTTCGCCAGTAAATCGCCAAAACCGTTGTTGACATCAACGCCTAATTCTTTCAGCACAGCAGCATGTTTGGTGAAAACGTCCGCGAAGAACACCGTCACCACATGGCCGAAAATCACCGGATCAGAAACTTTCATCATAGTGGCTTTTAAATGCACCGAGAACAGTACACCTTGCGCCTTGGCATTGCTGATTTCAGCAGCCAGAAATTCACGTAACGCGCTGACGCTGAGTACCGATGCATCAATGACTTCAGCAGCAGAAAGTGAGGTTTTTTCTTTCAGAACTTTCACCGAACCATCGGCTTGCGCCAGCTCAATCCGCACTGCTGTTGCAGTTGGTACCGTCACCGATTTTTCGCTGCCGTAGAAATCACCGCCGCTCATATGCGAAACATGAGATTTAGACGTTGGCAACCAGCCGCCCATTGAATGTGGGTTTTTCCGGGCATATTGCTTCACCGATAACGGTGCACGACGATCCGAGTTCCCTTCACGCAGGACCGGGTTAACTGCACTGCCTTTGATTTTATCGTAACGCGCTTTCGCGTCTTTTTCAGCATCGGTGCGGGCTTCTTCCGGATAATCCGGCAGCGCATAACCTTTGGCTTGTAATTCTTTAATCGCAGCAATTAATTGTGGCACTGAAGCACTAATATTCGGCAGCTTGATAATGTTGGCATCAGGTTGTGTTGCCAGCTGACCTAATTCGGCCAGGGCGTCAGCTTGTTGCTGCGCTGGTGACAAGTAATCTGAAAATGCGGCGATAATACGGCCAGACAACGAAATATCACGGGTTTCGACCAGAACGCCAGCCGCTTTGGCGAAAGTCTGCACTATTGGCAACAGTGAATAAGTAGCCAGCGCTGGTGCTTCGTCAGTCTGGGTATAGATGATTTTTGAAGTTTCAGTGGTCATGTAATTTCCTGGATCAGCAACAATGATGCCGATAATGGCTGCGGTTATAGCGTGATCACCACCAATCAGCGGGTGATCAAGGTGCTAATTCCGGCCAATACCAGCTGGATTTGTTGAATAAGTTTATCAGTTAAGTTTCCACCGCAGTAGAGCGTCTGCTGTCGCGACTTCAAATGCCGGCAGCTTTCGCCATGCAGATATCAGATATGGAACAACCGATGAATCAAACAGCCTGCACATAGTACAGACTTCAAATAAAGAGCAAAACCTTTCGTGGCCCGACCACTTAGAAAAAAGTAGGAAATCAGCGAAAAATGTGACGTTTTATGCTAATCGTGCGGCTGAAACAACCTGATCATGGACCACTACGCTATTTTCCCCTTAGTATGAGACCATCAATTCAAAGCATTGCCTGAAGGATCAAGATGGACCGAAGTCAGTTACATCTCACTGTGGCCGCCGTGGTGGTTTATCAAGGAAAATTCTTGCTGGTGGAAGAACGTGATAAACAAAGCCAACGATTGGTGCTGAATCAACCGGCCGGTCATGTTGAAAGCAATGAAGATTTAATTGCCGCGGTTGAGCGCGAACTTTTTGAAGAAACCGGCCTGATGTTAACAGCCGATGGTTGGCTGGGTATTTCGCAGCTGGTAGCCGGTAATGGCCACCGTTATGTGCGGGTCAACTTCTACTTTGAGCCTGATGCTTTGCCAGCACAATATCAGCCACAGGATGCAGATATTCTGGCACTGCATTGGCTAACCCTTCACGAGCTTGCCGCGCATGCCCTGCCAGAGCGCAGCAATCTGGTTTCAGATGCCATTTTGCAATACCAACAAGGGGTACGGCTGCCATTGGCACTGATTAAAAGCCCGGTCAGCTCTGTGTCAGCGTCTAAAACGGTGTTATAATCCGCGCCTCGTTTTCGTCTCGAAGCCTGGAATATGTCAGCAAACAGCAGTAAAAAAGTCATTGTCGGGATGTCCGGCGGCGTTGATTCGTCGGTGTCGGCCTATTTGTTACTTCAGCAAGGTTATCAGGTCGAAGGCCTGTTTATGAAAAACTGGGAAGAAGACGACAACGATGAATACTGCGCTGCAGCCGAAGACTTAAAAGATGCACAGCAAGTCTGCGACAAACTGGGCATCAAACTGCACAAGGTCAATTTCGCTAGCGAATACTGGGACAATGTGTTTGAGTATTTTCTGGCAGAATACAAAGCCGGCCGGACCCCAAATCCGGACATCATGTGCAACAAAGAAATCAAATTTAAAGCCTTTCTTGAATTTGCTGCTGAAGCCTTAGCGGCGGACTATATTGCGACCGGTCATTATGTGCAGCGCCGGGAAGTCGACGGACATTGGCAGCTATTACGTGGCCTTGATGGCAATAAAGATCAAAGTTATTTCCTCTATACCATTGGCGAACAGCATGTCGCGCAAACCTTGTTTCCGGTCGGTGATCTGGAAAAACCAGCGGTCCGCGCCATTGCCGAACAGCAGGGACTGATTACTGCCAATAAAAAAGACAGCACCGGTATTTGTTTTATCGGCGAGCGTAAATTTAAAGATTTCCTGCAAAAATACCTGCCGGCGCAACCTGGTGATATCGTCACTGTCGACGGCGATACCATTGGCCGTCACGAAGGCCTGATGTACCACACTTTGGGTCAGCGTAAAGGCTTAGGCATTGGCGGGCTGAAAGATGGTGCTGAAGACCCTTGGTATGTGGTGGCTAAAGATTTAGTCAATAATCAGCTCATCGTAGCGCAAGGCCATGATCATCCTAGTTTATTTGCCAAAGGTTTGGTTGCCGATCAGCTACATTGGGTCGATAGAACAGGCCCGTCATCGCTACTACGCTGTACCGTAAAAACCCGGTACCGGCAACAGGATATCGACTGTTCTCTGACCCCAAATGCCGATGGCACCGTCACCGTATTATTCGACCAGCCACAAAAAGCAGTCACCCCCGGGCAATCGGCGGTGTTTTATTTAAATGATGTGTGCCTTGGCGGCGGCATTATTGATCAGGCGGTACTCTGAGCATGCAATTTTCTTATACCACCCAAACCTTAGCCCTGGCCGCCTTATGCCAGGCCATTCGTTTAGTGCAGCAAATCGCCCGTGGCGATGAAGCAAGCAACATTGAGCTGGAATTATGCCTGCAAAGTGTCACCGTGCAGGACGCCGCAGAACCGGTGGATATTTTTGGCGGCAAACTGGCCAATCTGACTAACGGTTATCATGTGCTGCAAGCCCAGCTGGGTGACAACCCGAAAAAAGATCTGGAACTCACCCGCTACGCCATGGCGGTCATTACGCTGGAACGTAAACTGGCAAAAAGTAGCGACAGCTTGCAAGCTGTTGGCAAACGCATTGAACGCTTGCAACAGCAACTGCAGCATTTTCAATTGCTTGACGAGACTATTTTGGCGAGCATGGCCGACATCTATATCGAACATGTCAGCCCGTTGGGTCAGCGCATTCAGATTGCCGGACAGCCTGCGGCATTAAAACAAACGATGGTACAGCATAAAATCCGCGCTTTGCTGCTGGCGGCAATCCGCGCTGCAGTGCTGTGGCGCCAGGCCGGTGGCCGTAAATATCATTTTATTCTGCAGCGTAAACAACTGCTGCAGGAAGTAAAAACCGTTTTACAACAATTAGCCCAAGCATAGGAGTTTCCATGGAACTGAACGCATTAACCGCCATCTCCCCGGTCGATGGTCGTTACGGCAGTCGCACTGTTGAACTGAGAGACATTTTCAGTGAATTCGGTCTGATTAAATACCGTGTTACTGTTGAAGTGCGCTGGTTACAGCAAATGGCTGGCATTGCCGGTATTGCCGAAGTTCCGGCGCTAAGTGCTGAAGCAAACAACCTATTAAATTCAATTGTCGACAATTTCAGCCTGGCGGATGCCCAGCGCGTGAAAGACATTGAGCGCACCACCAATCACGATGTCAAAGCGGTGGAATATCTGCTGAAAGACAAAGTTGCCGCTGTGCCTGAATTGGCGGCAGTCAGCGAATTTATTCACTTTGCTTGTACTTCTGAAGATATCAACAACTTATCGCACGGCCTGATGTTAAAAACGGCTCGTGACGAAGTGCTGTTACCGCTTTGTGATCAGTTACTTGGCGCGTTAAAAGAGTTGGCGGTGCGTTACAAAACCATGCCGATGATGGCGCGGACCCATGGTCAGCCAGCCTCTCCAACCACCCTTGGCAAAGAAATGGCCAATGTGTATATCCGTCTGCTGCGTCAGCGTGAACAGATTGCTGCCGTGCAAATGTTAGGCAAATTTAACGGCGCGGTCGGTAACTACAATGCGCATTTATCGGCATACCCTGATTTAAACTGGCATCAGATTTCTGAGCAGTTTGTCACCAGCCTGGGCCTGGAATGGAACCCGTTCACCACCCAAATCGAACCGCATGATTACATTGCAGAATTGTTTGATGCGGTCGCTCGTTTTAACACCATCCTGATTGATTTTGACCGTGACGTTTGGGGTTATATTGCGCTCGGTCACTTTAAGCAAAAAACCATTGCTGGTGAAATTGGCTCGTCAACCATGCCGCATAAAGTCAACCCGATTGACTTTGAAAACTCGGAAGGCAACCTGGGTCTGGCCAACGCCATTTTCCAGCATCTGGCCAGCAAACTGCCGATTTCGCGTTGGCAGCGTGATTTAACCGATTCAACCGTGCTGCGTAATCTGGGGATTGGTTTTGGTTACACGGTGATTGCTTATCACGCCACGCTCAAAGGCATCAGCAAACTGGAAGTCAGTGAAGCAAATCTGCTGTCAGAACTGGATCAAAACTGGGAACTGCTGGCTGAACCCGTACAAACGGTGATGCGTCGTTATGGCGTTGAAAAACCGTATGAAAAACTGAAAGAGCTGACCCGTGGTAAACGCATTACGCCAGCCGATCTGCATGCTTTTATCGATAACCTGGACGTGCCAGCGCACGCTAAAGTGCAAATGAAACAGTTTACGCCAGACAATTATATTGGCGCGGCCATCGCTTTGGTCGACAGCCTGAACTAATCTTGGCTACATCGTTTGTTGTTTCGAGGCAGCGTGTCCTTTTTGGATCCGCTGCCTTGTGCTTTCTTCTCCTTAATTCCGGAATTTTGCCATGTACCAACTCACCCTGCATGATTTAACTGTCGAGCAATTTCTCGCCGAATATTGGCAGAAAAAACCTTTATTAATCAAAGGTGGTTTCGCCAATTTCGAAGACCCAATCAGCCCGGATGAACTGGCTGGCCTCGCCGCCGAAGAAGAAATTGAATCACGCATCGTCAGCAAAACCGCTGGTGAATGGCAACTTGAAACCGGTCCTTTTGAAGATTACAGCGCTTTTGGCGAACAAGACTGGACCTTATTGGTGCAGGCCGTTGATCATTGGCACCCGGAATCCGCCGTGCTGATTGAACCTTTCCGTTTTATTCCAAATTGGCGGATTGACGATCTGATGATTAGCTTTTCGACGCCAGGGGGCGGCGTTGGCCCGCATCTGGACCAGTACGATGTGTTTATCATTCAGGGCATGGGCAAGCGCCACTGGCGTGTTGGCATGCCAGATGCGACTTTGACCCAACATTGCCCGCATCCACGGTTGCTGCAAATCAGCCCCTTTGTTGATTGTATTGATGTGATCACCGAACCTGGCGACATTTTGTATATCCCACCAGGCTGTCCGCATGAAGGGATTTCGGTGGATGCCAGCCTGAACTACTCGGTTGGTTTTCGGGCGCCGGCGCAAAAAGACTTATTAACTGGCCTTGCCGATTATCTGATTGAAAACGAAATTCAGGGCGAGCGTTATACCGACGCCGGCCGCAGTGTCGCTACCAACATTGGTGAAATCACCTCAGCTGATTTAGCCTCAGTGCAGCAGATGCTACAAGGTCTGATTAACGATCCGAAGCTGTTGGCGCAATATTTTGGCAGTTATATCACCCATGCCAAACATGAGCTGGACGCCACTGAGCCGGATCCACATTATCATCAGGATGAAATTGCTGAATATTTACTGGAAGGTTCAGTATTGGCAAGGCTTGGTGGTTTAAGGTGCTGTTATATTCAGACAAACGCCGAAGACGATATTTCACTGTTTATCAATGGCCATACCATCACAGTGCCTGCCACTGAATTGTCGACAGTCAAAGAGCTTTGCGAGCAAATTCAATTGGATGCACCAACCTGTATCCGCTTTGCTGAAGATCCGTCAAAACTGAAATTATTGACCATGTTGATCAATCAGGGTTATTGGTATTTTGTCGAATAACCGGACCGTCGCGCTTTATTTAAAAAAAGCGCCTTGTTTAAAAAAGCGCCTTATTTAAAAAAGCGTCTTAAGCTTAGCGCTTTATAAAAAAAACCGGCATTGCCGGTTTTTTTTATTTTTAACATCAGGCATTTGGCGTATTAGCGCCGGCCCAGATTTGTTCGTTTTCAAACAAATCATACAGCGAATGGGCACGACCAATCAGTAAATTGACATAGTCAGCTGACGTTTGATCCTGCACACCGGCGTCAATCAACTGTTGTGCTTTCATCTGCCAGCGGAACGAAAAGGCCCGCAGTGCTTCCCGCGCATCAGTAGCTGCGGTCAATGCAATGTGATCCGTTGGCAAATCACCGGAAATGACCCAGTAACTTTGTTTATCCAAAGCATTAATTTTCCACACGGCTACCATCGGCGGTAAATAACGTGAATCCTGCACAGCGACGCTGTCCATCAGAATGCCTTTTTCTGCCAGAAAAAGGTTGGCTTTTTGAAACTGGGCGCGAACCCATTCACTGACCTGCGCTTCATCTAACGGCGCTGCAGGCTGCTGGTTTGTTGATTCCATGGTACTGCTCTTTGTTTATTGTCAAAAATGACACTCTAAGCCAGCCGTCACCCGAAGACAAGCTAGAAGACCAACCAAAAGACAAATCAGCCGATGAATTGTCGACAATTCCCTGGACTGACCAGCGGATATTTTTGCAGATGCATAGCGAAAATTTGGCCAAAGTGATACATTTCGCCGCGAAAAACCGGACCGAAAGCGCAGCTGTACCCTACCCCTCAGCGCGCTATTATTCGTGGCTGTACTTACCCAACGCAGCACGCAGCACTCAACGGAGAACCAGACGTGGCAGTATTTAACCACCCAGAATTTGATAACCATGAACAAGTGGTATTTTGTAGCGATAAAGAAACTGGCCTCAAAGCCATTATCGCCATTCACAGCACCAAACTCGGCCCGTCCGTGGGTGGTTGCCGGATGTGGGATTATGTCGCCGATGAAGATGCACTGGTTGATGTGTTGCGTTTATCCCGTGGCATGACCTATAAAAATGCGATGGCTGGTTTACCGATCGGCGGTGGCAAATCTGTGATCATTGGCAACGCTAAAACGCTGAAATCTGAAGCTTTGTTCCGTAAGTTTGGTCAGTATGTGCATTCCTTAAGCGGCCGTTATGTCAGTGCTGAAGACGTGAATATTACCACCGCAGATATTTCAATCGTGCATAAAGAAACGCCTTATGTCGCTGGTTTAGAAGGTAAAAGCGGCAATCCAGGCCCATTTACGGCGCTTGGAACTTATCAGGGCTTAAAAGCAGCAGCACTGCATAAGTTTGGTTCAGCTTCACTGCAGGGTTTAACCGTGGCCGTGCAAGGTCTTGGCAGTGTTGGTTTTTACCTGTGTGAATATCTGCACAAAGAAGGCGCTAAACTCATCGTCACCGATATCAATCCGGATGCTATCAGCCGTGCTGTTGCACAGTTTGATGCCACTGCCGTTGGCCTTGATGAAATTTACAGCCCAAAGTGTGACATTTACGCCCCTTGTGCTTTAGGCGCCACGATTAACGATCACAGCATCGAGCAGTTTAAGTGCAAAATTATCGCCGGTTGTGCCAATAATCAGCTCAAAGAAACCCGTCATGGTGAAGTACTGCGCCAAAAAGGCATTTTGTACGCGCCGGATTATGTGATTAACGCCGGTGGTATTATCAATGTCTATTCAGAAATGAGCCCACAAGGTTATGATGAAGCTTGGTCAACCGGTAAAGTGATGGAAATTTATCATACGCTTTTGAATATTTTTAAGCGCGCCGACGCCGAACAGCAGCCAACGAATGCAGTGGCAGATCTCATGGCTCAGGAAATTATTGCCCGCGGCAAAAAATAATTTCCACCCCGCAGCACAGTAAAAACCGCCGTTATGGGCGGTTTTTTGTTTCGGTCGTTTTGTACCAGTTCAACCAGCCTTTGGTGATGGCATACACATAATAGCTGCTCATCTCTGCGGTTAACTTGGCAAATAAATCGTAGTTCGACAAATTCACCGTTAGAAAACACACAGTGCCACAATTGACCTGGCGGAATGTTGAACTGGGTGATGCAAACACTTCGGCGTCGAATAAGTATTGATCCGCCAGCTTTTTCACCCGAAACGCATGGTAATCACTGCTGACAAACACCAGCGGATGTTGCCGGTTTAGCCGATCTGCCAATTGATAAAATTCATGATACGTGGTGGCGCCACCATAAAAACAATCCAGCTCGACACCAGCCGGAACTTTTGGCCGCAAATAATCCAGATATGGCTGACAAAATAACGTAGTGATATGCACTGTCGGCTGATCGGTGCGCGTTGAAATAATGCTGCTGAGCTGATCCAGTCGACTGCGGGCGCAATCCGGGATTGTCGTCGCTGTGCCGCCACAACCCAGTACCACATAGTTACCGCTAAAATCAGCGGCGACCGTATCAGTACTGATCGCGCTGTTGTACCAACTGCGCACCTGATTGGCGGCATAACCGTTGCCAAAGGCATAAAACCACACCAACAATAGTAATAAACCGGTTTTACGATAGCGTATTACGGCAAACAGTAATCCCCATAAAAACAGATTATGCGGGTATAAAAAGGGTTCAATTAAGTCTTTCACGGCAGACTCCATCACAACAATGACACAGTCGCATCATGACAGTTTGCCGCCGCAACTGCCAGTAGCCTTGGGCACAGCATAAATATTTTTGCAGCTTGCACTTTGCCAATGCAGATAAAACATTGAGCTGTGGTAAGATCTGGCGCAAAATCGGCGCATCAATTAGCGTGAAATAGCAAGCAATCGGAGTGAAGCTATGTTGAAGACAGTCTCAGTAATTGGTTTAGGTTATATCGGCTTACCCACAGCCGCCATGTTGGCATCACGCAAGCTGCGGGTCATCGGTGTCGATGTGAACCAGCACGCGGTCGATACGATTAATCAGGGCAAAATTCATATCGTCGAACCAGAGCTGGATTTACTGGTACACGCCGCCGTGACCGGCGGTTATTTATCAGCACAAACCAAGGCCGCCGCCGCTGATGCATTTATAATTGCAGTCCCTACCCCATTTTTTGACGATTTATCCCCGGATCTTTCTTACGTCGAAGCGGCCGTCAAATCTATCGCACCAGTGCTGAATAAAGGCAATCTGATTGTGCTGGAATCCACCAGCCCAGTGGGCACCACTGAACTGATGTGTAAATGGATCAAAGAAATCCGCCCGGATTTAACTTTGCCCACAGATTCAAACACCCCGGATTTACATGTTGCTTACTGCCCGGAGCGCGTACTGCCGGGCAAAGTGGTACATGAACTGATTTCCAACGACCGTATTATCGGTGGTTTAACCACAGCCTGTTCAGAAATGGCCAAAGCACTGTACAGCACTTTTGTCGCCGGTGAATTGTTGGTGACAGATGCGCGCACTGCGGAAATGTCAAAACTAACCGAAAATGCCTTCCGCGACGTCAACATCGCGTTTGCCAATGAGCTGTCGCTGATTTGTGACAAGTTAAACATTAACGTCTGGGAATTGATCCGGATGGCCAACCGCCACCCACGGGTGAATATCCTGACGCCTGGCGCTGGTGTTGGCGGCCACTGTATCGCAGTTGACCCTTGGTTTATCGTGCATTCTGCGCCAGAGCTAGCCAAGCTTATCCGCACTTCGCGTGAAGTGAACGACTTCAAACCTGAGTGGGTACTGCAGAAAATTCTGTCGACGGTTGCCAATCACAGTCTGAATAAGCCGTCAGTCGCTTGTTTTGGTCTGGCATTTAAACCGGATATCGACGATTTACGTGAAAGCCCGGCCTTGCATATCGTCAACAAACTGGCCGCTGAATATAACGGTAAAGTACTGGCGGTTGAGCCAAACATTCACAGCACCAATAAACTGCATGCCAATGCTGAGCTGGTGAGCATTGAACAAGGTTTAGCGGCCGATATCATCGTGATCCTGGTGAAACACAAAGCGTTTAACGCCTGTGATTTTAAAGGCAAAACTGTGATCAATGTGGTTGGCGAGTAATAACTATATACCCGTCATCCTTGAAGATTCGGGGTTGTTGCCTTCGTTCGTTCGCCCCAGTCACATAGAACAGCTATGCTCCTGGGGTCTCACTCACTTGTCGCCTACCCGAATCTTCAATGATTTTGGGTATATTCAATGAAAAAGCGCCGGTTGGCGCTTTTTTTATGGCTGTTGTACAGACTTTGCTTTTAACTGCCGATACGACCAACCGCAAATTAACTGCAATAAAACCACTGCCGCCAGATTCGACAACACAAAAATCCAGGCCGCTGCTGCCGGGTCTAACTCGGAATTGAGCCAGATATAGGCCAACGAGCTTAAGATTGCCACCACTGTCACATTAACGGCACGTAAATCGGTGCGCCCGACTGCGGTGATCCAGACCTCAAAATAGGTTTTAAACAGCGTTAGCCATAACGTAATCACCACTAACATCGTTACCAGATCAGATTCTGGAGTCAGCTGTTCGTTCAGCAACCACGGATACAACCAGGGATACAACACCAGCAACAATACATAAGGTAAGGATAACATTGGGAAGGTCAGTAAAAAACTGCGCCGGAACAGCACCACTTTGTCCGCCAGCAGCACTTTATTCGACAATTTAGATAACAACACCTGCGAAAACACCACTGGCAACAAAGTCACCGGCATAAATAAAATAAAGGCTTTGCGGAATTGACCAAGTGCAGTCAGGCTGCTGAAAATCGCCAGAAAAATAAACGGGATATTGGTCAGGTAAATGGCAAACACGTCATGCCAAGCGTAACTAAGCCTGGCGCGCCAGACCGATTTTTGCCACAAATCGCGCCAAAGTTTGCTCAGTTGCAAATTTTGTAGCTGCAGCTCAGGCCAGATAGCGCGTACGCCAACCGCCAGTGGTGCCAGACTCAACAACAAAATACACCACAGCACGGTGGCTGTTTCGTCGATGGTTTCAAACCACACCGCCACCACCAGCAATAACATCAGACAACCACCAAGCAGCTGACTTTTTACTTCAATCACAAACTGCTGTGCGCCTTTGAGGTAACAAAACAGTGCTTGATGCAGCGCCCAGACCAAACCTATCGCCAGACTCAGCAAATACAGCTGATAATCCAGCGCCTGTTGATCCCACAACGCATAACCCAGTATCAGCAGACTGAACAAAATAAACAGCAACAAGCTGATGGTGATACTGCTGATGAGGTCGCTGACTTGCCGAAAAGTCGCCGCCTGATGAATTAAATAAAAATTGGCCCCAAAGGCAATGGCCGGAAAAAACAGATTTGCCAGCATATAGACAAAGCTAAATACACCAAATTCGACTTCCAGAAAATGCCGGGCTAACGCCAGATTTAATAACCAGCGTGAGCCAAAATTCAGCCCTTGCGCCACGCTGTTACTCATCATTTTACGGGCGAAGTCACTGCGGATCACGATGCTCGCTCCAGTGCTTGCTGAGGCAATTGCGCCGGAGTCTGCTGCAGCCATAACAAATATGCGCCATTCAGCATCCCCCAGGGGATCCACAACATCCCGGACGTCAACACATGCCCAGCCATACAGGCCACCAACAACAGCACCATATTCACCGTCAGCACGCCCGCCATGATGCTAACTGGCGCTTGTTGGTAACCGCGAACACTTTGACTCAGCACAAATCCAAACCACAACACAAAAAATCCAAGACCAATTCCACCGTACCAAATGAACAAATCAACCGGATCCAGCTCTGCCAACGGTTTTGAGGTATAAAGCTCAAGCCCGGTCACGCCAATTCCCGCCAGCAGATGCCAATGTTGAAAATAGCTGGTAGCTAGCTGCCAGTTCTGTAGCGCATATTGGTCGCGTGACGATAACATCACGCCAAGTAAACCTTGTTGCTGATACACCCACAGCAATTTCTGACCAACACCCAGTGTTTCCAAAATCAACGGCAGTTGCCACAACAGTAATGCAGCAAACAGCAACAGCAGCAGTAGTGACACCGCAATTGACCGGCTATACCGTTGCCAGTATTGCTTACTTTGCAGCAGTGGAATGAGCACCGCCAACAGCACTACGCCACCAATACCGGTTTTGGTTAACATAGAGCTGGCGCAAAACAGGCTGAGCCCCAGCACCAGCGCAAATTTTAACTTCGCTTGCGGCCAGTAACTGGCAAACAAATAACCCGCCAGCACCAATAACAACGCCGACAACTCATTGGTCGCTTTGAAAAAGCCTTTGGTGCCTAAATTCTGATCTGGTAAATAATCGTTCGGCAAATAAGCTTCAAAGCCATAACCCAACCGCCCCAGCAACAGGTTCAGCAGCAAGATGACAAAACTAAATAACATGATGTGATGCAAAGCATACCTGGCTTGTTCCGGTTCACGTTGTACCAGATTGTAGAAGTACAATGCCGCGATGCACGGTGACACTATTTTCAGCAGCATACCGGCATCGTAACTAAAGCCAGCACTGTTGCCTGTTTGCAGCAAACTGTAAAACGGTCCCAGCAACATCAACAGTAATAACAGCAGTGGCAATAGAAGTCCCCGCACCTGATGCACCAGCAAGGCGCCGGCGATCAGCACCAACAATAAGCTTTTGTAGGCCGCTGATAACGGCACACTTTGTCCAAACAGCTGCAACAACACGCCATTACCGGCATCAACCAGCAAATACCATTTGGCCATGAATAAAATCAATAAATCCAGCACTGCAACAGTGGTATAGGGCCTGGTTGTGGTTAGATAGTGGCTGATCATCGACGAGCAAACACCAGCGCCAACAACATGGCCAATAAAGTGGCGAGCAGCGCTCCGACCACAGCACTAAATACCAGCGATTTGGTTTTGGCAGCCTGAACCTGCAACGGCAACAGCGGATGTAGCACCTGCTGCGCACCTTGTTGCCATAAATGAATATCGGCCAGCACCGGATCCAACCGGCTGCTGAGTTCCGTGCGTTCGCCAATCGAATTGACTTTGGTAAGTGCGCTTTGTAATGCATCCCGTTGTTGAGATAACTGCGCTAATCGTTGCTGCTGATACTGCACAGTAGCACTTTGCAGTAAAGCGTCGAGCAACAGGCCAGCACTTTTGGCATCGGCATGACGCCATTGCACACTTAATACATTGCCACGACGTTTGTGCTCAAACTGAAATCCACCGCGCCAACTCTGAGTTTGCGCCTTGGCCTTTTCCGACGCATTTAACGCACAAAAATCGGTCAGTGGCTGGCATAACAACGGCATTGACCACAGCTGTTGCCACACCTGCGGATGTTGTAGCAATAAACTAAAACGTGATAATTCATCAATTTCCAGCGCGCCTAACATCAGTTGGGTATTGGCTGGTAAGCTCGAATAGACAGTCGCAAGTTCCTGCACTCTGGCATCGGCCAAAGTGAAACTGGCCTTGGCCACGCCGGTTTTCGGCAGATATTTTAAAGCGACGACCGTGCCTAAAGCGCCCGCCAACGCGAACACGCCAATCCACAATTTGAATTGCCAGAGTGCCTGAAGTAGCAAGTTTGCCAGATCCCGTTCCTGACTCAGCATCGAAGATTGATTCATTTTTGTCCGAACAGTCCTTTTAGCCACAACTTCAGGCCTTTGTTTAAGATTTCTTTGCGAAGCTTAATGGCCCACTGCATTTTATATTTGAAGTAATACCGGACTTTTATTTCCACCAGTCCATAGCGCATGGAAGATAGCAATTCAGTCAAAGATAATGGCAGTTGCTGCATCGTCCGGCGGTAAAATGCCTGGTTATGCAAATTGCGTTCATTCATCAGTCCCTGATGTTTGTCGACAAATTGTGCCTGCGCATCCAGGCGTTTGGGTGAATGGGTAATCCGGCCGAGTTCATGGCCAACGTGCACCACATAAGTTGCTTCAGATAAACGTAGCGCCGGGCCATAAGCCGCCACCATCCGCAACCACATATCGTAATCCTGAAAAGCGGCCAGAGTTTCGTCAAACCCACCTTGCGCCAACATCCGGCTTTTACGCACTAACGCCTGATTGGACAGGCAATGCACATCCAACAACTCCGGCAATCGAACTATTTTTTGCTCAGGATAAAGTTGTTTACGAATAGTCCCGTAATCCCAGAAATAACTGGAGCAGACGCAGGAATACTGGTCATCGTAGGCATTCATCAAGCTTGATAAACGATTCGGTAAAAACTCATCGTCATCATCAAGGCCGGTCACAAAATCGCCGGCAGCAGCTTTGATTGCCAGATTGCGGGCAGCACAGGCGCCCTGACCTTTTTCCTGCCGGAACAAGCGGATTTTCGGGTTGTCGCCATAGAACTGATTCAGCACTTCCCAGGTATCGTCTTTGGAGCAATCGTCGACGATCAGTAGCTCATAATGGGGGTAATCCTGTGCCAGTACCGAGGCTATCGCCCGTTGCACCATCTGGCTACGGTTATAGGTTGGCATATACACACTAATAAGTGGTGGCGAAACCACGGTCGCACTGACTGAATGTTGATCTGACAAAGCTGTAGTCTCTTGAATTATTGTTATATGAAAATCAATCGTAACAACACCGCATCTGGGGCCACTATAACTTACCACGCAGATACAACCATAAATATTCAACCAGATTCCATTGGCGTTTAATTCTTGATGGCTGGTCGATTAAACGATACGCCCATTCCAGATTCAATTTGCACCAAAACTCGGGCGCACGCTTCACATTTCCGGTAAATACATCATAAGTGCCACCAACGCCCATAAAATAGGCCTGCGGTAAACTTTGTTTGGCCAATGCGATAAATTGCTCTTGTTTAGGCGAGCCCATCGCCACAGTGATAATCCGCGCACCACTTTGCACCACTTGTTCGATAAGCGCCGCAGCATCTTTAAAATAACCATCAACGGCCCCGACCACCGGTACACCAGCGGCTTCAAGCTTTTGCCTGGTTTGCGCCAATACTTCGGGTTTAGCGCCGATTAAAAATACCGGGACGTTTTTGCTGGCAGCACGCGCCATAATAGCTTCCCAGGTTTCACAACCCGGCACCCGTTGCACTGGTTTTCCCAGTTTTTGCCGCATCACTTTCACCACGCCCATGCCATCGGCATACCGTAGCTCAGCACTGTTTAGCATGGTTTTAATTGCAGGATCCTGACGCGCTTTCATCACTTTTTCCGGATTGATCGCAACAGCTGCTCCGGCGAATACGGAGCCATCGTCATGCACAATAAAATGCACAAGTTGCTGCATACTTTCAAATGCCATCACCTCGACACCGCCGACGTTTACCACTTCCGGTTGAAAAGACATAATTTGTTCCTGTTACAAATGACGACCACGATTGAACGTTAAAGGCGGTACCGAGTTTAGGATTATTCAACGTCCAACAATGACTGATAAAGACGTTGCAACTGGCCAGCCACCTGGCTGACCAGGTAATGTTCGGCGTTCTGTCGGCCCGCCAACTGCAACTGCAGGTAATCTGGCGCTGGCATGGTTAATAGCAGCTGAATTGTATCAAGCAGCTGTTGCTGCAACTGTACTTCATCCTGCTGTGACAACATAAACCCGGTTTCGCCATGATTGATTTGCGCCTGCGAGCCGTCGGTAGCGGTGGCGATAACCGGAGTGTAGCAGGCCATTGCTTCGGTCATCACCAGGCCAAAGGATTCATTACGCGACAAGCTTAAAAAACCACGGCTGTCCTGATAATAATGTTGTAGTTCAGCCGGACTTTTCGGACTGAATAATTGTAACCCGGGATAGAGTAAAGCTGCGGCTGCCAATTGCGAGCGATAACTGCCGTGGCCAATCACCGCAATTGTGAGCGCCGGCATCGCAGCGAACAACGTCGGCAACAATGCCAATAACCGATCCATCCCTTTGTTGTGATCCAGAGTGCCAACATACAGCAGATCAAAGGTTTTTTCAGACCGTGATTTCTGCTGTGCATTGCCAAACACCGGGTGAATACCCGCTGGTAATACAATATTGGCAACCTGCTGATTAAAAAAACGTTCTTTAAGCTTTTCGCTGGTGAAGATCCAATAATCCACGGCTTTGGCGGCAAATTTGTACCACGCCGATGCCGGTTGGTAGAAATAAATATCGCTGCCATGACAAGTAACGACGATTTTAACTTTTGGATTTCGTAACCAGCGATAAGTTAATGCCAGCCAGATGGTCGGATAAAAATAGTGGACATGGATGAGGTCATAAGTGGTCCGACTCAGCACAAAGCGGCCAAAAAACTGCAACCACAGCACCGGATACTTCAACAATCGATTCAATAGCGAATCATTGTGCCAGCGCATATAACAATAAGCTGGTTGAAGATCGGACAGCGCATCAACCTGATTTTTGACAAATTGCCCCTGAAACGGCGCCGAAGGCTTTGGCCCCATGTTGGTTACAATAAGGATTTTTTTGTCCATAACAGCATCAATCAGAGCGAATGCGCTGATCATACTGCGGAAACTCTGCCGACAACAACTGCCATCCGGACAAATATCAGCCGATTTGGTGCTAAATACGTTGCCTGTGTTCTGAATGCGCAGTTTTCAGCCAATCCACGACCGGCTTTCGTGAAGGTCAGATAGTAAGTCGCGATAACTTCACCTATAATCGGCGTTACAGGGGTCTTCAGACCCGCAATAACAACAAAAATCAATTCTTTAGCGGACTTTTTATGCGTGAACACTTTGTGTTGTTTTCGACCACCTTTGTCCTCACTTTGCTTGCCATTTTTATCCTGATCCCACTGGCCCACAAAATTGGTCTGGTCGATAAACCACATGGCCGTAAACAACATGTCGGCTCTATTCCACTTATTGGCGGTATTTCGATATTTAGCGGTGTGGCTATTACCTTACTGATCTTCGGTTTGCCACAAGATAATCATTGGTACTACTTACTCTGCGGCGGTAGCATTGTCCTGCTTGGCGTATTTGATGATTTCCTCGATTTAAGTGTAAAACTGCGGTTATGCGCACAGCTGGTGATTGGCGCAGTGATGGTCTACGGACTGCAACTGTATCTGGCTAATCTCGGTGATTTAGTTGGTCTTGGCGATGTCAAACTGGGTTATATCGGTATTCCACTGACCTTAATTGCGGTTATTGCTGCGATTAACGCCTTTAATATGATCGACGGTATCGACGGCCTGGCCGGCATGCTGAGCGGCGTTAGTTTTGTGTCATTGACACTGATGATGGGCATTGGCGGCCAGCTCGAACATGCGTTATTGCCGATGGTTTTAGTATTTGCACTTATTCCTTACCTGCTGTTTAACTTGGATTTAATTGGCAAAGGTAAAGGCAAAATATTTATGGGTGATGCCGGCAGTATGCTGATTGGCCTGTCGGTAATTTGGCTGCTGATTATTGGCAGTCAAAGCAGCACCGCTAGCTTTAGGCCAGTCACTGCCCTTTGGGTCATTGCCGTACCGCTGATGGATATGGTGGCGATTATGATCCGTCGTGTGCGTAAAGGTCAGTCACCATTTATGGCCGATCGCGAGCATTTGCATCACATTTTCTTACGGCTTGGTTTAACTTCACGTCAGGCACTGGTGCTCATCACCAGCTTGGCCAGTATGCTGGCGACTATCGGTATTGTCGGTGAATATCTGATGGTGCCGGACTTGGTGATGCTACTGCTGTTTTTAGTGGTATTCAGTCTTTATTCACTGTCCCTGCAATATATCTGGCGTATCACCCGTTTCATCAAACGCTACAAAGCGAAAAATCGTGCTAAAAAGCTTCCATAAATTATTGCAGGCGCGCGCCATCATTATGCTGATGGAGCGCTTTTTCCGCTTAGGCGCCGGTGCCATTATTACCTTTATGGTAGCGCGGATGCTGGGCGATGAAGCGCTGGGTACCTATGGCGTGGTGATGGTGTGGGCGGCATTTTTAGCGCCGCTATCGGGCATGGGGCTGAATAATCTGGTACAGAAAATGGCCAGCACCCAGACTTGCCCGGAACAAGCCAGCGCTTATCTGCAAACGGCACTCTGGCTGCGACTTGGCGCTGGGTTGTTATTTGGTGCTTTGATGATTCTGGGTTTTGCAGTTTTTTACCCACACTACTTCCAGACGGGCCCCTGGCAAATTAGTAGCTTGTTTATCCTGCAAGCGTTCAGCGCCATGATGCTGTGCGAATACGACCAAAACTACCGTGGCCATTTTCGCGCTGTGGCTATCTCAAAAGTACTGGTGTCGGTGCTGACCTTAACCGCCAGAATTGTGGCGCTGATCTATGGTGCCGGCATCGATATGTTGTTACTGGTGGTTGGTATTGAATTTTTGCTCACCGGCGCCATACAATATTATTGGTTCCGCCGTTATGCGCCTGCTGAACCAGGCTTACAGCTGCGTTGGCTGCAATGGTCGGCTGCCAAAGCCATGTTACAACGCTCCAGTTGGTTATGGCTGTCGGCGGTGGTGTCGGTGATTTACCTGAAAATCGATACCATCATGATTGAACAGATGATTGGTATTGCCGCGACCGGTCAATACACCGCAGTCGCCCGGCTGTCGGAGCTGTGGTATGTGATCCCGGTGACGTTAGCCGCCCGTTATTATCCGGATCTGCTCAAAGCCTTTAATCACAACTGGGACAGTTATTTATTGATCCTGAAAAAGCGCAGCATTCAGTTTTTTGTGATGGCCTTGGCCATCGCGGTACTGATGACGCTGACTGCGAAATGGATCATGCTGCTGGCCTACGGCGAGAAGTTTGTGGCATCGGCCACCGTACTGCAAATTCACGTCTGGGCCGGTTGTTTTATTTTCGTGCGGGCGCTGATTAGCCAACATCTGATCATTACTGGCAATGAGCCGTTAAGTCTATTAAGCCATGGTGTAGGTGCTATTTTGAATGTGCTGCTGAATCTGTGGCTCATTCCAATTTACGGTATCGAAGGTGCCGCCTGGGCGACATTGATTTCCTATGCTTATGCCTCGTTTTTCTTTTTGTTGTTCGCCAAAAGTACCAGGACGCATTTATGGCAGCTTTTGAAAGTCAAAGCCAAGCCCGCCGCGCCTGCTGTGACACCGGAGTAAGAATTTATGATGAAAAAGCTACTACATCGTTTGTACGCCCGCTTGGATTTGTTGTTGCTGCCGCTAGCAGCACGCAACCGTAAATTCGCCGGCGTGTATTACGCTTTTTTTAACCCGCATTTTCGCCGCGAAATGCATGCCACCGCCGCTGGTCGCCAGCACTACCGCTTACACGAAGAAAGTTCGACCATCGCCACTGTGATTATCCGCCGCAACATTCACCGGCTGGAAAAAGGTTTAAGCATGGTGCCACGCAAAAGTTTGTTTGCGCTGGATTATATCGATGAAACCCTGACTGCCCTTGGCAACTTATTACAGGACGCTACTGTCGATCTGGTGCTGTTGAAATACGCCCATGATGTGCTGGAAAGTTATTTTGCCGTGACGCAGTGGCCGGAAGTTGCCACCCAACCGGCGTTATATCAGCAGTTGAGTTTGCAGGTTAAACCGAAACTGGCGGCCCAACTCGCGACCAGTTGCCAGCAACAACGCTTAGCCGCACCTGCGCCTTACCAGACCCGGCCGCGCGCAGCCATTTCTTATGACGAATTTTTAATCCTCTGCCAGCAACGTTGTTCGGTGCGGACTTTCCTGCCAAAACCAGTACCAAAAGAGGTGCTGGAGCAAGCTGTCGCCGCGGCCAGTCAGGCGCCAAGTGCCTGTAACCGCCAGCCATTTCGCTATGTGGCAGCGATGGAGCAACCGGTGCTGAATAAGCTCGCCAATTTGCCGATGGGCACCGCCGGTTATGCCGATGGTTTGCCTTGTGTCCTGGCGGTGGTTGGTGATTTAAGCGCCTATCCGTTTGAACGGGACCGGCATGTGATTTACATTGATGCCAGCCTTGCCAATATGCAATTGATGCTGGCGCTGGAAACTTTAGGTCTGGCGTCATGCTCTATTAACTGGCCGGACATTGAAAATTACGAAATTAAAATTGCCAAATTGCTGAAACTGCAGCCGTTTGAACGCGTGGTGATGCTCATTGCGGTCGGATATCCGGATCCGAATGCGCTCATTCCACACTCTGAAAAGAAATCTCCAGCTGGATTACTCAGTTATGTCTGATGCAAAAACACTAAAAATTGAAGTCAAAGGCGTGCAATTTCGCAACAAAGGCGCTTACCTGATGTTGCTGGGTTGCCTGCAGGGTTTGCAGCAACTGGGCCGGCCGTTTGAGCTGGTGTTGTCGCCAGGCCCGAACCTGCCCTATCGCGAACGCGCGCAGCTTGGCGCCTGGCAAAAACTGTCGTTCCGGCGCAAAAGCCTTGATTTAACGCCGTGGTTTGGCAAGTTGCCCAAAGCCATCCGCAATACCTTTGCCCGGTATGGCATTGTCACCGAGCGTGATGTGGATGTGATTTTAGAAGCGTCAGGTTTTGCTTATGGCGATCAATGGCCGCTGCAGTTTTTGCAAAATACCGCGCGCGAAGTGAAACGTTTTGGCGAAGCCGGTAAACCTTTTATCTTTATGCCACAAGCCTTTGGGCCATTTCAGTCGGCTGAAAGTAAAGCGGCGATGCGCGACATTATCACTCATGCGCGGCTGGTGTTTGTGCGTGACCCTGTTTCGTTAGAGCATGTCAAATCCTGTATTGATGTGCTACCAGATTCAGTGGTGCTGACCCCAGACTTTACCGTGGGCCTTAAAGGCAACACTGCTGCAGAACTACCAGCCATTGATGGCCCTTTTGCGGCGCTTATTCCCAACAATAAAGTGATTTCAAAGTTTAACCACGCCAATGCTGAAGCGCAGCGCACCCGTTATGTGGAAGCTTTCGCCGCAGCGGCAAATCAGCTAACCGAACTTGGGATGCAAGTGGTGCTGGTGAATCATGAAGGCAAAGAAGATGATTTGCTCTGCAAAGAAATCGCTTTACTGGCGCCTTGCCAAATCATCGCGATTGAAGATCCTTTAGCGGTCAAAGCTTTTATCGGTAAAGCTGAGCTTGCAGTCAGTTCGCGTTTTCATGGTGCGATTAATGCGCTCAGCCAAGGCGTGCCTTGTATCGCCACCAGCTGGAGCCACAAATATCACGCGATGATGACCGACTTTGGTATGGCCGATTATTGTATTGAGCAGTTATCTGCTTTGACGTTAACCCAAAAAATCTCTGAACTGATGGCGAATAAAGCGCAAATTCAGCCGGTACTGGCTGAAAACTCAGCGGCGCTGAAAGCGAAAAACCAGCTGATGTGGCAAAAGCTTTGGGCTGAGCTGAAGTAACATTCGCTATTTTCTTGCATGATAAAAGTCGGCAACTGATGTTCGCCGACTTTTATCGAATTTCTAAAACGTACAAGGTCGGTTAAGCGACGCGCCATCCGACAGGTGTTCGGTTGGCACTATTATGATGAAATATGTGCGATGGCGCTGCGCTTATCGCACCTACTTTTAAAATAACACTTTGTTTTAAATATAAAAATGTAGGTCGGATAAGCGCAGCGCCATCCGACATTCCGCCGTTAAACATATCACTTCAATCCGCGCCGAAACTCCCTGCCGCGCGATAATCACCAAACAGAACCAACCACCAGCAACTACGCCGTTCGCCCGTTCACGCCTGTGGCGCTCACGCTTGAATGCTCACTCTGTAGTTACCGGAGTTTGGTTCTTGTTGAGGCGCTATAAAGGATGCGTTGATTTAAATGAATGGCAGACATCAAGACCTGTTTCCACGTATCCCAAACTTCATGTATCCGGAACGAAATTCAGCAGCTTTTATGAAGCATTGAGAAGTTGAACCATTTTTTCGATGCTTATCTCATCCAGATCCCCAACAAGCTCAGGATTTGCCAAAGCGTATACGAAGTCTTCGATTGCTTCATATTTAAGATCATCCCGGCATTCAATGAAATTGGCCCACATCTCGAGATCATCAGCTGAAATTTCATGTGCCAGAAACTTATTGAGCACGAGTGTTAAATCCAATCTGCTAATTTCCAGCAACTCAACATCGCAGTCGAATGGCAAACATGCCAGTGCCACGTAGGCAAGATCCCTATTTTCTCCAAAGCTAACTATTTGCCTGAGGGCTTCAGTTCGGATCATATGCATACTTCAAAACTCCCCGCGCCAGTTCCCGGCGTTGGTTTTAGTGGCTACTACGCTGCCGGAAAATTTGCGGACTTTGCTTGTCACGTTTTATTTGCACCAAATGTCGCTTGATTCCGAATAAACGAGATCACTGCGAAAACAATAAAGCCAATACCTAACACAAAAGGCAGACCTGTCATACCTTGTTTAGAGAAGTAACCGTAGCCAGCAAATACCAGCCCCATAAAAAGGTAAAAAATTGGCAGAATTAAACTATTTTTGCCGACGTTTTCGTATGCCTTAGCGTTACCTTGAATGATTGTGTTGTATGTTTCAACCATTTCTTCATGCACACCTTTACAGGCCAAACCATGGCCTAAATCGGTCGCACATTCGGGGCAGACGCCTTTATTACAAGCTTTACAAATACCAACCGCAGCTTTATCTGTGTGAATGAAACAGTTCATTGAAACTCCATTTAATGTGCGCCGTAACCGGCTTAGTTGTCCATTTAGCTCCACGACCAAATGAATGCTTGACCCATCGCGAATCCGACGCCCAACTGCTACTTTTTTGATGAAGCGCTTTTGAACTCGCTTTGGTGCTAACGCAGTAAACTAATCAGATCAAACCTTCAAGCTGCTGTTTTTGTTCAGCGCTAAGCCCATGGACAGACTTTTTCGCCTCTTCAAGTGCTGATTTAGCATCGTCCGTTAATTTAAAATGTACATAGGCATTAATTAAGGCGGTATGAGCGTTTAAGGATTGCGGATAAGTTTTTCGATTCCACTGCAGCAGTGCCAACGCATCTTCTTGCCGGTTTAAATATTGTAGCCACTGGCCAAAACCTGCCGCTCTGTCTTCAGGAATCACAAAAGGCGTGTTCAGTAGTTTTGAACGTCTTTCAAAGATAGACTGCAAATCGGCTAAGGTTTGTGGCGTTTCCGGGATACCCCAACCGGAGAATAAATGTTTTAAGCCATAGTACTGGCCTTGTAATACGGTCGTGTTATGGGTTTCTGTGCCAAAGATCTGACTCGCCACGACCAGCTTTTCGCTTGGATAACGTTGCGTTAATGCAACAAACTTTTGGAATGGTTCGGTCATTGTCGATTCTTCATCGGCAATAGACACATATAAACGCCCTTGTAGCTGCTCGCGCTTTAAAGCCAGCTTTGTTAACACAAGCATTTGGGCTTTATCCCAATATAAGGATGGGCTGATCGCGATAATACCATCGAACAATCCTGGTCGCTTCACCAGAGCATTGATAGCAAACTGACCACCATGCGACGTGCCGGATAGCGCTTGATAATCCAGGGTGCGGTATCGTTTTTTGACAAAAGGGATAACTTCCTGCTCCACAAAAGCTAAAAACCGGTCGGCATTGGCTAACTGCTGCTCGCTTTGCTGCTCTGTTTGCTGTACTGGTTGCTGCTCGGTACTGGTCACCGTGAGATCTCTCTCACGAGTCTGTGGCGAGTTCACAATGCCGACGACAATCATCTTTGGCGTTTGGTCGAATTTTGCCAGGTAATCTAATGTGCCGGCCGTATGCGGCCCCTGTATGTCACCATCCGTGAGATATAAAACCGGAAAACGCTGCTGATTTTTTTGGTAACCCGCTGGAAGATACACCACCAGATTACGTTTTTCTCCCAGCACCGAGCTTACAATCACCAGCTCTTGAATTTCAGTGTGATCCCCATTTGCCCAAGAACTGCAGTTAACGCCCAAAATGAGCAGCATCAATCCATAAATTATTTTTCTCATTGTTTTTCCGTTTGATTTTTGAAAGGTAAGCAGTCTCTTGCGATTAGCATATGCAACGATTTCAGCGCCAATAGTGTTTTGCAACGGCAAACAAACTAAGAGTTGCTGCCGTTTTATAATAAAATAAGTACTTTAAACTATCCGCTTTTAGAAAGTAATTCAACAATTAATAAACATTGGTTGCGATTTAGGGAACGCAAAGGGAGGTTTTAAACCAGCAAGATGCGGGAAATTTAAGCGTTGTTGCAATACCATCCGACAGGGTTAGCTCGTTCAACGGTAGATAAATACAAGTAACTTGCTGAGCCTCGAGTACCCGACAAGAACATTTTTGATAGCGGTCGCTAGGTTGCGTCATGAAATTGGTACTGGGTCAAAATGCTATTGAGTTCTATGCTAAGGTGCTCAACATCATCATAAATTCCTTGCTCGGCCAGCGATATATCATCGTCGATACGATCAAATTGCCATCTTATTGCTTCGGGCATTTGTGTCACCCAAGTCACCATTGAGGCTTTACGAGAAATAGCTTTTAAAGGACAACCATTTTGCAATTGTACCTGCAGATCCCTTAGCAACATTTTACCGGCAAGTTGAGGATCCCTGACGCCTTTTACCGCTTTCAGCGCATCCATCACCCCGTTGCGGCCTCTGGGACTTGCCAAAGCGACATCGATGATTTCGACATCCGGTTCAGATTCTAACGCGATGATTTTGTCAGCCCACACCATAGCTTTTTCAAAACCAAGTATGCCCAGCTCGATACCGTATCGATAATAATCAGCTTTGATCGCTTGGTCTTGGAGCATATGAAAACCTAACTTTTTGAGCGCTTTCGGTGACTAAAATAGAAGCCCAGGGTTACAGTCGGCATATGCCCAGCATACATTTGTCCGGTACAGCCGCTTGTTAGCTCAAAACCTCATGGAACAAGGCATTGAGCATTGAAATATCATTGACACGCGTGCCCGGATGTTCATTATATTTCTCTAAGCGTTCTAGCTCAGTCTCAATAAACTGATTTAGCTCCGCTATTGGGGGAGCCAGCTCTTTTTCAAGACTTCGTTTCTTTTTCTCAAGGAGCTCCTCAATTCGGAGACTCAGACACTCGTTATCGGATATAAGTGTAAGCAACTTATCAAACTCGATTGGCGCAGGCTCACAATACTTTTCAAGCCACATAATTGAAAGCAAAGGCCGAAGAACGTAGAAATACTTTTTCAAGGGAACCATATCCCCCTTTAAATATCCTCGATAGTTTGTCTTGGCCATACTACGATAGTGATAAATGCCTTTCTTAACTGAATAAATTGCTGGCATTACATCTCTGGCTTTCTGGGCAAAGCCCTCTCGCTCTACATAAATGATGGAAGATTGCAGCCATTCTACGAACGCAGGGTTCGATTTCCAGAAGAGCCTGAGAGCTTTCCTGACATCCCATCCATTTATATCAATCTCATCAACTATCTCATATTCAATAACATCTCTTTTCTCTTCTAGATCTACGGAAACATACCAATCCTTCGGATGCGCGTAGATAAACCTGACGTCATAGTCACTGTTAGGCGATGCAAAACCCCAGGCTCGGCTGCCGGACTCTACAGCATAGAGAACCTTGACACCATGCTCTGCCTCGGCATCCCGAATCCTCTTCATAATTTCGTCTTTGACACTTTGCTCGATCATAGCTTCTTAGGCGTTAACAATATTTTTCCAACGGCAGAGAACCCGCAAGTCGCTGCCGTCCTTCACAATAATTTATACTTTAAACTATCCACTTATTGCGCGAAATTCAACAATATATAAACATCAATCGTGAGTCAGGACAGCGACACCAGGTTTTAAGTATGCAAGACGCGACAAAACAGCTCATGGTCAGTGGTCGGCAATTTCAATTTAACCGGGCAATAAAAAACCCGGCATCAAGCCAGGTTCTTTTAATCCAACACATCAATTTTGCTAGCAAGCATCAACAGCTTTCAGGCAAAACCTCAGCAACCAATCAGAAAGCCGCAGTCGCCCAATCAATCCAGCCCAATTGCCAGCTCAGTAGGATAAATCCACCAAAGGCGATGCGGTACCAGGCGAAGATTTCGTAGCTGTGTTTGCTGACAAATTTCACTAAGGTGCGCACTGCAAGCCAGGCTGCGAAAAATGCGGTGATAAAACCGACCGCAAACATCGGGATATCTTCTGAGCCCAGCAAGTCACGGTGTTTAAATAAGTCGTAAAAAGTGGCGGCGAACATGGTGGGTACGGCGAGGAAAAACGAAAACTCGGCGGCGACTTTACGATCCAGACCGATAAACAAACCACCGATAATGGTGGCGCCGGAACGTGAAGTTCCTGGGATCATCGAGACGACTTGAGCACAACCAATTTTTAAGGCATCTTTCCAGCTCATATCATCAACATCAACCACCCGCACCTGATGGGCGCGGCGTTCGGCCCATAAAATCACCAAACCACCCAACACCAGCATCACGGCGACGGTAATTGGGTTAAATAAATATTGTTTAATCAACGAGATAAACATCAGACCTATCACCGCAGCCGGTAAAAAGGCGATAAACAGGTTCAGAATAAATTTTTGTGCTTTGCTGTCGCTGAACATGCCGGTGACGACACTGGTGAAACGCTGCCGGTATTCAACCACAATGGCCAAAATGGCGCCAAACTGGATGGCAATTTCAAACACCCGGCCATCATTCTGAAAGCCAATTAAATCGGCGACGACAATTAAGTGCCCGGTACTGGACACCGGTAAAAACTCGGTCAAGCCTTCGACAATACCCAATATAAAGGCCTGAATTAACAACCACCAATCCATGTTTGCTCCGTTTACTGACAAGTGTGGCGGCTATTATCGGGGCTTTTGCCAAACAGGCAAGTAAATTGTCGATGACAAGGCGGGCGTTGCCGTGGAATAACGCTTAGGCAACGCCAGTTTCACGCTAATGTTTACTAGCTCAGACTTTATTGAGACCAAAAGGATCGTCGACACTATACGCTGGCTCAGTAAACCAACGCGGGCCTTGTTCGGTCATATAAAAATGATCTTCCAGCCGCACGCCAAATTCGCCTTCTAAGCAAATCATCGGTTCATTGCTAAAACACATCCCCGGCAATAACGGCTGGGTGTTACCACGCACCAGATAAGGCCATTCGTGAATGTCTAAGCCAATGCCATGACCGGTGCGATGTGGTAACCCCGGTAAGTCATAGTCTTTGCTGAGCCCGCCCACGGCCAATACTGCGCGGGCTGCGGTGTCCACGTCGCCACAGGCCACGCCTATTTGCGCTTTGGCAAAAGCGGCGGCTTGGGCGGCTTTTTCCAGTTGCCAGATTTCACGTTGGCGCGCTGAAGGCTCGCCAAACACATAGGTGCGGGTGATATCGGAAATGTAGTCGTGTAATTTGCAGCCAGTGTCAATCAATACGGTATCGCCGTTTTTCAGAATTTGTGGCTCTTTGACACCATGCGGAAATGCCGTGGCTGGGCCAAATAATACGATGACAAAATAGGAACCGCTGGCACCAACTTTACGGTGCGCTGCCGCGATAAAAGCTTCGACTTCGGTGGTGCTAATACCTTCGTACAACATACTGGCCGTGGCTTGGTGCACCGCCAGTGTCATATTCATCGCTTGTTGCATGAGCGCAAGCTCTGCCGGCGATTTTTGCTGACGACAGCCAGCCGTCACTGCTTTGGCGCTGGTCCAACGCTGCGCTGGTGCGGCCTGACGTAAACCATCGACAATAAAAAACGCGGTACTTTCATCCAGGCCAACCGCGGCATCTGCGGCAATGCCAAGCTGATTTAAAACTTTGGCCACCAACTGATACGGGCTTTCATCTTCTTGCCAGCCATGCAGTTGACCTTCAATCACCCAATAATCCTGCAAGGTGCCAAGCTCAAACACCGGTGCGATGTAATGCAGCTCGCCTGTTGCCGTTAAAATAGCGCCAACCAAGCGCTCACTGGCGTACCAGACGGTGCCGGTGAAATATTTTAAATTGGTACCGGCATTTAAATACACCGCCGCCAGCTGCTGCTTTTGCATTAATGCGCAGGCTTTTTGGATCCGCGCCTGATATTCATCCCGCCCAATTGGCTGCGCGCCGCCGGTCATATTTTGCAAACTGGCTAATGCCGCTTCTTTACTGGTTCCACCAACGCCTAAGGTCATACTTTGCTCCGGGATTGTTGTACCCGTCATCCTTGAAGATGCGGGGTTGTTGCCTTCGCTCGCTCGCCCTAGTCACATAGGACAACTATGCTCCTGGGGTCTCACTCCTCGTCGCCAACCCGAATCTTCAAAGATTTTGGGTATAAATGCTTAAGTCAGTATCTCCAGACATCAGCATGAATAAAAATGATATGAATTCAGCGAGACATGAATTAAATTCACGTCATCACCTAAAAATTCAGGCTCAGGCATCCGTTATGATTCCGTCACGTTTACCGCCCCTCAAAGCGCTGCAGGCGTTTGAAGCCACCGCGCGTTTAAAAAGTTTTAGCAAAGCCGCCGACGAGCTTTGTGTCAGCCAAAGTGCCATTAGCCATCAAATCAGAAGCTTAGAAGATTTTATTGGCTGTAGTTTATTGCTCAGGCAAGCCAAACCTTTGCAGCTGACTGAAGCAGGCGCGACTTTGTATACGGTGGTTGGTGACTGTTTTTTCCGGTTGCATTCGGTTAGTCATCATCTGACTAAGAGCAAAAGCCAGCCGCTGCGGATCGTCGCGCAAACCTCGATTGCGGTGGAATGGCTGGCGCCACGGTTGCCGTTGTTTCAGCAGCAATATCCGGACATCGCCACCCTTTTGCATATGGAATCCAGCGCCGACAGTCTGCAGCCAGCGCAGGCCGATGTAATTATCGGCACCTGGCCAACGCCTGAGGGATTTGTTGCCAAAAGATTAAGAACCGAATGGTGGTTTCCGGTTTGTGCGCCAGCGCAATTTCAAAAACTCGATTTAACCAAACCAGAGTCGGTGTTTGAGTTTCCGCTTTATAGCTCGGAGCAAGGCGAAGACTGGCAACTGTGGCGCCAACAACTGCAATTACGTGAACCCGCCAATAGTCAGATGTTTCAGGTGAGTTTAGCGCTGCTCGCCACCAAAGCGGTCAGCTCTGGTAGCGGCTTGGCGCTCAGTAACAGTTTTATCGCCGGTGACGCCATTCGCCAGGGCTTGCTACATGCCATTACCGACTGGCGTTATTTGCTGCCCTGGGGTCAATATCAAATTCACTTTCGGCAGGATAGTTTGCAACGCCAGGCCATTAGCGTCTTTACCGATTGGCTGGAACAGCAAGCCGCCAACTCGTTATTGCCGGAGCTGGCGTTGTTATCAGCCGTTTGAGGCAGCTGTGTTCATGAAGACAACCGCAAGCCGCCACTCCGTTCTGTTCGCTGCAACACCGCTTGTTGCAGCACTTTGCCATCGGCGCATAACAAACTAAATTGCTTCGCAGCGCGGGTGATGCCGGTGTAAATCAGCTCGCGGTTTAACAGGCGACTACCCTGCTCCGGCAACACCAGCACCACATGGCCAAATTCCGAACCTTGCGATTTATGCACCGTCATGGCGTACACAGTTTCCACTTGCGGCAAACGGCTTGGCAGTAGCCAGCGCACCGGCGTCGTTGGATCGGCCGCAATAAACACCACCCGCAATTGCGGCTCGCCAGCTGCAGTTTGGGTGCGCGGCAGGCAAATCCCGACATCACCATTCATCAGCCCGGTGCTGTAGTCATTTTGCACCACCATCACCGGCCGCCCGGCATACCAGCCTTCGGTGCGCGGGATCAACTGCTGCCTGGCCAATATAGCGGCAATGCGCAGATTCAACTGCTCGACGCCAAACTTGCCTTGCCGTACCGCCGCCAGTAGCTGAAAACTTGCGAATTTTTGCAGTACTGCCAGCGCCCAACGATCAAAATCAGCCGCAGTCGCCGTTGCCGGCGGTGGATTTTTGACCAAGGCTAAATAACCAGCAAATCCTTCCGCCAACGCTTGGTGGGGCGAGCCATGTTGCACTAAATGACTGAAATCAGCGCTTTCCGGGCTAAATTGCAACCAGTGCAGATCCGCAGGTGGTTGTTGTAAAATCCTAAGCGCCGTTGTATCGTCACCAAGGTTAACGGCAGTCGCCAACTGGCCAATGCCGCTATCAGCGCCAAAACGATGACTGGTGCGCAGCATCACCAATTGTTGCTCCAATAACTGCGGCGCTGGGCTGATAAATTGCGCCGGTAGCTGCTGACCGGTAAGCTTTGTTAACCAGTCGGCCGTCTGCTGGCTATAACCGCCCTGCTGCGCGTCACGACAGAGTTCCGCCATCACTGCGCCCGCTTCAACCGAAGCCAGCTGATCTTTATCACCGAGTAAAATCAACCCCGCTGAGGCCGGCAGCGCTTGCAACATCGCCGCAAACATCGCCACATCGACCATCGAAGCTTCATCGACGACCAGCACATCCAGCGGCAGCTGAAAATCTCGATGATACCGAAATTGCGCCCGATCCGGGCCGCTGCCTAATAACCGGTGCAGCGTTTGGGCTTCGGTTGGAATACTGCCGGTGACCGCTTCGTCCCAGCCCAATTCCTGGGTAAGTTTTTTCAGCGCCAGCGTCACCGATAAACTTAGCCGCGCCGCCGCTTTGCCGGTGGGCGCCGCTAAACGGATGGTGAGTGGTCGTGATGACTGGTTTTGGCCATGTTGCTGCGCTTGTTGCCCTAGCTGAACTTGCTGTAACAACAATAATAACTTCACCACTGTGGTGGTTTTACCGGTGCCGGGACCGCCGGTGATCACCGCAAATCTGCTGCTCACCGCCATAGCGCACGCGAGTTGCTGCCAGTCGGGTTGTTGCTGCTCTGGCGTTTTAGCTGCAGGATACAGCTGTACCGGAAACAGCTGGGCCAGCCAACTTTGCACCTGGCTCGCCGGGAATTGTTGCCGCAATTGTTGTGTTAACTGGCTGCTTTGCTGAATAAAATCAGCGATATGTTGTTCATACTGCCAATAACGACGCAGGTATAACCGCTCGCCGCTCAGCACAAAAGGTGTAGATGTCGGCGACTGCAACCCGGAAGTTTGAATGTCCGCTTGACACACTTCAACCCAAATTGCTGCGTGACTGAATAA
>Ga0115550_1000159_pt1 | contig 63287 bp, 56 predicted proteins | sample COGITO_mtgs_1005_FD_87177 | JGI IMG/M metagenome (GOLD analysis project Ga0115550, IMG submission 87177) | Pelagic marine microbial communities from North Sea - COGITO_mtgs_100511 | ecosystem: Environmental > Aquatic > Marine > Epipelagic | place: Germany:Helgoland, sampling site Kabeltonne...
TGTACCACCGGCAACACATTCAAATTTCCAGTTTTTAACATACATCGGCGAGCTGCCACCGACGTTTTTGTAGCTGATTTTTTCGCTGGTAACCCCTGGAATATCCAGCGTGTCACCACTCCAGAAATCTCCGGGTGCCACCAACTGGTTCGGGCCTACCGCAAAAATACCCGGATTGCCGTTAATTTTGCTGCAGTTACCACCCATACCCCAACTTCCGGAAAAACTTTGAGTGGAAATATGGTCAAAAATAACGGTGGTGCTGATGCTGGGAACGGCCAGTTGCCATTCACCAAAACTTAAATTGCTTTGTGAGCTATAACTGGCACCTTTATAAATTCTGCGAAGCTCAACCGGAATGTCAAAGTTACCAGGAATACTAATATCAACCTGTTGCAGCGATAAGGCACCGGTATTCAAATCGATGGTTTCACCAAACAACGCTGTGGTTTCAGGTGTCACAGCTTCATTTACTTTTAACCGGTCCAGCACCATGCTGCTTAAATTGGTGCCGGGTACCACAATCGTTTGCGCCGACGATGGCTGAGTCGTACCCGCATCCGGACCAAATGAAACTGGTTTTTTGGAAATATATACTTTTGTTGCCGGCGGTTGCACACCCGGTTCCACTGCGTCGAGTAACACCTGGGAAACTTTGGCGACGGTTACCGGATCAGTGTCCGCACACACAGGAAACGGTAGTATCATCGCCGAAGCACTTAACAACATTGTTGATAAGACAACAGTTTTTTTCACCTGATGATTTAAATTCAGGCACAGATACAAAATATTGTTTTTCATAAAATCATCCTTAATTATCGATGCTCTGGCCGAACGGTTTATATTCAGTCTTTTTAATCACCACGCCATTGGTATTCGTTTCAGCAATCACCGAGCCTAAAACGTCCGTGTGCAAAAAGATCACCTGTGCTGCTGACGATGCGGCATTAAAAGTCGCATTGACGTTACAAGGTCCATTGATAACGCCGGTGGTATAGGTATTGCCAACCCAGGTACCGTTACAACCCGTTGGTGGATTGACTGTAAAACCGCTGTTGGCGGTCACAGCAAAGGTGGTAGTGTCGCCTTGCAGCACCGTGCGTGAGTTCGGTGAAATGCTACCGCCGGCTCCGGCAGTGGCCGTCACGGTTTGCGTTACAGACACGCCGTAAATAGTCACGGCAATGCCTGGTCCAAAACCACTGCAACCTGTGCTATTACAGCTGCGGTACATCAAATGATACGAACCTGCGACTTCTAACCGCCCGCTTGCTGTAACAGATGGCAGGCTAAAGTTTCCGCCAGGTGCCTCTGCCCAGGTAAAATTGCTGTAACTACCTGATCTTACAGCCCATACCTCATAGGTCAGTGCCGACGGATCCCAGGTATTGGGCAATTGCATATTAAAAATCTGATTAACGGCATAACTGCTGCTATCGATCTGGGGGGGCGCTAAAGGGGCTTGCGGACCTTGTGGCGGGCACCAGGAATTTAGGTGTAGATCGTCGTTTTTCGAAGGTAACGTAGCAAATTCAGAGTATTCGCAATACTCCAGTTGTGGCGATGCCAGCTTCGCATCGTCACCTTGCTCTGGCGTTTTTGCATCCGGACAATATTCCTGACTGGTTTTTTGCAGCGGGTCAAATAACCAGCCAATACAGCCATTGCCGGAATTTTTAGCTTCGTCATCGTTGTAAAGCCGCAACAATACGGGTCGTTGTTCTTTCAGTAACTTCACAACCTGCGTACCGGAGCTATCATCAAACCAGGGCAAACCACCGAGGGTTGGCAATACCGTTTCACCATCGATGTCGGTTAGTTGACCGGTGTTATCTGACATCATCAGGTAGTGTGACGTGCCCGGACTTTTGGCCAGTGCAAAAATATCAGCAGCACCGTCGTTATTAAAATCCCGGACAATTATTCTCGCTTTGCCACGTAAACCCCAGGCAACTTTTTTCTTAGTATTCTGCTTGCCGGATAAACTGGCATTACTCTGAATGTTCAGAATTTCGTGTTCGCCACTGATTTTTCCGAGCTGAAGAATTTCATCGGCACCATCGTTATCAAAATCACCGGCATGTAGCTCAAAATCGTCAACTTTGGCCAAAAATGGCCATTGTGCGGCCTTAAATGTGTTGATTGGCTGACTGAAATTAAAATGGCCGTCCGACCCAGCTAGCAGGATTGCGTGCTGTTGCTTGGGAAATATCACCAGCAAACCATTGGTCCCAGCTGCATGCTTTACTACGCTATTTACCGAGCTATTCGCAACAATACGACGCAGGGGTAACAATTGCGCATCAGCGACTGACCAGGCCAAACCGGAAATTTTCGCCGGCAGTTCAGTGCTGTTTTTCTGCAAAAACATCACCTGACTGTGACTGTATTCACCCAGCACCAACCGTGAGGGGAGCAGCTCCGACTTCGTCTGGAGTAACAGATCCGGGACCTGATCCCGATTAAAATCAAAATAGATTGGCTGATAGTGCTGCTGTTGCCAGTGCACTGCAGCGTCGGTCTGAGCCCTGATACTGACTGGCATCAGCAGACAAATCATCAAAAATGCCGTGAACTTTCCATGCTTGCTCATACAAAATCCCATAATTGTGAATAGTTGTGACAAAACGAGATAAAGATAGTTAACGCTATGGAAATTCATTGATAATTTATTGATATCATAAAAATATCAAATTATTTACATAACAACCTTTATATTCACTTTAACTATTGTCATGCCCACAGCCGACCAGCGCATATTGGCATTGCTTTTGCGACCACGCTGGGTTATCAATAACCACCCATCTAGAGTATTCACTCAAACTATCCGGGATCATGAATGACACAGGCGCAACATATTGCAGAGGTGATCCTCAAAGGCTTTCGCCGGCATTTCAGCTTGTTTCAACAGATCACCGCCAATGCTAAACATCGTTTTGCCACGGCCGACTGGCTTGGATTTGCAAAGGACAGTTCAGATCGGATTTCGTTTTACGATCAAAGGGTGCAGGAAGCGATTGACCAGTTAAGCAAAGAGTTGCCGCAGCACTGCCTGGACGAACCTTTGTGGCAGCAAGTGAAGCAACATTATCTGAACTATTTAGCTTTTCACCCGCAGGCAGAACTGGCAGAGACTTTTTACAATTCGGTATTTTGTAGACTTTTCGAGCGGAAATATTTCCACAATCAAAATATTTTCGTCGAATCAACGCTTAACAAACAAAAGCTGCCAGCGCCAATTGCCTCGGTTTATGACAGCTATTTTCCGGCACAAGATGGCCTGCGTTCGTGTATTCGGAAAATTGTCGCGAGTTTTTTGTTGCCATTGGCATTTGTCGATCTGGAGCGGGATATCCGTTTATTACTGCAGGCTTTTCGGCAGCAATCCAGCCATGGCCGCCATCCGGTGCATCAAATACGCTTTGATATCCTAAAATCGGTGTTTTACCGCAATAAGGCCGCTTATATTGTTGGCAGAGTGGTGAGCCCCGATGGCCAGCAGCCTTTTATTATTCCACTGTTGCAACACCAGAGTACCAACAACAACCTGCTGTATATCGATACATTGATCACCGACGCGCAGCAGATGACCATTATTTTTGGCTTTTCCCGTGCCTATTTTATGGTGGAAACACCGGTGCCATCGGCGCTGATCCATTTCCTAAAAGAGCTACTGCCACATAAAACTCTGGCCGAACTTTATGCATCAGTGGGTTTGCATAAACAGGCTAAAACTGAGTTTTACCGCGAATTATTGCACCATCTGACAGCGTCCAATGACAAATTTGTCGCAGCACCCGGCATTCGCGGCATGGTGATGATGGTATTTACGCTACCCTCTTTTCCTTATGTATTTAAAGTGATCCGTGACCGGTTTTCAGATACCAAAGCATTTGGCCGCGATACCGTGAAAGACCGCTATTTTCTGGTGAAAAAGCACGACCGGGTTGGCCGGATGGCGGATACCATGGAGTACTCCGATGTTGCTTTGCCGAAAAATCGTTTTACGCCGGAGCTATTGGCGGAATTAATGGCTGTGATCCCGGGCTCGTTAATAATCGAAGACGAACTGGTGGTGATTTCGCATTTGTACATCGAGCGGCGGATGATCCCGCTGAATCTTGCATTGGAGTCTGCCAGCGACAACGAAAAAAAGCGCTTGATGCAGGACTATGGCCAGGCTCTGAAAGACATGATTGCCGCCAATATTTTCCCAGGCGATATGCTACTTAAAAATTTTGGCGTCACCCGTCACGGCCGGGTGGTGTTTTACGACTATGACGAAGTGCAATATTTGCTGGATGTGAATTTTCGAAAAATACCCCATACCGACAACTGGGATGATTTAATGGCAAGCGAACCCTGGTATCCGGTTTATCCGGGTGATGTGTTTGTGGAGCAAATTGCCACTTTTGTCACGCCACAACCGCAGTTACGCGAGTTGTTAGTTAAAGCACATCCGGAGTTACTCGATGCAGATTTCTGGTGTGCCAAACAACAAAATATCCGCGCGGGATTTGTAGAAGATGTTTTTCCATACCCGGTGAGTCAACGTTTTATGCAAACGGATCCGGGCTTTCATCCACGTTTACCAGACCAATAAGTGATCACTTTGCAAGCGACCTCAGCTTTTGACAAGCCGGTGTTTTGACATCAGAAGGTAAAAACTCACCTGCTACCGTGAATTCGGGTTCACAAACTTCTGCGACAATCTGCTGATAGTCAGGCAGAGAAAGTTGCTGCTGCAAAGCGCGAAAACTACGCAGGCTCGATGTCAGAGCGACCGGATCACCCAACCACCGTGGCAGCCCGCCTCCGGCATCTGCAGTACCGGTGTATAAAACCTGTACCTGATGATCCGGTAACGACCGCAATATCCAGCGGGCATTTACTTGTTTGATCCTGACGGTGTCAGGTGGTTCCGGCCATTTGTCGTTACAAGCAATCACGAACATTTCAATCGAATAATCAATATGTTGCTGCCACGTTGAACAGGTCACCATATCTCGAGGTTGTAAAGGCCAAGGCGTATTAAACGTGGTATGAACCCAGTCTTCAAACGGACTTGGGCTTTCGATAATTCTGACTGAATGGGCTGAATCCAGCCATTTACCAGCGTGCTCAGTATCCCGCAGTACCTGAAAAAACGCTGACAACCGACCTTTGAACACAAACCGAGCCTTAATTTCCAACATCGTCTGACCATCGGATTTGATATCACGGTAACTCATTTCAAATTGTTCAAATTTACGGTATGAACGCCAGGGTTCCGCAGTTTCCAGCGTCATTTTCTTAGCGGCTGGCGGTGTGACAGCTATGGCTTTATTGGCAATCGGATCAGTAACAGCGCCAAGTTGGATGGATGGCAGTATGAACAGCACAGGCCAGTATTTTCGGCAATAACTTGCAGCCATCTGCATCATCATGAGCAACATCCGCATCCAGATCATAGGTCATCCTTGCCATATGATGAACTTTTCCGGCAACAACTGCCAGTGGTCGTGCTTTCAGGCTACAATAGCCGGCGCTTTTAAAGGAACTGTGTTTTGACTCATCTGAATTCTGTACTGGCTTTGCGTATACAAGAACTGCAACGGACCACCAAACCATTTAATGCCCGTGGCAGTAAAGTTGTACGCTGCGAACATTGCTTATTGCCGCAGCCCAATTGTATTTGTTTTGCCAAGCCAACGGCTTGTGCTAAAAGCGCTTTTTTGTTCTTAATGTATACTGGCGAGTGCTTTAAACCGACCAATACCGGCCGGCTGATTGCCGATGTGGCGATGGACAACCATGCTTTTGTCTGGGATAGAACTGAACCGGATCCGGCGCTGCTGGCTTTACTAAATAATCCTCTTTATCAGCCGATTGTTATTTTCCCAACTCAATACGCTGCCCCCGAGCGCTGTATCAGTCACATTGACGACAACGGTAAAATTCCATTGTTTGTTTTACTTGATGGTACCTGGCGCGAAGCAAAAAAAATGTTCAGCAAAAGCCCGTATCTGGCAAAGTTTCCGGTGCTGGGTATTCAGCCAGAGCAAGCGTCCAGTTATCAATTGCGCGAAGCGGCGCATTTACACCAGCTGTGTACCGCAGAAGTGGTGATTGAAGTCCTCAAAGTCGCCAACGATCACGCAGCAGCGCAGGCTCTGGCGGATTATTTTCATACCTTTCGCAAACACTACATGATTGGCAAACCGCATTTAAATTTCCAGGCCGCCTTTTTTGAACAAAACCCTACTGACATATCGCAGGATTAACCCTCAACAGAAACCTTGGTTGATAAAGCATCAAGTACTCGGTAGCTGACCTGAACTTGCCGCGCCGTTTTGTTGCAAATAAAACGGCACCACTTGCTGCAATAGCCAATCCGGCGCATCCAATGCTAAATCGTGACCGGCGCAACTGTGCAATAACAACGGAACTTGCCACAGATCTGCCATCCGCTGACTGGCCTGCCAGTCGACCAACCGATCGGCCCGACTTGCCAGCAACAATATCGGGCAAGCAGGTTGTTGCGGCAATCGAAAACGACTAGCGGCGAGCAACTGACGCAGCACGTCAAGTTTACGTACTGGCCTGGTCAGCGCAATATGCTGCCAGTCCGGCAGTTGTAGCTGGCGCAGCCTGACATTATTGGCGGTCAACTGCAAAATCAGTTGCTCGCGCTTTTGCACGGAAGCAAACAGCGCCTGCACCACTAACGGGTAACTTTGCCACTTTAACCGCTGATAAAATGGCGTCAGCCCGGCGGCACTGGTGTTGATCAACAATAACGAATTTATCTCCTGCGGATACTGTGCAGCCCACTCTATCGCGACCATGGCGCCAAGCGACATTGCCAGCAAATGGTAAGGTCCTTGTTGTCTTGTCAGCCGTTGGCGCAACAGACTCACCATTTGAGCAATACTGGCAGGCGATGATTCGTTGAGCGCCTGTCCAACGCCAGGTAAATCCAGCGCCAACACTGGGTTGACGACCGCGCGCTGTAATTGTCCGATAAAATCGCCCCAATGTGCTTGCTCTCGCGATAATCCCCGTAACAAGATAATCGGCAAAGGTTTGGTTGTTGCCGCGGCTGTACAGGTTAGTACCATAACTCCCCCGCTTCACTGGCATTGCGGCTACTAACCGACGATAACCAATCCGGTGCCGCGGCGGTGGCATGCAATAAAAAATCGAATAAAATCAGGTGCGAGCGCAATACTCTTTTAATGCGGTGTGGTTTGACCGGATGAAATAAGCCATGGCTTCGAAACAGTTGAAACGGGTTTTTCCGCACCCAATTCCAGCTCCCCATTTCCAGCGTCAGCGGTAAAAAGGTGGTCTGTTCCACCACCTCAGCCCCATTGATTGCCGCAGGTTGCAGCGACACATCGTATAAATAATCCCACAAGTCGCCATGACACAAATAGTGCCGGCTTTGCGGTTCAAAAATATAGTTTTGCTGCGGATAGGTCTGAAAAAACAGTTCGCGCAAGCGATGCATCTGCGCCAGATGAGCGATTGGCTGCAGCGCCGATTTGGCGTACGGAAACCACAACCGATCAGTGCGGCCAAAACCGGAATGACAATCCAGCGCCAACACAAAAGGCGCTTTAAACAGCTGCTGTACATAGTCAATCACCAAGCCAGTTTCTTGCTGCAACTCACCGGCTAACCCACGATACCAGGGCAATCGTTTTGAATAGCGTTGCCCGCCAAGCAACCAAGCAGCTTTTTCGGTACAATCAACCGGCGCATTACGCATTAAATCAACGTGATACTGATTTGAACGCCAGCCAAGTGCCATGCCAGACGGATTAATCAGCGGTAATAAACAAAGCTGAACTTTATCGAACAAAGCCGCAAAATTGGGGTCCCATTGCAAGCGACTGCATAGGCCTTCCAAAAATGCCAACAGCACTTGGGTGCCAATCCGCTCCAATCCATGTACGCCGGCGGTTAGCAGCAAGACCGGCTTGTCCGGTGCTGCAACACCAATGGTAATGGCGTAAATCGGCAATTGTTGTTGCTGAAAATCAATCAGCCCCAGCACTTTGGATTGCACCAGCGCTGGCGCACTGCGCAGCAATAATTCCAGCTGATGTAGTTCGGGCAGCGAATATGCAACCACTGGAAGTCTCCGCAAAGCTTTTGCAGCAGCTTAAAGCAGCAGATCGCGTTGAAGATGGCATTTTGATGAATTTTCAAACATTTGGCGCAAATTTGGCGTAACCGTCAGACTATGCCATAGTGCAGTTTCGATCACCTGGGAGTAAACAATGACCCGAACCACCAGCACAATTCTGATGATGTTGTTGCTACAAAGCTGCACCGTTGCCAAACGCGGCAGCGAAGAATATTGGTACAACAAGATGGTTGCCGATCAACGCGCCCAGTGCAGTTTGCTACCAGAGCCTTTAGCCAGCAGTTGCCTGAAGGACGTTGCTGCCAAGAGCTATCAGGATTTTGTCAAAAACCGCCAGTCGCCACCAGTGAAATAGCATGGCCTTTTCTTACTATAAACTAATCTTGATATAGCGGGTCACCACAACCGGAGCAGCAGTGTTAATGCTTCGGCTCGGTGTAATAGTCCAGCCACTTTTGCGTGTCCGCCGACAAAATTTGTTTGAGTGTCACTAAACCGATTTTTTCCAGGATTTTTTTCGATGGCAAGTTATCTGGCGCTACAATGCCGACAATTTCCGGTAGTTTCAGCACATTTTTACCGTATTGGTACACAGCCAAAGCTGCTTCTGATGCATAACCAACACCACTGAATTCCGGCAGCAGCGCATACCCGACATCCGGGATCCCCAGATATTCACGGTAGACTAATCCTGCCAGACCAATATTTACACCATCAGATTTACGCACCAGCCGGTACATGCCAAAACCGTGTTGCTGATAGCTGCGAAGAGGCCCATTCTGTAAATATTGCTCGGCCTGTGCCAGTGTGCGTACCCCGCGATCGCCAATATTGCGGATAAAACTCTCTTCGTTCAGCAGTCGTAACATCAACTCAGCATCAGCCAAAGTTAGCGCATAATAAGTCAATCGGTTACTTTGAAGAATTTCCATTGCCCCCTCTCTTATGGATAAATAACGTAGCCACCCGGATGAAAAAAGCCCAATCACGGGACTGGGCTTATTTTGATGCTGCTTCGTTTTACAAAGTCCGCAAGTCAGTCAAGTTACTGCTGCGACTTTTGTTTTTGATCTGCTAAGCGTTTTTCCCAGAAGGTGGCGTTTTTAATACCAAGCTTAACTGGGTCAAAAGTAATAGGTCCACCAGCTTTTTTCTGCGCTTCATAATCGCGCAAACAGGTAATGGTTGGTTTGTGCATAAAGAAAATCAGCAAGATACCCAGCACGTTGATCCAAGCCATTAAACCCACACCAATATCACCGATGGTCCAGATATAACCAGCGCTGTTTACGGTACCGTAAGCCACCATAAACATCAGCAGTAATTTGAAAAACAGGTTTGGCAGTTTGTTGTTAAATACCCGGTTTAAGTAGGCAACGTTAGTTTCAGTGATGTAGTAATAAGCCAAAATGGTGGTAAAAGCGAAGAAGAATAACGCCAGGCCCACAAAGATTTGTCCAAAATTACCAAATACACTTAACAGAGCGAGCTGAGTAAATGCGGCCGAACCAATTTCGGTAGCGGCTGGCACGTTTTGTACAATAAAACTACCATCGGTCAGCGTACCAACCACGTTGTATTGTTGGGTAATTAATATCATCAGGGCAGTTGCTGTACAGACCAGCAAGGTGTCTACATATACCGAAAAAGCTTGCACCAGACCTTGTTGTGCCGGGTGATCAACTTCTGCCGCCGCTGCTGCATGCGGGCCAGTACCTTGTCCTGCTTCGTTGGAATAAATGCCTCGTTTCACGCCCCAGCCTATAGCCGCGCCAAATCCGGCTTGTGCGGTAAAAGCATCACTGAAAATCAGCGCAAAAATACCAGGTAGTTTGTCCAGATTCAGGAACACCACAATCAACGCCATCACGATGTAACCAAGCGCCATAAATGGCACGATGATCTGAGTAAAGTGCGCAATCCGTTTGATACCGCCGAAAATGATAAAGGCCAAGGTAATTAAAATGACCGCCAGCGCAATCAGTTTATAAGTACCAACCTCACCAAAGCTTGTGACAACCATGGCACCATCACCAAAAATCTGGGTTACAGCATTACCAACAGCATTGGCTTGCACGCCTGGTAAGAAAATACCACAACCGATAATGGCAGAAATGGCAAACAACACGCCAAGCGGCCGCCAGCCAAGGCAACGCTCAAAATAATACGCCGGTCCACCACGGTACTGACCGTTTTCTTCTACTTTATAAATCTGACCTAAAGTCGATTCGGCATAGGCTGTACTGGCCCCTAAAAACGCGACTACCCACATCCAGAACACGGCGCCAGGCCCACCAAAACCAATAGCTGCAGCGACACCGGCAATATTACCTACCCCAACCCGACCAGATAACGATACTGACAGCGCCTGAAACGAGGAAATCCCGGTAGCAGATTCATTGTTGTCCAGCATCAGTCGGCACATTTCTTTGAAATGACGCACCTGGGCAAAACGGGTCATTACTGAGTAAAACAAACCTGCGCCAAGACATAAATAAATCAGCGCTGGGCTCCAGATGACATTATTTATGCTGTTTACAATTTCATTCATCAACACATTCCTCGATTGTTATAGTTTTGGCAGCCAGAGTGACCTCTGACTGAGCTGCGCTGGTATTTCAATGTAGGGTCCCAAAAGGCAGCGGCAGACAAGTGCCATAAGATACCGAAGTCAGTCGGTCAGGCACAGCACTATTTACTGCTACAACGCCAAAATCAGCGCTTTTTCGCCGCAATTGCTTGCTGATCGGAGCTGTATTTCTCTAATATTCCGGCAATTCTTGCGCCACCGCGCCAAGTTGGCGCATTTGCTTCAGCACCCACTGTTGCCGCTGGTACATATAGGGCGAAGGACGTTGCAGTAAAAACCGATGTGGATTTGGTAGGACAGTCACTAATAGTGCCGCTTGTTGCCGGGTTAATTTGGCGGCTGTAGTGCCGAAATAACGCTGCGCCGCGGCTTCAACCCCAAACACGCCGGGGCCAAATTCGATACTATTGAGGTAAACTTCTAAAATACGCGGTTTACCCCAGACGGCTTCAATCAGCACCGTAAAGCCGGTTTCCAGACCTTTGCGCAGCCAACTGCGGCCACTCCATAAAAAGACGTTTTTAGCGGTTTGCTGGCTGATGGTCGAAGCACCGCGGACTTTTTTACCTTTGCTGTTATAAACCAATGCTTTTTCAATAGCTTGCATATCAAAGCCATTGTGTAGTAAAAACTTCTGATCTTCAGAAGCCACCACCGCTTGCAGCACGTGACGGGACATCTGCGCCATAGGCACCCATTGATGCCGCAGCTGGTAATTATTTTTATCCAACCACCAAGCTTCAAGCTGGCGCTCCAGCATCATGCCGGTATAAGGCACCGGCACGACTGCATACAATAACACCAGCCCCAGCAGCAAAGCGCTGCCATAACGCAGCAGTTGCAGCAATTTACGCATTAATTTACGTAAGAAAGTCGATAAGAATTGGGACACTGGCGGGCAACGAATGATGGATAACTGCAGAAAGTATAAAGAGTTCTATAGATTCTGAATAGTCCGCCGCTCATGGCGGACTTATTGATGCCTGGCACAGAAACTTACTTCATAACCGCTACCGATATGACGATTATCTGCCGCCGCTTAGCTGCGCTCATCCGCCGCTTTTTGCAACAACTTGCGACTTTCCTGTAAAAATTGCTCTGCCAGCGGACCAAAAAATTGTTGTCCTTTGGCAAATTCGGCCATCAGGCCAGCTTTGTCACCGGCCGCCAGCAAATGCGATAACTGATTAAATCGGTGCTGATAACGTTGCAATAACCCAGTGACGGCCGCAGATGACAGCATAATGTCCGCATAAAGCTCGGCATTTTGTGCAAATAACCGCCCGACCATCGCCAGCTCCAACCGGTAAATCGGCGAGCTTAGTTCCAGCAGTTGCGGTAAATCGGCCTGCTCTTCTGCCAGATGCACGCCATACACCAACGATGAAAAGTGTCGCATCGCCTGAATAAGCTGCATTAGCTCATCATGTTGTGGTGCCTTTTTCTCGGTCAGCACCGCCCCCCAAACACTAAACTGTTTCAGTAACCACTGATACTGCTCACTGTCGCGGCCATGGCAAACCACCACCACTTGCTTCACGATGTTGCTGATATCCGGCCCAAACATTGGATGCAACCCCAGCACCGGCCCAGAATGTTGCTGCAACATTGCCTGCAGCGGCACTTGTTTGATACTGGTGATATCGGCCAGCACACATTGCGTTGGCAAAGGCGGCAACTGCCGGATCAGCTGTGCGGTCATGTTAATCGGCACTGCCATCAGCACCAGACACGCACCGGCAACGATGGAGGCGGCCAGCGGCCAGTCTGAGACTTCCAAAATGGCCACCTGATACCCCGAGCGCTCAAACAACGACACAAAGCGCCGACCAAGCGCCCCGCCACCACCCACCACCACCACTTTGCCGCCATTGGGTCTACAGCACACAAAACCGGCTTCCTGCGTCTGGTACGATTCCCGCATTACCCGGCGCAGCACGTCTTCTATCAGTTCTGCCGACACTCCGGCAACCGTGGCTTGTTCACGCCGGGCTTTAATCAGCGCCAGCTCCCGCTCAGGTACATATAATGGCAAAGCATGTTGTTGTTTCACCCGGCCGACTTCGGCCGTCACTTTGGCGCGCGCGGCTAACAACTCAACCAATTGACTGTCGAGCTGGTCGATTTGCTGACGCAGCGGTGCGAGCGCTGCCATCGGATCGGTGTGTTCAATCGGTGGCATGAGATCCCCTTAGGTGGCATTGACCACTTGTTGCATCTGCAGATGTAACCCGGACAACAGCTTTGAAGTTGCCTGCCAGTCGATGCAGGCATCGGTTACCGACACGCCATACAAAGGCGCTTTTCCATCAACGATATTCTGCCGACCTTCATGAATATGGCTCTCCAGCATCAGCCCGATAATGGCTTTATTGCCAAGCTGCCGCTGTGCCACCACAGCTTCAGCCACCTGGCCTTGCCGATTGTGATCTTTATTCGAATTGCCATGACTGCAATCAACAACAATCGCAGTAGGTAGCGCCAGCTTGGTGAGTTGCTCCACCGCAGCATTAATGCTGACAGCGTCATAATTTGGTTTGCTACCGCCACGCAAAATGATATGCCCATCCGGGTTACCGGCTGTTTGCACCAATGCCACTTCACCACGTTGGTTAATCCCAATAAAAGTATGTGGGCTGGCAGCAGATTGCAGTGCATTTAGCGCAATCCCTAAATTGCCGTCAGTGCCATTTTTAAATCCAACCGGCATTGACAAACCACTAGCCATCTCGCGGTGGGTTTGCGACTCCACCGTACGAGCACCGATTGCCGCCCATGAAATCAGATCCGATAAATATTGCGGACTAATGGGATCCAACGCTTCAGTGGCGGTTGGCAGTTCCATATCAACGAGCTGCAATAACAATTCGCGGCCGCGGGTTAAACCGGTTTCCAAATCAAACGAATCATCCAAATGCGGATCGTTGATATAGCCTTTCCAGCCCACCGTGGTGCGTGGTTTTTCAAAATACACCCGCATCACGATGTACAGGCTATCACTGTATTGAATTTGCAGATCTTTTAAGCGGCGGGCGTAATCCATTGCGGCCACCGGATCATGAATAGAGCAAGGGCCAGTCACCACCAACAAACGTGGATCCCGACCATGAATGATGTCAGCAATTTCACGTCGGGCTTTTTGGACAAACAATGCACCTCGTTCCCCTAACGGCAGGACGCGTTTTAATACCAAGGGTGGACTCAGTGGTTTTTCCGCCACTATCCGTAAATCATCAACTATCTTACTCATCGCTTTGGCTCCAGAAGTTTTGTTTAGCTTGTCACTTCAGCCGGGCAGTTGCAGACAGAAATAAGCGTAAACTTAAATATACATTTCGTATCGCATTAATTACGAATGCCAGCATATTAAAAAGTGACACCACAAAAGTCAATCAAATAAGTCAATAGATTAAAGCCTTTCATAGAAATTAATCAATTGCAAATACTGTAAACTTAAAATTACAAAGCAAACCTACTAAACCACGGCTAACTGACCTGAAGTAAAGCATAGCTCTGATTATTGCAGTTAGCTGGAGTGGATCTACCCAACTATCTTTCTCTCAAAAGTTGCTGCAATTGACAATCACCGATACAGTAATTCTGAGGCTCTTTGGTAAAACAAAGGAGAAGTGAATGATCAAAGGTCGGCAAAGTTTACTTGGGGTAATGCTACTGCTGGCGAGTTCCCCATCAGTTGGCGCCAAACCCATTATGGTGCTGACAGAACACCTGCCGCCTTATCAGATTGATTCCGGAAATGAGGTCAGCGGATTTGCCACCGAAGTCGTCAGACGCACTTTTGAAACTGCCGGCATCCCGTATGAAATAGAGGTGCAAGATTGGAGTCGGGCCTATCAGCGCGCATTACGCCAGGCAGACACCTGTATTTATTCCATTTCCAAGAGTAACGAACGAACGCCGTTATTTCAGTGGGTTGGCGCTTTGGCGTATACCATCACTTCTTTGTATTCGCTGAAAAACCGCCCGGATATTCAGCTAAAAACCCTCGATGATGCCAAAAAATTAGTCACAGCCGTGACTAAAGACGATATAACCCATCATTACTTGCTCAAACATGGTTTTAAAGAAGGTGAACAACTGTATTTACTGGAAAGTGTGACGACGATGCTGCATGTGCTGCAGGGCCGCAAAGACATTGATTTGGTACTGATTAATGACACAATCCTAAAATACCGGGCGCTTGAATCGGGTGTGCCACTGGAGGCTTTACAAAAACAAATGGAAGTATCGGATCTGCCTTTGGATTTTTATCTGGCATGTAGTTTAACGACGGCTCCTGCGATCGTCGAAAAACTGAAAATTAGCTTACAACAGCTAAAAGACAGTGGTGAGTTTGCACAGATCATTGCCGGCTGGGCAGACAAACTGAAATAGTCGCCTGCTTGCCGGCAGCGCATTTTTACAAACTTTTCTTTGGTGGCAGCGCCACGTTAGCAAAAATAAATCCAGCCACCAGTGACATAAAAATCAAAAATGTTTGTTGCCCCAACTGATCCACCGGCGCCATCTGTTCACCAGAAATAAATGAGTTCAGCCCGATGTAAGTTTTACTACCAGGCACCAGCACAATCATCCCTTGTAACGAAACGATACTGGCTGGCGCGTTCATCAACCGGGTAAAAATATTGCCATAAACACCCACGGCAAATGCTCCGACAAAAGCCCCGAGCGCCAAACCAAGGTAAACACCACCAAACATACTGGCGGCAAAAGCGATAAATCCAGAAGCGATGCCCCACAGCGCGTGTTTTTTGCGAGCACGAAATACGATCACCAGACTGCCGCAAAGTGCGGCAATAGCCAGCCAGGCAGTCCAGGCTGGTACTGATGGCACCGGCTGGTACACCACTTCACCAAAACATAGCTGTCCCAGCGCCAGACCCAGATATGCGCCAAAATACAGTTTGAATAAGATCATCACCGCGTCCATGATCCGGGCAGTTCCGGACACCAGATGCCGGGCAGCCAATTCAGCCAGTCCCAACGTTAATGCCAGGCCCGGAATAAACACGATAATGGCCGAAAGCACCACGATAGGCACCTGGATAGTCGGATCGAGATACGCTGCAATCGCTGTTGCCGAAAAAGCCGACACCATCGCCACCAAAGGCTCTAACATATTGGTGACACGGCGGCTTTTCGCCGCCCACAGCACAAACAAGTACACCACCAGACTAATCAACGTGGCCCAAAACACATCATGCCAACTGGCTTTCATCAACATGGCAAAAGCGCCACCGGCTGCACCGTAGGCTAAAAAGGTAAAGAATCGCGAATACGGATTCGGCATCACCGCAATTTCATTCAGGCGGTTAGTGGCTTGCTCTAAAGTCATGTCGCCATTGGCTACCGCATCGACAATCTCGTCAGTGCGGGACAACGAACCTAAATCAAGTTCCCCAGGCATCACCCGCGCCACATGGGTGTACTCGTTTTCTTCACCCGGCTGCCAAATCACAAAAGTCAGCACTGTCGGCGTAATGGCAAAAGCCGCCCCAATACCGAGGAATTCTGCGACATTCAGCAAATGCACTTCTAAGCGATAAGCCGGGGTGCCAAACTTGTGCAACATCTTGCCCAACTTGACAATAAATCGACGTTTTTCAATAAAATTAGCTGAATCCACAACAACTTCCTACTGGCGGCTCTTACTGGCAATTGTAGCCATGCTTGATAGAAAAAAAGAAGAGCAGCAGAAAAAGATTAAGTGGCTGTCAACAATAGGGAATTTGTTATCGGCCTCAAAACTTCTGGGGTCAGAGTAGTACTCTGACCCCAGAAGTAACTGTTGAATACGTTTTACCCAAATTGTAGGCAAAAAAAAGCTGCCCGGAGGCAGCTTTTAAAGTGTGCTTAGTTAAGCTTTTCGCGGATACGCGCTGATTTACCTGAACGATCGCGTAAATAGTAAAGCTTGGCACGGCGTACTGCACCACGACGTTTCAGCGTGATGCTGTCAATCATTGGGCTGTGCGTCTGGAATACACGCTCTACACCTTCACCGTTCGAAATTTTACGAACTGTAAATGCTGAGTGTAAACCACGGTTACGTTTAGCGATAACTACGCCTTCGTAAGCCTGCAGACGAGTTTTATCGCCTTCTTTAACTTTAACTTGAACAACCACAGTATCACCTGGGCCGAAAGCTGGAACGTCTGTTTTCAGCTGTTCGTCTTCAAGTTGCTTGATGATGTTTTGGCTAACTTTGCTCATAACAATCTCACTTTACCTGGAATAAACTATCGTGTTGCTGCAACGCCTGGTGTTCCTGTTGGAACTCGTCCAGTAATTTGCGTTGCTCCTTAGTCAGAGCCAGGACATTTAACATATCCGGCCGTCTCAACCAGGTCCTACCAAGGGCCTGCTTTAGACGCCAGCGTCTGATGTTTTCATGGTGTCCGCTGAGTAATACAGCCGGAACCTGTTTGCCGTCTAACACTTCTGGTCTGGTATAGTGCGGACAATCAAGCAGTCCAGAGGCAAACGAATCCTCAACTGCTGATAAATCATGCCCCAGTACGCCTGGTACCAGTCGCGATACCGCATCAATTAGCGTCATCGCAGGCAATTCGCCCCCACTCAGCACGTAATCGCCGATTGACCATTCTTCGTCAATTTCCGACTCTATTACGCGTTCATCAATGCCTTCGTAACGGCCAGCTACCAAAAGGAGCTTCGAATAAGTCGCAAGTTTAGCAACGCCTTCCTGATCCAACTTCCGGCCTTGCGGCGAAAGGTAAATCGTTCGGACATCACCACCTGCAGCTGCTTTAGCGGCGCGAATTGCATCCGTTAAAGGCTGCACCATCATCAACATACCAGGGCCGCCACCAAAAGGTCTGTCGTCGACAGTGTTATGTCTATCCGAGGTAAAATCCCTTGGATTCCAGCACTGTACGTCGATTAACCCGTTTTTGACTGCCCGGCTGGTCACACCGAATTTTGTTACAGCGTCGAACATCTGTGGAAATAAGGTAATTACCCCAAACCACAATTTTGGCTGTTCGGCCATTAAAATTCAGGATCCCAGTCGACAATGATCCGACCTTGCGTTTTATCGACCGCTTTAATGACAGAGTCAGTTAAAAACGGTAACAAACGCTCTTTCTGACCAAATGCATCATTCCGGTTGGCTTTGACAACAATAACGTCGTTTGAGCCTGTCTCCATCATGTCCACTACTTCACCTAAATCGTAGCCAGCTTCAGTTACTACGGTCATCCCCATCAGGTCTTTCCAGTAATAATCACCGTCTTCGAGCTTTGGTAAGGCAGCGGGCGTCACTGCGATGTCAATATTGACAAAGAGTTGCGCCTGATCACGGTCATTCACGCCATCAATTTTGGCAATTAAGCCATTACTGTGCCGCTTCCAACTGCTGATCTGCACTGGTCGCCAGTTACCCTGCTGTTGAATCTGCCAGGGTGTGTAATCAAATATCCCTTCCGGGATCTCTGTGTAGGAGTTTACTTTTAGCCACCCGTTGATGCCGTAAACAGCGCCAAACTTACCTAAGACAACTAAATCTTTACCGTTCAAGGTCAAACTCCAACCAGATTGCTAAATTAAGCAGAAGCTTTTTTAGCTGCTTTTACCAGTGAAGCCACGCGATCACTTAAAGAAGCGCCTTGCGCTACCCAGTGGTCAACACGGTTCAGGTCGATACGCGCTTTCTCTTCAGTACCGCTAGCGATTGGGTTAAAGAAACCCACGCGCTCAATAAAGCGGCCATCACGAGCAAAACGGCTGTCTGCGACCACAACTTGGTAAAATGGACGCTTTTTCGCGCCACCACGTTGTAAACGAATAGTTACCATACCAGCCTCTAAATCAATCGTTCAGGTTTTATTAAAATAACAATCCCTGTAGTCAAACCACAGGGACGCCGAATTGTACGGATTTTTGTCATGAATGCAAGGTATTTCACGGCTTTGCCTCGAATAGCCACGCGCACTGAATCAGCTTTTTCGGCTTCAACGCTTTACAAATCCAATGTCCAACAAGACAGCGACCGCTTGCTCGGTCTGCTGATTTTTCACAAATACATAGTCTCGACTAAAAGTAGAAACCAGCAGTATATCCAGACCCGCTACAGTCATCGCGCTGGCGATACTCTGTAAAAAGCCAACACAATAAAACGGATTGGCGCAATTAATCACCAGTAACCGCCATTGCTCTGTATTTTGGGCTTTGATCACCAAATCTGCCAAACCAGCCTGCGTCGTCACCACCGTGATTTCTTTATCATCCCGGCAGATAAGCCGGTGTAGTTCCGGATTACCGACTTTTTGTGCTTCGACAAAATAAAAAATATCCGCTTCAAGATCAAAATCACTGTCACGGATCACTTGCCTGGTACTTTCCGGGATCATCAGCCCTCCTTGTCTTGCTTTATTGTGTTGATTATTCAAAGCGCAGCTAATGCACGCTATCAGTCAAACTGACCGCCGTCAGCCACCGCCAGTTGTTGTGGATCAGCAGCCAGCACCCAATCTTGCTGCAGTAATAAGGTAATACGGCGGCTTTGCTGTTCGCTATCTGCGCCAACCTCAACTGCACTCTCAACTGCACTATCAGCCGCACTCTCAGCCGCACTTTGATAGCTAATCGATTGCCACCACTGTTGGGCCGTCAACGTTTTAAATAGTGCCGGCCAGGCAGCGGAATTCTGCACTTCAAGTTCAAGCAAGCAAAATCTGCTGCTACAGGTCAGATATTGCGGCTGAACTACCTCGGGATGGGCGTTGATAAATTCACTAAGTTGCTGCTGATAGAGTTCGCTTTGTGCATCAAATTGTTGATCCTGTTGCTGCTGTTCAATCATCTGCGCAAAATCAGCATCGTCAATTTGCAAGATAAGTTGTGTGGCAGGTTGTTGTTGAGACGCCACTAAAGCACTGTAGCTTTCCAGTGGCATCGCAATCTCCGTTTCATTAATACCAGCAGTGCGCTTGGTCGCCCGATGCTGTTTATTGGTCTGTTTATCGGGTTGTTCATCGACAACAGCCGCTGCCATTGAGGCACCAGTACATTTTGCCGTCTCGAGCTTGGTCGTGGTCGCAGTCGGCTCGCCCTGCACAAACACCAGTTCGGGTGCAGATTTTGCTAAACCGTCCGCCAGCAGAAAACCTGCACCAAAACTGCCAATTACGAGTAATGCTAACTGAAACATTTTCATCATCAATTCCTTTTGTTTTAGCCTTACAAAGCCACATGCTGCCTGCGATAAACAAACCCGAATTGCCAGGCAATCCGGGTTTATACCCGTCATCCTTAAAGATTCGGGGTATACATCCATCAACTGCTAGTTTTTAGTCCAAATCCCGGCAAAGTTGTGTTGATTCAGTCCATCAACGCCACTCACCACTTCAGTTTGATAACCCTGACCGCTAAAGTTATTAAACTGCGTCTGGAACTGCGCCGAAGTTTGACCATGCTTAGCACCCCAATTAAGCAGCGGCAACTGACTGAACACTGCGGTGTAATTCACCACGCCTTGGTGCACATAAGAGTTCAGGTAAATGGGCCGGCGTCCTGCTTCCAATTCAGAATTCACCTTATTCTGATAGGCAGCAGAAGTTAACTGCGAACTGACGGTCCAGCTGCCGACATTCTGTTGCTGATACAGCACGGTATAACGACGGTCGCCACCAGATGACACCACCGATACACTGACCGGGCGCATATTTAAATCTTTTGCCTGGTCCATCACCTGCATATGCTGAGCGTAAGTGAGACCATGTTTAGCCAGCGTCGCCAACGGTTTTTTCTCGAAAATCACACTATAGCGGGTGCCGCTGCCAGTCTGATGCGAATCAACCTGCACTGGTGCATAACCATCTTCGATGGCTTGGTTAAACACTTGTTGGTAACCGGCTGAACTCTGGCCAAAAAAGCCACGCCAAGCCAGATTTGCAGGCTCCCACACCATATTGTAAAAACTGTTACCACTGACGCTATAACCATCAAACCAGCTGGCCTTGAATCCAGAATCTGCTAAATGGCTGAAGAAACCCTGCATCATTTCGGCTTTCATGCCGTGCCGCACATACTGGCTGCCGACAGTGCGCGGTGCCCAAATGAGTTGTGAACCCGTTGGAATAGTGCTGCCGGCAAAACGCGTCCAGCTTGGGTAGGGTTTGGTATCGTCTGGCGTGGCAGCGATGCCCCGGTTGAAGCTAATCAACTGACCTTCACCGCCACTGTTTTGTAAGTGGACATGCAAATGTGGACCGGTCGAGTTACCGCTGTTACCAACACGGCCTAAATATTGACCTTTGCTGATACTGGCCTGCTGCGCCGCAGGAACTGCCACGTACAACATTTCACTGTTATTGCCGATGGGCGCCGGATAAGCCGTGGCATTATGCGGACATAGACTGCTGCTGATAGTGCCTGGGATCATATGGGCATATAGCATCCGGGAGCCGTCACTATGCTCAATCCACAGCATATTGCCGCCGCCAGGCATCAACCCATTTTTCAGATTGCTATGCAGCCAAGGCTTGGTGGTGTCCGAATCGCCGGAAAGTTTTGGCCGTGGATTTTCAGGGGCATTGCGCCAGCAGCCAATCACTTTACCGGCATGCATCGCATAAATCGATTTGTTATAAACCACAAATTTATTGTTGGTTGGCGCTGCGTTGTAATCAGCCACGGTGGTCGTTACCGATGTCCAGCGGCTATTGTCAAAATCGTAGCGCCGGGCGCCCATGTCAAAACCATGTTTTTGCGAATAATTTTGTGCATGGTCAAACGTATGCACTTTTTCATGATCACCAAAGTCTTGTCCTTTAAATGGTAAATCATAGGTCGCTGCTGCGGCTGAACTGCTTACGGCGCCGATCACGAGTGCCAGAGTGAGATGTTTCATGCTTGCCTCCTTGTTGCATTAGTCATTGATGTCAACTCGAGAGCAATTGTATGAAAACCTGGCAATTGAGACTGCCCAAAAACTGTCCAGAAACTGCTCAACCGAGGCGCAATTCCCGGGCTTGTAACTCAAGCTGCCATAAACTTTGTTGCAAACAATGCTGTGCCTGCTGTTGCTGACGACGGAAGGTGCTGAAACTCATATGGTATTGATCGGCAAGCTGGATTTGCCCAATGCGGCTACTGATATAACGCTCATCCAGAATTTTTGCCCAGAGCGCCGTCGCTGGTTTTTGATACATCTGTTGCAGACAACGGTAGATGTGCTGTTTCAACAATTCAATTTGAATGGCCGGGACGACCCGAACTTCTGCCACCGGCTGCAATAACGCTAATTGTGAAAAGATATTGTGATCCCATTGTGCGCTCTGATAAAAATGCTTTAAGCAGCTTTGCAGTAACTGCGAAAATTCATCCTGGCTACAATAAGCATTGGTGCAGTCGTATGCTGCCGTTGATGCACTGGAGTGAGCTGGTGTTGTTGAAGTGATTTGCTGACGGCTACGCAAATTGACCAGCCTTGGTGCCAACATTGCCGACACACTCTCGATAAAATACTGCTGCTCGATAGTGAAAAAACCAGCCTGCGGATGTTCAGCATCAATAATGCCGAGCAGCTCGCCCTGATAACAAACCGGCACTGCCAGTTCCGATAACCTGGGTGCATCATCCACCACATAGTGAGTGAAGCTATTGGTATCGGCCACACAAAGACTACTTTGGCATAAAGCAGCCATGCCAACGACGCCTTGACCTAATTCCAGTTCAATCGGCGATACCACGCCTTGATTGGCACAAAATTTACCACCGGCGGCGGCAATCTGGCTCAGTCGATTGTGGTTGTTTTTAAGGTAAATGACGTTATCGGGCAGCCGTAAGCTTTGAACAATCAGCTGGCTAACGGTCTGGCATAAGCCAACGATGTCGTTAATAGGGTCAATCTGACGATTGATTTGCGCAAGAGTGGCTAAAGTAGTCACGGCGGTTCACCTCATCCATAAGTGTGTACCGCGCTACCTTACGCCCGTGGGCCACCTCCGGCCAGAGACGGCGGAGGCAATTGCTGTGAGACATTGCCTACATTTCAACCAGCTAATTTACTTCTTCTTACAATCATTGAAGCAGAGGATGAAGCGTCTTAACGTGGAGGCAACATCCCCGGTGGTAACTTGCCACCCATGCCGCGCATCATCTTCATCAGGCCGCCTTTGCCGCCCATTTGCTTCATCATTTTCTGCATTTGCATAAACTGTTTTAGCAACTGATTGACATCCTGCACCTGAGTACCAGAGCCGGATGCGATGCGTTTTTTACGCGAACCTTTAATTAAATCAGGATATTGCCGCTCTTTTGGCGTCATTGAATTGATGATGGCTTCCATTTTGCCAAATTGCTTGTTGTTCATCTGATCTTTGGCGCCTGCCGGCAAGTTTTTCATGCCGGGCAGTTTATCCAGCATCGACATCATGCCGCCCATACTGCGCATTTGCACCAATTGATCACGGAAATCTTCCAGACTAAAACCCTGGCCTTTCATCATCTTGGCTGCAACTTTGGCCGCTTGGTCACGGTCAACTTTTTGTTCCAGCTCTTCAATCAGGCTCATCATATCGCCCATGCCCAGAATGCGTGACGCAATCCGGTCTGGGTGGAATGGCTCTAAGGCATCAGATTTTTCGCCCATACCGATAAATTTAATCGGCTTGCCGGTGATATGACGAATCGATAAAGCCGCACCACCACGGGCATCACCGTCCGCTTTGGTCAGAATGACACCGGTCAGCGGCAACGCTTCATTAAAGGCTTTGGCGGTATTGGCAGCATCCTGACCGGTCATTGCGTCAACCACAAACAGCGTTTCAATTGGATTGATCGCCGCATGTAATGCTTTGATTTCATCCATCATTTCGCTATCGACGTGCAAACGACCTGCGGTGTCGACTAATAAAATATCGTAAAAACCTAACCGGGCCTGGGTAATAGCAGCGCTGACGATATCCACCGGTTTTTGGCTGATATCACTTGGGAAAAATTCAACACCCACTTCTTTAGCGAGTGTTTCTAACTGTTTAATCGCCGCTGGGCGGTAGACGTCCGCCGACACTACCATCACTTTTTTCTTTTTGCGCTCTTTTAAAAAGCGGGCAAGTTTACCGACAGAGGTGGTTTTACCGGCACCTTGTAAACCTGCCATCAGCACCACGGCTGGAGGCTGAGTATTAAGAGTCAGCTCTTCGTTAGCTTCCCCCATCGCTTCTTCTAGCGCTTTTTTAACGATCTTTAAAAACTCTTGCCCCGGCGTCAGACTTTTACTGACTTCCAGGCCAACCGACCGCTCTTTGACCTGATTGACAAAATCGCGCACCACCGGCAAAGCAACATCCGCTTCGAGCAGCGCCATCCGCACTTCACGCAAGGTTTCTTTAATATTGTCTTCAGTTAAACGACCACGGCCACTGATATTTTTCAGGGTACGGGTTAAGCGATCGGATAGGTTCTCAAACATGTTTAGTTACCACGGAACTCAAAATGGCGATGATTATAACTGAGCCGGACGCTGCCGTCAGCCGTTGGCTCTGTCATTCTGGCAAAGCTTGCAATACAATAGGATTTTGCGGCTTAAATTGGAATTATTCGCATGTCGTTCGCCCTGATGCCGATGTTGGCTTTCCTTTGTTACCTGACAGCAACCGTGCTGGTGTCACAACGGCTATATCACGCTCAGGGCCCCAGGTTTAAGCTGGTATTTTCAGCTGCTACTGCCGGTATCGTCCTGCATATGCTGGCATTAAGTCAGGCGATGTTTACGGTTGATGGACAAAATTTCAGTTTGATCAATGTCAGTTCTCTGGTGTGCTGGTTGATCACACTTTCGCTGACACTGACCGCACTTCGCACGCCAATTACCCTGTTATTACCTATCGTCTATGCGTTTGCTGCGCTGGTGCAACTTGCCGTCGGACTGTTGCCAGATGGTGCACAGGTGCAACATTTTGAACATAACCCCTGGTTGTTATTGCATGTCATTGTCGCGTTTATCGCCTATGTGATGCTGATTATGGCTACTTTGTATTCATTTCAGGTCAGCTACATTAGCCAACGCCTGAAACAAAAAGCCCCACTGCAACCCGGCACCGTATTCCCGTCGCTGATGCAAGCCGAAGCGTTGTTATTCCGATTAATGCTGGCGGGTACCATGCTGCTTGGGCTGACGCTGCTCAGCGGCGCCATTTTCACCGCGGACTGGCTAGCGAAACACAATGTTCATAAGAATGTGTTAAGTCTGATGGCGTTTTTATTGTTTAGCCTGTTGTTGGTTGGACATGCCAGACTTGGCTGGCGCGGCCGTATTGCCAATGCCTTAACCATCAGCGCCAGCTTGTTGCTGACACTGGCTTATTTTGGCAGTCGATTTGTGCGGGAAGTATTGCTCGAACGGCTGTAATTCTTGACTAGTACTGCGCTTTCGCTTATTAAATAACGCCTACGGGCAATAAAGGTTAACTCTCTTGGACGAAATATCGACCAGCACCCTGTTTATCATCCTCGGTGTTCTGGTTTTCTGCTCTGCTTATTTCTCTGCTACAGAAACAGGGATGATGTCGCTTAACCCCTATCGACTGAAACACCTGGTCAATGAAAATCATCCCGCAGCGAAAAGAACAAGCTTGATGCTGGAGAAGCGTGATCGACTTATTGGTTTGATCTTAGTTGGCAATAATTTGGTCAATGTAGCAGCTTCAATGCTGGCTGCGGTTATTGGCCAGCGAGTCTACGGTGACTATGGCATTGCAATAGCTGGCGTTATCCTGACACTGGTCATTTTGATATTTGGCGAAGTAACTCCAAAAACACTCGCCGCTTTACATCCTGAAAGAGTCGCTTTCCCTAGTTCATTCCTGCTCAAACCTTTGATGACTCTGCTCTATCCATTTGTTTGGTTAGTAAACTGGATTTGTAACAACATCTTAAAAATTTTTGGCGTGAACTCAAATCATCATCATGGCCATAGCTTAAGCTCCGAAGAATTACGCACCGTGGTGCACGAAGCCGGAGCCTTGTTGCCACAACAACACCAGAATATGTTGGTTGGCGTGCTCGATTTAGAAAATGCCACGGTCGAAGACATTATGATCCCGCGTAACGAACTGCTTGGCATTGATATTAATGATGAATGGAAGGATATCGTTCGTCAGCTGGCCAATACCCAGCATAGTCGGATTTTGCTGTATCGCGATAGCATTGACGACGCGCTGGGTTTTTTACATACCCGTGACGTGATGCGGTTGGTGCTCAAAGAGCAGCTGACCAAAGCGACATTACTGCGTTCTGTGAACGATATCTATTTTATTCCAGAAGGCACCCCACTCAACACCCAGCTGGTAAAGTTCCAAAGCTCGAAGGAGCGAATTGGCTTAGTAGTTGATGAATATGGCGATATTCAGGGCTTGGTGACGCTGGAAGATATTTTAGAAGAAGTGGTCGGTGAATTTACAACACATATCGCAGAGCAAAACAGCGAAGAAATTGTGCCGCAGCCGGATGGGTCATTTTTGGTCGATGGCAGTATCAACCTGCGCGACCTGAATCGTGAAATGCACTTGAATCTTCCTACAGACGGGCCAAAAACACTGAATGGCCTGGTACTGGAATATCTGGAAGAAATACCCCAAGCCAACGTCAGCTTAAAGCTGCTGGGTTATCCGCTGGAAATTGTGGAAGTGCAGGACAATATGATTAAAACTGTGCGAATTTTACCGCATTTAAAAGCTAACTGATTATTCCACTGCTCCTAAACATTTCGCAGATGGCAGCAACGCAGGCTGCCTTTTCTTGTTTTTCTTGTTAGCCGCTTAGTTTTCATACAAAAAAATCAACTACTTATAAATTCTAAAAAATTTTAATTTTTTTTAGAATTCTGCTGAACTTTTGCAAGTTACCAGCGACTAACCTAGTGAATGGATTCAACCAAGTTTTTGTTTTCATCCCTGGATTCTCCCTATCCTTAGTTTGCGGCCACCGATGTGGCCGTTTTTTTTACCTGTAAAAAACCAACAAGACCGAAACGTCATCAACCACTCGCCGATGCCAATAACCCCTAAATGCCAATCGAAAAAAAAGGCACCAACGGCGCCTTCTGACAAAGTACTGACAAAGTAACTTAAAATAATACCGAGCTATTTATCGCAAAGCTTTGCCGCGTTCTCAACAAAATACTGCGCAAGGTAGCTGTCAAAGCTGAGTGTATCCTGCTGTTCAATCTGCTGCTGCGCATTGAGCGAATCGTTCGTCATCTGCCGGAAGTCAGATTCGGCATAAAACTGATAAGTGCCAGCCAGCAATGTTTGCTGATGCTTAACCGCTAGTTCCAGACTGAATTGCGAATTATCATCGTGACTGGCTTGGAGCAAGGACAGCAGTTGGCCGGAAAAGGTTTTACCAGGGTCCAGCAGGCTTAAGTAAAAATGCTTTAGGACCGTCTGATATTTATCGCTGCCATAAGCACCGTCCAGCCAATGCGCGATTGGCATCAACTCCGCGAACAACTGTTCTGCCCAGTCCTGCATCAACCGTGGGTGAGCCCCGTCCTGCAATTCCAGATTCAGTCGCCGGCCATCGGTCACCACTTTGCGTAAATTCTGATCCGCCACTTCCTGTTGCTCTGCTGACATGGTCGGACTTTGTTGTAATAAACAGTACAGCAAGAACAAATCTAAAAAGCGCATTTGCTCCGCGCTAATGCCAATGGCGCTAAAAGGATTTACATCCAATGCCCGCACTTCAATGTACTCGACACCGCGTTTGGCCAGCGCACAAGTTGGCCGCTCGCCACTTTGGGTGGTGCGTTTTGGTCGGATGGTCGAGTAAAACTCATTTTCAATCTGCAGGATATTGGTATTAAGCTGCTGGTAATTGCCATCAACTTTGACGCCAATACCCTGATATTCGGCTGATGGCGTGGTAATCGCCTGCTGTAAGCCTTTGATATAATCCGGTAAATTGTTGTAGCTGACATTTAATGCAGACTGTGCACTATTGGTGTAACCCAAATCGCTCATCCGCAAACTGGTAGCATAAGGCAAATACAAAGTGCCTTTACCCAATGTCTCAAAAGCGTATTTACTTTGGCGGCCTTGTAAAAATGACTTACACATGGCCGGTGATGCACCAAACAGGTACACAATCAACCAGACATATCGTTTATAGTTTCGAATTAAACCCAGATACTGGGCGGAAATAAAATCAGCCAACGCGGATTGATCACCTTGCATCTGCTGGTAATGTTGCCAAAATTCGTTTGGAATTGAGAAGTTAAAATGTACACCGCTAATCGCCTGCATCATGCTGCCATACCGGTTTTTCAAGCCTTGCCGGTAGACAGTTTTCATCCGTCCAACATTCGAAGTACCGTAATAGGCGAGGCGGATTTCATCCTGATGGTCAATAAAACACGGCATGCTGCCCGCGCCAAGTTGCTCATTGCCAAGGTTACTGAGCGCAAAGCGGTGAATATCAGTGAGCTGCGCTACCGTCACTTCGATATCAGATTGCGCCGGGGTTATAAATTCCAACAACGATTCTGAAAAATCAGTGGTGATCAATGGATGGGTTAAAGCTGACCCCAAAGCCTTCGGATGATCAAGTTGCGACAATCTGCCATCCGGTTTGCTCCTTAAAGTTTCACGTTCAATCCCGCGACGGATCCCGACAATACTAGAACTCCAGGAGGCCGATTGCAGCGCCGTGATACGTTCAGAAAAAAGTTGACTCAAGTGCATTCCTTAATAAGGACCCAGTGACTGGATCATTGGGCGACTGCTGAAAAAAAACAAGGCCTAATTCTTAACAGTATGAATCGAAGCGATTATTCCTCTTCTTCGGTCCGCTGTTGCCGTTTTTGCTGCGACAGCACAATCCGGCGCATAATATCTTTCCACGACACAATGCCAATGAGCCGTTGTTGCTGATCAACCACCGGCAAGCAACTGATATTCCGCTCCACCAACAACGCCGCCGCCTGCAAAATGCCAATATCCTGTGACACACTGATGACAGGCGACGTCATCACCTGCCGCACTTTGCGGCTTTGCATGTACAGATCAACAGTTTGCTCTGAGGCCGAATCCATCACCGGACTTAACGCCTTAAAATAATCTTTCACAGAAACAATACCCACCAGCCGGTGCATACTATCGATAACGGGCACATGCTGAAATTTGGCATCAATAAATAAGGTCCGTAGACTCGCCAAAGTAGCGTCTTCGGTCGTCACCCGCACTTTTTTGGTCATAATGGATGCTAACGACATCATCTGTCCCTATTTTCTCTGAGGAGAATTTTTAATCCTGTAGTAAACTACTGTAACACCAGCCATTTTAAAGTCCAATGGGGCCGCATGAACCGCCACAACCAAGCCACAATTAACACCGAAGTCACCTTCCCTGCAGATATTGAACTTATCTCGACGACCGATACCCGCGGTGTGATCACGTATGCCAATGCGGCCTTTTGTCGGGTATCCGGTTACGCCAACGACGAGTTGCTTGGCAAAAATCATAATATAGTCCGCCATCCGGATATGCCCAAAGCGGCATTCGCTGATTTGTGGCAAAATTTACAGCAGAAAAAATCCTGGCGTGGCATGGTGAAAAACCGCTGCAAAGACGGTCGTTATTACTGGGTCGACGCTTTTGTGACCCCGATTTATCAGCAACAACAACTGGTTGGTTTTCAATCCGTGCGACGCGCCCCAGCCAAAAGTCTGATCACAAGAGCCGAATATTGTTATCAGCAAATAGCCCAAGGCAAAGCACTTGGTGGCTGGCGGTTAAATCAGAATTTACGACGCTGGACGGCCATCATCGCTACTTTGAGTTTAGTGGTCGCCGGTAGTGTCTGGATATCCAGCTGGTTTTTGCTGATGTTATTACTTCCAGCCCTTTATTTATGCTGCTTTTATGATGAATTGCTGGTCACGCCAGCGAAATTAACGGAACAACAGCAACAAACGGACTCCATCAGCCGCTTTATTTATTCAGGCAGCGGTCCTTTTGGCATCGCTGATTTTCAACAACAATTACAACAAGCCAAACTTAATACGGTGCTGGGGCGCACCGGCGACAGTACCGCGCAGCTAAGTTTAATTGCCGATACCCTGGCAGAAGCTGTTACTCAAACGACCGGCGGCATCGCCAGACAACAACAGCAACTCAGCCAGATTGAGCAAGCGAGCAATGAGTTGATGCAAAGCGTTTCCCAAATATCTATACATACCGACGAAACCACTGCCCAAGTGGCGACCACCCATCAGATATGTCAGCAAGCGCAACAGGCCATGCAGTTGACCACAGGTACGGTAAAAAAGCTGGCCGATGAAGTCGAAGGCGCCGCCAGCACCGCTGATGGTCTGGCCGTAGAAGCGCAGCGCATTGGCGCCGTGCTAACAGAAATTCAGGGCATTGCGAATCAAACCAACCTGTTGGCCTTAAACGCAGCGATTGAAGCAGCCAGAGCCGGTGAACATGGCCGTGGTTTTGCTGTGGTCGCCGATGAAGTGCGGGCATTGTCATCCCGTACGCACAAAGCAACGGAGCAAATCCAACTTTCGATCGGTGAAATTCAAAAAACCTTGCTGAACTGGAGCCAGGTGATGATGCAAAGTCGCCAGCAAGCCGAACATTGCGTTACCCAAAGTGATATCAGTCAACAGCAACTGAATGAAATTGTATTGATGGTCAATCAGATTGAAACAGCATCCGGTCACATTGCCCAATCAACACAGCATCAAACCGCTGTAGCAAATCGGGTTGCCAGCCATGTACATGATATTACTCAGATTGCACAGGACAACAACAGCAATATGCAACTGGTCGCTGACAATAGCGACAAACTACACCACAAAGCATCAGAACTGACTGACCTGGCAAAAACTTTTGGCAGTTAACACTAAAACCACGATCCAGTCATACCGGTGATGACTATCCAGCCTGAACTCGTGACAGGCTTTAGGCTGGATGATGGTTGTTACCACACTTTTGCTGCTGGTTTTTTAAGCCGCAACAAGCTTTTTAGCAAATCTTCGTTACACTTAAATTGTAGTGGTCGCTACTGTGCCGGGGCATCTTATGCAAAGTCTGTTCAAAGTATTGTTGGTCATTGGCAGTGTTTGTTTTTTCAGCATTAACGTCGTGGCTGAACAAGTCATCTATCAATGGCGTGATAGCAACAACGTGTTACATGTCAGCCAGTTACCGCCAGCTAATGTCGATTATCAAACTGTGGTGCTGGGTACAAAATCTGCGCCCCCTGCCGCTGCGGTCATCCCGGATGAACTGGCCAAAAAATCCTCTGCAGAATTTTTGCAAAGTTGCACTAAAGCACAAGGCAACTTGCGGCTCCTGGAACAGAACTTACCGATCTATATCGATATGGGCGATGGCACTAAAGAATTACTGGATGACACCAGGCGGGATCAGCAAAAACAACTGGCAGAAAAACAAATTCAGTTTTACTGTAACGAGCAAGCAACTTCTAAAAACCGCCCCTAGTGACCAAAGCTGGCAGCCGTTTTATCGCCTTAGCTGGCCATCTTCTTTGGAATGAAACTTTTGTTTTTAAATCAATAATTTAAAAAGAGCACCTATCAACAACAGGTGCTCTTTTCTGCTTTTAGCTATTCACCAAACAACTTCAACTGCTAATTTTTTGAAGGTTTTTATTCAACGCTGCTGCTCACGACAAACTGCTGTTCCACCACATCGATATGTACAACAGAGCCCGGTAAAATCTCTCCGCGCAACAAGGATTGCGCCAGGGTATTTTCGACATATTGCTGAATAGCCCGTTTCAGTGGTCTCGCGCCAAATAACGGGTCAAAACCTACGGCGGCGATTTTTTCCAGCGCAGCGTCAGACACCACTAATCCTAGTTGACGTTCGGCCAATCGCTGTTGCAGACGTTGCAGCTGAATGCCGGCAATATTCTTAATCTGCGCATGATCCAGCGGATGGAATACCACGGTTTCATCGACCCGGTTTAAAAACTCCGGCCGGAACTGTTGGCTCAAAACACCCATCAGCATCGATTTCATCTGCTCATAACTTTGTTCGTGATAGTGCTCCTGAATCAAATCCGATCCCAGATTCGAGGTCATGATAATCACCGAGTTTTTGAAATCGACCGTGCGGCCCTGGCCATCGGTTAACCGGCCGTCATCCAGCACCTGCAGTAAAATGTTAAACACATCCGGATGGGCTTTTTCAATTTCATCAAGCAAAATCACTGAATAAGGTTTACGGCGTACCGCTTCGGTTAAATACCCCCCCTCTTCATAACCGACATAACCCGGCGGCGCGCCAACCAAGCGGGACACCGAGTGTTTTTCCATAAATTCCGACATGTCGATACGAACCATCGCATCTTCACTGTCGAACAGAAAATGCGCCAGTGCTTTGGTGAGCTCGGTTTTACCAACCCCGGTCGGCCCTAAAAACAAAAACGAACCAATCGGTTTATTCGGATCGGATAATCCAGCACGGGAACGGCGAATCGCATTGGAGACCGCCAGCACAGCTTCAGTTTGCCCAATTACCCGTTTGGCCAGCGATTGCTCCATTTTTAAAAGTTTATCGCGTTCGCCTTCAAGCATTTTACTGACCGGAATGCCGGTTGATTTCGACAGCACTTCGGCAATTTCGTTTTCGGTCACTTTATTGCGCAACAACTTCATTTCATGCATTTCGGCTTGTGAAGCTAAATCGAGGCGTTTCTCAAGTACCGGAATACGTTCATATTTCAGTTGTGACATCCGGTTTAAATCACCTGCTCTGCGCGCCACTTCCATATCCAGCCTGGCTTGCTCTAAATCGGCTTTGATACTTTGGGTGCCTTGCAGCGCAGCTTTTTCTGAGCTCCAGACTTCATCGAGTTCGTTATATTTGGCGTCCAGTTCATTAATTTGCCCGATGATAAAATCACGGCGTTTTTTACTGGCATCGTCAGTTTCTTTGGCCAGCGCATTATCTTCCAGCTTCAGCTGAATGATCCGCCGTTCTAACCGGTCCAGCTCTTCTGGTTTAGAATCCATCTGCATCCGGATACTGGACGCCGCTTCATCAATTAAATCAATGGCTTTATCTGGCAGCTGCCGATCGCTGACATAACGATGCGACAAGGTTGCCGCGGCAACAATCGCCGGATCGGTGATGTCGACGCCATGGTGTAATTCATAACGTTCTTTCAGGCCACGCAAAATGGCAATGGTATCTTCTACCGACGGCTCTTCGACCAACACTTTTTGAAAACGCCGCTCTAATGCCGCGTCTTTTTCAATATATTTACGGTACTCATCTAACGTGGTGGCCCCCAAGCAATGCAGCTCGCCTCGCGCCAGCGCCGGTTTGAGCATATTACCGGCATCCATCGCACCATCGGCTTTACCGGCACCAACCATGGTATGAATTTCATCGATAAATAAAATCACCTGGCCTTCTTCTTTGGCAAGTTCCGATAACACCGCTTTCAGGCGTTCTTCAAACTCACCGCGGTATTTCGCGCCTGCCAATAACGAGCCTAAATCAAGCGATAACACCCGTTTATTCTTCAGACCTTCCGGCACTTCGTTGTTAACTATCCGCAATGCCAGCCCTTCGACGATGGCGGTTTTACCGACACCTGGCTCGCCAATAAGCACCGGGTTATTTTTGGTACGGCGTTGCAGTACCTGAATACAACGGCGAATTTCTTCGTCGCGACCGATCACCGGGTCCAGTTTGCCGGCTTCGGCGCGGGCGGTTAAATCGATGGTGTATTTAGTTAAGGCCTGGCGGGTATCTTCGGCGTTGGCATCATCAACTTTCTGACCACCACGTAATTGTACAATCGCCGCTTCAACCGCTTCTTTGGTGATCGCCAACTGTTTTAATAAAGCTCCAAGTTCGCCTTTGTCTTCACAAGCAGCCAGCACAAACAATTCGCTGGAGATAAATTGGTCTTTACGCTTTTGCGCTAATTTATCGCATAAATTCAACAAATTAATCGTGCCGCCGGACAGCTGTAAATTACCTTCGCTACCTTCTACTTTCGGTAACCGCTCGATGGCTTGCGAAACTTTTGAGCGCAAGTCATGCAAATTGGTGCCAATTTTAGTCAGCAAATCACGCACGCTGCCACCATCCTGATTCAGCAAAGCATGCATCAGGTGTACAGGTTCAATAAATTGATGGTCGCGCCCCAAGGCAAGTGACTGGGCGGTAGCTATAGCTTCTTGAAATTTACTGGTAAAACGTTCTAACCGCATAACTGGCTCCATCGAACAGCGTGTGATGGAACTAAGATGGAGGGCGCTTGCTGTAATTTCAAGCAGCAAACGTCAAAAAATTGACTTGCGTCAACAAATAGTGAGTTAACGCAAGGCGTAGCGGATTAACTGAGCCAAATACAGCTGGCCATGCGGCCGGTTTGGCCATCCCGACGATAGGAAAAAAACAACTCTGATTCACTGACAGTGCAGTGCTCACCACCATAAAACCGGATCACCCCAGCTGCCATTAAACGTTGCCTTGCCAATAAATAGATATTAGCCAAATATTTACCATCACCTTGTGGCACAAAAGCGAGATTGGCCCCGGTATTTTTTTGCATAAATGCCGCACGAACCTCGCTTCCCACTTCAAACTGACCAGGGCCGATGGCAGGTCCAAACCACACCATCACCTCTTGTGGGTTGGCAAAGTGCGCCAGTGTTTGCTCCAGCACACCATCACACAAACCACGCCAGCCGGCATGTGCTGCTGCCACTTGAGTCCCTTGCAGATTACAAAACAGCACCGGCAAACAATCGGCGGTCATCACCAGACAGACCTGGCCGGCTTGCTGGCTGACGGCTGCATCGGCTGTCACCAATTCGCCTTGCCACTTTGCTAAATCAAGTACGTCACAACCGTGCACCTGATTGAGCCAGGCCGGAGCCTGTGGCAGCGCGGCCTGTTGTTGTAACAACACACGATTTTGCTCAACAGCAGCAATAGCATCACCAACATGGCTGCCAAGATTCAGACTGGCATAAACGCCACTCGAAACGCCGCCTTGCCGGGTCGTCGACAAGGCGTTAACCGATACCGGCGCAGGCCAATCAGGCTGAAGCCACAATGGCGTTAACCGGGTCGGCGCTGACATTACTGATTATCCATGCCGTGAATGGCGGTATCTTCACGCAGCGCGCGCGTCAATTCGACCATATCATCCGGTACTGGCGCATGCCATTCCAATAATTCACCGGTAATTGGGTGGGCTAACCGCAGCATGGCCGCATGTAAAGCTTGGCGTTTAAAAGCGCGTAGTACCACTAACAACGACTCATCGGCTTTACGTGGTGGACGTGGCCGACCGGCATACACCGGATCGCCAACCAGTGGATAGTTAATGTAGGTCATATGCACGCGGATTTGGTGAGTACGGCCGGTTTCCAGGCGTAACCGTAGGCGCGTATGATTGCGGAATTTCTCCATCACCCGATAGTGCGTCACGGCTGGCTTGCCAGAGGATGTTACCGCCATATGGGTACGTTTGGTCGGATGACGGCCAATCGGCTCGTCGACCATACCACCGGCAGTCATCGCGCCATGGGCAACAGCTTCATATTCACGGGTAATTTCACGCGCCTGCATCATTTCAACCAGATGCGTCTGCGCCGGAATAGTTTTCGCAACGACCATTAAGCCGGTGGTGTCTTTGTCCAGACGATGAATAATGCCAGCACGCGGCACTTCAGCAATGCCTGGGCAATGGTGTAATAACGCGTTTAATAAAGTGCCATCATGATTACCTGCACCAGGGTGCACCACTAAACCAGCAGGTTTATTGATAACCAGAATATGGTCATCTTCATAAACGATATTGAGATCAATGGGTTCAGCTTCAAACCGTTCGTCGTCCGGCAGTTCAGCATTGATTTCGATGTTTTCACCGCCAAGCAACTTCTCGCGTGGTACGTTGCATAAACGGCCATTGATATGGACCCAATCGGCCAGGATCCATTCTTTTATCCGCGAACGCGAATAATCAGGGAACATTTCCGCCAGAACCTGATCCAAGCGTTTACCGTAGAGATGATCAGGTACAATTTCTGTAAGTTTTATCTGTTTTGTCATGTCGGAACCAGTTATCCTGTGTGCATACCCGAACAGTCTGGGTTAGAATCGGTGTATTGCGGTTATTTTAACGACTTTATAGAAGACTAGACAGCCAATCGGCTGAAATGGTCCTGGATTTTTCAATGAAAGCGAAAATATTTGTAGTTTTGTGTATTTCTGCAGCGCTTAGCGCCTGCGCCGGCAACAAACCTGAAGAACAACTGGTCAATACCAATCAAACAGCTCAGGCTGCTTACAACGATGCCAAAGATGTCTTGGACTCAGGATTATATACCAGAGCCATTGAACTGCTAAAAGCAATGGAAAGTCGTTTCCCATTTGGCCCGGTCGCCCGTCAGGTACAACTAGATTTAATCTATGCTTACCACCAGTCCGGTGACGCCAAACAATGTCTGGCCAGCATTGACCGTTTTATCCGGTTAAACCCAAATCACCCTGATCTTGATTACGTGTATTACATGCGCGGTCTGACTAATCAGAAATCTGATGCCAACTCGTTTCAGGAATTTTTTGGCATTGACCGTGCCGATCGTGATTTAGCCAGTACCAAACAGGCTTTTGACGATTTCAAAATTCTGACCTCGACCTTTCCAAACAGCAAATATGCCGCTGATGCACAGGCTAGAATGTACGACATCAAAGAGAAAATGGTGCGTCATGAATTGCTGATTGCTGATTACTACACCCGCCGCGGCGCCCACTTAGCAGCGGCCAACCGTGCCAAATATATTGTTGAATTCCATCGGGATTCACCGCAAGTTGCACAGGCACTGCAAGTGATGATCAGCAGTTACGACGAACTAGGTCTGACCAAACTGCGTGATGACGCCAAATCCGTCCTTGCTCTGAATTTCCCACAATCTTAATTTGTTAAATGGGGGTCAGAATAACCTTTGGGGTCAGAGTAGTACTCTGACCCCAAAGGTTATTCTGACCCCCATTTTTTTCGTTACAACGCTTCTAACGCTTCAGTTAATTTCGTCGCACCAATTACCGTCATTCCAGGGATCGCATCTTTCGGCACATTGGCGGCTGGCACTATTGCGCGTTTAAAACCATGTTTTGCAGCTTCGCGCAGACGTTCCTGACCACTTGGCACCGGTCTGATTTCACCAGATAAGCCAACCTCTCCAAAGACTACCAAATCAATCGGCAATGGTTTATTGCGAAAGCTGGATACCAGGGCCAATAAAGTCGCCAAATCAGCGCCGGTTTCGGTGACTTTCACGCCACCGACCACATTTACAAACACGTCTTGATCCGACATCTGAATACCGGCGTGGCGATGCATCACTGCCAGCAACATCGACACACGGTTTTGCTCCATCCCGACGGTGACCCGTCTTGGGTTATTTAAAGGGGAATAATCCACCAGTCCCTGAATTTCCACCAGTAATGGCCGGGTACCTTCCCACAGCACCATCACCAGACTGCCAGCGGCTTCTTCTTTGCCACGGTTTAAGAAAATAGCCGACGGGTTTTTCACTTCTTTCATGCCCTGCCCGGTCATCGCAAACACACCAAGCTCATTCACTGCGCCAAAACGGTTTTTGGTGCCGCGTAAAGTGCGAAAGCGATTGTCACCGTCGCCTTCGAGCATTACCGAGCAATCGATACAGTGTTCCAGCACTTTGGGTCCGGCCAAAGAACCGTCTTTGGTGACGTGACCGACCATGATCACCGCCACCTGATGCTGCTTGGCAAAACGCGTCAGAAAAGCGGCACTTTCGCGCACCTGCGACACACTGCCCGGCGCCGATTGAATATCGGCCATCTGCATCACCTGAATGGAGTCGATCACCATGATCCGTGGTTTTTCTTGTTGCGCCAGCTGGCAAATGGTTTCCACCTGCGTTTCCGCCAGCATATTCAGCTGATTGGTCGGCAGACCCAGCCGATTCGCCCGCAGCGCGACTTGCTGCAACGACTCTTCACCAGTGACATAAAGCGCCGGGCCTTGAGCTGCCAGATAACACATAATCTGCAGTAATAAGGTACTTTTACCGGCGCCAGGACTACCACCGATCAAAATGGCTGAGCCTGGCACAATGCCACCACCCAGCACCCGGTCAAACTCGGCAAAGCCTGAACTGAACCGTGGCACGTCTTGTAAATCCACCTGATCAAGTTTCATTACTTTGGCGACAGTTGCACCGGCATAACCGCCACCACGGGAGACTTTTTGGGTGATTGTCGGCATCCGAATTTCACTAATGGTATTCCAGGCGCCACATTCGGTACATTGTCCTTGCCAGCGAACGAAGTCCGCCCCACAATCGTTACAGACGTATGCGGTTTTTACTTTTGCCATTATTTTCACCGAAACTATTGAAAGGCATAATTATTGCTTTTAATGTATACATGGTATCACAAGAAGTCCTAATGATGCGGCAGACCAGCAACCTATGACGGCACCCGATCTGCAACCGTACATCGGCGTGATTGAACGCCTGAAACCCTTGATAAACACTTCGGAGTTTAACGAGGTGTTCACTATTTTGACTGCAGACATTCCGAAGCCGAAACAATTTCTGTTAAAAATGGAGCTGAAACGGCTTGGTCAGCCGTGCAGCTATTACATTGATTTACGCGGCAAAGTGGATGGTGAAGTTCGCGCTTACGAACATGCCGGCAAAACCCATTATATGGATGACACCGCAATCAAAGCTTTTGAACGCGGTATTAAACGCTATAGCCGCTACACGCTGGGCCTGTACGAAGAAGTGATGAACACCGATAACAATTATCGGGTTAGGCACAAACAACAAACCGAACAACGGATGCAAGCGGTGATTTCCGGCGATCCACTCGTCACCAGCAGTGTCGCGGAAAACACCGAAGCCGAGCAGGAAAAAACGGGGCCGTCGTTAGTCCAGTTCGCCAGTTACTGTAGCCGTGGTGAAGAGCGGATGAACTTTACCATCGACATCGACATTGAAGTGGAAGATGGCGAAAAATTCCAGGCGAGTACTGTGGACCTGTCTGTTTCAGGCAGTAAACTCAAAATTCCCAATAGCAGGCGGCTGGCGGCTGGGCAAAAAATTGCCATTTTGTTCAAAGGTTTGGAGCAAGAATTTGCCCTTGGTTTTAGTCATGGTATTCCTTATCAGGTGATCGACACCGAAGTTGTCGATCGCTCGCAGTATGTGCGGGTAAAACGACTGCCGTTGGCAGATGAACACGGTTTTAGCGATTTTCTGAAGCAGTTTATTCACGGTAATAAACGCCGTTATAAAGTAAACCTGGATAACACGCTGGATGCGGTGGTGGTCAAAGGATACGAGCAATTTTATTTACCTCGCATCAGCTCATTACCGGTATTTTTAGCGGTGCGCGAAGGTTTGCCAGTGCCCGTTTGCGCGATGACAACTGAGAATAACCGCCAGCATGTGCAATATTTCCAGGATGAACGCCAGCAATCCGTATTAATGCAATTGCTGACCGGCAAACGACTGAAAAGCTGCCTGCAAAAAGCACCATCGGAACGATCAACAATCCTGTATTGCTTTACGCATGCCGCCAAGGGCAAGTTGTATTTTTATAGCGCCACTTCCGATGAGCTACTGCAACTACCTGATCTGCAAAATGTATTTTTTGGTTTTGCCGCGCAAAAGCCGAGCTGGCGCGTGTTTCATCTGGTGGTACAACGGACGCATCCCAACGATGCGCATATTCTGTTGTCACTGCCCGATACCGCCGATCAGGAAATTGCCAAGCTGAATCAGCCGCCATCCCAGTTGGTGCAGGGACTGATTAAAGATTTTCGCTATATTGTTAGTTTGACCGATGTCACAGCGCAAGAAAGCACCACTTTATATCAGCAAATCAGCTTTGATGAATCCAAACTGGCGCAATTGAAGATTTTTGGTCATGCCAAATTGGACGAATTGCCGCCGCTGGAATCGGTGGCGCTGCAATATGTCAACTTGCGGGCCGAAGCCAGATTTTTGTATAAAACCAAAGTATTGCTGAAAATAAATCAGCAGACCTTTTTGGAAGCCCACACCCGCGACTTCTCCAGTAAAGGGTTGCAGATTGAAACTGCCGAGCAAGTTGCTTACCAAAAAGGTGACAAAATTCAGCTGGCACTGCCGGATATGCAAAAAATTTCCAGTAAATACGGCCTGACCGAACTGGAATATGAAGTGATGGCAGTGAGTAAAAGCCAGTTAATTATGAATCTCAAAGTGGTAGAACAGACGGGCTCACATCAGGGCAGGCTGTTTTTTGAACAGCTGATCAAAAACAATCGCTCCAAACTGACGCTGGCTGAGGAAACGCCAAAATATGCCGGTTTAAGTCAGGCGCTGCGCAACATGTATGTCAAAGCGCTGAACAGCTTTCCGTTTTATATGCACCGCCATGGTATTCGTTACGATTTAAACGTGATTGGCCGTGGTGCCGAACCCAACAATTTACACCGCTTGTTAGGCGTGCTTGGCGACAAACAGCAAAAAGTAAATTTACAGCCGCTATTAAAAAATAATGCCACCAATTTACACTTTGCCAATCAGCTCAAAGGCATGAAACGGCAGGATGCGCCAAAAACTTATGAAGTGTTTATTCGCTACCGCCAGGGGCAGAAAAAACTCGAACAAAGTTTTGTCACCGAGTTTGATTTTGATCTGAAAACAGCCCAGGCACGGCAGTTCTTTGTGCAGGATGCGCTGGCCAATGACTTACTGTTTTGCTTCAAGATCTTTTTATCACGCACCGGCCGTCCCGACACTGAACATATCTCCAAAGAACTGGGTTATGTCAGCGTCTACGCCATTCACAAAGCCAAAGTGCTGGAAGAAGAGCTGTGGAGCGTGGTGGGCGTAGGTGATGTGATTGATATCAGTGATGAAATTCTGCTGCGTTACGGGGTTTCCGCCGAGCAGATTTTGGCACAACAGGCCAAGCGCCGCGAGTTTGTCAGCAGTGTTGAAGCCGCAAGTTAAAGCGGCAACCACTTTTACTGAAAACCGGCTAGCGCTGGCTGGCCAACCATTCAGCCAAAGCCCGGAAATGCCCATGCTGCGCTTTTGGATGAGTCAGCATCGAGATGTGATCATAACCATGTAAATCATTAGCTTGTGCACCAAGTACCGTGAATTTAGCCTGCTGTAACTGGGTTTCTGCCATAAACAACTGTACATCAATCGGATGCCCGAGCACCTTGTCGTTGACTGCAGCAAAAAACCAGCTGGCCGGCCAGGGACAATGTTTTGAAGCTGCGCCGTAATCAAACTGATCCGTCGGATCGATAAAAGTCTCAGTATTGATCCAGTGCACTGTATCCAGTAAAAACTGCGTTGGTTCATTGTCCGCGCCAAACCGGAATTTTTTCGCCGGCAGATAACCATAGCGCCGACATAACCAAGGCCCAAGGCAATTCCAGAGCCAATTCACCTGCATGGTTTTGGCCATGCTCTTGACGCTGATCCGACGTTTAGTGCCAAAATAACTGACTGATGCCACTTTTTCGCAAAGTTCTGGAAATCTGGCCAGACTTGCCGCCAGCACCACCCCTCCCCAGGAATGACAAACCAGATGGATTTTCTGCTGATATTGCAGATACAGATGTTCTATCAACGCCGGAATATCGTGACAAATCAGCTGATGCTGACTGTGATCAAAATCTTTGGATGCGCTTGGCAACGACTTACCACGTCCGGCAAAGTCGGCGCAGTACACGCTAAAACCTTGATCAGCAAGAAAACAACCTAGACCCTTGCCCTGATGACTATAAAAAATCCGGCCGTTTTCGATAGCACCGTGCAGCATCAGCACTGGCGGATGTTGAATATGCAGCGGCGTTAACCGGCGTAAATGCAGCTGGTAATCAGTTAAATCGAGAAAGGTCGAACTTTGTTGATGTTTCATTCAAATAGCAGGCTCAAGTAAATACAGCAGCTGCAATAATGAGCCCTGCCGTATGGCCGCTTTGGCTTCGGCCTGAACTTTGGGTTTGGCATGAAAGGCCACACCAAGCGCCGCCTTATTTAGCATGGGCAAATCATTGGCACCATCGCCAATCGCCACGGTTTGCGAAGATGCTAGCCCAAACTGGGTACTCAGTTCTGCCACCACCGCGGCCTTACGCTTTGCATCAACAATCTCACCCAGCACCTGACCGGTCAGTGTGCCATCTTTAATTTCCAGCACATTGGCAAAAGTGGCTGTTAAATCAAGCCGTTGTTTTAACGCGTCGGTGAAAAAAGTAAAACCACCTGAAGCAATCGCGACCTGCCACTGCTGTTGTTGCAGGTGGCTCACTAACGCCGTTAAACCTGGCATCAGCGGCACTGCATCTAACACTTGCTGTAGGATAAGCTCTGGTGCATCTTTGAGCGTCGCTACCCGCTGGCGCAGACTTTGTGCAAAATCGAGCTCGCCGTTCATTGCTCTGGCAGTTACAGCAGCAACTTCAACGCCCACACCGGCCAGCACCGCAATTTCATCAATACATTCAATTTGAATGGCCGTGCTATCCATATCCATCACCAGTAAACCTGGTTGGCTCAGACGGACAAAATTATTCAGGCAAACCAGTTCCAGCGGCCAGTTTGCCGCAACTTCGCGAAGAGCCACCACGATGTCTTCCGCCAATGGCACGGAAAAATCCAGCACGATAGCCGGAACAAGCTCTGGATGGGGTTGATACAACCGCAGCAGCGCCTGCTGTGGTGCCACCAGCGCTAAGATTTGGTTTAATTTGCAAGCTGTCAGCTCAGATCCAAAACAGCGGATACTACTGACTGGCGGCTGTTCGGCCTTGTGTTCAGCTAACTCATCGGTAAAGGCCACTGCCTGATACTGAAAACCGGTGGCTGTAGCGCTGACCAACAGTGGCCCTTTTGCTGCTATGAATTGTGATAATGCTATTTGAGCCTGTTGTTGCGGCTCCCACTGCCCGAAAAACCCCACCCTATCACCTGTACTTCAGCTAAACACCGTGGCATTCTACCGACATTTTCCAGCCTCTGTCAGGGGCATAGGCGGCTAAAATGACGAATTTATCCACAAAATTGCCAAAAAAATCCGCCCGGTTGTTCCGCTGGGTGCAACTGTTGGTGGCGGGTTTTGGTTTGCTGGCGTTGTTGCAATGGTGGCACGACAGCAATCAACAAGGCCAACGATTGTTCGCAGAACAAAGTTCGGTGCTGATGCGCGAAACCTTAAAAGCCTTAGCGCAAACCGCCGCTTATTTAATTGAAAACGACCAGCTTGATGGGCTCACCGCCCTGACGCAGCAGCTGGCGTCCAGCCCTTATCTGCATGATGTGGTGGTCTATGATGCCAACGGCGTACGGCTGAGTGAATCGCCAGGCAGTGAGCCCGCGCGCCTGTTATACGCGCCGCAGCACGAAGTAACGTTGCAGCCAATGGTGCAGGAGATTTATCAGGGCGAACAATTGCTGGGGTACATCAAAATCAGCCTGAAACAAGATACCGGATTTAGTGCCGTCTCCAGCGCCTGGCACGCGATGATGGAACAAGTATTGTGGATGCTCGTGTTAGCGGCCGTTATTGCCTTGATGGCGCGTAGTAGCTTGTTGTGGCTATCGCATAAACTGGCGTCCAACCGGCAATTGCAGCATGCTGCTATTGATAGTCATGAACATGTTGGCCGCTCATAAAAACCGTTGTCTCAAAGCCGTTGCCTGCAGGCTATTTATTGAATAAGTAACGCTGCTTGCGTATTGCGCCACAGCTGCTGCGCGATTTCAAATGGCGCTTCTTTTCTTAGCTCACAAAAAGCCTGAAACACCAGCGCCAGTTGTTTTGGGGTATTGATTTGCCCCTGAAATCCAGACAATGGCAATGACGGTGCATCGGTTTCCAGTACAAAACAACTCAGCGGCAAACGACGAACTGCCTGCTGTGTTTTTGCAGCTCGCGCATAGGTAATAGTACCGCCAATACCTAGTTTAAAACCAAGATCAACAAACACTTGCCCTTGCTCCGGACTGCCGGAAAATGCATGCAAAATGCCGCCGTATTGAAACTGTTGCCGTTTAATTTCCGCCAACAACTGCACCATGCTTTTGCGATGATGCAGCACCACCGGTTTTTGAAATTCGGCCGCAAGCTTTAACTGTGCTTCGAACAACTGCTGTTGCCGGGCAAAGGTTTCCGGCGCCAGTGCGTAGTCCAAACCAATTTCACCGACGGCAGTGATTTGTGATTGATGCTGTTCTAGCAAGCTTTTCAGCTGCTGCAAGCTGGTTTCATCATGCTTACTTGCCCACCAAGGGTGGATGCCTAACGCGATATTGAAATCGGTGTGTTTTCGAGCGAATTCCAGCAGTGGTTGCCAGGCGCTTGCTTGCACCGCCGGAATTAAACAGCCTTTGACACCAACTGCTTGGGCTTGTTGCCAGTGCTGCTGGCAATCAGGCCATAACTCTGGCAAATCCAGATGACAATGGCTGTCAAATAATCGGATGTCGACCAATGATGGGTTCAATTCCGGTTTCATGACAGCAGCCATTTACGGGCACAGCCGCTCAATCTGCCATAAACCATCCGGTTGCAAGCGGTACATAAAGCGGTCGTGCAACCGATGCTCACCGCCCTGCCAGAATTCGATAGCGTGTGGTTTAATCTGAAAACCGCCCCAGAATGATGGCACCGGCACTTCGCCATGTTCAAATTTATGTTTAATTTCGGCAAATTTTTGCATCAGCGCCTGACGGGTCGACACTGGCCGGCTTTGCTCAGACGCCCAAGCCGCCAGCTGACTTTCTTTGGGACGCGATAAAAAGTACTTCATCACATGGCTGACCGGCAGCTCAGTGGCGGTGCCATAAACAATCACTTGCCGCTCCAGCGGATGCCACGGAAAATGCAGACAAACCTTGGGATTTCCAGCCAGTTCGCGCGCTTTGCGGCTGCCAAGATTGGTGTAAAACACAAAACCTTCAGCGTTCACATCTTTGAGCAACACTAACCGCTGTGAAGGCTGACCATGTTCATCGACGGTCGCTACGCACATCGCCGTTGGATCTGGCAATTCGGCGGCAATTGCGTCTTTGAGCCACAACTCAAACTGGGCAAAGGGATCGCCAGTTAACTTATCAATATCGAGTTTGTCTTTGACATAACTACGCCGGATAGCATCAATTTTCATAATTTCCCCATGCATTGTAACATTTGGGGTCAGAGTACTACTCTGACCCCAAGGGTATAAATTGACAACAAAAAAGCGCCGAAGCGCTTTTTATCAATCTTACATCCGTTCCATCACTTCGATGCCCAGCAGGTCAAGACCTTGCGCCAGCAACCGTGATACGCCAATACTCAGCATTAAACGGCTGTCCCGCACCTTTGGTTCAATACCTTCTTTAAGCATCGGACACGCTTCGTAGAACGTCATATACAAGCTTGCAAGTTCATACAGATAATTACACAGCAGATTCGGCTGCGCATCTTTCATCATTTGCTGCAACGTTTCTTCAAACTGCAGCGTTTTTAACGCCAGTTGTTTTTCCTGCGCTTCAACTAACAACAATGGCGCATTAAAATCGGCAGCCACATCGGCGCGGCGTAAAATACTGCGCACCCGAGTGTAAGCATATTGCAGATAAGGTGCGGTCGCGCCTTCAAAACTAAGCATTGAATCCCAGCTAAAGATATAGTCTGAAGTGCGGTTTTTCGACAAGTCAGCGAACTTCACTGCGCCAATACCGACTTTACGCGCGACTTCAGCAATTTCATCTGCTGACAGCTCAGTCGATTTTTGCTCGACTACCGCTTTGGCACGCACCACCGCTTCTTCTAACAATTCCGCCAGTTTGACAGTACCGCCAGTGCGGGTTTTAAACGGCTTACCGTCTTCACCCATCATGGTACCAAAGGGGCAATGCTCATAAGAGGTCATGCTTCGAAGCAAACCTGCTTTACGCGCCACCACTTCCACTTGTTTAAAGTGCAAGGCCTGACGGGCATCGGTGAAAATGATGATCCGGTCGGCACTTAGTTCGTGGCTGCGATATTTACAGGCCGCTAAGTCGGTGGTGGCATATAAAAAACCACCACCGGTTTTTTGAATAATAAAGGGCGACGGATTACCTTCTTTATCTGCCAGCTCGTGTAAAAACACTACCAGCGCGCCTTGGTCTTCCACCGCAATGCCGGTGGCTTTTAAGCTATCAACAATCGGCTGCAACATTGGGTTATAGGCCGATTCTGGTTTGATATGCTCATGACCCAGTGTGACATTTAATGTGCGGTACACTTCATCGCTGTGTTTAATTGAAGTGTCGATAAACAGCTGCCATAACTTCTGGCAATGCGCGTCGCCACTTTGCAGCTTCACCACATAATCACGGGATTTGTCGGCAAAACCGGCTTCATCATCAAAGCGTTTTTTCGCTTCGCGGTAGAAATCTTCTAAATCAGCCAAAGCCACAGTTTCTAAATCGACACCGGCGGCAATTTTATCTTCCAAATGACCAATCAGCATGCCGAATTGGGTGCCCCAATCGCCCATATGGTTCTGGCGAATAACCGTATCGCCCCAGAATTCCAGCGCCCGCACCACCGCATCGCCAATAATGGTCGAACGCAAATGGCCAACGTGCATTTCTTTAGCCAGGTTTGGTGCAGAATAATCCACCACTACGGTCTGCGGTTTGGCATTTTGGCTGACACCCAGGCGGCTATCGAGTAGCGCCGGTTGTAATACTGTGGCCAGCCAGTCTTTGTTCAGCGTGACATTGATAAAACCAGGACCAGCAATTTCAACCTTGTCGGCGATGTCTGCTAAGTCCAGATGATCCAGTAATTGCTGTGCAAGAGCGCGTGGGTTGGTTTTGAGAAGCTTGGCAGCTGCCATAGCGCCATTGATTTGGTAATCGCCAAATTCAACTTTGGTGCTTTGCGTGACTGCGGTGTTGGTGTCCGCCGGTAGCCCCACCGCAATCATTGCGGCCTGGGTTTTGTCTGATAATAACTGCTTAATATTCATAAACTATTTTGCCTTACTCGCGAACGTCTGCTCTCGGGTTTTATGGAATTTGATTTTTGGATACCGTTCCATCGACAGGTTTAAGTTCACCATGGTTGGTGCTAAATAACTTAAATTGTCGCCGCCATCCAGCGCCAGGTTAGTGCTGGCTTTGTTCTTAAATTCGTCCATGGCTTTGCCATCTTCACAATACACCCAGCGCGCAGTGCTGACGTTGACGCTTTCGTATATTGCATCAACGTTATATTCCGATTTCAGGCGATGCACCACCACATCAAACTGCAGAATACCAACCGCGCCCACGATTAAATCGTTGTTATCGAGCGGCCGGAATACCTGCACCGCGCCTTCTTCGGCTAATTGCACCAAGCCTTTGAGAAGTTGTTTTTGTTTCAGCGGGTCACGCAAGCGAATGCGACGGAACAGTTCTGGCGCGAAATTAGGAATACCGGTAAAGGAGTATTTTTCGCCGGAAGTGAAAGTATCACCAATCTGAATAGTGCCGTGGTTATGTAAGCCGATGATATCGCCAGGGTAAGCTTCTTCAACGTGTTCACGATCGCCGGCTAAAAAGGTCAGCGCCTGTGGTACCAGCATATCTTTGCCGATGCGCACATGGTGCATTTTCATGCCCTTTTCGTATTTACCCGAACAAATCCGTAAAAACGCCACCCGGTCGCGGTGCTTCGGATCCATATTGGCCTGAATTTTAAACACAAAACCGGAAAAACCGTCTTCAATCGGCTCCACTGTGCGGGTGGTAGTGCCACGATGTTGCGGCGCCGGTGCCCATTCGGTCAAACCATCCAGCATATGATCAACACCGAAGTTACCTAAAGCGGTACCGAAAAACACCGGGGTTAATTCACCTTTTAAAAACAGTTCTAAATCAAATTCATGGCTGGCGCCTTTGACCAGTTCCATTTCATCGCGCAGTTGTTGGGCATAATAACCAATCCGCGCATCGAGCTCTGGATTGTTAATGCCCTTGACGCAATCGACTTCCTGAATGGTATGGCCTTGACCTGATTTATAAAACACGATTTCGTCTTTATAAATATGGTAAATGCCTTTGAATTCTTTGCCCGAACCAATCGGCCAGGTGATAGGCGCACAGGCAATTTTCAGTACACTTTCTACTTCATCAAGCAGATCCACCGGATCGCGGATATCGCGGTCCATTTTGTTCATAAAAGTGATGATGGGCGTGTCACGTAACCGGGTCACTTCCATCAGTTTGATAGTTCTGTCTTCAACACCCTTAGCGCCGTCGATGACCATTAAACAGGAGTCAACTGCCGTTAAAGTGCGGTAAGTATCTTCGGAGAAATCTTCGTGGCCTGGGGTATCCAGTAAATTCACCAGGCAGTCGGCATAGGGGAACTGCATCACAGAGGTAGTGACCGAGATGCCCCGCTCTTTTTCCATTTCCATCCAGTCAGACGTCGCATACTGGCCGGATTTTTTGCCTTTGACGGTACCGGCTTTTTGGATCAACTGTCCAAATAACAACACTTTTTCAGTGATGGTGGTTTTACCCGCATCGGGGTGAGAGATGATCGCAAAGGTGCGACGTTTATTCACTTCTTCTAAAAATTGAGCAGAGGCCATGCGTGTGTTGATCCCAGGGATTGTGCACCGTCTGTGCGCTATCCACAAATAGCAGCAACAGCAGACGGTGTTTAGGTCATTCAAAATGGCGGCGATTATAGCAGGATAAGGTGGGAAGGCACAGCGTAACGGCGCGAATGTCAGATTGAGTTTTAGCCCATCCGCAGCGGCAAGCCCATCAGAATGGCGTCTTCATGGCCGGTCGCGGTTGGATAATAATTCGGGCGTTTACCAGTCTGATGAAAACCAGCTGTTTGATACAGAGCAATCGCTTTCACATTGGATTGCCGCACTTCCAACCAGCATTCAAAGGCTTCGCGTTTATCTGCTTCGTTGATGAAATGCTCCAGCAACAAGCGGCCAAAACCTTTGCCCTGAGCTGCCGGTGCGATACAGATATCAAATAAACTGGCTTCACCGGCGACAAACTCACCAATATAAAAACCGCAAATTTGGTTTTGTTGCTCCAGTACAAAATTAAAATAACGCTCGCCAAAACAGCTTTCAAATAACTTCAGAGTCCAGGGATGGCTGGTGGCGGCTTGTTCTATCGCCAGCATGGCCGGCGCATCGGCCAAAGTTGCACTGCGGATCGTAGCTGATAATTGGTTAGATAGGTTCATCTTGGTCTGCTTGCTGTGGTGACAAGTACTGCGCCAGAAGCTGCCACAGTTGTTGCTTTAACGCCGGTGCTGTCAACTTTGCCAACTCGGGGGTGAGAATTTCGGTGCCATTCAGTTCGGATTGCAGCAATTGCGCCGAGCAGCGCCAGGTGAAATGTGGCTGGCAAAGTTGCAGTGCCCGCTGAATATCTGCAGCAAACGCAGTAAATTCAACCGGGATCTGATCCGACAATTGCCTAGGTTCAGCTGTGGGTATCTCAACATGAGTGGCATTTGGCAGCGCGTGAGCATCGATGTGTGTATGTTCTGGCTGGAAATGCAAAAAATCAGCACGAAGCTGCACTGGCTTTATTTGGAGGATTTGCAACAACTGCTGTTGATGTGAATTCATCTGGGTCTTTTCATCATCTGTCTGGTCGACTGAGAAAAGTGGCAGGGGCAGAGGGATTCGAACCCCCAACCATCGGTTTTGGAGACCGCTGTTCTACCAATTGGAACTATGCCCCTAGCGTTGGAGCGGCCATTATACAAAACGAAACTCAAAGGTAAAGCGAAAAACTCGCTGTAATCAATCAACTGCACACAAAACACCCAGTTCGACGCTATTTGCCTGAATAACCAGCGAAATGGCACCGTAACTTTTAATCCGTTATAAAGGCAGCTGGTTTAGCATCACCGTATTGAATGTTCGTTACGTTGAATTTTTCAGCAAAAAGGATGCCTGATAGCCAGACATTTGTTAACATGAACCCAGGTTTGGCCGACCGGCAGCATTTCTTGCCACTTCGGTTGCTGTTTCAGCTTGCGAAGCGGCTGGATGGCAACTAAACCTTGTGAAGTAGACATGGATAACAGCGCAAAGGATTTGAGAATGAAAACAACTGATTGTTCAGTACTGATTATTGATGATGTCACTTCGGTACGGGAATACCTTCGCCAGACGTTGATGTTATTGGGGATCACCCATGTCAGTGAGGCCTCAGACGGCAGTCATGGCATCAGCAGCTACAACAAACAACGCCATGATGTCGTTTTTTTGGATATCGAACTCCCCGACTGCGATGGCAAAAATTTGCTGCGCCAACTCAAAGAAATTAATCCAAACGCCAATGTCGTCATCATGACTGCGCACAGCACAGTCGAAAACGTGCAACAAAGTATTCTGGCGGGCGCCTGTGGTTTTATCGCCAAACCATTTTCGGCGAAAAAAATCGAATCGGTCTTAGCGAAATGTCACAAAGCCCAGGCACTGCGCTAAATCCAACACCACTGAAGCTACTGAAGTGGCTTCAGCCTCAAAACTCAATTTAAATCGATTTGCCGTGTAACACGTCGCCACTAAAACTGACACCATCCCAGCCGGTCCGCATAAAATTGCGGATATTCGCATGATTATTGCCTTTGATATCCGGCAGCACCTCAAGCCGGTAATAATCACCAAACAGCGCCAGCGTCTGTGGCTCTGATAACTGATGTAACATGGCAAACGCCAGAATTTTGCAGGAGCCATTGTTTTCCCCTGCAGCATTGCTGATCTGGCCATTGCTAAAAGCGGTTGGTGTAAATTCATATAACGCGTCAATCAGCGCTATCGTTTGTCCAAAACTGATCGTTTCAGGTTCTGTGCTTAATTGCCGAAAAAAACTCTCTAACATAAAAGCCTGCTTAAAGTTTAACCAATCCAGGTCGATAACCGGTATGAAATCATTTCTGCCGGGAGCTAGTTATGAATATCGTTGCTGCAAATCAACATTTTGCTGTGCACGAACACTCAGTGTTGCACAGCGGTCGTCTAGAACAGGCGTCTCCCAGAAGCGCAGTCAAACTGCCAGCACCCGCTGACAACCCGCAAACTTCCTTCACCACCCATCCAAACAACATTTCGCCGACCCGCCAGGCATTGGCGACAGCTGCACTTTCTCAGCAAAATGCTGCACAAAATTCCAGCACTGAGGCATCTGCTGAGTCTACGTCATCTGCTGAACAAAATGAAGACAAACAGCGCTTTAACGCCGTGCTGACCGTAGGCGCAGTGAAACGTATTCTGGACCAACTGAGCTCGGGTAAATTATTGTCGTGGATTGATGGCACCTCGATGGAAAAAATTCAGGCGCAGGTTGCAGAGCAACAACACAACGCTGCCGCAGCAACACCTTCGGCCTCAACTCAGTCGTCAGCTCCGGCGGTGCGTGTGACCGAATGGAGTTATCGTTATCAGCAACTCGATGCCAACTTCAGCGGCGAGCTGAACATGGCCGATGGCAGCAGCTTGAGCTGGTCTTTTGAGCTGAATATGCGCGAAGAGCAGTTTTCGTTTCGAACCTTTACTGCCGAGCAATTAAAAGATCCGCTGATCCTGAGCCTGGGCAGCAATGCGGTCGACTTAAAATCGACTGGCGCTGACTTCGATTTTTACGGCAATGGCGAACGTCGCCAGCTACCGGATTTGGGCAACGGCCAATATTACCTGATGCGAGATATCAATAAAAATCAACGCCTTGATTCTGGACTGGAGCTTTTCGGCCCTAAAACCGGCCAGGGATTTAGTGAGCTGGCTGAACTTGATGACAATCAAAACGGTTTTATTGAAGCCAGTGATAGTCAGTGGCAAAGCTTAAATTTGTGGTCGCGCCAACAAGGCATACAAAGCCTGCAACAAGCGAATATCGCCGCTATTTCGGCGCAATCCGTGGCGACGTCTTTTGGTTTATATGATGGTGATGCGTTATTAGGAAGAATTGCCCGCAGCGGTATTTTCCTGAATACACAAAGTCCGCAGGCACCTTTAGGCGTGGGGCTGGTGCAGCAAGTTGATTTAAACATTTAAAAATGCGCCCGAAGCGCTTGGGAGTATTTTTAGTATTCAGTGCCGGATCTGGCTAGCACTGGCTAACATTCACGGTAAACTGCACTGAATGTTTCAGGCAGGAACCGCCATGATGCTTACGCCAGCCCAATGCCAGCAAGCCCGCTTAAGCCGTGACCATCGTTTTGATGGCATGTTTTATACTGCGGTCAAAAGTACCGGCATTTATTGTCGGCCTATTTGCCCGGCGCGCGCGCCAGCCGAGCATCAAATTACTTATTATCCAACTGCAGCTGCTGCGGCGCAGGCTGGGTTTCGCCCTTGTTTGCGTTGCCGACCGGACAGTGCGCCCGGCTCCCCGGCCTGGCTTGGCAATCAAACCACCTTGCGCCGCGCCTTAAAGCTCATCAGCGAAGGTGCGTTGATTGACGACGATCAAGCAGCGCTTTGTGAGCGGCTTGGGATTAGTGAACGGTATCTGCGCAAACTATTTGCCGAGCATCTTGGCGTCGCCCCCAAACAATATGCTTTATATCAGCAGATCTTATTTGCCAAGTCGTTGTTGCATCAAACGCAGTTACTTATCGCTGATATTGCGCTGCAAGCCGGATTTCACAGTATCCGCCGTTTTAACGATGCCTTTTTTAAACAGTTACAGCTGACTCCGGGCCAAATCCGGCGGCGGCGCAGTACCGGAGTCTCCGCTTTGTTAGAACTCGAATTAAATTTCCGCCCGCCGCTGAACTTTGCATTATTACTGGGCTTTTGGCAGCAACGCAGCCTGACTGGCGTCGAATGGCTAACTGGCGATAGCTATGGCCGTAGTTTTTGTTGGCCACACCTTCCTGCAAAAGACCACGGCGCAGTTTCCAATCAGCAACAACGCAGCGGCTGGTTTGAAGTGCGGCAAAAAACCGAGCATAGCCTGGCGCTGACCTTACACTGGCCTTATCCGGATGGGTTGACGCAGGTGGTGGCGCACATTCGCCGTTTACTCGATTTGGACGCCGATTTACTGACCGTCGAACAAGCGCTGTACCCGCTGTTTGGTGAAGCGCTGAAAAGCGGAGTGCGTATTCCGGGCGTCTGGTCGGCGTGGGAAGCTGCGGTGCGGGCGGTATTGGGCCAGCAGGTCAGTGTCGCCGGGGCTCGAATGCAACTGAACCGGCTGGTGGAAGCTTTATCTGCGACAGTTGCGGACAGTGATAAAAAATTATTTCCAACCCCTGCCCAGGTGCTTGCCAGCGATTTAGCGATGCTCAAAGTGCCACAAGCCAGACGCGACACCTTAAAGGCGTTGGCAGCTGCGGTATTGGCGAAACCTGAGGCGAGTCCTGATAAATGGCTTGCCATCAAAGGCATCGGTCCCTGGACAGTCGCTTACAGCAAAATGCGGGGGTTATCCGACAGTGATATTTGGCTGGCTGGTGATTTAGGCATTCAAAAAGCCTTGCAGCAACGCGCACAACCTATTGATCCAGCGACTTTATCACCGTGGCAAAGTTATGCCACCTTACAACTTTGGTTTGGACTTGCGCCAGCCACCAAAAAAAACACTTTGCCTGATCTTAGTCAGAAGGAATAACAGTATGAGCAGCAACTTAGCAGTTGATCCCATTCAAACTCGCGACCTCCTAACGCCGGTGGGCGTGCTGCATATTGCCGCGACCGATCGGGGTATTGTCAGTATTTTATTTACCGATGACAGTATTGAAGAAAGCATGGAAAAAACAAATGCTGCAACCGGCGATTTACTGGCCAGCAGTGCTAAAACCCAAGCACCAAAACTTGTGGTGTTAAAGGTGCTGGCACCGGTCGGCAGCCCAGAAACGACATCTGACACAACTTCTGGAAAAACGTCTGACACAACAGGTAACACCAGATGCAACACCCGTTCAGAAGCCCATCTACAGCAAGCTATTGAGCAATTACAACAATATTTCGCTGGCGAGCGCCAACAGTTTTCATTGACCCTGGCGCCAAGCGGCAGCCCGTTTCAACAACAAGTGTGGCAAGCACTTTGTGCAATTCCATTTGCCCACAGCTGTAGTTACGGCGCTATCGCCAATCATTTACACAACCCCAAAGCGGTGCGCGCTGTTGGTGCCGCCAACGGTCGCAATCCGATTGCGATCGTCGTGCCCTGCCATCGAGTCATTGGCGCCAACGGCAGTTTGACCGGTTATGCTGGTGGCTTAAACCGCAAGTTATGGCTACTACAGCATGAAAGGCAGTTTGCCGGGCGCTGATTAATATTCGTAAAAATCGAATCATAATCGCGGTTTATTGCAATTTATTGTCGATTAAATTTCAGGTTAAATGGTGACGCAATACAATCGCAACCCATTCTCCACACAATCACCCGGAGTAACGACCATGAAAGATCGGCAACTGAAGCAAATCTTACCAGCGCAACAAGTGTCAGATGGCGCCGGCGTGAAAATCCGCCGTAGTTTAGGCCTGCAACCGCAGCTGCGGCTTGATCCTTTTTTAATGCTGGACTGTTTTGGCTCCGATCAAGCGGCCGATTATCTGGCAGGTTTCCCGGCGCATCCACATCGTGGTTTTGAAACCGTCACTTATATGCTGGACGGCCATATGCTGCATGAAGATCACCTGGGTAATCAAGGGCATCTGAAATCCGGTGGTGTGCAGTGGATGACCGCAGGTAGCGGCATTATCCACTCTGAAATGCCACAGCAGGAATCCGGCTTAATGCGTGGTTTTCAGTTATGGCTGAATTTACCGGCCAACGAGAAAATGAAAGATCCGGCTTATGTTGATTTAAAACCGGAACAGCTAAGTCGTGTGGCGCTGGCAGGTGGTGGCCAGGCTATCGTCATTGCGGGCAATTTAACGCTGCCACTGCAAAATCAAACTGTCGCTGGCCCTATTCAAGGCTTATCCACCGAACCTTTGTATGTAGACGTTAGCTTCACAGCTGGGGAACAGGTGCAACTGCTGATCCCAAGCGGCCATAATGCGTTGGTGTATCCCTTTGAAGGTGAAGTAAAAATTGCCGGTAGCCGGGTACAAACCCATCAGGCCGCCATCCTCACCGACGGCGATAGCTTGACCATCAGCGCAGAAGCCGTAGCTCGGGTGATTGTGCTTGCGGCTAAGCCTATCGGTGAACCGGTGGTGCAATATGGGCCTTTTGTAATGAACTCGGCGGCGGAAATTGAACAGGCGATCCGTGATTATCAGGCAGGGAACTTAACTAAAATGGCGGCTGGAACCATCGCTGTTTAAGCGGTCAACATTAACTTTTGCCGCACTTTACCTGGTGAAGGTAGGTGCGGCGAAAAAAGTTCGGCACCCGCCATCGCCAATTCGTATAATACCGGTTTTGCATCAGGTGAGATCAAGATGAAACTTGTCGGAATTATTGGCGCGATGGAGCAGGAAATTGTCCTGCTGAAACAACAATTGAGCAATGCAACAACCACAGCGGTTGCCAACTTTGAATTTCACCGTGGCACCTTGCAAGGTGTCGACGTGGTACTGGTGCAATCCGGTATCGGTAAAGTGACTGCAGCCATCGCCACGACTTTGTTAATTCAGATATTTCACCCAGATTGTGTGATCAATACCGGTTCTGCCGGTGGTTTTGATCCGGAATTATCGGTCGGCGATATCGTGATTTCCTCCGAAGTTCGCCACCATGACGTTGATGTCACCGCTTTTGGTTATGAACCAGGCCAGCTGCCACGTTTACCGGCGGCTTTTACCGCCCATCCGGCACTGATTCTGGCGGCCGAGCAAAGTATTGCCGCGCTGGGGTTTTGTCAGACCAAAAAAGGCCTGATCACCACCGGTGATGTGTTTATGTGTGACCCGGAGCGGATTGCCAAAACCCGCGCCACCTTCCCAACCATGCTGGCGGTAGAAATGGAAGGTGCCGCCATTGCCCAGGCTTGTTATCAACTCAATACCCCTTTTGTGGTGATCCGAAGCTTAAGTGATATTGCCGGCAAAGAATCACCAACCTCTTTTGATGCCTATTTAGAAGTTGCCTCGCGCAACAGCAGCGCCATGGTGGTGGAACTGCTTGGCAACCTGCGCAAGCTGGAGCTGTGATGCCAACTCTCAAGTCAAGCGAAAGCCAGGACTAACGCCAGTTGCAGCCTGAATTGCTTGCCGCCTTAGACACTTTACAACAACTACTGCTGCATCCCTGGTTGCAACAGCCACTATTGTTGTGGCTGGTGATTGTGCTCAGCAGCCTGCTGCCGCTGCCGGCCAGTTATCAGCCGTTGGTGTTATTTCGTATTCTGGCGTTACGACTGGCCAACAGAGTGAACAAAGCAGCTTACCCAGCAGCACAATTGAAACTGTCCGGTAGCCTGGCTGCAGTGATCGCCATAACGCCCTGGCTGTTGTTGGCTTGGGCCTTTACGTTGTTGTCGCAAATGCCGCAACTGTGGCATGGCTTATTGTTGTATCTCTGTCTGGACTGGCAAACCGTCCGCCAGCAAGCGCTACAAATTCAGGCGAGCCTCGACAAACAACAACTGAGCCTGGCGCGGGATCAACTGCAACCGCTGGTGCTGCGTGAAGTGAAGTTAATGTCGACCGTGGGTGTCAGCAAAGCTTGTCTGGAAAGCCTGTTATTTCGCCTTGCGGCGCAGTGGACTTCAGTGTTGTTGTGGTTTTTAGTCGGTGGGGTGGCAGGTGCCATCGCTTATCGTTTATTGCAGGAACTGCAACAGCAATGGAACCCGAAACAGTTGCAATTCCAGCATTTTGGCAAGCCGGTGGCGGCTGTCGTGGCACTACTGAATTGGCCGGGCATGCTACTGACCGGCACCGTGTTCGCGTTACTGGTTAGCTTTCGCCAGAGCAGGCTCCATCTGAAATTTGCCAGTGACGGTTATTTTAACTGGCCCGCGCGGTGGTTATTAGCCGCCGGTGCAGCTGCATTAAATCGGAATCTGGCCGGTCCGGTTTATTATCAAGCACAAAAAATCCGCCGGGTTCGGATTGGCCCGATATTGGAGCCAAAAGCGACTGATATTTCATTGTTGCTGAAATTATGCCGCCAGTATCAGCTGGGTGTTTTGCTACTCCTAAGCAGTTATCTCGGGCTTGGCCTGCTTGCAGGCTGGCCACTTTGAACTTCCTGCAACCAAAATGTTTAACTGTAGTCAAAATACCGACCGCACGATGTTCTGGACTTTCTAGTGGCAGTTGCGATATTTTCAATGATATTGACATCATTTCTACAGACCCAACTTTATGTTCAAGTTTTTTTGTCAGTATGATCATATTCATGCATAACTTGTTGAAATGGCTAGCGCTGCCCTTTTTAGCCTTGCTGACTGTTTTTAGTCTGGCAAGCCATGCGGCTGAGTTAAAACCGCTGCTGCAACCGCTGACGGTCGAACAAGGTCTGTCACGGGGTTCGGTCCGTCATTTACATATCGATCAGGAAGGCTTTTTGTGGATAGCCACCAGCAATGGTCTGAACCGGTTTGACGCCACCCGCAATCTGATTGTTGGGGTAGACGATGCCAAAATCGTTGGCCTGGAATTTAATCAGGTGTTTGAACATGGCCCAAATCAACTGTGGGCGGTCGCGAGTCAGGTCGGAATTTTCCGAATTGATAAAACCACCGGCAGCATCAAGTTAGTGCTGGATCTGGCAACCCAGGAACAGCTGGAGTTGCCGACATTACGTGAAGTCTTAATTGAAGATGATGATCATTTGTTGCTGGCTATCAATAGCGGTGCGTACCGCTATTCGCTAAAAACCGGCCAACTCACCGAACTGTTTAACCTCAAACAAGCCAACATTGAACTGGGCTGGATTGGCCAGCTCTGGCGCCATCAGCAGCAACTATTGGTGGGTAGCAACCGTGGTTTGTTCAATGTTGATCTGACAACCGGGCAATTTCAGCAGATTGAACTGGCCGTTGATTCACCGAGACCCACCCAGCTGATGGTGCGCCATATCTACGCAGCCAACGATCAGCTGTTTATCAGCGCCGGCACATCGTTGTTTCAGCTACCAATTGCAGATTTACAACAACCCGTCAGTCAATGGCAACTCAAACGAATGTTAACAGACGTCCGGGTGATGCGACTGCTGCAGCATCAGGATCAACTGCTACTGGCCACCAGCAACGGCTTATTTGAATATGATCCGGTACTTAAAAGCAGTAAGTTTATCTGGCGATTTAGCCAGGGAAGTCACGAAATCGGTCAGGACCTCATCACCGATCTGGTTGCGACAGCCGACGGCGGCTTATGGCTGGCCAGTCGTGATGAAGGTGTCTATTACTGGCATCCACGCAGTACTGCTTTTACCAATATCCGGCTAAAAAGTCTGGAGCAACGCCCGGAAAAGCATCAACAGGTGATGTTCAATCTGGGTGCTCAGGCGCTGGCTGAAGGTAACGAAAATCAGTTATGGGTTGGTTCCGGTTACGGCCTGCAACTGCTCGATTTAAGTAGCGGTCTGTTTAAAGAATTTAATTATCCGGCGGATATTCCGGCAGACTTTAGCCAGAATCTGAGCCGGATTTATCGCGAAACGGACAATTCGCTGTGGCTGCGGTCCACTACTTCGCTGCGCTATTTCTCAATTACCGATAGCAAGTTTTTACCGGCGCCGCTGCTCGACGATACGCAGCAAAAACTGCTGACCACCGCTGCTCGTGGCCACTGGCGTGACGAGCAAGGCGACTTTTGGTTTTATAATCTGCATCAATATTACCGCTACCGCCCGGCGCTGGGTGTGGTTGAACCTTTACCAGGCTTGGTGGAGAAAGTACCACCACAGTTAGCCGGCAGATTTTTAGGAACCGTCCCCAATCAACCGCATCAGGTGCTCCTCAGCGCCCACGACCAACTATGGCTTTATGATCTGCAGATGCAACAAGCCAGCCTGCTGTTTCAAACATCGGACTATCAACCGGCCTTACAGCGTATTGCCGATAAAATGAGTGTTGATCCACAAGGCATGCTTTGGATCACCTTCAACGGTATTGGCTTGCTCGGCTTTGACCCTAAGCTAAAGCTGGTGCACCACTTTCATGAACAAAACCAGTTATTTAGCAATAACGTTTATTCCAGCGAGTTAGATAACAACGGGCATTTGTGGTTTTCCGGCAATTACGGGCTGTCACGGCTTGATACCAAATCGCTTCGGATTGAACATTTTTCACGTAAAGATGGCCTTGGCTCATACGCCTTTAATATCGGTGCCAGCACTCGCTTACGTAACGGTAATTTGGTATTTGGCAGCCGTCAGGGTCTGACCTTGGTGGATCCAAGCCGTTTTGTGGAACAACCGCGGGCACCGCAGATTGCCATTACCGCGATCCGCGGCCTGGATCAACCCGGCACTGCCGCACTAGGCAATCTGAATGGGCAGATGTTCAGCTTTAACTACAATGTGCCAGGTATTGAAATCCAGTTTTCGTCGTTGAATTTTCGCGATAGCAGCAAAATCAGCTATCGGTTATGGCTGGAAGGAGAGCAACGGCTGGATTACCCACAGCAATCCTCGCCGCAAATTGTCTTCCCGCAATTACAACCAGGTAGCTACCTTTTTAACGTCGCCGCCATTTCACCGATGACCGGCCTGGAAAGCGCGCCGGCGCAGATCCGGCTGAACATTACTGCGGCGCCATGGCGCACCCAAACAGCTTATCTCAGTTATGCCGCACTGTTTTTACTGTTCACATTGCTGTGGTGGCGTAACCGCCGCCGCCAACGTCGGTTGCTGGCGCAAGCGCACAAAAAAGTAAAAATCTCGGAACAACGGTTAAAACAAGCGCTGGAAGCCGTGGACAGTGGCGCCTGGGAATGGCATTCGCATAAAAACAGCATTTTCGCTCAGCGTGTGCATAGTATGCTTGGGTACAGCGAAACGCTTGATCCCTTGACCATGCAACAGCATTTGTCGTTGATCCATGCCGATGATCGTGAAGCGTATCAACAAGCCTGGCAACGTTTTACCAGCGCCCCGGATAAAACCTTTGATCACAGCTACCGCATGCAGCACAAAAACGGTCATTGGCTCTGGTTCAGAGACATCGGTAAAGTCACCGAATTATCCAGCCAGCAAAAAATTGAGCGGGTGATTGGCACTTACAGCAACATCACCGAAACCCGCGCCACCAAAGAAAAAGCCCGTTTATTTGGCGAAGCGTTTCAGCAAACCCGCGATTGGGTGGTGCTGCTGGATTTAGAACAAAGGGTAATCGCCGCCAACCAATCGTTCAGCGATGTGTTTGGCAATATGGACGAATATTTAACCAACCCGCGTGTCCATGATCTTGGTATCAGCCTCAGTCGGCGGCGGTTTTATACCAAATTGCTGGCCGGCATGACGGTCAATCAGCACTGGCAAGGTGAAGAGTTGGTGCAATGCCCGGACGGCTCCGAGCGCCCTACCCTAATCAATATCACTGCGGTGGGTGACGATTTGCAGGTGGAGTTTTTTGTGCTGGTGTTTACCGACATCACCGCGCAAAAACAGGCCGAAGACGATTTACGGTATCTCGCCAGCTACGACACGCTCACTGGTCTGCCAAACCGGGCTTTACTGATGGACCGGATTTACCATGGCATTGAACAGGCGAAACGCGAACGCCGATCCTTGGCATTGTGCTTTATTGACCTGGATAAATTTAAACAAATTAACGACAGCCTCGGCCACGATATCGGCGATTTATTGCTGAAAAAAGTCGCCAAACGGCTGACCGACACCCTGCGTTTAACTGACACTGTGGCACGGCTTGGCGGCGACGAATTTGTGGTGCTGCTGGAAGCTTATAAAAACGACGACAACATCAGCCATGTCGCGCGCAAGATGATCAAAACCATCGGCGAGCCGATGCAACTAGGCGCCCATATTGTCAGCGTGTCGCCCAGTATTGGTATTGCGGTGTTCCCGGAAGATGCACATGACGCGAAAGAACTACTGAAACATGCGGACGTCGCGATGTATCACGCCAAAGACAGTGGTCGCAATAATTTCCAGTTTTTTATCAATGAGATGAATGAAAAAGCTTATATGCAACTGGAGCGCGAAACCAAGCTTCGTAGTGCCTATCAGCAAAGCGAGTTTTTTAACTTTTATCAGCCAATTTACGACAGCCGCCAGCAAAAAGTGGTGGGTGCTGAAGTGCTGATGCGCTGGCAATCTGATGTCGGTTTGGTGCCGCCAAACGATTTTATTCCGCTGGCTGAAGATTTAAACCTGATCGTGCCAATGACGTTAACCCTGCTAGAGCGCGCGCTTTGCGATTTGCAACAATGGCATCAGGCCGGCTTTAGCCTGTACCTGTCGGTGAATTTATCGACCCGCCATTTGGAGCAAGAAGACTTAGCCATTCAAACCAGCAACTTGCTGCAAAAATACCAACTGCCCGCCAGTTGCCTGCGCTTTGAAGTGACCGAAAGCGCCTTAATGCAGGATCACCAAAGCGCCATCGCCACCATGTTGGCACTGAGTGAACTTGGTATTCAACTGGCACTGGACGATTTTGGTACCGGTTATTCCTCGCTGAAGTACCTCAAAGAACTACCGATTGACGCGATTAAAATCGACCGCAGTTTTGTCAAAGACATTGGCATCGACAGCAACGACGAAACCATCATCGACGCCATGCTCAGTATGGCGAGCAGCCTCGGCATGTACTGCATCGCCGAAGGGGTTGAAACCGAACAACAACTGGCATTTTTCACCCAGCGCCAGTGTTACCTTATTCAGGGGTATTTATTTGGCAAACCGATGCCAGCGGTTGAGTTTGGGGCACGGTTGGCGAGCGAACGGGAGCTGAGTGGGGACTAAGCAGCGACTTGGTGCTTTGGTAAAGCTGCTGACACCACAGTAGGACGATGACCCCACAGTAGGGCGTACTCGCCCGAAGGGTAGTACGCCGGTATCGGGATCAAGAACAAATCGCACGATTTAATCATATTGACCGTTTCATGCGATAAAATGTATGCTTCTTATATCGCTATATACGGAGATTAATCATGCAAACCCTCACAGCAAATGACGCGAAACGAAATTTTGGTGAGTTACTGCTTAACGCTCAACGGGCACCGATCAAAATTAGCAAAAACAGTAAAGATGCTGTGGTCGTGATGTCGATCCACGATTATGAAGCACTGGAAGCGATGAAAGCTGATTACCTGAAACACTGCTTTCACGCTGCTAAAGAAGATTTGGCGCAAGGCAATATTGTTGATGGCGAAAGTTTCCTTAACGCGCTGTAAGCTCGCAGATGCAGAATAACCGATATAAATTGAGCAACTTGGCTCAAACTCACTTACATAAGATAAAAGACTATAGCATTCAGAATTTCTCTGAACCACAGTGGCTAAAATACAAAGAAACCCTGCAGTCCGGCTTTCAAATGCTAGCGGACAACCCTGGCTTGGGTCGACCTTGCGCCGAGATTTACTCAAACGGATTCTACTTTCCGATTGGTAAACACACGGCCTACTTCACAAAAGAAACCGACTTTATCCTGATTGTAGCCATATTAGGGCAACCACAACTGCCACAAAATCACCTGAAATAGTTAGCCGATAACTTGTAGGCAAGCTAACCAGTCCACAGAAAAACATGCTTTACCTGAAGATTTTGTTCGACAAAAGGTTTGCTTTAAATATGCTTCGGCGATAGCAAAGCAGCCCGTTCGAGCAGAGCCATCTCAGCTTGTGTGTAAAACTTCAAACGTTCCGCTTGCTGTCCGTTTAGAAAATCAAGCGAGGGTCCATAGGTGTATCCGAGCTGTTCAGTAGTCCCCGACAAACTATGTATCCGACCAATATCGTACCCGTCACAAAAGTAAGTGACGGTCCCGCCATCCGATGGCGCAAATGGGGCTTGCGGGCAATCCGGGTGACCACCAGATATAATTTTTTCATAGTTTGTCCAGGCAGATTGGACGATAGCCGATTGCTCTGCTGTGAGAGCGAAAAGGTCGATACCAAAGTTTTGGTCTTTGTCAGAAATGATCTTTATGAAGTCAGGCAACCTGCGCTTCGAAGGGTTGAGCGGAAGCCCAGTTTCAGGGCTGAGGTCATACCCAGGGTATCCAGAGTCATCATTTCCATGATCGGAATTTACTGCTGGATAATCCCGCACACAGCCATATGCCAAAGTGAGCAGAAGCAAGATAATCAGTTTACGCATGAGATCCTTTCCACCTTAATCCATTGTTTAAAACGGGTAGCCGTCGATTGATATTTCACACAAATTAACCTTTCTAAAACCAAAATTAAAGCCAACTTAAAACTCAAATGTGACATTCGATTTAAACCAATATCACGCTTTAAACTCAATCCCCGTCGCATGCAACTTTCCCTCCTGACCCCAGCTGTCAGACTAGTTGTCGCCTCAATTAATCCTTAGAGGTCACAATGAAAACAACGTATTCTGATGCGTTTATAGAGCAAGCCTTAGTTAAAGTTTTTTCCCGTGGTCAGCGCACA
>Ga0115550_1000160_pt1 | contig 63193 bp, 66 predicted proteins | sample COGITO_mtgs_1005_FD_87177 | JGI IMG/M metagenome (GOLD analysis project Ga0115550, IMG submission 87177) | Pelagic marine microbial communities from North Sea - COGITO_mtgs_100511 | ecosystem: Environmental > Aquatic > Marine > Epipelagic | place: Germany:Helgoland, sampling site Kabeltonne...
TAATACCAAAAGGATTGATTATTTTACGATTAATTCCTACAACAACGCATACGCAACAAGATATAGACGAAACTATTACAGCTTTTTCTGCCATTAGAGATTTATTAGAAAACGGAACTTATAAAAAGATCGCCGCTTCTATGATGGCTGAATAGATTATAAAATACATAGTAACAAAAAACCGAGCTAATTTTAGCTCGGTTTTTTATTGGGAATTATTTTTTTAATGTTTTCAAATTTTGTGATAACACTTTCAATTTCAGGCTTACTTTCTTTTGATAAACCAATGGAGGCTTTGCATTGTTCGTTTGGGCAAATAAAACTTGTTCCCATCAATAATTGATTCGTATCAAAAGGAATTTTAGTATTGTAAACAGGGTATGGAATTACTTGTTCTTTATTTTTCATACGATTGATTTATTTCTAAAGATAATTTTAAATACTTTTTTCTAAAAAAAAAAGCCCATCATTTCTGATGAGCTTATATTTTAAATAGATAATATTTTATCTTTCCCTACGTTTTCTTCCGAATCCGCTTGGTTTTCTGTCACTTCCAGAGTTTCTGTCAGGTCTATCGCCACCACTTCTAGACGAGACTCTCCTTTTGTCTCCCCCTTCGCTTCTTCTTCCACCAGAAGACCCTTCAGAGCTTCTTCGTTTGCCAAAACCGCCTTCTTTATTTCCAAAGGGTTTTCTTCCACGTCTAGCACCGCCACCACCAGCACCACGTTCTTTTTTAGTGATTTCGATATTAACACCACGTCCACTAAATTATGGTTGGTTATTTGAAAAAGTACTTAAAGTTTCATCTTCAAACTTTTTATCGATTTCAAAGAAAGAGAATGTGTCTAAAATATCAATAGCACCAATTTCTATATTGTCTGTAATCTTTTGATCATTAATTAATCCAATTAACTTCGCTGGATTTAAACTGTCTTTACGACCAATATTGATAAAGAAACGAGTCATGTTTTCACTAGTTCCTCGACCACCTCTAGAATTATCTCTTGTAGATAAATCATTTAAATCTTTAGAATTCTCATAATAAGATAAAAAGGTATTGAATTCTAATGAAACAAATTTCTGTATCAATTCTTCTCTAGTTAAACCTTCTAATTTCTCATAGATACTAGGTAAGAAGTCTTCAATTTCACTTTCTTTTACTTCTATTGCATTTACTTTATCAATTAAATGCATTAATTGATTTTGACAAATTTCTTTTCCACTAGGAACTTTCCCTTGAATAAATTTTTGTTTGATGATACGCTCTATGGCACCAAGTCTTCCTTTTTCTTTATTGTTAACTAAAACAATAGAAATTCCTGTTTTTCCAGCTCTACCAGTTCTTCCGCTACGGTGTGTATAGTTTTCTATTTGATCTGGTAATTTATGATTGATAACGTGTGTAAGACTGTTTACATCTAATCCACGTGCGGCAACATCAGTAGCTACTAATATTTGTACTGTTTTTTTTCTGAATTTACCCATGACAGAATCACGTTGCGCTTGAGATAGTTCTCCGTGCAATGCATCTGCATTGTATCCATCTTTAATTAAGTTGTCTGCTACTTCTTGCGTTTCTCTACGAGTTCTACAAAAGATGATAGCGTATATATCTGGATTTAAATCAGCGATTCTTTTTAATGCTTGATAACGAGTTCTTTCTGTAATTAAATAATATTCGTGACTAACATCATCTGAACCTGAATTCTTTTCACCTGAAGTAATTTCTAAAGGTTTCGTCATGTAGTTTCTTGCAATTGCTTCAACTTCTCTTGGAAAAGTTGCAGAAAATAATAAGGTTTGTTTTGTTTCTGGAGTAGATTCTAAGACTTTATCTAATTCGTCTTTAAAACCCATATTTAGCATTTCATCTGCTTCATCTAAAACTAGCCATTGAATATTTCCAAGTTTTAATGCTCTTCTATTAATAAGATCTACTGTTCTACCAGGAGTTCCTACTACTATTTGAGCTCCTTTTTTAAGGCCTCTAATTTGCTCATCTATATTTGCACCACCATAAACGGTAACGACTTTAAGATTTGGAATATATTTTGCAAACTCTTTAATGTTATTTCCTATTTGAACAGCTAGTTCACGTGTAGGAGATAAGATAATTGCTTGCGTGTTTTTGTTGTTTTCATCTGCTAATTGTAAAATTGGCAAACTAAAAGCAGCTGTTTTACCTGTTCCTGTCTGTGCAAATGCTTTTAAATCGTCTGTTGAAGAAATAATTTGAGGAATTGCTTTTTCTTGAATAACAGTTGGTTTTTCATATCCTAAATCTGTTAATGCTTTGTTGATAGGTTCTTTTAAACCTAATTCTAAAAATGTTGACATACTGTGTTTTTGTAGATCCACAGACGCCCACCTGCAAATCATAATTTATATTACGACTTTGATTATTAGAGAGTTATATTTTATTCTAAAAATCGTGCAAATGTACGTTAAATTATATAGATAAGAGGAGTAGCTAAGGATTACTTTTGAGTTAAGCTTTCTATTTGCTTATAGATATTACGAGAAGTCAAAGAGGCATAAGCATTGGCTACATAACCTTTTTTATTGATTAAGATAGTTCTAGGCATTTTACTTGTTAAAAAAGAGTTGGCTTTACTATCTGCTTCTAAATAATACTGAGATTTAATATCAATTTTATAAATTCTATCGGTATGGTCGCCTAGAATTTTTACACCAACAAATTTAACTGTAGGATGTTTTTTTGATAAATATTTTATTCTGTCTGCGATATAATCTTTACTCATATATTCTGAGTTCCAAAAATATAAAACAGTGTTTTTATTTTTAATAACAGATTTTATAGATCTTTTAGTTTTGTTATAATCTGTAATGTTAAAATCTTCAATTTTGACTCCTTTTTGAATCCTCTTAACATCTCTTAATAGATTAGTAACTAATTTTTTGTCTTCTTGATTAGAACTTAAGTTTAGATAGGTATCAAAAGCATCATTATTAACATCACAACTAGATTTTCTGTAAAAATGAGTTATAACAGTTTGTCGTAACATCGCATTTCTAGAATCCTTACTTTTCATTTCTGAAGCGATTGTTTTCAATAAATCTACAGTAAATTCATCACTAGAAATGTCAAGACCAGAAGTATTTACTTTATTGTAAAGATTACTTACTACATAATCTCTGTAGGCATAGAAATACATAATAGAATCTTTGTCTAAGATAATCTCATCTCTATGTTTGTAAAAATCCTTATTGATTTCATCATGTTTTCCATCATTCACTTTTGCAGAGTGAGCCATAGGATAATTTTCTACCATGGTGTATAATGGATAGGTAAGTGCCATTTTTAAAACACTATTGTATTTTTTTGTCTCTTGCGGATGGTTAGAAACGAAATCGTTATATCTGTCTAACTTAATTTTTTCAGTTGAATCTACTTTTTCTCTAAATTTATTGGGGGGTAAATCATAATAAGCATAAAAATCCTTTTCATCTTTTTCTGACTCAAGAAAGCTATCAATCAATAAATTATTTCTTTCAGCACCTTTTCCACTAAAGCTTAAGGTCTCATCAAAATTCCAAGTATTCAATCGAATTAAAACACTGTCTTTAGGTTCTAGATAAATATATTGGTGTTCGTTACCGTGTTTAAAATAATATATACCTTCTTTAAGAGAAGAAATTTCCCCTAAAAAAGTATTATTTTTATCTAAGTAAAAGGTATCGACAACAACTTCATTCTCATACAATACCACATGATTAGATTTTGGATTCATTATTTTTCCTCCAAAATAAGTGCTACTATTTTCAGAATTTTCCTCACAACCAATGAAAGCGGTAATAAAGATAAGCGCTATCAGTTTACTTAATCGATCTGTTATGTTCAAAGATAATCTCATTTGCCACACAAAAATACATATCTATTTTAGGCAAGCTTGTTAATTGCTTGTTAAAAGACTAGCTTCTTTTTTTAACAACTTTAATTTAGTTACTAAATAGAATTAATCAGAATCAATTATTATGACCAGACTTGTTAATGAATCTAACATCTTTACTCTTTAAGTTAGTAAACATAAATCAATTTATTACTTTTGCACCAAATTTAAAAATAAAGAAATGTTATCAGTTTCAAATTTATCGGTACAGTTTGGTAAGAGAGTGTTATTCGATGAAGTAAATACAAAATTTGTACAAGGCAATTGTTATGGTATTATTGGTGCCAATGGTGCAGGGAAATCAACTTTTCTGAAAATAATTTCAAGAAAAATGGATCCTACATCAGGACAAGTTTCTCTGGAAGCAGGAAAAAGAATGTCTGTGTTAACTCAAGATCACTATGCATTTGATGAATTCCCAGTTTTAGAAACTGTAGTGATGGGAAACAAAGAGTTGTTCGCAATCAAATCTGAAATTGATGCTTTGTATGCAGATTATACGGATGAAAATGCTGAAAAGATAGGAGAGTTGCAGGTTAAATTTGAAGAAATGAATGGTTGGAATGCAGATTCTGATGCTGCTGCAATGCTTTCTAATTTAGGAATTAAAGAAGAGCTTCATTATACCTTGATGAGTGAATTGGATGGGAAACAAAAAGTACGAGTTTTAATTGCTCAAGCACTTTTTGGAAATCCAGATGTCTTAATCATGGATGAACCTACCAACGATCTAGATTTTGAAACGATTGCATGGTTAGAAAACTTTTTGGCGAATTTTGATAATACTGTTATCGTAGTATCGCATGACCGTCACTTTTTAGATGCGGTATGTACACATATCTCAGACATCGATTTTGGAAAAATCAATCATTATTCAGGGAATTATACGTTTTGGTATGAATCATCTCAATTAGCCGCAAAGCAAAGAGCTCAACAGAATAAAAAAGCGGAAGATAAAAAGAAAGAATTAGAAGATTTTATTCGTCGTTTTTCTGCCAATGTTGCTAAATCTAAGCAGGCAACAAGTAGAAAGAAGATGATTGAAAAATTAAATGTAGATGATATAAAACCTTCAAGTAGAAGGTATCCTGCCATCATTTTTAAGAGTGAAAGAGAAGCAGGAGATCAAATTTTAAATGTAGAAGGCTTATCTAAAACTTCAGATGAAGGAGTCTTATTTAATGATGTTCATATCAACTTAAATAAAGGAGAAAAAATTGCGATTATTTCAAAAAACTCAAAGGCAATTACTGCTTTTTATGAGATTGTTGCTGGCGGTAAAAAACCAGATGCAGGAAAATTTGATTGGGGTGTTACAACAACTCAGTCTTATTTACCATTAGACAATTCTTCTTTCTTTCAAGATGGAAGTTTAAACTTGGTAGATTGGTTACGTCAATATGCACAAACAGAAGAAGAACGAGAAGAAGTTTTTTTACGTGGATTCTTAGGAAAAATGATTTTCTCAGGTGAAGAAGCTCTAAAGAAAAGTAATGTATTGTCTGGAGGTGAAAAAGTTCGTTGTATGTTGTCTAGAATGATGATGAAAAGAGCCAATATTTTAATATTAGATGAACCTACAAATCACTTAGATTTGGAATCGATACAGGCATTAAATAACTCTTTAATTAGTTTTCCAGGAACGGTTTTGTTTTCAACGCATGATCACGAGTTTGCACAAACTGTTGCTAATAGAATTATCGAATTAACTCCTAAAGGTGTCATTGATAGACATGCAACTTTTGATGAGTATTTAAGCGATCCTAAAGTAAAAGAACTAAGAGATAAAATGTATTCTTAATCTAAAAAAGGCAGCTAAATAGCTGCCTTTTTATTGGTGTTAGTTTTGATTTATCTCTTTTGCAACGGACTAATAATCTTAACATCACTAAAAGAAATAGCTCCACGAACAACGCTATCTATCGAATTTTTCAAGGCGTCAATCAATTGCATTTTTAATTGTGATTTATGATAAATTAAACTTACTTCTCTTGCCGGAGGTGGCGCTGTAAATTCTCGTAAATGTTTCTTGTCTTTATCGTTTAAATCCAAGGTGTGTAAGTAGGGGAGAAGTGTCATTCCTAATCCCTCTTTAGAAAGTTTAATTAAAGTGTCAAAACTTCCACTTTCTAGTTGAAACCCTTTTTTATTATCCGTTTTATGGGTTCTACATAAATTAATCACACTGTCCTTAAAACAATGTCCATCTTCCAATAATAAAATATCTTCCATTTCTAATTCGTCAGATTTAATTTCTTTTTGATTAAATAAGCGATGTCCTTCTGGAATTAAACCTACAAAGGGTTCATAATACAGAGGCATTTCTTTAATAGCTTCGTTTTCTAGTGGAGTAGCTGCTAATCCAGCATCGATATGATTGTCCATTAGTTTTCTTACAATTTCTTCTGTAGTCAATTCCTCAATAATGAGCTTAACTTTTGGGTATTTTTTAGTGAAATTATTTAAAAACATAGGAAGAAGTGTGGGCATCACAGTAGGTATAATCCCTATGCGAAATTCACCACCAATAAATCCTTTATGTTGATGAACGATGTCTTTAATTCTATTACTCTCGTTAACAATGATCTTAGCTTGTTCTACTACTTTTTTACCAACATCGGTTAATTCTATAGGTTTTTTAGAACGATTAAATATTAGCACATCTAACTGATCTTCTAGCTTTTGAATTTGCATGCTTAAGGTAGGTTGGGTTACAAAGCTATGTTCTGCCGCAACGGTAAAGTTCTGATATTCAGCAACAGATAGCACATATTTTAATTGAGTGATAGTCATCTATAATAAATTTTGATAAATATATTAAAACTATCAATATTTATTATAGTCAATCTGAAATTTCTTTAGATAAATTTTTTTGATAGGCAGTAAAGATTTTACTATTGAAGGTTCTGAAATTCTTATAAATTCCAAAACTCTCTTTTTTTATTTAATTCCTCTTCTTGTTTGGCATATTCTTCAAGAGAAACTACTTTTAAAAATGACGGATGTTGCTCAATTGCATATTCAATCTTAGTCACAATATCGCTTATTTCATCTTTGTCATAATCAATTTCCAAAGGCTCTTTAATCATCATCGATTGTAAGACATTTCTCTTCTTAATCATTAACCCTTTTTTATCAAAAGATCGTCTAAAACCATCAATAACAATCGGAATCACCGTTGGTTTATAGGTTTTAATGATATGTGCTGTTCCTCTTCTAATCGGTTTAAAGGGCGTTGTGGTTCCTTGAGGGAATGTGATTACCCAACCATCATCTAGCGCTTTTCCAATATTAGAAATATCAGACATTTTTACTTGTCTATTTACATTTTCGCCAGCACTTCGCCAAGTTCTATCTATTGATATTGATCCTGTATAAGCAAATATTTTAGGAAGAATTCCAGAACGCATAGTTTCACCAGCAGCAACATAATAAATATTTAACTTTGGATTCCAGATATAACCGATGTTTTTTATAGAATCATCTCTTCCTTTTAGTGCAGCATTAAATACATGAAACATTGCAGCGACATCTGCAAAATAAGTTTGATGATTAGAAATAAACAGCACATTATTATCTGGCAATTCTCTTAAAATTTCAGAACCTTCAATGTGTAAATTATTAAACTTCCGGTAACGCCCGTGAGAAACTACACCAAGAATTCTGATTAACATTTTCTTAATCCATAAAATATGTCCAAAAGGATTCTCTTTAAATAAAGGCATTCACTTGATTTTTTTAATAGTTACTTGCTAAAATACAAAAGTATTTACAGTTGAATATTTTTAATTAACTCTTTAATTTCACTTAACATCATTCCAGTTGCCCCCCAAACAACATGATCATTTAATCGAAAACAGGGAACAGCAATTTTATCCATATAAGAAGTTTTCATAACAATAGAATCTAGATTAATATCATCTAAAAGATCTTTAAGTGTTACCTCTATAATTTCATCAACTTCATGATTGGTTTTAAATTCAGGTTTTTGATGCATCATAGCAAAAAAAGGAGTGGCTAAAAAATTACTCGGTGGAATATACACATTAGTAATTTCTCTAATTATTTGAATTTCATTTTGTAAAACTCCAACTTCTTCAAAGGTTTCTCTTAAAGCAGTATGAGTAAGATTTTTATCTGATTTTTCAATTTTCCCACCTGGGAAACTAATTTGTGCAGAATGTGTTCCTTTATAGCTTGCTCTTTTAGTTAATAAAAAAGTGGTTTCGTTGTTGACATCTGGATAAAACAAAGCCAATACAGCTGCTCTTTTTGGATTGTTAGCCTTAATCTTTTCCCCATCATAACCCATTCTCATTTTTGGTGCTAGTTTAAACTGAGCATCTAAACCACCAAGAGGTAATTGTTCTAATTGTCTTATATTTTTATGGAAATCATCAAAATTCATACGTTATTTATCACCTTTAAAAAGAAATCCAAATCCAAGTCTACTTAAAAACTTCTTTTCAAAATCCCAGAAAAATCTAAATTGACAAAATAGAAACCCAACAATGGGCAATGTGAGTTGATAAATTGGAAAAATCAATAAAATACGTAATGGCCAATAGATAAAACCACTTGTCGTAGCTTTAGAAAGACCAAAAAAAGCAGTCACAGGATTCGCAACCCAAGCAGCAAAAGAACCATTAATTGCAAATACAAGAAGTATTAATATGATTTGAATGTTAGAAGTGATTCCCCAACGTTCTTTAAGTTTTTCCATTATAAAAATTATAAAACAAAAATAGATTATTCAGCAACAATATAAAAACGAAACTGGACAAGTTTAAAAAGAAACTCTTAAGTTTTTTTTTTATCTTTCAGCAATCAAAAATTTTAAAACAAGTAGATGAAAAAACTAGCACTGCATTGGAAAATATTAATTGGAATGGTCTTAGGGATTCTCTTTGGGTTTTTAATGAATTCAGTAGATGGAGGTAAAGCTTTTGTGACCGATTGGATTAAGCCCTTGGGTACCATTTTTATCAATTTATTAAAACTGATTGCAGTACCCTTAATTTTAGCTTCATTAATTAAAGGAATCTCAGATTTAAAAGATATTTCTAAGATTAAGAAAATGGGGGGACGGACCATTATCATTTATGTTTTAACAACTGTCGTAGCTATTGTAATTGGTTTAACCATCGTAAATACTGTTCAGCCAGGAAAAGGAATGTCTCAAGATACTATTGAGAAAATTAAAACAAAATATGAAAGTTCTGATGGGGTAAAAGATAAAATGGACAAAGCTAAAGTCACCAAAGATGCGGGTCCATTACAACCTTTAGTAGATATTTTTCCACAAAATATCTTTCAAGCTTTGGGCGATGCAAAGATGTTACAAATCATATTTTTTGCATTATTTGTAGGAATTTGCTTGCTATTAATTCCTGAAAACAAAGCGGCTCCGCTAGTAAATTTTTTCGATTCTCTGAATGAAGTCGTCATGAAAATGGTCGATTTAATTATGTTAACAGCTCCTTATGCAGTCTTTGCATTATTAGCCAATGTTATAATCGCTTTTGATGATACTGAAATATTAATGAAACTTCTTTGGTATGGATTATGTGTGGTAGGTGGTTTATTATTAATGATAGCTTTTTACCTAATGTTAGTTAGTGTTTATACAAAGAAATCACCGATGTGGTTTTTAAAACAAATTAGTCCAGCGCAATTATTAGCTTTTTCTACAAGTTCAAGTGCTGCAACATTGCCAGTAACGATGGAAAGAGTAGAAGAACATTTAGGTGTAGACAAAGAAGTATCTGGATTTGTTTTACCAGTTGGAGCAACTATTAATATGGATGGAACAAGTTTATATCAAGCAGTTGCTGCGGTATTTATTATGCAAGTAATTTGGCCAGAAGGTTTAACGTTCACCAATCAATTAGTAATAGTGGCAACAGCTTTATTAGCTTCTATCGGAAGTGCTGCTGTACCAAGTGCAGGTATGGTAATGCTTGTAATTGTTCTAGAATCTATCGGATTTCCAGAAGAATTATTACCAATTGGTCTAGCATTAATCTTTGCGGTAGATAGACCTTTAGACATGTGTAGAACGATGGTAAATGTTACAGGTGATGCAACAGTTTCTATGATTGTAGCAAAATCTTTAGGAAAACTTCAAGAGCCTAAGCCAAAAGATTGGGATGATAATTATGATAAAGTAAAAGGATAAAAAATAGATAAAAATATGAATGTTTGTTTCTTAATGTATCCATGGGAGAGTATTAAATCTCCAGAAAATGATACTTCATTAACCCTGATTCACGAATGTGTAAAAAGAGGTCACGGTGTTGCTATTTGTACACCTTCTAACCTAACTATTAGAAATAGTGTTACTAGTGCTTTTTGTACCATCTTAAATAGAGGTGATAAAGTATCGGCGAGCATCAAGTCTTTTTATAAAAATACAACCACAAGAGAAGAAATGCTTCCGATTGCTGGGTTTGATGTTATCTTTATGAGAGCAGAGCCGCCATTAGATCCATTGATGTTAAACTTCTTAGATTCTGTAAAAGACGATGTGTTTATCATTAATTCTGTACGAGGAATGCGTGAAGCCAACAATAAATTATATACGGCTGCTTTTGAAGATCCAAATAATGAGATCATTCCAGTAACGCATGTATCAAAAAACAAAGATTATTTAATTCAGATGATTGAAGAATCTCCATCAGATAAAATGATTTTAAAACCACTGGATGGTTTTGGTGGTTCTGGAGTTATTTTAATTGAAAAGTCAGCAATGGGAAACATTAACTCATTGTTAGATTTTTACATTCATAAAAAAGACGGAACCTCTGATTATGTAATTCTTCAAGAATATATTGAAGGTGCAGACCAAGGTGATGTTAGAATTTTGATCTTAAACGGAGTACCAATTGGTGCTATGAGAAGAATTCCGGGTGATAAAGATCACCGATCTAATGTTTCAGCGGGAGGTACAGTAGCAAAACATAAACTTACGAAACAAGAAAAATTATTGTGCCAGAAAATTGGACCAAGATTAGTGCAGGATGGTTTGTATTTTGTAGGAATTGATGTCATTGGTGGAAAATTAGTAGAAGTGAATGTGATGAGCCCTGGTGGTATTACTTACATCAATAAAGTGTATAAAATTAAGGTTCAAGAAAAAGTTGTCGATTTTATGGAAAGCAAAGTTTTGGAAAGAAATGCCGCTTTTCAAAGAAAGACAGACTTGAAAAAAATGGTGGACGAAGCATAATGTTACAAGTTCCAGATGTTATCGTAGAGCCAGGTTGGTTATATGAAAATTTAGATCATCCTAAATTAATCATTTTAGATGCTACGATTAAAAAAGTGACCAGTTCTTCTTTAAATAACTCAGTACAAGAATATATTAAAAATACGCTATTCTTTGATTTAAAAAACACGTTTAGTAATCAAGAAAGTGAATTTCCGAATACGGTTTTAGATGCTGTTACTTTTGAAAAGGAAGCACAAAAATTAGGAATCAACCAAGATAGTTGTATTGTAGTCTATGATCAATTAGGAATCTATTCTAGCGCCAGGGTTTGGTGGCTATTTAACTTAATGGGTTTTCAAAACATTGCTGTCTTAAACGGAGGTTTTCCTGTATGGAAATCCAAAAAATATCTTACAGAACAACAACAAACCAAATCTTTACCACAAGGAAATTTTAAATCAAGCTATGCAACCAGCCTTTTTATCAGTAAAAAAGAGGTTTTGAACTCTTTATCAAACTTAGATATTAAAGTTGTTGATGCTAGAAGCCACAATCGATTTATGGGTATTGAACCAGAACCTAGAAAAGACTTGCCTTCTGGAAGAATTCCAAACTCTTCAAACATTCCGTATACGGAAGTTTTAAATGAGTGCATTTTAAAATCAAAAACCGAGCTAGAAAGTATTTTTAAATCCTATACTGTGGAGACAAAAGTTTTGTTTTCTTGTGGATCGGGAATTACAGCTAGTATTTTGGCACTTGCGTTTCGTTATATCAACAAAAATAATTTTGCTGTCTATGATGGATCTTGGACAGAGTGGGGAAGCGATGTTTCATTACCAAAAGAACAATAAGTATGTTACGATTAACCGTCAATCAAATCATTGAAAAAATTAGCAACGAAGAAACATTTCATGCCGTTGCTGCGGATTATTCTTTTACCATCAAAATTAATGAATACGTACATTATATGTGCGGCGCAGTGCATGACGGACATCAATTTAGAAAAGAACTTTGGAGTAATTGTATTCACACAGAATATGAACGTTGGTATGAGGAAGATCCGGCTACCAAGCAAATGGTTCAGTCAAATCCTATTGTGATTGCAGGAATGGATTCTAGATTTGAATACGATTTAAACAGAGCCCCAGAATCAGCTATCTATGAAGATGCATGGGGAAAACAACTGTGGCATACTTCATTATCTGATGAGGAAAAAGGGAAAAGTTTACTAAAACATCACAATTTTTACAAAGTCGTAGATACTTTAGTTGCTAAACTAGAGGAAAAATTTGGGGTTTGTATTGTTTATGATATGCATAGTTATAATTGGAAGCGTTGGGATAGAGAAGTACCTACGTGGAATTTAGGAACCACCAATGTTGATCAAGTTAGATTTAAAAACGATATTGAAACTTGGCGAGCAACGCTAGGAAAAACACCTTTTCCAAACGGAATTAAATCAACTTCAAAAGTGAACGATGCTTTTTTAGGAAATGGCTATTTCTTAAAATACATTACACAACACTTTAATAATACCTTGGTGTTGGCAACAGAAATCTCTAAAGTCTATTGTGATGAACTCGCATATATTATCTATCCTGAGGTTGTTGATGCAGTAGAAACCTACTTAAAAACCGAATTAAAAAAACACGCAGAAGCTTTTTATAAAGCGCATAAATTGTAAATTTGCATCGGATTTAGCTATTGAATTATGATGAATGACGCTTCTATAAAAAACAAAACACTTTTTGAGATTGATAATCGCATTGATGAGCTGGTGAAGAGAATTGAGCTCTTAAATTATGTGAACCCTATTAATATAGAATCTGAAAAAGAGAAATTCTTTAACTCTAAATATTTAACAGATCCTAAGTTTAAATACCCAAAAAGAGACTTTGATAAGTTTAACTTACACAAAGAGTTTTTTAAATTATCTATTAGTAAAATAGAAGATGAAGTTTTACGAGATTTTTATGAAGACATCATTTATTTTTATTCAGGATTAATTCAATGTATAGAAACGATAGGAAAGGGTAAACGTTTTTATTACAACAGTTTACGTTCTTTTGGAACACCTACAGAACAAGATGTAGAAAACGCTAAATTTATTCTTCATTTTGAAAGTGAAGATGAAAATTCTGACATCTTTCAACCAAAATATACCGCTTTAGAATCAACACATTTTTTTAGAGAATATTCTAAAAAATATGATTTTACCTACGAGATTAAAAACTCATCAACCATGGGAGCCATTGCTATGGTTTCTAATACGGCTAAAGCATTGGTCTTAGATGAAAACCATGTGTTTTCTGACAACGAAATCAATGTTTTAACCAATCACGAAATTGGTGTACACATGGTAACAACCATGAATGGTGTTTTACATCCTTTAAAGATATTTTCTCACGGTTTTCCAGGAAATGAAGAAACTCAAGAAGGTTTGGCTGTTTTTAGTGAATACATGTCTGGAAACTTGACCATTAAACGATTAAAAGAATTGGCTTATCGTGTGTTGGCAGTAGATAGTTTGGCGAAAGGATATTCTTTTTCTCAAACTTTTAGATTGCTTCACAACAGTTATGATTTAGAAAGAGAACAAGCGTTTCACATTGCTGTTCGTGCTCACAGAGGTGGCGGATTTACCAAAGATTACCTCTATTTATCGGGCTTAAAAAAGATTTACGATTACCACCAACAAGGCAAAGATTTAAGTTTGTTATTAACGGGGAAAGTTTCTCTTGAATTTGTTGACGATATTGAATTTATGATTCAAAACAACTATGCCATTGGAGCCAAACATATTACAGATTCTTATGCTGTTAATAATAATACCAATAAAACTGTCGATTTCATTTTAGAGAATTTGAAGTAACAAAAAGTTAGTTTGTATTTATTCTTTTCCAATGTTCTGGAGATACTGTTTTCCAATAGATTTCATAGAAATCTTTTTTCTTGGTATTATTTGAATGAATCATATCTGAGAAATATGAAATTAATTTGCTTTTATATTTAGAACCTTTAGCAAGAGCATCTTTATATTCTTTGTCAAAAACTAATACAGAAGCGTTAATGTATTTATAGCTTTCTATACCATTGGTAGCAACTGTAAATTTAACTGTATCATTATAGAAAAGTTTAATATTTTCCCAAACTAGAATAGGATGACTTTTTCTTTTGGGATAAATTTCTTTATCCCACTTACCAAAAGTATCATACATTATCTTCTTAGTAAGCATCGCCGTATTCACGCATTCATATTTTAGCTCATTAACTAAAATGGTAGAGTTATTAACTTTTGACTTAAATTTTTCGATAATAAAACTATCATAACCTGTTCTATTTAATGAATTACATTTTTTTAATCCTGTTACTTTTTTAGGGGCAGAACATGAAGTTAAAATTAAAACGATAGATAATGTCAAAAATTTTTTCATACTAGTTGATAACTTAATTAATAAGATGAGTTTTAACACTTCGGCTAGCTCAGTGTAAATTCAATTTATCAATAGTTAGCGAAGTCATATTTTTTTTGGGTAAAAAGTCAAACAGGTATAATACCTGTTTTTAGATAATAGATGCTAATTCTGAAAAATCATCAATGACCAAATTTGCTTGTTCCAAAGTTTGGTCAGCAGCCAATGGATTTCTATATCCTACTACAAAAATACCAGCATCGTTGGCAGCTTTTACGCCGTTGTCAGAATCTTCAATAACAATACAATGCTCTTTGTTTGTATTTCCTAGGATGGCAGCTTTTTCAAAAATTTCTGGGTGTGGTTTGGAGGCTGTTAAATCGGCGCCACTAATTTTAGCCGTAAAATAAGAATGTAAGTCAAACCGTGTAAAAACCCGGTTTATATTTACTATGGCAGAAGAAGAAGCCAAGATTAGCGTAATATTTTGTTGATATAAATTTTTGATGAGATTTTCTACACCGTTTACTAGGTGTAAAGTTGGATCTTTTTCAAAGAAATTTACATAGCGTTTTCGTTTTGCTAATACCAATTCTTCAGGATTTACATCCAATTTAAAATGCGCTACTAATTTTTCAAAAGCATTAATGGTAGAAGAACCGGTAAGGGTTTTGTATAAATCATCAGAAACATCTACGCCAATACTTGTAAAGGTTTCGTAGTAGGCTTTTTTATGAATTTCTTCAGAATCTATAATCACGCCATCCATGTCAAAAATGACACATTTCACTTCTTTTGGAAACTCCATTTAATCTAAAAATTTAGCTTTTAGTTCTAGAGTTGGAATCATACAACTCTCTTTTTTTCCAAACCATTTGTACCTATTTCTAGCAATATAATCGTAGAAGAAATTATTAAACCCATCTGGTAAGATGCTAAAAATTTGCATTAGTTTCCAAGCGCCAGAAAATTCATTTATAATTTTCAAGGCAGCTACAGATTTAATATAATATGCTTCTTCAGGATCGTAAAGAATAATAGAATCTATGGTAGCAGTATCAATTCCTAATTTATTAATAATTGCCTTTCCAGTTTCAGATTGTAAAGCTGTAAATAAAAACACATTTTTTTTATCGTACTTAATTACTTTTAAAACCGAATCGTTACAAAGGTTGCAAACACCATCAAATAAGATGAGTTTCTTGATTTTAGGAATGTTGATATCTGTGATTGTCATTTTGATTACAAAAATAAAGCTTAAAAATTTAAATATTACTGTAACAAATTAAATTTAGAGCCGTCTTATGTAAAGCAGTAAGAAATGTTACTGAAGTGCTATTGGGTTTTAACATAAAATTAGTAGCCACAATCACAGTCTTTATCTACTTTTATGCAAAAATTAACCAACGCAAATGATTCGTATAGCTAACTTACATAAATCTTATCCAATCGGTAAAGATTCTCTTCACGTTTTAAAAGGAATTAACTTACATATTAAAGAAGGAGAATTTGTTTCCATTATGGGTTCTTCAGGTTCTGGAAAATCAACTTTATTAAATATTGTTGGGTTATTAGATGAACATGATGAAGGAGAATACTTTCTAAACGGACAAGAAATAAAAAACTTAAATGAGAAAAAAGGAGCGATTTTAAGAAACAAATTTTTAGGATTTGTTTTTCAATCGTTTAACCTTATTTCTTACAAAACGGCATTAGAAAATGTTTCATTGCCATTATACTACAAAGGAGTAGGAAGAAAAGAGCGTCAAAAAATTGCCTTAGATTATTTAGACAAAGTTGGATTAAAAGATTGGGCAGGTCATTTACCTAACGAATTATCTGGTGGACAAAAACAACGTGTTGCTATTGCAAGAGCCTTGGTTACCAATCCTAAAGTTGTTTTAGCAGATGAGCCAACTGGAGCCTTAGATTCTACCACAACAGATTCTGTAATGGATTTGTTAAAAGACATTAACAACGAAGGAATGACGGTGTTTGTAATTACGCATGAAGAAGAAGTTGCAGATCAAACCAAAAGAATCGTTCGTTTAAAGGATGGTGTTATCATAAGTGATACCATTAACAAACAAAGAAATCCGGCTAAAACAGTTTAATTATGTTTGATATAGATCGTTGGAGAGAAATTTTTCAAAGTATTAACAAAAACAGGTTGCGTTCTGTGATGTCTGGATTTACAGTAGCTTTTGCTATTCTGTTATTTACCTTGTTATTCGGAATAGTAAGTGGTCTTAAAAATACGTTTGAAGGAGCTTTTGTAGACGATGCTGCCAATTCGATGTTTGTAAGAGTTTGGAAAACGACTAAACCATACAAAGGATTACAGTCGGGGAGAAGAATTCAATTAAAAAATAACGATTACGATTACGTAGCAGACAAGTACGATAGTAAAATTGACTTAATGACTGCTAGAGTTTACAAGAACTTTAGCATGTCTTATAAAAAGAATCAAGATAACTATAGTATAAGAGCTGTTCATCCAGATCATCAGTTTTTAGAGAAAACGATTATGGATGAAGGAAGATATATCAATCAGTTAGACATTAATGAAGCTTCAAAATCAATTGTGATTGGTAGATTGGTAAAGTCTGATTTGTTTGGAGAAAAGCCTGCCTTAGGAAAACGAATCAATGTTGGAGGAATCTCTTACAAAGTAATTGGTATATTTTCGGATGATGGAGGAGACAACGAAGAAAGATTATCATACATACCCATAACTACCGCACAAAAACTATATGGGAATAACGATTATATCAGTCAGATTAATATTGGATATAATGAGAACTTAAGTTTAGACGAAGCCATTGCATTTGGTAAAGCTGTAGAAAGAGACATGCGTAAAAAGTTAGACATCCATCCTGATGATCAAAGTGCTTTGTCTGTAAGAAACATGGCAGAATTAAATAAAGGTGTAGGAATCTTTATGTTAGCCTTGTTCTTTATCGTCATCTTTATTGGATCAGGAACGTTAATTGCCGGAATCATTGGAATTAGTAATATCATGATTTTCGTAATTAAAGAACGAACCAAAGAATTTGGAATTAGAAAAGCACTAGGTGCAAAACCTTCTTCTATTGTAGGAATGGTTGTGCAAGAATCAGTATTAATTACTACGATTGCAGGATATTTAGGATTAACATTAGGAACGTATATTCTAAGCTTAATAGGAAATAGTTTGGAAGAGGATTATTTTATAAAAGACCCAAGTGTCAGTCAAGGATTAGTAATTGGAGCAACCATTGTTTTAATTCTATCCGGATTAATAGCAGCTTTAGTTCCTGCTAGAAAAGCATCAAAAATTAAACCCGTAGTAGCCTTAAGAGCAGATTAATTATGAAATTTTTATTCGATTCAGATACTTGGCAAGAAATTTATGGAGGAATTCGTAAAAACAAAACCAGAACCATCATTACTATTATTGGGGTTCTTTGGGGAATCTTCTTGTTGGTAGTTCTTTTAGGAGCATCAAGAGGTTTAGAAAATAACTTTAAAAATATTTTTGGAGATTTTGCAACCAACAGTGTATTTTTCTGGTCACAAAGAACAGAAATGCCTTTTAAAGGTTTTCAAAAAGGAAGAAACGTTCGTTTAACAACAAAGGATGTTGCTATTCTGCAAAGAGAGTATAAAGAAATTAAGTTTATAGCACCAAGAAGTCAGACTAACAGTGCAATTACTAGAAGTTTTAAAACAGGAAACTTTAATGTTTCTGGAGACCTTCCAGTATTAGATAAAGTACAAAAGAAAGATTTAGTTTATGGTAGATTTCTAAACGAGAATGATATCAAGTTAAAATCTAAAGTTTGTGTGATTGAACAAGAAATATACGAGCAGTTGTTCGAAAAAGACGAACAACCCGTTGGTGAAATAGTTAATATTGGAAATATTTCTTATAAAATAATTGGAGTATATAAAAATGGTAATATTTCCTTTGATGGAGCTGCAGCCTATATTCCATTTTCAACATTTCAGCAAGTATACAATAGAGCCAATAGAATTAGTTGGATGATGATTACTGCAAATGAAGGAATAGATATTCTTCAAATGGAGCAAGATATATTGCTTACGCTTAAGAATATACACAAAGTAGATCCTGAAGATAAAAGAGCTTTTGGTAGTGCAAACTTAGCAGTAGAAATTGGAAAAATTACAGGATTCTTAACAGGAATGCAATTCTTGACATGGTTTGTTGGAATCGCTACATTAATTGCTGGAGTATTTGCCATTGGAAACATTTTATTGATTACTGTAAAAGAAAGAACCAAAGAAATTGGAATTAGACGAGCTATTGGCGCAACACCAATTGAAGTTAGAAGACAAGTAGTATTAGAGTCTGTATTCTTAACAACGGTTGCTGGAATGCTTGGGATTATTTTTGGGGGATTGGTGTTAATGATACTTGACAGTTGGCTAGGTTCTGGTCCAGACCCAACATTAATTAATCCAACAGTAAACATTCCAATAATATTAATAGCCTTCTTAATTCTTATAGTATTAGGTACCTTGATAGGATTGATACCTGCTTACATGGCAACATTAATGAAGCCAATAGACGCATTAAGAGACGAATAAAATTAAACATAGAAATAAATTAACCAAACGTTATATAGACAATCAAAATGAGTAAAAGAGCAAAAATTATATTATTAGTCGTAGTAGTAGTATTCGCAGCAGTCCTTGCCTGGTTAGGAAGTAAGAATAAACAAAATATCGTTAGCTATAAAACAGAGACAGCTTTTAAAGCTACTATTGTTAAGAAAACAGTCGCTACCGGAAAAGTAATTCCATTAGAAGAAATTGAGATTAAACCTCAAATTACTGGAATCATTGACCAAATCTATTTATTAGAAGGAGCAAAAGTTAAAAAAGGTGACTTAATAGCTACCGTAAGAGTTGTTCCTAATGAGCAATCTTTATTGAGTGCTAAGGGTAGAGTAGATAATATTAAATTGAGAGTAAAAAATGCAAAAATAGCTTTTGATAGAAACAAGCAATTATTTGATAAAGGTGTTTTAGCAGCCTCTGCATTTGAGCAAATTGAACTTACCTACGATCAAGCGAAACAAGATTTAATTAATGCTGAGAATGATTATAAGATCATTAAAAGCGGATCATCTGGAGTGGGAGTTGCCAATACAGATATTAGAGCACAAATCTCAGGAACTATCTTAGAGATCCCAGTAAAAGAAGGAGATCAAGTAATTCAGAGTAATAACTTTAATGCAGGTACAACCATCGCTTCGATTGCAGATATGAGTAAAATGATCTTCGAAGGAAAAGTTGATGAATCTGAAGTGAGTAAATTAGTTAATGGTACCGCTATAGAAATATCTTTAGGTGCTATTGAAGAGAAAAAATTCCCTGCTAAATTAAACTTTATCGCTCCAAAAGGAACTGAAGAAGGTGGTGCAGTACAATTTACAATCAAAGCAAACTTAACATTAGACGATACGTATTTTGTGAGAGCTAACTATAGTGCAAATGCAGACATCGTTTTAGAACAACAAGATAGTGTACTTGCAATTAAAGAAGCTTTATTACGTTTCGATAAAAAGACAGAAAAACCTTACGTAGAAGTGAAAATTGGTGAAAACGAATTTGAGAAAAGAGAATTAGTATTAGGAATCTCAGATGGTGTAAACATTATGGTAAAATCGGGAATTACAGCTACAGACGAATTAAAAATATGGAATAAAGCTAAGAAAGATAACAACGATCAAGATTAGTAAACACTAATCAATTTCATAAAAAAAGGAACTCAATTGAGTTCCTTTTTTTTATTTTAAATTGATTCTATATCCAATTTCAAAACCTAGCAAATTATAACCACTATTAGGCATCTGAATGTTAAAATTGGAAACATGACCGAGATTAGTTCCAAGATATAATTCTGAATTATCAAAAGAAGAAACTAAACCAAGTGAAAAATTTTCAATAAAAGTAAACCCTTGTGCTAAGCGTTCTGTTTCAACATCGATATAAGCAGCTCCTAAACCTAGTGTAGCTTCAAATGAGATGTTCTCAAACAACGTTCTTCTTAATTGAAACCCTAATTCAAAAGCATAAACAGAGATGGCTTTCTTTTGTGTAAATTTTTCACGTAGAAATAAAAAATCAGACTCGTCAGGAGTGATGAAAAACTCATTCAATAATTGATGATTTGCAATTTGAACTTGAGGTTGTAGAATTAAATTAAAATCCCATTGCTCCCAATCCTTCAGATTATAAAAAAACTGAAATTTTAACACATCCGTTTTATAATTATAGTCTTTGTCAAAAAACAATGCGTTGTTTTGTTTAGCGCTATTATAAAGGATTCCGAATTTTTTTAATTTCCGAATGCTGTCTTTCTCACTTTGACCATAAGTAAAAGTGAAAACAAATAAGAAAACAACAAGTAGATATTTATGCAAACTGTTTAGATACGTTTTCTGCTTTTCTACTTTCTGAATAATCGTAAAAACCTTCACCAGATTTAACACCTAATTTACCAGCTCTTACCATATTAACCAATAAAGGACAGGGAGCATATTTTGGATTTTTAAATCCATCATACATCACCTCTAAAATAGACAAGCAAACATCTAAACCGATAAAATCAGCTAATTGTAAAGGCCCCATTGGATGTGCCATTCCTAATTTCATTACCGTATCAATTTCCTGAACTCCAGCTACACCATTATACAACGTTTCTACAGATTCATTAATCATTGGCATTAAGATTCTGTTGGCAACAAACCCCGGGTAATCATTTACTTCAACCGGAATTTTATTTACTTTTTTAGAAAGTTCAACCGTAAAATTCATCACTTGATCAGAAGTATTATAACCTCTAATAATCTCTACCAATTTCATAATTGGGACAGGATTCATAAAATGCATTCCAATTACTTTGTCAGGTCTTTTTGTAACAGCTGCAATCTGAGTAATAGAAATTGATGAGGTATTGGTTGCTAAAATGGTATCCTGTAGACAAACAGCATCCAATTCTTCAAATATTTTTAATTTTAAACCTAAGTTCTCAGTCGCTGCTTCAACCACTAAACTTGCATACTGAGTACCTTCTTTTATAGAAGTATAGGTAGTTATATTAGAAAGTGTTTTTGCTTTGTCTGCTTCCGTAATTTTTTCTTTAGCCACCATTCGATCTAGATTTTTTGAAATCGTTGCGATTCCTTTATCCAATGAAGCTTGAGAAATATCGATTAATTGAACGTTATAATTAAATTGAGCAAAAGTATGTGCAATTCCATTTCCCATGGTACCAGCACCAATTACAGCTATATTTTTCATTGTTTATATTTTTTTATTTGGGCGTTTTAACAGGCTTTCGCTACTCGTTTTTTTTAGATTTGTTTTCGATACACCACGCAAAAAAGGCATGGCACTCAAACTGATATCTAAAAAAGAACTCAAACATATCGCTCTATCCTTAACGCAATTATCAATTAATCTTTTATAAAAATATAAGTATTTTTCTTTACTTATAAACTTTGCTACTTTCTAACATTTTCTAAAAACAATCAATAATTTGTTGAGCAACTCTTAAGGCTTTAGTTCCATCATTTAAGGTAACTACAGGTCTTGTGTTGTTTTCAATGGCTTTTGCAAAAGTCTCTAATTCGTCTAAAATAGCATTGTTAGAAGCAACTTCTGGATTATCAAAATAGATTTGTTTTTTGATGCCTTCTGCATTTTGAAGAATCATCGCAAACTCATCTGGATTCTCTGGAGCATCTTTCATTCTAACAACTTCAGATTTCTTTTCTAGAAAATCAACTGAAATGTAGGCATCCTTTTGAAAGAAACGCGATTTACGCATGTTTTTCATAGAAATTCTACTGGCTGTTAAATTAGCAACGCATCCATTTTCAAATTCAATTCTGGCATTTGCAATATCTGGAGTATCTGAAATTACTGAAACACCACTTGCATGAACATTTTTTACTGGAGATTTCACAACACTTAATATAATATCGATATCATGTATCATTAAATCTAAAACGACAGGAACATCGGTCCCTCTAGGATTAAACTCAGCCAAACGATGACACTCTATAAACATTGGAGAACCAATCATGTCTTTAACGGCTGTAAAAGCAGGGTTAAAACGCTCTACGTGTCCAACCTGACCAAGTATGTGTTTTTGACTTGCTAAAGTTCTAATTGCTTCCGCTTCTAAAATGGTATTGGTAATTGGCTTTTCTATAAAAATATGACATCCTTTTTCAATAGCCATCTTTGCACATTCAAAATGAGAAAGAGTGGGGGTAACAATATCTACAACATCTACAGCTTCAACTAAATCTTCAATAGAATCAAAAGCTTTATAACCAAATTCAGTAGAAACTTTTTTAGAATTTTCTTCCGATGGGTCATAAAAACCTAACAATTCATAATATTTAGATTCTTGCAATAATTTTAAGTGAATCTTTCCTAAATGACCAGCGCCTAGTACTCCAACTTTTAGCATAAAATGTGATTTTTTTGGTGTTGTTTTTTCAACGATAACAAAGATACAATTTTATAGGAATTTTAGACGAATTATTCTACTTTTAGACCGCTTTATAAAGTTATAAATTGAAAGATACATCCAAACATCAAGGACTTAGAAATCAGTTAGCAAGCGTGCTACAACAAAAAGGAATTACTGATGAGAATGTTTTAAATGCTGTTAGGAAAATTCCTAGACACTTGTTTATTGATTCTTCTTTTGAAGATCATGCGTATCAAGATAAAGCATTTCCTATTGCAGCAGAGCAAACAATTTCACAGCCTTACACAGTTGCTTTTCAATCCCAAAGTTTGAAAGTAAAATCTGGTGATAAAATTTTAGAAATAGGATCGGGTTCTGGATATCAAACAGCAGTTTTACTAGAATTAAATGCAGAAGTGTATACGATAGAGCGTCAACATGAATTGTTTAAAAAGACTTCTTTGTTTCTTCCAAAACTAGGTTATAAAGCTAAAAAGTTTATTTTTGGTGATGGATATCAAGGATTAAAAGAGAAAGCTCCTTTTGATAAAATTATTGTAACAGCAGGAGCACCTTTTGTTCCAAAACCATTATTGTCACAATTAAAAGTAGGAGGAATGTTGTTGATTCCTGTTGGTGAGAAAACACAGATTATGACTTTATTTATAAGAAAATCTCCAAAAGAATTTGAAAAACATGAGTTAGGAGAATTTGCTTTTGTACCGATGTTGCAGAAAAAAGCATAGCTTCTTATCAATTATCAATGATTATTGTTCACTGTTTATTTTTGACTGATCATTGTTCTGCTCGTTTCCAAATAGCAGTTCTACCAAATAATGAAATTCCTATATAGCCACGAAGTTTTAATGTATTGTTATCTTCTAATTTTATATAACATTTGTATGTTTTTCCGTTTTTTGGATCTAAAATTTTCCCACCAGACCATTCATCACCGTCTTTTTTTAATCCAGTTAGAATATCCATACCTAAAATAGGCTCGTCTTTTCTTTTACCATTACATTTAAAGCAAGTTGCTTCTCTTTTTTCAGGATCGGTAATAGTAATTATTTTAGCAAAAGCTTTTCCTTTTTTTTGATAAACTTCTATAATAGATTCTATCTTGTTAGTTTCTTCATCAAAAGAATTCCATTTTCCAAAAATAGTCTGTGTATATCCTGAATAGGATATGAAAATAATAAGAACCAAGGAGTAAAATAAACGAGTATTAATCATATTTAGCATCAAAGTTTGAGTCCCATTTTCCTTGTACACGTAAGATTTGTTCAATAATATCCCTCACACATCCTTCACCACCATTTTTATCAGAAATATATTTAGAAACTTGTTGAATTTCTTGGGCAGCATCATTCGGACAACAAGGTAATCCTACTAATTTCATAACAGGATAATCAGGAACATCATCGCCCATATACAATACGTTTTCCGACTTTAAATTGTACATATCTACCAATTCATTGTATTGTTCTATTTTATCATGAGCGCCTAAGTACACATCCTTAATTCCTAAATTTTGAAGTCTCGTTTTTACACCTTCATTTTTTCCGCCAGTAATTACACAAATCTTCAAACCAGCATTAACTCCAGCTCTTATGGCAAAACCATCTTTAATGTTCATTTGACGCACCAATTGTCCGTCCGGCATTACAGTTACAATCCCGTTGGTTAAAACACCATCAACATCAAAAATGAGCGTATTAATTTGTGCTAGGTACTGCTTATAACTTTTTTCCATAATCTAGTATCGATTGTGTGATTTTTAAATAAATGTCTTGTTGTGCTTTACTCAACAAATTTAAGTGATTTTGAATGGTTTCTGTATCATTTCTTTTTGCAGGTCCTGTTTGCGCTTCTTTAGGGGATAAGTTTTTAATTTTTAAAGAAGTTTCTTCAATTAAGGGTGTTAGAATTTCAAAAGGAACATTATATTGTTTGCAAATATCATCTGCAATAGTATACATATGATTCGTGAAATTATTAACAAAAACAGCAGCAACATGAATGCTTTTTCTCTGTTCTGAGTTGATGTGATATATTTTTCCGTTCAAAATAGAAACTAAGGTTTCCAATTTTGATAAATCGTCTTTATTTTCGGCCTCAAAACAAAAGGGAATTCTCGTAAAGTCGACTTCTTTATCTTTTGTAAAGGATTGTAATGGGTAGAAAACACCTTTGGTTCCAGTATTTTTTAAAGCCTCTAAAGCGACACTTCCAGAGGTATGAACCACAAATGAATTTGTGATTTTTGATGAGACTTCTGAGATTGCATTGTCCGAAACGGCAACAATTGTAACATCAGCAGGTGGGATTGAATTCAAATTTCTTGAATTAATTTGCGTCATCACAATAGTGTCAACTTTTAAAAAAGTGGCTGCTAAATGAGTGGCAACATTTCCGCTACCTATAATAACTACTGAAATCATAGTACGAAGATATTGAAATTATTGATTGTTATTATTTTAAATCTTTTAGTTTAAAATGCGTTGTAGAATTCTCATTAGGTTTCCGCTATCTTTTGTAATTTCGTTTTATAATTTATTTTTTAAATGAAAGAATCAAAAAAACTAGGAATCAATACTACATGTGTTCATGTTGGTGAAGTCAAAGATGAACAATTCAAAGGAGCCGTTTCCCCAATGTATATGGCAACTTCATATGCTTTTGATAATGTTGATGTAAAACGTTATCCGCGTTATTTTAATACTCCAAATCAAGAAGCTTTATGTAGAAAAATTGCAGCTTTAGAACATACAGAAGATGCTTTAATTTTTAGTTCTGGAATGGCAGCTATTAGTACTGCAATGCTCGCTTTTTTAAAGAAGGGAGATCATGTGGTTATTCAGCAAGTTATTTATGGAGGAACGTACAATTTTGTTGCCACTGAGTTTGAAAAATATGGAATAGAATATTCCTATTCTGAGTCTGATAAACTCGAAGATTTCTTACCATTACTAAAAGAAAACACAAAAGTTCTATACATAGAAACTCCCTCTAATCCATTATTGGGAATTACAGATATTAAAGCGATATCAGCTCTTGCAAAAGAAAAAGGGATTATTACGATGATTGATAACACATTTGCCTCACCTATTAATCAGAATCCTGCTGATTTTGGAATTGACGTTGTGATACATTCTGCCACTAAATACATGGGTGGACATTCAGATATTTCTGCTGGAGCTATTGCTGCTTCTAAAGAACACATTGAACTCATCTGGAAAACTGGAATTAATTTGGGTGGAAATTTAAGTGATTTTACGGTTTGGATGTTAGAAAGAAGTTTAAAGACCTTGAATTTACGAGTGAAAGAACAGACTAGAAATGCTCAAATTATGGCCGAGTATTTAGAAAATAATCCAAATATTGATCGTGTTTATTATCCTGGTTTAAAAAGTCATCCTCAACACGAATTGGCAAAATCACAAATGAAAGGCTTTGGTGCGATGATGTCTTTTGAATTAACAGAAGGAATTGACGCTATGAAATTTCAAAATGCTTTAGAGTTAATAAAACCATCGATGAGTTTAGCAGGATTAGAAAGTACTACGGTAAGTCCTGCACAAACAACACATGCGTTGTTAAGTGAAGAAGAACGTTTATCAAGAGGAATTAGAGATGGATTGATTCGTTTTTCAGTAGGTATAGAAGAAGCCGAAGATTTAATTGTAGATATAGAGCAAGCGATAGCAGATACAATCCGTTCATAAAATTTTTAATCTCCCGATTTTTATTTTTTAAAAAGGCCAAATAATTGGAACAAGAATTAGTGTTGTAATTAAGAATAGAATGAGTAGCGGAAATCCCACTTTCAAATAATCTAAAAATTTATAATTACCTGCATTCATTACCATAGCATTTGTAGTTGTTCCAAATGGAGTTAAAAATGCTGTTGATGCACTAATTGCAATTGTTATCAGTAAAGGTTCTGCAGATATTTGTAAAGCTTCGGCAGCTAACAAGGCAATAGGAGCCATTACTACTGCGGTTGCAGAATTATTTATAAATTGACTAAAAGTTGTTGTCAATAAAAAAATTTCGGCTACTAATAATGTAGGTTTTTCCTTTCCTAAGAAACTAATTATAGAATTAGAAATTAATTCTACTGTTCCTATTTTCTGAATTGCAATACCCATTGGTATCATTACAGGAATCATTATAACTGTCGGATTGCTAAAGCCACTTAAAGTTTCGCTTAAGTTTAAAATTCCAAACAAAAACAAACTTAGCATCGATTTTAATGCAACAACATCAGGTGAGTATTTACTCCAAACAAATAAAACTATAGTAACTACTAATATAATTAGCATTGTATACATCATAAATTATTCTTTATAAATGGTCTTAAAAAAGGTAAAATTATTACCAATAGTTAGCTAATTATATGACATATATCATAGAGAACATTAACAACTATAGGTAATTATAATCTTTTGTATGATTTATATTCCTAACAAGGTAATAGAAACAAACATCGTAATTTATTCTATTAAATTAACTATTTTTGATGTATTAAAATTAGATAATTAAAAGGCGAAAAAATGATATCATTTTATCCTATTAGTATTTAAAAATAGCAATATAGATTTATGAAACTAGACATTTTAGCATTTGGAGCACATCCAGATGATGTTGAGTTAGGTGCGGGTGCAACTATAGCTAAAGAGATTTCTTTAGGTAAAAAAATTGGAATTATTGATTTAACCCAAGGAGAACTAGGGACTCGCGGTTCTAAAGAATTGCGAAAAATTGAAGCGACCAATGCTGCCGAAATTTTGGGGGTTTCTGTTCGTGAGAATTTAAAATTTGCTGATGGTTTTTTTATGAATGATAATGAACATCGATTAGAAATTATTAAGATGATTCGTAAATATCAGCCAGAAATAGTTTTATGCAATGCTATTGAAGATCGACATATTGATCATGGAAAAGGAAGTAAATTAGTTTCTGATGCTTGTTTTTTAAGTGGACTTCAAAAAATAGTAACAGAAATAGGAGGTGAGCAACAAGAAAAATGGAGACCAAAATTGGTGTATCATTATATTCAGTGGAAAAACATTGATCCAGATTTTGTTGTCGATGTAACTGGTTTTATGGATAAAAAAAAGGAATCTGTAATGGCTTATAGTTCTCAGTTCTACGATCCTAACAGTAAAGAACCTCAAACACCAATCACTAGTGAAAATTTTACAGATAGTATAAATTATAGAGCTAGAGATTTAGGAAGATTAATAGGAGTTGATGCCGCAGAAGGATTTACAGTTGAACGCTTTGTAGCTGTAGCATCTTTAGACAAATTAATATAAATTTTTCTTTCTATAAATTTAAAAAAAAATTATATTTGCACCCGCTTAACCGTTAAAACATTTATGTTTGCAAAAACGAAAGCGATACGGTAGTTGTAGCTCAGTTGGTTAGAGCATCGGTTTGTGGTACCGAGGGTCGTGGGTTCGAGCCCCATCTTCTACCCAAAAGCTTCTTCAGAAATGAAGAAGCTTTTTTAGTTGAATAAACTTAAATGTAAATAATTAAATGGGCGAGAAGTTTAACTTGAGCTCAGCCGAAAGGAGCCCCATCTTATACCCAGAAAGACAAAGCCTTTTCAGAAATGAAAAGGCTTTTTTTGGTTTTAGAACTTTTTCTATTTTTACAAAAATCAATTTTATGAATAAGAAAGACTTACAAGAAGTTTATAATAATGTAAAACCTCATATACATAAAACTCCAGTTTTGCATTCTAGACTGATTGACGACATGGCAGAATGTAAGGTTTATCTAAAATGTGAGAACTTTCAAAAAGCAGGTGCCTACAAGATTCGTGGAGCAACAAATGCGATTTTAAAATTATCAGAGAAAGAGAGAAGTAGAGGAGTAGTGACACATTCTTCAGGAAATTTTGCTCAGGCAGTTTCTTTGGCTGCTAAAAATTTGGGTGTTCCAGCATATATTGTGATGCCAACCAATGCACCAAAAATTAAAAAAGCAGGAACTATAAGTTATAATGGAATCATTACAGAATGTGAACCAACGATAGCAGCAAGAGAAAGAGAATCATCAAGAATTCAACAAGAAACAGGAGCTTCTTTTTTACATCCATCTAATGATATTGATGTAATTCACGGTCAAGGAACTGCTTGTTTTGAGTTGTTATCACAAGAAACAGATTTTGATTATATCATTTGTCCTGTAGGAGGTGGGGGATTAATTGCGGGAACTTGTTTGTTTGCGAATGAATTTTCACCCAAAACAAAAATTATTGGTGCAGAACCTTTTGAGGTAGACGATGCCTATCGATCTTTAAAAAGCGGTAAGATAGAAACTAATGCAACGGCTAATACTATTGCTGACGGATTGCGAACTAATTTAGGAAGTAATAATTTCCCTATAATTTTGGAACATATTTCTCATATTATTCGTGTTTCAGAAGATGAAATTATTGATTCGATGAAGCTTGTTTGGGAACGAATGAAAATTATCATTGAGCCTTCTAGCGCAGTAGCAGTAGCAGCAGTTTTTAAAGAAAAAAAACTTTTTATAGGAAAAAAAGTTGGTGTCATTATTTCTGGAGGGAATGTAAATTTAGAGAATTTACCGTTTTAGTTTTTGTAAATTTAATCTAAAATCTAAAATCTAAAATCTAAAATCAAATAGTATTCAATGCTCCAATAACTTCGGCACGTTTCCGAACAGAAACAGGAACCGTATTTTTATCTTTTAAAACTAAATATCCACCGTCTGATTTTATAAAGGCTTTTACATAACTCACATTTACTAAATGACTTTGATGAACTCTTAAAAATTGATAGTTTTTCAATAAATCAGCAAAGGTTTTTAATGTTTTGGTAACTAATATTTTTGTTCCGTCTTGAAAAAAGAACTCAGTATAGTTGTTATCAGATTTACAACGGACGATATCATTTAATTCGACCACAATAATCTTATCTAAGGTATGTAATGATATTTTATTTGGTCTTTGATTAGGAGAGGCAATAGAATCTTTTAAAACACTTAGTTGTTGTTTGTCTGGCTGAATTTGCTGTGTAGCTTTTTCAATGGCTGTGCTTAAATCTTCATTAGAATACGGTTTTAAAACATAATCAATTGCTGCAAACTTAAAAGCCCTAATTGCGTATTCATCACTTGCAGTCACAAAAATAATTTTTGAACGTAGATTTGGAAAAATTTCTAAGACATCAAAACCAGTTCCATCACCTAACATAATATCTAAAAATAAAATATCAGGTTCTCCTTTTCTCAATAATTTAGCAGCTTCCACAACGCTTTTTGCTTTACCAATAACTGTTATAGAAGGATGCTTTTGTTCAATATCATTTTCTAATAATTGTAATGCTGAAGGAATGTCATCTACTAAAATTGCGGTGTGTTTTGTCATGTTAAAAATCTGTTTTCTTAGGAAATATAACAATCGCTAAAATGGTTAATGCAGATTGATAGAAGTAAGGCTGTAATCTATTTTGATCTATAAAAGCTAGATATATATCGTAAGAGAACTGTCTAACCTAACCAACGTTTGTTAAAAAAAAATGTACATTACTTGACTTCCGAAAAACAATCCCAAAAAAGGTTATCAAATATTCCTGTAAGAATGGAAAGCCAGTCAAATAATGGAATTACAGGAAATACTTTGTCTGTTAGATTCAATTCCATGACTATGAAGATAGTTCACAAAATTTAAAATAAAAACAAGTTTTAAAAGTCTTGTAATTTTTCTTTCAAATATTTAGAAGTGTAGGATTTTTTGTTTTTAATTAATTCTTCAGGAGTTCCTTCAAAAATTAATTGCCCCCCTTTTTTTCCGCCATCTAAGCCTAGATCAATAATATAATCTGCACATTTAATTAGCTCGATATTATGTTCAATTACAATAATAGAATGTCCTTTTTCTATCAAAGCATTGAAAGACGCTAATAATTTTTTAATGTCATGAAAATGCAATCCTGTTGTAGGTTCATCAAAAATAAAGAGTGCTTTGTCTTTGGTATTTCCTTTTACTAAAAAAGAAGCTAATTTAATTCGTTGCGCTTCACCACCAGAAAGGGTAGATGAGGATTGACCTAATTGTACATAACCTAGACCGACATCTTGAAGTGGTTTTAATTTACTAGCAATTTTAGTTTGATTGTGTTCTGCAAAGAAAGCAACTGCATCATCAATGGTAGAATTTAGAATATCATCAATATTTTTTCCTACAAAATTGACTTCTAATACTTCTTTTTTAAATCTTTTTCCATTACAAGTATCGCATTGTAAGTGAACATCTGCCATAAATTGCATCTCAATCGTAACAACACCTTCGCCTTTGCAAACTTCACATCTTCCGCCTTCTACATTAAAAGAGAAATGTTTGGGTTTGTAATTTCTAATTTTAGAAAGTTTTTGAGAAGATAGTAATGCTCTGATATCGTCGTATGCTTTTATATATGTAACTGGATTAGACCTAGACGAACGGCCAATAGGGTTTTGGTCTATAAATTCTATATGTTTTATATTATCATAATTCCCTTTTAATTCTGTATGTTGCCCAATTTTTTCTCCATAACCAACCATTTTCTTTTGCATGGCTGGATATAAAATTTTCTTAACTAACGTACTTTTTCCACTACCTGAAACTCCAGTAATTACTGTTAAACAATTTAAAGGGAAAGTGGCATTGATATTTTGTAAGTTATGTTCTCTAGCTCCAATAATTTGAACGAAGTTTTTTGAATTTCTTCTTTTGATAGGGACTTCAATCTGCAATTCTTCTGTTAGATATTTCGCAGTTAAAGAATCCGATTTTAGAATATCATCATAGGTTCCTTCTGCCACTACATGTCCGCCAAAGGTTCCAGCTTCTGGTCCAATATCAATGATATAATCCGCAGCTTTCATGATATCTTCGTCGTGTTCAACGACAATAACAGTATTTCCTAAATCTCTTAAGTCTTTTAAAACATTGATGAGTCGTTCTGTATCTTTTGGATGCAAACCAATACTCGGTTCGTCTAAAATGTACATAGAACCTACTAAACTACTTCCTAACGAGGTTGCTAAGTTGATTCGTTGACTTTCTCCACCAGACAAAGTATTAGATGTTCTATTGAGTGTTAAGTAATTTAAACCTACGTTTTGTAGAAAATCTAAACGATTATTGATTTCTGTTATGAGACGTTTACCAATAACTTCTTCATATTTATCTAATTGTAATTGTCCGAAAAAATCAGACAACTCATCTAGAGGTAAGGTTACTAAATCTGAGATAGTCTTATTTCCAACTTTTACATAATCAGCTTCTTTTCGTAATCTTTTACCTTCACAATCTGTACACTTAGTTTTTCCTCTATATCGAGAAAGCATTACTCTATTCTGAATTTTATAACTTTTCTCTTCTAATGTTTCAAAAAAATGATTGATTCCGTAGAATTTTTCATTTCCATCCCAAACTAACTGTTTTTGAGTTTCTGATAATTCAAACCAAGGTTTATGAATAGGAATATCAAATTTATAGGCATGCGTAATTAACTCCTCTTTATAATGTCTGTAAGAATCAGATCTAAAAGGAAAAATTGCATCATCAAAGATTGATAAACCAGTATTTGGAATGACTAAATCTTCATCAATTCCTATAATATTTCCGTAACCTTCACAAGTAGGACAAGCGCCATATGGATTATTAAAACTAAAGAAATGAGTATTCGGTTCAAAAAACATGATACCGTCTAGTTCAAATTTATTATTAAATTCAGTAGTAGAATTGTCAGTTAAACGTTCAATAATGCAAACTCCATTTCCTTCAAAAAATGCAGTTTGCACTGCGTCTGCCAAACGATTATAAAAATCTTCATTATCCTGAACAACAATTCTGTCAACAACTAATTTTAAATTGTCATAATTTTTCTTATCTGTTGGCAAATCTTCTATTCGATATATTTTGTCTACATATTTTAAACGAGCATAGCCTTGTTGAGCTAAAACTTTTAATACAGTTTTAAGATCTCTATCCTCATTGATAGTAATAGGACATAATAATAAAAGCTTTGTTTTCTCTTCAAAACCTTTCACAAAATTGATGACATCAGAAACGGTATGTTTTTTCACTAAATCACCTGAAATAGGAGAGAAGGTCTTACCAACTCGGGCAAACAGTAGTTTGATATAATCATAAATTTCAGTAGATGTTCCTACAGTAGAACGTGGATTTGTAGAGTTTACTTTTTGTTCTATGGCAATTGCTGGTGCAATTCCTTTGATATAATCAACTTTGGGTTTGTGTAATTTACCTAAAAACTGACGCGCATAGGAAGATAGACTTTCTACATATCTTCTTTGGCCCTCTGCATATAAAGTATCAAAAGCTAACGAAGATTTACCAGAGCCCGATAATCCGGTTATAACAACTAATTTATTTCTAGGAATAACGACATCAATATTTTTTAGATTGTGGAGTCTAGCCCCTTTAATGATGATATTTTCTTTTGGATTTACGCTTGAGATGTCTATGTTCATATGTTTTGAAAGCAAGCTATAAAAATAATCAATTTTTGACTTTTTTTTAAATGAATTGAATTATAATTTGTTAAAAATTTGTTAGTCAAAAAAATATTTCTAATCTTTGAAATCCTATTAATCAGTAAATTATACACTCATAGCATAAAATTACTTTTAAATTATTTAAAAAATAATAAACGAAAAGCCCCTAAACGCTTTTCTAAAAGTAATGATATGATGTATAAAAATGCTATTCCAGACAGTACTTTAGTGAGTAATTATATTCAAGGATGCGAAGCAAGCCTTGGTACGCTTATAGAAAAACACAAACAACGCCTTTACAGTTTTATTTACAGCAAAGTTCAAGATAGAGATATCACAGAAGATATTTTTCAGGATACTTTTATCAAAGTTATAAGAACTTTAAAAAAAGGAACTTATAATGAAGAAGGTAAGTTTTTACCTTGGGTAATGCGTATTTCGCACAATCTTGTTATTGACCATTTTAGAAAGTCAAATAGAATGCCTTCTTTCAAGAATACAGATGAGTTTGATATATTTTCTGTAATTAGTGATGGAAACTTAAATGCTGAAAAACAATTAATCAAAGAACAGATATTATCGGATGTAAGAGATCTAGTTCAAGAACTTCCAGACGAGCAAAAAGAAGTGCTTGTGATGAGAATGTATAAAGACATGAGCTTTAAAGAAATAAGTGAAAATACAGGTGTAAGTATCAATACTGCTTTGGGTAGAATGCGTTATGCACTCATTAATTTGAGAAAGATTATAGAAAAAAATAAAATTATTTTAGTGAATTAACAATAAATGTAAAATTGTTTCGTTAATTTATTGAAAGACAATAATTAAAATAACGTATGAAGCAACTTTACTCTAAAAAGTCTTCTGAATTTCAGAAGCAACCTAAACAAGAAACAGTTCAATTTTTGATTAATTTTTCCAAATCGCTATCAGTTGTAAAAACCAAATCAAATATACTCATTGAATTGAATTTGAATTAAGAGTGGAAAAAGTCTTGACACGAGTCGAGGCTTTTTTTATTAAACTTATTTCTTCTTAAAATAATCATCTAAAACAGCTTTTCTTCCTATTTTACTAGTGATAATATCTTGGTCTAAATCCCAACCTCTAGCAGGAGAATATTCTCTTCCGTACCAAATAATTTGCAAGTGTAAATCGTTCCATAATTCTTTTGGGAACAAACGTTTTGCATCTTTTTCAGTCTGAGTAACATTTTTACCGTTGGTTAAATTCCAACGATACATTAATCGATGAATATGAGTATCTACAGGGAAAGCAGGTACTCCAAATGCCTGACTCATCACAACACTTGCCGTTTTATGACCTACTGCGGGTAACTCTTCTAAACCTTCAAAAGATTGGGGAACCTCACCATTATATTTTTCAATTAAAATTTTTGATAAACCGTAAATCCCTTTTGATTTCATTGGAGATAAACCACAAGGGCGAATTATTTCTTTAATTTCTTCTACAGTCATTTTTACCATATCAAACGGATTATTTGCTTTAGCAAACAAAATAGGAGTGATTTTATTTACACGAACATCTGTACATTGAGCAGATAGCAAAACAGCGATTAACAATGTATAAGGATCTTTATGATCTAGTGGAATTGGAATTTCTGGATATAATTTTTGAAGTGTGTCAATTACAAATTGAACCTTTTCATTTTTGGTCATATTTAATGAGTTACAAAGTTGTTCTGTCACAAAGTTACAAAGTAGGTTTTAGAATCCTTTGACACTTTGTATCTTTGTTAATTAAAAAAAAATAAAAGGATGAATACACTAAAAGTAGGGGATAAAGCCCCAAATTTTGAAGCAAAAGATAATCAAGGAATTGTTAGAAAATTAAGTGACTATTCAGGCAAAAAGTTAGTTGTTTTCTTTTATCCAAAAGCAAGTACACCCGGTTGTACAGCCGAAGCATGTAATTTGAGAGATAATTATCATACGTTTCAAGCACAAGGATATGAAATTTTAGGAGTAAGTGCAGATTCTGAAAAAAGACAGCAAAATTTTGTCAATAAATATGAACTACCTTTTCCATTATTAGCTGATGAAGATCATGCTGTGATTAATGGATTTGGAGTTTGGGGACCTAAAAAGTTTATGGGTAAAGAATATGATGGAATTCACAGAACTACTTTTGTGGTAGATGGAAATGGAGTGATTGAAGAAGTGATTTATAAAGTAAAAACAAAAGATCACGCTGCTCAGATTTTATAGTCTGAAATGTATCAACTCAAAAAAAAACCGAACTGACAAGTTCGGTTTTTTATTTTCTAATTATTATTCAGGAAACAAACTCTAGTCCAATCCAGAAACAATACGTAATGCATTTTTATAGTAGACTTTCTTCAATACAACATCTGGCAAATCGAGACCATACATAGGCCAGAAGGCATGGTATTTCTTGTGATAAGGAAAATATTCATCAGCGCTTTCTAAGACTCTAAAATAGGTCGGAAATTCTTCTGGTTTCCAGCTATCCTTTCCGAATAAGATTCTATCCTGATATTTGATAAAAAATTGTTTTGCAAACCTTGGTTGACGACCCAGTTCTGCAATAATCGCTCCAATACCAACATGCATATTTGGCATTTCATCTAACAATTCTCCCAGCTTTCCTAGATCATTGGCAAGCCAACTCATATGAGCACTAACAAAATTTGTGTTAGGATGTTTTTTAAACATATTATGTTGCTCTTGCATAATGGTTTCCCAAGGTGCTGGATTGTTTGCTCCACGTTTTCTTCTTGGACGTGTTTTTAATTCTAGCCAACGTTCATTGTCAGCATTAAAATCGTCCCAAAAAGGTTTGGATCTGCAGAGTGCATCAAAACAGGAATTCCTAATTCACCACACTTTGCCCAAATAGGATCTAATCTTGAATCATCTACTTTCACTCTATTCCCATTAACATCTTTATAGCGTAAACCTAAACTTTTGTTGATTTTTAATACTCTTGTACCGTTTTTCACATCTTGCTCCAATTGTTTTACCGCCTCGTTAACCCATCCTTTTTTTCCAACATTCTCACTGAAGTTGATATTGGCAAAAACTACAAAACGATTTGGGTAATGATCAGCGATATTCTTAACGGATTTCTGTAAATCACTTCCAGAACGACCACTAAGATTGACCATAATTCCCATATTCAAGGTATCCATTGCGGTAATTACAGGAGTTAAATCTTGTGTAGGCATTCTATATTGATGCCCATGAATATCAATAAAAGGAAACTTTGCTTTTTTAATAATTTTTCCAGGGACAACAAGCGTTGATTTTGGATTGTACTCTTCAAAAGTCAAATCTTGAGCTGATAAGTTATCAGCAAAAAAAATAGAAGAGAATAGTAGTAGTGAAAAAGAAAGAAAGATTGTTTCATAAAGATGATTGTTTTATTCTTTAAAGATAATCATCTCTTTAATGAATGGGTGATTTTTAATAGAGGTTTAACAAATAGTATTTTAAATAGAAATGCTATACTTTAATTGTCTGCCTTCTTTAGCGGCTTGGTTATCTTTTTTTAAACCAACAGCAATTCCTATTACCATTCCGATAGGCAATCCAACTCCTAATAATCCCATATTGCTTAAAGAAGCTCCAAATGCAACACCTAAAGGCAAACCAAAAGAAGACATTCCTAGAACCATCCATAAGTTTCTGTAGTATCCAATAGGGACAATTTTATGTTCCTTTTCTAACAATCGTAAAATCTTTTGTTGACAAACCTTTACTTGCCTTTTAAGTTTTTTTTCTTCTTGTATTTTATTTAGAAAATCAACTTGTTCATTTGTAAAATTGATTACTTTACTTGATAATTTTAGTGTAAGCAATTCATCAATTAAAGTTGAAAATTTTTGATAACACTTTCCGTTTTTTTCATTTGTGAAATAACCTCTTTGTTTTAACTCTTTAATTTCCATGATTGATTCTTTAGTTTAGATTTGACTCTACATAGTTATATTGGTTAGAAGCTTGTAGGTGTCTAAAGTTTAAAACTTCATTCCAACTCTAAAGTTCAAGATCCTGCCTGACAAGAAGTTAGGAACTCCAAATTGATTTTTAGTAGCAGAATCTCTTACCCAAGTATTGGTAATTGAATTTTGAATACCAAACATATTAAATAACTCTAAACCAGCGGTTAATTCCTTAAATTGACTTAACCAACCAGTTGCATATCTTTTTTTAGCATCCGTAAATACGTATAGAATTCCTAAATCAGCACGTCTATACGCACGTAATCTATTTTGGAAATTATAAGGATCTGAATATGCTGGAGCGCCACCAGGAACACCAGAATTATAGACTAAATTCAAATAGGCTTTTAAGTCTGGTAGATTTGGGACATAATCTTGAAACAGAATCCCTAATTTAAATCGTTGATCCGTTGGTCTTGCTATATAACCACGACCATCAATATTTTCTTCTGTTTTTAAGATTCCTAAACTAATCCAGCTTTCGTTTCCAGGAACAAATTCACCGTTTAAACGAACATCTAGACCTGTAGCATACGCTTTGGCATTATTATTTGCTTGATAACGAATACGAACATTATCAACACTATAAGGGTTAACATTGGTTAGATTTTTATAATAAACCTCTGTAGTAAGTTTAAAAGGTCTATCCCACATGGTAAAGCTATAATCGCTTCCTAAAACAATGTGTGCAGATCTTTGAGCTTTTACATCTGGAATAATTGTACCATCAAAGCCTCTTAATTCTTTGTAAAATGGCGGCTGTGAATAGATTCCACCAGACACTCTAAATAACATGTCTTTTTCCCAATCTGGTTTGATTGCAAATTGAGCTCTAGGACTGAATATAAATTGATTTACAACAGCATTATTATTTGCTTTAACCGACCATGATTGACCACGAACTCCAAAGTTCCACCAAATTTTATGTTCTCCGATAAAACCTTTTTTACTGTATTGAACAAACCCAGAAATACGATTAATAGTCAAACTATTTTCTGCCCTAATATTTTGAAAAGGTAAAATGGGTCCAGTATACGGATTGTAGGGTTGATCATTGATAATTCCTAAGCCTAAAGGACGAATCGAAAAACCAACAGAATCAATAACTTCCCATTCACGAATACGATCTCTGATGTCTTCTGTTTGATATTTGATTCCAAAATCAACTTGAGAATTTTCTTTATTATAAACACCTCTTACTTGAATATTGGTAATTAATGCATCTAAATCATTTCTTGAATGGTTTAATTGAGAACCTATTCCTTCAGAAAAAGTAACATCACCAAAGGTTTGAGAACCAATATTTGAATCAACTTCTCCTAAATTATAAGAAGCTGCAATATCAAAATATTCTTCTTCTTGAGTATTAAACGAGGAGATGGTAGTAGTTAACTTTAAATCGTCATTAACTTGATAATCTGCACTTAGCGCTGCAAAAGCAGTTAAGTATTTATCTTGTTCTTGTCCATCGTAAAAAACAATTAACTCTAGTGGATCACTTACAGTACCAAAACGTGTTCTTCTTGTTACGGGTTGATAATCGTAATTATTTATAGAGAAATTACCTAAGAAATTTAAAGTTAGTTTCTCACTTTGCTTGTAAGATATAAACCCTTGCAAATCTGTAAAACGAGGTCTGAAATTGGTTTCTATTTGTTTAGAATTGACAAATAAACTATTGTCTCTGTATCGAGCCCCAACGATTACACTCAATTTTTTTTCTAAAAAAACATCTTCATAAGTAATGCTTCCACCCAATAAACTTGCATCTATTGTTGCTGCAAATTCTGTTGGTTTTCTGTAGGTGATATCTAAAACAGAAGAAAGACGGTCTCCATATTTCGCTTGAAATCCCCCTGCAGAAAAATTTATATTCTGAACCATGTTTGAATTTACAAAGCTTAATCCTTCTTGTTGTCCAGATCGAATTAAAAAAGGTCGATATACTTCAATACCGTTTACATACACTAGATTTTCATCAAAGTTTCCACCACGAACGTTATATTGAGTACTTAACTCATTATTATTACTAACACCAGGCAATGTCATTAAAAGGGTTTCTATTCCAGCATTTGCGCCTGGAATACGTTTTACTTTTTCTGCCTTTATTGTTGTAATTCCTTGAGCGTTTTTGCTATCATTTTTGATGACCACTTCATCTAGAATTTCATTTTCTGCTCGTAAAATAGGGGAGTAACGAATTACCGATCTCTTTTTAGCTAAGAATTCTTTTGAAAGAGTTTTATATCCTACATAACTAAATTCTAGAGTAACACTAACATCTACAGGAATTCTTATTTCATAATACCCTCGTTTATCAGTAGTAGTTCCAGTTTTACCGAATTTTACAGTAACATCTTCTATGAATTGATTTTGAGAATTCTTTACAAATCCTTTTACTATGGTTGTTTTTTGTGCCCAAACTAAGACAGGAAACAAAAATAAAATGAGTAGAAATTTTTTCACGTAGTGTTTGTCCTTATTTTCTATAAAACGTAGAATTATAGGTATTCGTATTTCCTACGTTGTCAGAGACTACAAGTTTAAAGATATGTTTGCTTCCAACCAATTTTTTATCACTAAAATCATAAGATAATTTTTTCTTTTTTAAATCGTATTCCATTAAGATCCATTCATCATCAATAAATGCCTCATATGATTTAATCCCAGATTGTGAATCTGAAATTTTAATTGTTAGGTATTTATGACTAGTTAACCAATCTCCTTTATTGAAATTGGGATTGTAGATTTTAGGTTTTTGCTTATCAATCAATAAGGTGTATTTTCCTAAAGTTTTTGTAGTTGTGAAGACTTTATCAGCTCTTTTCCTAGTATTTTGATAATTAGCATATCTTTTATTGTTGATGTTTGCAATGTATATTTTATCTAAATCGGCTTTTTTATACAAAGTGCTATCAAAAGTAATGGTGTAACTTTTATCGAGTGGAATATTGGGTTGATGAATTTTTGCTATTTTTTCGTTTACAGAAAAATCTAAATATACATCTTCATAGAATGTGTTTTTAGGGAAAGCTATGGTTACTCCATTTTGAGTAAATTTATGAAACTCACTTTTTGTGATTTTATAATTTGTTGTGTCTTGTTGCTGTTTAAACATCGGCTCACTTGTTTTACCAACAACAGGAATTTTGATAGTAGAAGTATTTCCCTTAAAGTCTTTGGCAATAATTTCAATTTGATAATTTAAACCAGCTTTTATATCGATAAGCCCTTCATTAACTAAATCTTCATAGATGCTTAGTTTATTGGCTTTTTCTTTAAAAGTTTTTTGTACTCTACTTTTGTATTTCGCGTAATGGGGATAATCGATTAATAGATTTAGGTATTTACTTTCAGCAAAAGAAAACGTTTCTACGTCATGGTAATAATGTCTTTTTCCATTCACAAGCATTTCTATACTATACACACCGTTTTTATTTAATTCTTTCCCTAATCTGTCATATACATTTATTCCGAAACCAATTTTTCCAAAAGCACTTATTCTATTAGTGATGTAAGTATTTAATGTATCTTTTTTAAGTGCTAAAATTTGCTTTTTTGTTGTTCTATTAATTCGTGAACTAGATTCTATTGGATATGCCATCAATTTATTAATTCGTGGGGCAATAGAATCTTGAACCACTAATCCAAATAACATGGGATTGATAATATGTTCTGTTTTAGTGTCTCTTATTTCATAATGTAAATGAGGAGCTACAAAACCACCTGTACTTCCAGAATAGCCAATAATTTGTCCTTTTTTTACGATGATTTCATTTTCTTTTGGATAAATATTACCGGTTTCATAACTTTCTTTAGTGTATTGAATATTTTTTACATACTCTTGAATTCCTTCCCCAAATTTGCTCAAATGTGCATAAACAGAAGTATAACCGTTAGGGTGTCTGATGTAAATTACCTTGCCATAACCCCAAAGAGCTACTTTAATTCTAGAAACATAACCGTCAGCTGTGGCATAAACTTTTAATCCATTTCTGCGTTTCGTTTTAATGTCCATTCCAGCATGAAAATGATTACTTCTTAGCTCACCAAATGTACCTGCCAAAGATATTGGTATATCTAAAGGGCTTCTAAAATAGTCAGTTGGATAATTTTCTTGACTAAAAACAGATAAGCCAAAAAGAAAAAATAAGAGGAAAATATAATTTTTCAATTCAAGTAATTTTATACTAAACTAAGAAAACTATTGCATCAAAATGTTAAGAATTAATATAAAATTTTGTTCATTATTTATTATAAGCATAAATAGTTGTTAGTTATAAAACAGAATGCTAACTTTGTAGATATAGTTTTATAATTAAAAGCTTAATGAGTAATACTATTGAAGCAGTTCATTTATTGGAAGATAAGTTAAAAGACTTACTATCTAATTATGATTTCTTAATTAAAGAAAATCAAATTCTACTTCAAAATACATCAAAATTACAGCATCAGCTTTTAGAAAAAGAGCAATTATTAGAACAGAAAGAAAAAGAATTCAATTTGTTAAAGATTGCTAAAACTATAGAAGGCAGTGAAAACAGTACTAGAGATACAAAACTCAAAATAAATGCTTTAATTCGAGAAATCGATAAATGTATCGTTCAATTGAATGAGTAATTAAGTTCATTATTATCGTGGGAAAATTAAAGATTAATTTAGTAATTGCAGGAAGAACATATCCTTTAAGTGTTAATAACACTAAAGAAGAAGAGGGTATGCGTAAAGCTGCAACGAATATTAATCAGCTTATTAGCATGTATGAAAAAAATTATGCAGTAAGCGACAAACAAGATGTTTTAGCAATGTGTGCATTACAATTTGCGTCAAAACTAGAAATTTCTACCTTAGATAAAGATGAAAGTAATACAGAAGCGTTAAATAAGATAAATGAACTTACCAAGTTGGTAAGTACTCATTTGGAATAAGTTCTTTAAAATATAATAATACACTGCCTACACTAGTTATTTGTTTGATAAACTCAACACTAATCTATTATGAAGGATGAGTCTTAGTTGCCAAAGCAAGCCTTAGAGACTGAATTTTTATGCTGAACATGTTTCAGTATATTTCAGTATCAAGAGGATCCTTGATCAGCTAGTTATTCCTAAACTTGTCATAATGGAGTTTATATAAACCCTACTAGTGTAGGCTTTTTTTATACAATCAAACCAAAATTATGAATGAAATAATCATTCCTGTTATAGCAGGATTCGTAGGCTTAATAGTAGGTTTATTAATTGCTAGATTTTCTGAGAAATCAAAAGCTAGTAAGATTTTAAACGCTACAAAAAAAGAAGCAAATGCCATGTTAAAAGAGGCTAAATTAGATGCTGAAGCTTTAAAGAAAGATAAAATATTACAAGCAAAAGAGAAGTTTATTGAATTAAAATCTGAACACGAAAAAGTAATATTAAGTAGAGAAAAGAAAATCTCTGATGTAGAAAAAAGAGCAAGAGATAAAGAATCTCAAGTTCAATCTGAAGTTGATAAAACCAAAAGATTAAACCAATCTTTAGAACAAAAAGAAAAAGATTTTAATTACAAATTAGAATTCTTAGAGAAAAAAGAAGACGAAGTTGAAAAGTTACATAAAAGACATGTAGATCTGTTAGAACAAATTTCAGGTTATTCAGCTGAAGAAGCTAAAAAAGAATTGGTTACAACTTTAAAAGATGAAGCGAAGTCAGATGCGATGAGTTTTATTCAAGACACCCTAGAAGAAGCAAAATTAACAGCAGAACAAGAAGCTAGAAAAGTTGTATTAAATACCATACAAAGAGTAGGAGTAGAACAAGCTGTTGAAAATTGTGTATCAGTATTTAACTTAGAATCTGATGATGTAAAAGGTAGAATCATTGGTAGAGAAGGAAGAAATATTAGAGCCTTAGAAGCTGCAACAGGTGTAGAGATTATAGTTGATGATACTCCAGAAGCAATTATTCTTTCTTGTTTTGATCCTGTAAGAAGGGAAATAGCCAGACTATCGATGCATAAATTGGTTACAGATGGTAGAATTCACCCAGCTAGAATTGAAGAGATTGTTGCTAAGACCGAAAAACAAATTACACAAGAAATTATAGAAGTTGGAAAACGTACTGTAATTGATTTAGGAATACATGGATTACATCCTGAATTGATAAAAACTGTAGGTAGAATGAAATACAGATCTTCTTATGGTCAGAACTTATTACAACACTCTAGAGAAGTTGCCAACCTTTGTGGTATTATGGCATCAGAATTAGGAATAAATCCTAAGCTTGCTAAAAGAGCAGGATTATTACATGATATTGGGAAAGTTCCAGATACAGAAAGTGAATTACCTCACGCATTATTAGGTATGCAATGGGCTGAAAAATATGGTGAAAAACCAGATGTTTGCAATGCTATTGGTGCACACCATGATGAAATTGAAATGAAAACACTATTTGCTCCAATTGTTCAAGTATGTGATGCAATATCAGGTGCTAGGCCAGGAGCAAGAAGACAAGTTTTAGATTCTTACATCCAAAGATTAAAAGATTTAGAAGAAATAGCTTTTGGTTTTTCAGGTGTTCAAAAAGCATATGCTATACAAGCTGGAAGAGAATTACGTGTCATGGTTGAAAGTGGTAAAGTTAATGATACCAAAGCGGCTGAATTATCTTTTAGCATCAGTCAAAAAATACAAAATGACATGACCTATCCCGGTCAAGTTAAAGTTACTGTAATCAGAGAAACGAGAGCTGTAAATGTAGCTAAATAATAAAACTATATAAAAATTAAATTCCCGTTAGATCATTGAGTGTAGTCGAAATGTCAGCGGGAATTTTTTTAGAAACTATTTAACCTCTTCTAGGATGGTATTTCTCAACTACTGATTTTAAGAAACTATTATCTAAGTGAACATAAACCTCAGTTGTAGTAATACTTTCATGTCCTAACATTTGTTGAATGGCTCTTAAATCTGCACCATTTTTTAATAGATGTGTTGCAAAAGAGTGTCTTAATGTGTGAGGACTGATCTTTTTATTTAGGTTTATTTGAATAGCCAAATCTTTTAAAATCATAAAAATCATCTGTCTGCTCAAGCCTTTTCCTCTTCGGTTTAGAAATAAAGTATCTTCAAACTTCTTTTCAATTTTTAAGTGAGAGCGAATGTCTTTACTATAAGAAAGTATATATTTTTGAGCTCTATAATGTATCGGAACAAAACGTTCTTTATTCCCTTTTCCAACAACTCTAATAAAACCTTCATCAAAAAACAGATCTGAAATTCTAAGTGTAATTACTTCGCTAACCCTAAGACCGCAACTGTACATTGTTTCTAAAATTGTTCTATTTCTTTCCCCTTGTGATTTGCTTAAATCGATAGCGTTTATTAGCTCATTAATTTCATCTTCCGATAAAATATCTGGTAGTTTTCTACCAATTTTAGGGGCTTCAATTAAATCTGTAGGATTACTTTCTCTATAATTTTCAAAAATTAAATAGTCAAAAAAGCTTCGTAAACCAGAAATAATTCTAGCCTGACTTCTTGGGTTTACTTTTTTCGCAATTTCATAAATAAACTGTTGTATTAAATCTTCTTTAATTTTAATTGGGGATATAGAAATCTCATTAGTATCTAAAAATAAAGACAATTTTTTTATATCCCTCGCGTAACTTTCTAATGTGTTTTGAGAAAGTCCTCTTTCTATCTTTAGATATAGCTGATAGTCTTGTATTGCTTGTTTCCATTTCACTTTTTGAAGATACTCAAAAAGTTAAATTATCTACTAAAAAATAGTTAAATTATTATCAATTATTAAAAAAATTGAATTATTAATATTTTTTTACTAAATTTAAAATCGAATCAAAAACTTTATTTATTATGAAAAAATTATTATTAGTACTTGCTTTAGCATTATTTTCTTTTACTGCTAATGCTCAATTTAGTGTAGGTGCAAGTGTAGGCCTTCCTTCGGGAGATGCGGGAGATATTACAACATTTGCTTATTCTGTTGATGCAGCTTATATGATGCCAACTGACAATGCAGTTAGTTATGGTTTTGCAGCGTCTTACTTAACTTATTTAGGTGATGACATAACAGTATTAGGAACTACATTCGAAATAGACAACGCTTCTTTTCTTCCATTAGCTGGAGCAATCAGGTTTGAAGCATCTGAAAAATTTAGTTTAGGTGCTGATATAGGATATGCTATAGGTTTAGCTCCAGATGGAAATGATGGTGGATTCTATTATAAGCCAATGGTTGCTTATGCAATTGGAGAAACCACATCTTTAAACCTTTCATTTTCTAATGTAAGTGCTGATGGTGGTACTTTTTCTAACATAGGTTTAGGAGTAATGTTCGGTTTATAAGAACATATAGTACATAAAATTAAAAGGGAGCTATAAGCTCCCTTTTTTTTATGAAAATAATTAGTACTTTCGTAGTATGAGATTAGCTATTATTAACGGTCCAAATTTAAATTTATTAGGGAAAAGAGAACCAGAAATTTATGGTTCTAATTCATTTGAGGATTATTTTGAATTCCTTCAAAATAAGTTTACTGATTTAGATTTTACTTATTTTCAATCCAATATCGAAGGAGAGATTATAGATAAATTACATGAGGTTGGTTTTGATTATGATGGTATTATCTTAAATGCGGCAGCATATACTCATACCTCTATTGGTATTGGTGATGCTGTCAAAGGAATCAAAGCTCCAGTGATTGAAGTACACATCTCTAACGTGCATTCTAGAGAGGAGTTTAGGCATAAAAGCTTTATTGCTGCAAATGCTAAAGGTGTAATCTTTGGTTTTGGATTAAAAAGCTATGATTTGGCCATAGAAAGCTTCTTATAGTTTTAAAATCATTTTAATATCAGCCCTTTCATAATACACGTCACTTTCTAATTCGACTTCCTCAAAACCTACTTTTTTATAAAGACTTATGGCTTTAACTAAAGATCTATTAGAATATAACATAATCTTTTCCCAACCTTGTTTTTTAGAAAAATCAATACAATGAACCATTAATTTGAGGCCAATTTTCAGCCCTTGATATTTAGGTAAAACAGCCATTTTACTTAGCTCATAACATTCTTTTTCATTGATTAAAGCTACAGTTCCAATTATTTCATCATTTAGTTTGGCAAAGAATATATAGCCTCCTTTATTAATAATGTATGATTGAGGATTCCCGAGAACTTCTTCATCATGAGGTTCAACAAAAAAATATTTCTCTAACCATTCAATATTTAGATTTTTAAAAACAGATGAATAATCTGTATGAAAATCAATAATTTCTATCGTTTTTTCCATTTAAATTTTACGATCAATAAGTTGAATCATTTCATTTTCTAAAGCGATCGTTTTCTCATATATAGCAGTTGCTTTTAAAAGAATATTATCCGCAAAATCTCGATCTTTAATATCCTTAGCATTAATACGAACATTGAAATATGCTCCTAGAACAGCAGTTCTAGCACAAAGTGCACCAACACCAGCATCTGATAAAGAATTCTGCAACCCTTTTTTTGCCATGGCCATCATAACTTCCATAGAATTGTATGCAGTCTCCATTACTTTGAAAGGAATTTCAGTTGCATATTTTGTTGCATTTTCTATTGCTTCTTTTCTTGCTATTATTTCTGTTTCATTTGATTTTGGCATTCGAAATCCTTCTATGATTTTATTAAAAGAATTGGTGTCTTCATCCACTAAGAAGAGTAATTCATTTTTATACTGTTGTCCTTTTTCTGCCCATTTAGAAAAGAATTCCCATTGATCATCCCAGCCAGGTTTATGTGCCGATAAGTTTGCCACCATCGTTCCTAATGAAACGCCTAAAACCCCAACATAAGCAGCAATTGAGCCACCACCAGGAGCCATAGATTCTGAAGCAGTTTCATCTGCAAATTCTTTTACAGTAAAATCAACTAGTTTTTTATCGGCATCAGAATTCATAACAAATTCAATAATTCTTTCCTGAGGATTGAATGGTTTTAAATCATCTAGCCCCAATGATTTTATTGCAATCTTAATTTTTTCATCTTCACTAATTCCTAAAGAGCGCTCTTGCTTTAGTAAGAAATAATCAGCAGCATCTAACATGGCTTTTAGAGGAACCAAACCAACCAATTCAGATCCGGTAACTCTAATTCCTCTTTTTTGGGCAGCTTTTAAAGTTTCATCAAATGCTATGTGCATTGAAGTAATTGAAATATTAGTTAAATTATAAGAAATTTGAGCAATTCCATATTCTTCAATATACCATCCAAGACCCTTTACAGCTTTTAACTTTCCAGGAATTCTTTCTGGATTTCCATTTTTGTCTAAAACTTTTTTTCCATCTATTAATTTTACTCTTCCGTTTTCACGAATGTCGAAAGCAATAGCATTGGCACGTCTTGTAGAAGTAGAATTTAAGTTAACGTTATATGCAATTAGAAAATCTCTTGCCGAAATTGCCGTAACTCCTGAGTGCTTTATATTTTCATTATATTTTATTGGTCCAAAATCTGGTTTCCAATTAGTATCGGAAATTTTTTTTTCTAAACCTTCATATTCTCCAGACCTAACTGTTGCTAAATTTTTTCTTTCATCTTTAGTCGCAGCATTTTCATAATAATATCCGGAAATTCCTAATTCTTCTCCAACTCTTTTTCCTAATTCATGTGCATATTTTGTGGTTTCCTCCATCGAAATATTGGCAATAGGAATAAGCGGACAAACATCTGTTGCACCAAACCTTGGATGTTCTCCAGTTTGTTTACTCATGTCAATTAATTCAGAAGCCTTTTTTATTAACAAAAAAGCAGCTTTAATTACTTGTCTTGGTTCACCAACAAAAGTTATTACCGTTCTGTTTGTAGCTTTTCCGGGGTCTACATCTAACAATTTCACCCCTTCTATTTGTGTCACCACATTAGCAATTATATTAATTTTTTTTAAATCTCTACCTTCACTAATATTAGGAACACATTCTATGATTTGTTGCTTCATTTTAATTGATTGTTTGATGTAAAAGTAATTGATATAAAACTTGATTCAAAATGTTAACATTTGTTAAAATCATTTATATTTTTTTTTTAGATTATTTAATCGCTTTTTTAAATTTTATGACAAATAATTCTCATAGCAATATAGAATTTTCAGTAGTAATTCCCTTTTAAAAATGCTCAGGTACTCTTGAATAATTGTGTGATCGTTTATTATTAGTTTTTAAGAAATTAAATAAAGAGATTATTCAATTATTTGAAGAAGGAGTTAGTATTAAAAGTTATGAAACCTTTTATGAAGAAATTACAGATAAAGTTCCAAAAGAATATTTAGATTATCATTTTTATAAGAACATCAATATAAGTAGTAACAGTGATAATACGTTTTATAAAGTTTTTCATAGGATTTTAGATGTGATAATTTCTATAATTGGTTTATTATGTTTTGCTTTTATAATTCCTATAGTTTTTGTGTGTAATCTACTTGCAAATAGAGGACCTCTTTTTTACACTCAAAATAGAGTTGGACAGAAAGGAAAGATTTTTAAACTACGCTCTATGATTGTAAATGCTGAAACGCGAGGAGCTGTTTATGCAGAAAAAAACGACAAGAGAATTACTTTATTTGGCAAGTTTCTTAGAAATACCAGAATAGATGAATTTCCTCATTTTTTTAAAATCCTTAAAGGTGATATGAGTATCATCTGTCCAAGACCAGAAAGACCAGTATTTGTTAAAGATTTAGAAGAAAAATTCCTTTTTATGCAATTAGGCATGTTGTAAAACCTGGTCTTACAGGTTGGGCACAAGTAAAATATCCCTATGCAGGGACTTTAGAAGAACAAGAAATTAAATTGAGATATGATTTGTTTTACATCAAAGAACAAAGTACATCCTTAGATTTTAAAATTATCATTAAAACGATAACTACTGTTTTATTCTTTAGAGGTCAATAATCTCAACAAATATAAATTCCTTAAAAATAATAGCGCCAAAATTGGTATAATAGCTATGGAAAATTGTTGAATTTCAAAAAGCCAAACTACAACTGTTGCGAGTAATAAAAGTAAAATAAATCTGTTGTATTGATTAATCCAAGAAGGTAATTTTTTCTTTAGGAATATAAAAGAGATGAATACATTAGGAAAAAAAGCCCATAAAAAATTGAAGTTATTAGGTGTTGTAAAATGATCTGTGAAAAACCATAAAAAACAAATCAATAAACCGATAACTCCCGTTGTAAAATAGAGTGTAAAATCTAACCACTTAGATCTCTTATTTCTTTTTTGATCTCTATATGTAATGACAATGGTAACTAACAAAAGAACAGAAAAAATGAAAATTGGATTGTACCAAACAATCTTAATCTCTTTTTCTTTAAAATTCAAAATAGGACTTTCATTTTTTACTAAAGAAATAGTCTTACCATTTTCGGTTTTATTAGCCTTCTTGTAAGCTAAATAAACATAATCTGGTAGATACATATATTGTTCTGCAGAAATGTCTTTATCAAGCTTATTACCTAATGCTAGGTTAATTCCAAAATTACCCCAAGTATTCCATGAGATTTCTTTATTCATTAATTGTCTTAAGCTATAATTCTCTTCTGAGTAGGATGTTGGAAATTGAACTTCATCACCAAGAACTTCTTTAGTAATGTCTCTTAATTTGGTGGCACAATTGTTAAAATAAGGATCATATAAATATTCAGCATTTTCACGTAAAGCATTAACTTCTAAAAGTCCATACATTTTTTGTCTTTCTTGCTGAGATAAATTTAATACCTGAGCTTTCATCCATCGCTGCTGATAATTATAATTTAAAACAAAGTTTTTAAATGGACCTTTTCCAAGCTTATATAATAGTTTTCCTTTTGTGAAATTGAGATAGAAATCTGGTTGATTAAAATCAAATAATCCATAATTGTAAACTACATCCATTTGTAAAACAGGGTCTTTTACTCTTATGGCACTATGACCAAAAGCTTCAAAAAGTGCATCTCCTGGTCCAACAGTAATAATACTTATCTCTGAATATACAGAAAGCTGCAATCCTTGTGATTGAATGTTTTGAAACGAAATAAATAGCAATAAAATAAAAAAGTAAATTTTTCTCATATCGTTATCGTCTAAAGAAACTATAATCAATTTTTACAGAAAATATGTTTGAAAACAGAGCATTCCCAACACTTCCAATATTGGTTAGTGCGTAATCAATCTGAATACCTTTAAAAGTAAACCCTACTCCGAAATTTGGTTGTAATGATAAATTTTTACTTCCATCAAATTCAGTCGTATTTTGAAAATTACCAACACCAGCTCTTAAAAACACAAAGTTTTCATAATCTAATTGAAATCCTATCGCTGGATCTATACTGGCTAAATCAGTAGAAATAATGTCATTGGTTTTTGCAAAACGCATGTTTAAATCTACTTCTGTTAGTAGATGAAAAAAGCGACCTATATCAAACTTTCTTGCAACACCAAACTGCATTTTAGGCTTTGTAATTTCAGTTGTTTCTGGTAATTCTTGATTTTGACCTGGAATTGCATTTTGTATAGTAGCAAATGCATCTTCATCAATATTCCAGATATTATAAGTGGTGGTTATATCTCTAATCATTAATCCAAATTTCCAATTTCCTCTTTCATATTGTATCCCGGCATCCAAACCAACCCCCCAAGAACTTGCAAAATCACCAATGGTTCTTCTCACTACTTTTGCATTGATTCCAAAATACATGTCTTTAAAAATCAAGTTTCTCGCATAAGAAATATTCAACGCATAATCAGCGGCAGAGAACAAACTAATTCTATTGAAATCGATATTACCTTGACTATCGATTAATTCTGTTGTATTAAGAATGTCATCAACTCCAAAACGAATAATAGAAATTCCTAAGGCACTTTGTTTATTAATGGGCATCGCAAAAGCAGCATAATTGTAATTTGCTATACCGGCAAAATAGGAAGAATACATAATAGAACCTTGATAGTCTTTTATGTTTATCAAACCAGCTGGATTCCAATAACCTGCATTTACATCGCTTGTAGTAGCAACAACGGCTCTGCTCATTCCTAAAGCTGCAGCATCAACTCCAATATTTAAAAACTCATTGGAATAGTTACGTAATGCTTGTGCATTTATAAGCATTGGAAATAATAGGAAAAATAAAAAATGTTTTCTTTTCAATGGAATCATCAATTCTGCCAACAAATATCTTAATATATTATTGAAATAACTTGAGATTTCAATAGATATTGCATCATTTAACCATTGTCTTTTAGAAATTGAATGATTCTATTTTCTAACCATCTATTTTCTTGTGGTAAAAAACTAGAAATAAATCCAACATGACCGCCATATTTAGTTACTTCTAAATAAAATACATCAGAATCTTGAGCTTCTTCATATGGATAGCATTCTTTTGGCAAAAAAGGGTCGTCTTTAGAGGTAATTAATAACGTAGGTTTTTTAATTTTTGGTAAGTAAGGTTTCGAACTCGCTTTTTCCCAATAATCTTCTGGACTGGAAAAACCAAAAACAGGAGCCGTATATAATTCATCAAAATCTTTAAAAACTTTTGCTTTAAATAATTTTGTTTTATCTAAAACATATTCGGGATGTTTATGAGATTTTTCTAAAACTTTTAATCGAAGTGTTTTTAAAAACTCTTCCATGTATAGTTTATTCTTTAAGGTACTCATTTCTTTACCAGAAGAAGCTAAATCAATAGGAACTGACACTGCAATTCCACAGGTAACTTTATCAGACATAGAATCTACATATTCTCCAAAATATTTTAAGGTTAGGTTTCCACCAAGACTGTAGCCAACGATCATTATTTTTTCATAAGAATAGTTGTCTAATAAATGATTAATAACAAAGTCTACATCTTCAGTTTTTCCACTATGATAAGTAGCTAGCAATAAATTATCTTCTCCACTACAGCCTCTTAAATTGAAGGAAACTGCATCATATCCAACTGCATTTAATTCTCTTACAGCAGCTAAAATGTATTTAGATTCTGAACTTCCTTCTAAACCATGGATTAAAACTACCAACTTGTCAGAATTGACTTTAGAAAAATCTAAATCAATAAAATCTTGATCCCAAGTATTAATTCTTTTACGTTTATAGTTATGTTTTTCCTTCATAAATAAGGGTCTATAAATGGTATTAAAATGACCATTTTTAAAGGGTAGAGAAGGAGTAAAGTTAGATTCTAAAACTGGCATATTTTGATGATTTCTAGCAATTATGTGACAAATATGCTTAAAAAATAACGATTTTAAAAACTGACCAAAAGGATTTACTATTTTAGCAATAGAAATAATCATGATGAATATTAAAAAACACATTCCAAATTTATTTACACTTGGCAATCTTTTTTGTGGAACATTGGCAACAATCTTTGCAGTTCAAGGTCAATTCGAAATGACTGCTATATTTGTGGTATTAGGAATTGTATTTGATTTCTTTGATGGTTTTTTAGCTAGAATCCTCAATGTTTCTGGTGTATTAGGTAAACAATTAGATTCTTTAGCAGATATGGTAACCAGTGGTGTAGCTCCTGGGTTAGTGATGTTTTATTTATTAGCAGATCATAGCCTATTTCAATTTAGTAATCTAGAAATTGTTAATTGGTTTGGTATTAAATTACAACCTATTCAATTAATAGGCCTTTTATTGACACTTGCAGCTTGTTATCGTTTGGCTAAGTTTAATATTGATACAAGACAATCAGAATCTTTTATAGGCTTGCCAACTCCAGCAATGAGTTTGTTTGTGATTTCATTACCATTAATTCAAATGAATACAGAAATCGAATTTGTAAAAGAAATGATTAGCAATAATTACTTTTTGATAGCAATCACCTTGTTATTAAGCTATTTAATGAATGCTGAGCTTCCGCTATTTTCTTTAAAATTTAAGAATTACAGAATAAAAAACAATGTATTTAAATACCTATTGATACTACTTTCGATAATCTTATTGATAACTGTTCAGTATTTAGCGATACCAATAATTATTGTGGTATATGTTATTTTATCAGTTATTGATAATATCAATACAAAGAAAAGTGCAGTTTAAATCGATTAGAAGTTTTATCGGAGCAAAAAACTTTGACACCTCTAAAGAGTTTTACAAAGAATTAGGTTTTATAGAAGTTTTTTTAGGAGAAAAGATGTCTTACTTTAGAATTGATAATAATTTAGGATTTTATCTTCAAGATTATTATACCAAAAAATGGATTAATAATTCAATGTTATTTCTAGAAGTAGATGATTTACAGAGCTATCTTCAAGAAATGAAGGCTAAAAACTTACCTTCTAAATATAAGAATGTAAAACTTTTCTGAAATTATAGACAAAGATTGGGGTAGTGAATTCTTCCTGCATGATCCATCAGGAATTCTTTGGCACTTTGGAAATTTTAAAAACTAAAGAATTATTTTTCTTTTTTTCAATTCAAAATCTTGTCCTAGATATACTTTACGAACCAATTCATCTTTTGCTAAATCTTCAGGAGTTCCTTCTTTTAAAATACCCCCTTGATACATTAAATAAGTTCTATCAGTAATCGCAAGCGTGGCTTGTACATCATGGTCGGTAATTAAAATACCAATATTTCTATCTTTTAAATGCGCAACAATACTTTGAATATCCTCAACCGCGATAGGATCTACCCCAGCAAAAGGTTCGTCTAGTAAAATAAAATTTGGATCTGAAGCTAAACAACGTGCTATTTCAGTTCTTCTACGCTCTCCACCAGATAATAAATCTCCTCTATTTTTTCTAACATGACCAATGTTAAATTCTTCAATTAAAGATTCTAACTTGATTTTCTGTTCTTTTTTTGATAAACCAGTGAATTGTAACACTGACATGATGTTGTCTTCTACAGATAATTTTCTAAAAACAGAAGCTTCTTGGGCTAAATATCCAATACCTTTTTGAGCTCGCTTATACATTGGATAGCTGGTAATTTCTTCATCATTCAAAAAGATTTTACCTCCATTGGGTTGAATCATTCCCACAATCATATAAAATGAGGTAGTTTTTCCAGCTCCATTAGGACCTAATAGACCAATAATCTCACCTTGTTGTACTTCTAAGGAAATTCCTTTTACTACTTGGCGACGACCATAGGTTTTTTGAATATTTTCAGCTCTTAAAATCATATTTCAAATATAGGAATAGAAAGGAGAGGTTTTCTTAAAAAACTTATAAATCGGTTTGCTCTAAAGCTTCCCAAAATTCATAGGCCCTTCTTAAATGAGGTATTACAATGGTTCCACCTACTAAAGTTGCTATAGATAAAGTTTCCATTACTTCTTCTTTGGATACACCTTCTTTATAACAAGTTTCTAAATGATAGGCAATACAATCATCGCAACGCAAAACTGCAGAAGCTACTAATCCTAGTAATTCTTTTGTTTTTACAGGTAAATGACCTTCTTTAAAAGCATTTGTATCTAAATTAAAAATTCTTTTGATAATTTTATTATCACCATTTAATAGTTTATCATTCATCACAGAACGATACTCATTAAACTCTTCTACTTTATTTGTTGGCATTTTTTTGTTGTCTTTTGATAACTCTTTGTGAAACTTTTATACTAATCTCATATAAGATTAAAACGGGTATTGCTACTATTACTTGACTGGCTACATCGGGTGGAGTAATAATTGCGGCAACTATTAAAACAATAACTAAAGCATGTTTTCTATAACGTTTTAAAAACTCTGGAGTAATTAAACCAATTTTGGTTAAGAAATAAACAATTACAGGTAATTCAAACATAATAGAAACACCTAGGAGCATATTAGTAATCAATCCAATATGAGATTCCATTGTAAATTGATTGACTAGTTTATCACTAATCTGATAGGTATATAAAAAGTTGACAGAAATTGGTGCTATTACATAAAAACTAAATAAGACTCCTATAAAGAATAACATAGAAGCTGTAAAAATAAAACCTTTAGATTTTTTTATTTCATTGACTTCTAAGCCAGGTGAAATAAATTTCCAAAATTCCCATAAAATATAGGGAAATGCAACAATTGCTCCTAGTATAAATGAAGACCAAAGCGAGTTCATTAATTGTTGTGTAGGCTTTAAAACTTGTAATGTTTCAGGATAATCTAAAGAACAAAAATTACTATCCATTCCTATGAAAGTGAAGAAATTACAAAATAATCGATACGTAATAAAGTCTGGATTTATATGAGCCAATAAAAACTCATCATATACATACTCTTGTATTGAGAATAATCCAATGGCAATAATAAAGATTGCAGCAATACTTCTAACTAAGTGCCAGCGTAACTCTTCTAGGTGAGCTAAAAATGACATTTCTTTTTCTTGTGCCATTAATTAAAGTTTCTTTTTAAGATTACTGCTATAATTATTTTTATCTTCAAGATTAATTTTTCTAAATCTTAAACTAATGATTTTTATTTTATCTGAAATAAAAAAAAGTTATATATTTAAGTAATTAAATGAAGAGCAAATTTACTACAAAAATAAGACACCCCAAACATTTGTAGTGCGATTGTTTAGCTCTAAAACAACAGCTTTTAAATGACGAATAATTTATAATGGATATATACGCACCTTTAAAAAAATTCTTTGGGTTTTCTCAATTCAAAGGATTACAAGAAGATGTTATAAAAAGCATACTCGACAATAAAGATACATTTGTAATCATGCCTACTGGAGGCGGTAAATCTCTTTGCTACCAATTACCCGCATTAATGCAAGATGGTACAGCTATTGTTATCTCTCCACTCATAGCTTTAATGAAAAATCAAGTGGATGCTATTCGAGGAATTTCTGAACATGAAGGTGTTGCTCATGTATTAAACTCTTCATTAAATAAAACTGAAGTAGCTCAAGTTAAAAGCGATATTGAAAGTGGCATTACCAAACTACTCTACGTTGCACCAGAATCTTTAATAAAAGAAGAATATGTAGAATTCTTAAAAAGACAAACCATTTCTTTTGTAGCTATTGATGAAGCTCACTGTATTTCTGAATGGGGCCATGATTTTAGACCAGAATACAGAAACCTAAAGCATATTATCAAGCAGATTGACAATGTTCCGGTAATTGGTTTAACTGCAACTGCTACTGAAAAAGTTCAAGAAGATATTTTAAAAACATTAGGTATTAGTGATGCTAAAACCTTTAAAGCATCTTTTAATAGACCCAATTTATTTTACGAGGTAAAACCAAAAACAAAAGAAGTTGAAAAAGATATTATTCGTTTTGTCAAACAAAGAATTGGTAAATCTGGAATTATCTATTGTTTAAGTAGAAAAAAAGTAGAAGAAATAGCACAAGTTTTACAAGTAAACGGAATCAAAGCGGTTCCTTATCATGCAGGTTTAGATGCAAAAACAAGAGTAAGACATCAAGACATGTTCTTAATGGAAGATTGTGATGTTGTAGTTGCAACTATTGCTTTTGGTATGGGAATCGATAAACCAGATGTTCGTTTTGTAATTCATCATGATATCCCTAAAAGTTTGGAGAGTTATTATCAAGAAACTGGTAGAGCTGGACGAGATGATGGAGAAGGCTATTGCTTAGCATTCTACGCATATAAAGATATTGAGAAGCTAGAAAAATTTATGGCTAGCAAACCCGTTGCTGAACAAGAAATTGGTCACGCTTTACTACAAGAAGTTGTGGGTTATGCCGAAACTTCCATGTCTAGAAGGAAGTATTTATTGCATTATTTTGGAGAAGAATTTGATGAGATAAATGGTGATGGAGCAGAAATGGATGATAATACCAGGAATCCAAAGAAAAAGAATGAAGCCAAAGAAGATGTAGTTAAACTTTTAACTGTAGTAAGAGAAACTAAAGAAAAATATAAATCTAAGGATATTGTAAACGCAATTGTAGGAAAAGAAAATGCTTTATTAAATTCACATAAAACACATTTACAGCCCTTTTTTGGTTGTGGCAAAAACAAAAACTCATCTTATTGGATGGCTTTATTGCGACAGGTTTTGGTAGTGAATCTTATTCGTAAAGAGATTGAACAATATGGAGTTGTAAAATTGACTAAAGAAGGTGAAGATTTTATAAACAATCCAACGTCATTTATGATGACAGAAGACCATGTCTACTCACAGGAAGCGACTTCGGATATCATAACTAACGAACCAAGTTCTGGAGCTTCTGCGGATGAGAAATTAGTCAAACTTTTGAAAGATCTTCGTAAAAAAGTAGCTGTGAAACAAGGTGTTCCACCATTTGCAGTTTTTCAAGATCCTTCTTTAGACGATATGGCTTTAAAATATCCGATTAACTTAGATGAACTATCCAAAGTTCATGGAGTAGGAGAAGGAAAAGCTAGAAAGTTTGGTAAAGAATTTGTAGCTTTAATTTCTCAATATGTAGGTGATCACGATGTTTTAAGACCCGATGATTTAATTGTAAAAAGTACTGGGGTTAATTCTGGACTAAAACTATATATCATTCAAAATACAGATAGAAAATTGCCTTTAATCGACATTGCTAAATCAAAAGGTTTAGAAATGGATCAGTTAATTAAAGAAATGGAAGCCATTATTTTTTCTGGAACTAAATTAAATATCGATTATTCTTTGGATGATTTATTAGATGAAGAGCAACAAGAAGAAATTCATGAATATTTTATGGACGCCGATACTGATAAAATTCAGGACGCTTTAGATGAATTTGACGGTGATTATGACGAAGAGGAGTTACGATTGATGCGAATTAAATTCATCAATGAAGTTGCGAACTAAAGTGTAAAAACTGTCAATAATATTCCGGCTAAAATTGCCAAGAACTTTTTTAAATTAAATTTATGATTCTCAGAACTTTCAAAGAGAATAATCGTAGAAATATGTAAAAAAACTCCAATAATTAAAGCGGTTATTTCCATAATATATTTTTCAAAAAAGACCATTTCTTCAGAAAGTAAGACTCCTAAAGGGCTCATCAATCCAAAAACACTTAAGAAAATTACTATGGTAGTTTTAGAAAAGTTAGTGTGCAATAAGAAGGTAGTTAAGACAACTGCAATCGGGATTTTATGAACCACAATTGCCCATAATAAATTCTCTCCTGCATGATGAATTGGTAATCCTTCAGAGAATGCATGAATACACAAACTCACAAATAATAAGGTTGGAAAAGTTTTTCCATCGGTGTGAATATGAATATGACCATGTTCAGCTCCTTTAGAAAAAGATTCTAAGACAGATTGTAAGATAATTCCAGCTAGTATATAAATACCAACCATTTTAGTATCTGAAGAGGCTATATAAACTTCAGGCAATAAATGTAAAATAGCAACAGATAATAAGTAAGCACCACTAAAAGCTAGTAGTAAACGGACAATCTTTTTATTGGGTTTTAAAACTAAGACCAATAAAACTCCAAATAAAACAGAAGCTATTAATAAAGTATAAATCATGAAGCCACAATTATTAAACGATTAGAAGATTCTGGCTGAAACTCTGATAACTGATAATCTCCAAAAATATGATTTATTTTCAATCCTACTGAATTAAAATAAGTTTCAAATTTATCTAAATCTATATATTTCACTTTTTCAGTGTAGGAATGATCCTGACCTTTATCAGTAAACGAAATATGTTTTAAGATAAACCCATTTTTTATTTCACGTTCTATGCGAAAAGTAATTTCGTCAACGGTTTTAATCTCTTTAGGAATTAAATGTTTTTTCACATTTACAACATTTAAGAAATCAAGTACCATAACTCCATGCTCATTTAAACCATTTTTTATGTTTTCTAGAACTAAGATGTCATCTTCATCATTTTCAAAATAGCCAAAACTGGTAAACAGATTAAAAATCGCATCATAACTTTGAGATAATGGCTTTCGCATATCTTTTACAGCAAAATTTAAAGAATCATTTTCGAAATTTTTAGCATAATTAATACTGTTTTCAGATAAATCAGCTCCAGTAATTTTATAGCCTAAAGAATTTAGGTAAATTGAATGGCGACCTTTGCCACAAGGTAAATCTAGTATATATGAATTTGTAGAAATTTGAAGAAATTTAGTAATATTACGCATAAACAGTTGTGCATCTTCATCATTTCTATTTTTGTAGAGAATATGATAATAGGATGTATTAAACCAATCTGTAAACCAATCTGTTTTCTTCATAAGACTAAGTTCGCAAAAATAAACTTTTCTTACACATAAAGATTCAATAGATAAACTATTAGTTTCTAAATCTCTTTTCTAGCTACTTCTTTTTATAAGAAGTATTAAAGTGTACTTTTGCACAACAAATAGATTAAGATGAATAATGATTTTAAAATGACGGCCACAACCTTAAAAGGTCTGGAAGGTGTTTTAGCTGAAGAACTAAAGAAATTAGGTGCTCAAGATATAAAAGAAGGTATAAGAAGTGTTTCTTTTAGAGGAGATAATGGATTTTTATACAAAGCAAATATTGCTTTAAGAACGGCTATTCGTGTTTTAAAACCAATTAGAACATGTAAAATCTATGATGAAGAAGATTTGTATGAAGCCATTCAGAAAATTAAATGGGAAAAATATTTAGATGTAGAAGGGACTTTTGCCATTGGAGCTGTTGTAAATTCTAAGAATTTTACAAGTAATTCTCATTATATCGCTTTAAAGTCTAAAGATGCAGTTGCTGATTATTTTAGACATAAGTATAGTAAAAGACCTAATGTAGATTTAGATTATCCAGATGTAAAGATTCATGTACATATTCAGAAAGATTGGTGCACAATTTCTTTAGATTCTTCTGGAGATTCACTCCACAAACGTGGTTATAGAAGCGCCACTAATATTGCACCAATTAACGAAGTTTTAGCTGCTGGTTTGGTTTTATTATCAGGTTACACGGGTGATGAAAACTTTATAGACCCAATGTGTGGTTCTGGGACTATCTTAATTGAAGCGTGTATGATTGCTTGTAATATTCCGGCAAATATCAATAGAAAGCAGTTTGCTTTTGAGCGTTGGAAAGATTATGATGAAGATTTATATTTTACCATTCAGGATGCATTATTAAAAAAGATTACCAATTCTCATTTTAAAATTATGGGATTTGATAAGGCTCCATCGGCAGTTTCTAAAGCACAGCAAAATGTGATCAATGCTAATTTAGATGAGTTTATAGGAGTTCATCATGTAAATTTCTTTAACTCTACTAAAGAAGTTTTTGGGAATACGACCATTCTATTCAATCCACCGTATGGAGAACGTTTAAACATTGATGTGAATGAATTCTACACAAAAATAGGGGATACCTTAAAAAACAATTATCCGAATTCTACTGCTTGGATGATTACTTCTGATATGCAAGCCTTGAAACACGTAGGCTTAAGAACTTCTAAAAGAATCGAATTAAAAAACGCTGATTTAGACTGTAAGTTTGTCAAGTATGAACTGTATGAAGGAACAAGAAAGATTAAAGAAGATAAACCTCTAGAATAACTTTGTCATTTCGACTGGTAAGGAGAAATCTCATAATTTTAGTTCTAAATATGAAGATTTCTCAATTGCTTAAAAAAGCTCATTTCGAAATGACAAAAACGGATATAGTAAGAGTTTTAAGAGGAAGCAAGAAGAATTAAAGAAGATAAACCTGTAGAATAACTTTGTCATTTCGACTGGTAAGGAGAAATCTCATAATTTTAGTTCTAAATATAAAGATTTCTCAATCCCTTAAAAAAGCTCATTTCGAATTGACAAAAACGGATATAGTAAGAGTTTTAAGAGGAAACAAGAAAAATTAAAGAAGATAAACCTTTAGAGTAATTTTTATTTTAAAATTATCTTAACCCACTCATCAGGGTTTTCCAACATTAAAAAATGACCAGTGTTTTCGATCCAAAATAATTGATTATTTGGAATTTCAGAAGCCAGTAATTCTGCTATCGCAGGAATAGCAATAGGATCATTTTTAGCCCAAATAATTGTTGTAGCAATTTGAGTTTCTTTGATGGCACCTATCCATCGATCCCAATATTGATAACGTTCAGTTATGTATTGTGTTAATTTATGAATAATTTTTCGTCCACCATTTAATTCAATCAATTGCCACATTTCTTTTAACTCTTGATCTGTAACTTTGCTTTTATCAAAGTAAATATTTCTCATATTTTTTCTAAATATGAGATAGTTGGTTAATTTGGCAACATATTTTCCCCAAAACTTGTGTTTTAATAGTTTTTGAATGGTACGCAATTGAGACAATTCTATATGAATACTTCCATTAGATAAAATTAATTTTTCAATAGTAATGTCGAGTTCATTTGCATTATTTCTTGCTAGAATTTCTGTGGCTACAGAAGTTCCGTAATCATGAGCAAATAAAGTTATATTTTTTAAACCTAGTTGATTCCATAATTGTAAAGCAATATCAGCTTGTTTAAGTAAGGAATATTGATGGTTTTTTGGTTTGTCTGAAAATCCAAAACCCAAATGATCATGAATAATCACTCGATAATACTTTCTTAGCTTGGATAAGACTTTGTAATAATCATAAGAAGAAGTTGGATATCCATGAAGTATCACCATCACTGGTAGATTTTTATCCAGCGGATTTGTATCAATAACAAAGAGATTATGATCATTTACAGTAATAAACTCTCCTTTAGATTTCCAATCATTTGCCGTCATAAATCGTTCTATGTTTATGATTACAATGTACTAAAATTTCAGTAATTTTGGGATACTAAAATTTCATCTCATTTACTTCATAGACCTCATAATACCCATTCCTATCCAGAAAACGTTTACGTATTCTGTTACTCAATCGGAATATGAATTCCTTCAAAAAGGGATGCGTGTAGCGGTGTCTTTTGGTAAAAATAAAATGTATACTGGGCTAGTCTTTAACTTGCATCAAACACCACCAGAAATTTATGAAGCAAAAGATATTTTGCAAATTTTAGATGAAAAGCCCATTGTAAATGAAACACAACTAAAACATTGGGAATGGATATCTAATTATTATATGTGTAGTTTGGGTGATGTATACAGAGCCGCATTGCCATCAGCATTTTTGTTAGAAAGCGAAACCATTGTCTACAAAAATGAAGCTTTCCAAAATGAAGATATTTTAAGTGATGATGAGTTTCTTATTTATGAAGCTTTACAATATCAATCACAATTAACGGTGCATCAAGTTGCAGACATTCTAGCTAAAAAGAAAGTAATGCCTATTATTAATGAGCTCATCAATAAGTCCGCAATTTATATCAAAGAACAAATTTACGAACAGTACAAACCAAAATTGGTCAAGTATGTTCGTCTACATTTAGATTATAGTTCGGAAAATTCTTTAGAAAGTTTATTAGAAGAATTGTCTAGAGCAAAAAAACAACGAGAAGTTGTAATGGTTTATTTTCAACTGTCTACCGCTAAGAAACCGATTAAAGTTAAAGACTTAGAAACTGCTTCTGGAGCGTCTTCGTCAACAATTAAAGCTTTGGTTGATAAGCATGTATTTGAGTTTTATCAGGTTAAGACTGATCGAATTTCTTACAAAGGAGAAACCAATGATTTAAAAGCATTGAATGAATTTCAAGCACAAGCTTTACAAGAAATTAAAACTTCTTTTGAAACCAAAGAAGTTACTTTATTACACGGAA